>Ga0209474_10000526_pt1 | contig 41760 bp, 39 predicted proteins | sample GraSoiAngelo_145_FD_185902 | JGI IMG/M metagenome (GOLD analysis project Ga0209474, IMG submission 185902) | Grasslands soil microbial communities from the Angelo Coastal Reserve, California, USA - 14_1009_05_20cm (SPAdes) (version 2) | ecosystem: Environmental > Terrestrial > Soil > Grasslands...
GGCCACAGCCCGCTGTTGCGCTTCAGGGTTGCGGCACGTCGAGGCGCCAGAGGCTTCGGTCCTCTGCTTTGACGAAATAGAGCGAGTGATCGATGGCGCGGAATTTCGCCAAGCCACTGGCCAGCGGAGCAATCAGGGATCCATCCTCGGTGGCGACCGCGAGGTCCCAGACGCCGTCCGGTACCAGGTACGTCAGCTTCGTCACGTAAACGGCGGCCCGCCCGACAAAGCCGAAGTTGAACTGCGCTTCCCGATACGGCGACGGTGCACCGATGCCGACGAAACCCGGCAGGATGGCTCCTGGCCATGGAGCTCCCGGCACGACGAGATGGAGCGCACCGTTGTAGGGCGGCAGCCATCCCTCTTGAACGAGCATCGCGTGCGCGCCTTCGCCTTCGTGCGCCGGCAGGCTTGTCGCGGAGGGAAAGAGCATCTCGGCCGGCTGGCCCGGGCGAAGCCGGAGGAGAGGCCAGGACCCCTGCGCGTTCTCAGGCACCTGCGCCGCCGACAGATCGAATCGCAGAACGGACCCGTCGGCCTGCGCTTCGTACCCGGCGAGCCCGGGAGTATCTGCCCGTCCGCGGAGCTCGGCGAACGCGCCGCCAGACGTGGGCGCGCTGAAGAGCGCCTCGCCGGTGGTGGTGGTCTCGACGGCGAGGACCTGAGTTCCACCTGCGATAAATCGAAGCGACCAGTCGTAGCCGCCCGGCGGCAGCGGTCCGAGCCGCGTCACGGGCGAGCCGTCGAGAGGGTAGACGACCACGGGTCCGTCACAGGCGTATTGCTTTCCCGTACCGAACATGACGGCATTTCCGTCCGGGGATGGAGAAGGCATCGCGCACGTTTCGCCGAAGTCCCTCCTCAGTTTGCCGTCTCGCGAGAGCGCGATCCTGCCCGCGAGGAGCCATTCGCCGTCAGGGGTCCAGGCCAGTTGCGCAGCTCCCTCGATCGGAATCGCAGCCGCTGCGTCGGCACCCGCCGGGAGGAGAAAGCAGCGCGGTTGGACATAGTCAGCGGCGGGCTCGCAGTAGGCGACCGCGTCGCCGCCAGGACTTGGGGCCATGGAGTACCCCGGGAAGCTCTGCGACTGGCGTGTCCAGCCGGGGCTGGGTGCTTGGGAGAGCAGGACCGGCGCTGCGTCGGACTCTCGGAATCGGAAGAAGCTCATCAGGCTCACGCCACCTGCGTAGAAGTAGAGCGTGTCCCCGCCGAACACGAAGTCCACGACGAAATCGGCGACCTGCACGAGATGAGTGCCGTCTCCTCTAGCGACCGACAGGGTGCCGCTCCCGGAGCACGCGTTCCAGTACTCCCCGTTGCCGGCGGAGATGAACGCGAGGTGTCCCCCCGTCGACGAGAACGAGGATTTCACCGCGTTCACCGTCAGGTCGACCGGTATGTCCCCGCTCGTTGTTCCCACCGACAGTGCGCCGTACCCGTTGAGCGAGAGCGGCAGATGTCGTACCAGTGGAGCACGCCTGAGAAGAGTACGTGCCGCCTGTCGGGCGCCACATCGAAGCCCGTCACCGGACCTTCGGCCAACTTGATTGGCGCCATTTCGCGAAACGGGTTTTCCGGGGAAGTCGGACCTGCGTCGCTGACAGGCGGCGGCGTCGAGGCCGGTCCGGGATCCGCGCTCGACCCGCCCGCGTCGGGCGTTCCGGAGAGTTGTTGCGGCACATGACCGGGCGAGCAAGCGCACGCGACGGATACGAAGATCAGCATCCCAATCCGAGTGAGCCCCCTCATTCCGCCCCCGCCGCCTGAAGATGTGAACGCGGAAAATGGCTGCACCGTCGCGGCCGCGTTCAACCGAACCAGCTGATGGATTTCCGACACCCGGGCGATGCCGCACGTGCTAGTGGTTGGGCGTGGGCTCGACGCGCATCAGTCGCCGCGTGAACGCGCCCCGCGCGGCCGTCTATCGCGCGCTGCTCGACTCGCGCGCGGTCGCGACGTGGATGGTGCCGACCGGCATGAGCAGCCAGGTGCATGCGTTCGACGCTCGCGAAGGTGGCTCGTTCCGGATCTCGCTCACGTACGACGCGCCGACGGGAACCGGCAAGACGACCGCGCAGACCGACACGTTCCACGGCCGCTTCGTGAAGCTGGTGAAGAACGAGCAGGTCGTCGAAGTAGTCGAGTTCGAGACGACGGATCCGGCGCTGCAGGGCGAGATGACGATTACGCTCGCGCTCACCGATGCGGACGGCGGCACCGATCTCGTCGCCGTGCACGACGGGCTACCGCCTGGGGTGCCGGCGGCTGACAACGAGGCTGGCTGGCGGTCGTCACTCGCGAAACTCGCAGCGCTCGTCGAGGCGGGGTAGTTTCGCCTATAGACGGCGCTCTTATCGGTTGCGCAACCCTGCCAGCTCAGTGGCGACCCAGCGACGTACTGCTGGGATCCGGCCGATCATCCTGATCATGGCGTTGCGGATCGTCCGGCTACGGCGGTTGCGCAGCGTCGCCATCCGCGTCATCCGGTCGGTGAGGGCCACGACGCGGTCCGCAATCGGGCGGCGCGTACGCTCGTATTCGTCGAGCTGGCTTTCGTGAGCCTGTCCGCCAAGCACCGCGGTCAGTGTATGACCCAGCGCGACCGCGTCCTGGATACCGGTGTTCATGCCTTGCCCGCCGGCCGGGCTGTGGACGTGTGCCGCGTCTCCGGCGAGCAGGATCCGCTGGGTAGCGATCGGCGAGTCGGTGATGGACCCGGAACCGGGAGCTTCGAGCGTTCGGGCGTGCACCACGGCGGCGCGCGAGGTGTTGGCACCCTCGGCAAGGCGGTCGATGAGAACGAAGGAGACGCGTTTAGCGGCGAGAATGCAGGCCAGGGCAAGTCCTGTGGGCCCAGCCCCGACGATCACGACATCAGTAGTTGCAGGCAGCGTGCTCATCTTGCGACTCCGCGTTCCCTGGCGAACGCGAGCATCGAGACGGCGCGGCGCAAACGGCCCGCGAGCGACCTTGCGATTGCGCGATAGAACTCGTATCCGGCCTCCGGATGGCCAGCGAGCGCGTCGGTCAGTTTCTCGGATCGGATCACGAGCAGATCGACGCGCTCGACCGCGGTCACGGTCCCGCCCGCGGGCTCGCCATCGATGAACTGCGCTTCGCCGATGGTCTCGCCGGCGGGGATTGTGACCCCCTCTGCTGCCTTCGCCACGATGTGCAGCACAGGATCCGCGACGTCCTTGAACATCATCACCTGCTTCAGCGCCCCAATCGTGTCCATGACATCGCCTCCTGCAAGCGATGGGTCGGACCGTGTCGACCGGGAACGACGTTCTGCCCGGATCGGGGCTGCGCCCTGTTCGTCCTGGCCGGAAACGCAGACACCCGGTGCCGAGAAACGCGACGTACGGTGCCGGTTGCGCCAATAACTTTCGGTCCCTCTGGCGGGTGGTAACGTCGGCGAGTGATCCGCCTGGGCGGCCTGGCCCTCCTGCTCCTCGCCGTCGCGCACCCCGCCCACGCCGATGGCCCAATCACGGATCGCAACTACGCCATCGATGCATTTCGAGGCGCGGCAATCGCCGACTATCGCGTCGTCGGAATGGGCGGCGTGTCGCTTGCGACTGCGGAGGGCGCGACGGGGCTGCTTGTCAATCCCGCCGCGGCAGCGTCGCGGCCCGCCACGGCTTCCAGCTGGTTCTACTGGGACTTTCTGCTGGACGCGTACACGCCGGGGCTGGGAGTCGACTTCGACAACAACGGCACGTCGCAGGATCAGTTCAGCGGCAAGACTGGAGCGCTGAACGCCGGCCTGGTCGGAATGCTGGGAGCCTGGGGCGCCGCGGTCTCTGTGACCGCCGAGATCCGCGACTTCACCCCACCCGGCGGGACGACGGCTTCGCTTTCCGCGGCGATCTGGCGCCTCACGCTCGCCCGTTCCTTCATGGACGGTGACATCGTCGCTGGCGCGAGCCTTGTTGCGGGCGGGTTCACGCTCCGGTTGCCACCCAGCGGGGTCGAGCTGGTGAACGCCGCAGACTGGTCCGTCGAGACCGGCGGACTGTGGCAGCCGCGCGAACGGAACCTCCGCGTGGGCGTCAGTTTCCGTCCGGCGATGAAGCCACGCATCGAACCAGCTGCCTGCGATCCCAACAACTGCGCCGGCTACATCCTCCCGGAGCGCGTCGAATTTCCCTGGTCGGCTGGGGCAGGCCTCGCGTGGCGCTTCGGTCCGACGCCCTGGAACCGGCGCGTCTCGGCCGATTTCCGCGACGAGAGCAGCACCATCCTCGCCGCTGACGTCATCCTCGACGGTCCGGTCGCAGGTGGCTCCGGCCTGGAAGCGTTCCTCGAGAAGCGGCTACAGCGATCAGGCCAGAGCACGACCGTCTCGGTCCGGCTCGGCGCAGAGCACGAGTGGGTCCCGGGCAGGCTCCGGATTCGCGGAGGCGCGTATTGGGAGCCGCCTCGCTTCGACGACGTCGAAGGACGGCTTCACCTGACGGTCGGGCTCGACGTACGCTTCTGGTCGTTCTCGCTCTGGGGCTCGAGCTACAGGCTGCGGCTTTCTCTCGCGGGAGACGGCGCGCGGCGTTACGGCAACACGCTCTTGTCGCTCGGATTCTGGCACTGACCGCGCCCTCTTTCGTCGCCAATGAGCTCATCTTGAATGGGGCGATAATCCGGAACGCTACGCCGAGCGCGCCCAATGCAATCTCTCCCGAATCAACTAGAACGGATCTGGTGGTACAACAATCTATGATGGGCAAGTCGATTGCGATGCCATGCGCGCTCGCGTTGTTCGCTTGTGGCAGCGGCGCCGGGGCAGCCACCTTCGATGGGACCGTGCGCGGGCAGCGTCGTGAACAAGAATGGAAGAAGTCTCGACTTGGGACCCACGGGGTAGCGGCGCTTCGGAATGCGCACCGTCAGGGCGCGATACACCGTCTGGCCATGACTTCGGGGCCGACGCCATGGGATTCGAGCTTCAGAAGCGCCTGAACGAAAGCCCGGTACGAGGAGCATTACTGAAGTGCGTAGAGGTTGCCGTCCATCGAGCCGAAGTACACGACGCCGCGATCGACCACCGGGGACGACACGATCGCCCCGATGGAGATGAATCGGTAGGTGTCCACGTACATGTCCTGGAAGTCGCCGAAGATGGGGGCGAACGCCTGCTTGTTGAGACTGCCGTCGGCGTTCAGCACCTTGAGCGGATCGCGCTTGGACGCCTCGGTCTGGAATTCCCATGCCAGCTTTCCGGTCTTCGCGTCGACGGCGTAGAGCTTGCCGTTGTGATCGCCGGCGTACGCCAGCTCTCCCGCCAAGGCAGGAGAGGAGAACATGTACGACTTGGCGTCGAAGTTGAACCGGAGCCGGCCAGTCCTCGCATCGAGCGCCATCAGGCGCGAGCTGTCCGAGGTTCCGACATAGACGGTGCCGTCGCGCACGGCGGGTGTTCCGATGACCCAGGACTTGCTGGTCGGGTAGTCCCACCGCTTCTTGCCGGTCGCGGCGTCGATTGCGTAGACATGCGCGTCGCGGCACCCGACGTACACGGTGCCGTCCACGACTGCGGGCGACGACTGGAACCCGACCTGATTGTGGATGGTGTTGTCCTCGCCGCCCTTGAACGTCCACCGCTGTTGGCCCGATTCCGCGTCGATCGCGTAGAGGTGGCTGTCCCAGCTGCCGATGTAGACCGTGCGTTCGACCACTGCGGGCGAGGAGTGGACGACGTCGCCGGTGGCGAACTTCCATTGCAACACGCCGGTCTGCGCGTCGGCCGCGTAGACGTTCCCGTCTCCGCTCCCGAAGTAGACCTTGCCGTTCGCGACGGCCGGTGAGGAGGTGAAGAGATCCCAAGCATCCGGAATGGTCTGTGCCGCGGAGGGGTAGCCGTGCAGGTTCTTCGCCTCGAACTTGCGCTCGAACTCGGCGGGGAGGACCCACTTCGGTTGGCCGCTGGCGACGTCGATTGCCGCGAGGGACCCCGCCGAGGAGACGAAGTAGACCATCCCACCCGCGACCGCCGGGGACGAAGCGATGGGCATCCGCGACTTGAACTTCCACTTCTCCTGGCCGGTGTCCTGGACGACCGCATGGAGGTGCCCGTCCATCGCCCCGAAGTACACCACGCCGTCGGCGATGGCCGGAGAGGTCACGATCGGCCCGCCGGCCTTGAACGCCCACTTCACTCCTCCGAGCTGCTTCGGTCCGGCCCCCTGGTAGACCCCGGTGTGCGCGTTGTTCCCGCGGAAGGTGTTCTGCGCCGTGGAGGGAGCCGCAGCGAGCAGCGCGAAGATCGCGATCCGCCTCATGGTTCGTCTCCGATGCGCGCCTGTGCGTCTGGAGTGCGCAGGTCTTGAACGGACCAGCCGCACCGAAATTTCTTCCGGCCCGATGGCGCCGGGAATGGAATCCGACGTGCCGGAAAAGCCGGCAACGAATCTCCTCCCCGGGCCGCGGTCACCTCCGGACGAGCTCCTGGCACGAAACGTGGATTGAGCCGCTGCTGGAGGTTCGAAGATGGATATCGACGTTTTCTCGGCCGACGAGTTGGACGGCGTCTTCAGGGTCTTGCGAACGGCGCTGAACCCCAGCGGGCCATTGCAGCCTGGCGAGAAGAGGCCCGGGTGGACGGCGCGAACCGTCGCAAGAGACTGGTCCAGCTCGCATCGATCGCGGCTCTGTTCAGCAGCCCGTGTGTCGGGTCGACGTGACGCACCAATGGAACCATTGGCCGCTGATGCCGCTCGGCCTGGAGGAAGCCCGGCGACAGATCGGTCTTCTGCCGAAGCTCGAGGCATGGCGCGGCGCCGCTTGACGCCGCGCGGTGTTCAGCGCGCGCCGAGGGGCGCGAGCAGCACGACCGAGTAACCGACCGCGGACGTGCGCGCCGGGTTGGCGTAGGAGTGGCGTTGGTCCGCGCGGAACGACACCACGTCGCCGGGCTCGAGCAGCCACTTCTCGCCCGCGACGACGAGCTCGATGCGTCCCGACTCGCAGGTCAGATACTCCCGCGTCCCAGGCGTGTGCGGGATGCCGGTGAGGCGCGCCAGCGGAGGGAACTCCATCCTGCCGATTTCACTGCCGGGGATCGGATCGGGCAGGAGCTGACGGACCGTCACGTCGCTTCGTGTCCGTTGCGGAAGCGAACCGCGCGGATGGAAGCGCGACGCTGTGCGCGGCGCCGCAAGAAGCTCTTCGAGAGACACCTGCAGGGCGTCGGCGACGCGATGGAGCACCGCCAGGGTCGGATTCGCGCTGCCCGATTCGAGGTTCGACCAGGTGGCGCGCGGAAGGCCCGACAGGCGCGCCATCTGCTGCTGCGTCATGCGGCGACCGTCCCGCAGCTGGCGCACGTTCGCGGCGAGATGGCCCGCGAGGGAATCCATGTCCATGCCAACAGAATAGCGTTCTGCCAACAGATTGTCCCGGCCGACATTCTGGCAGCAGGCACGGTTAAGCTGCTGCCATGGAGCTGAGAGGACGAGGAGCGTTGATTACGGGAGCCAGCAAAGGGCTCGGAGCAGCGCTGGCGGGAGAAATGGCGAGCCTGGGCGCGCGGGTGGCGCTGGTGGCCCGAGGCGCCACGGAGCTGGAGGCGGTGGCGGCGCGGATTCGCGCGCAGGGCGGCGATGCGCACGCGCTTCCGGCTGACATGGGCGACAAGCGCGCGATCCACGCGATTGCCGGCGCGGCGGCAGCAGTCGTCGGGCCGATCGACGTCCTCATCCATAACGCCAGCACCCTGGGTCCGACCCCGTTGCGGCTCCTGCTCGACACCGAATGCGAAGATCTCAGCGCCGTGCTGGAGACGAACCTGATCGGCCCGTTCCGGCTCACCCGCGTGATTGCCGGCGCGATGGCGCTGCGGGGGTCGGGGCTGGTCGTGCACGTCAGCTCCGATGCGGCGGTCGCCGCCTACCCGCGGTGGGGCGCCTACGGCGTATCGAAAGCGGCGCTCGATCACCTGAACCGCTCCTGGGCGGTGGAGCTGCCCGAGGTCCGCTTCTTCTCCGTCGATCCGGGGGAGATGGACACCGACATGCACGCCGCGGCGGTCCCCGAGGCGAATCGCGCAACGCTGGCGCGCCCGCTCGACGTGGCCCGGCGGATTGCCCGGATGATCGTGGACTCCGACCGCATCGAGAGCGGCTCGCGACTGGTGGTGACACCGTGATCCCGGCGCGATGGCCGCGCGAGGACGCACTGCTCGAGCGGCTCTTGCACGTCGATCCGCGGACGGGAGCGCTCCGCGACGCGCGCATCGTGGACCTGCCGTCATTTCTGCGGCCCGGCGATGTCCTCGTGGTCAACGACGCCGCGACGCTTCCGGGCTCGTTGCGCGGGCGCGCTGCGGATGGAACGCCTGTCGAGGTCCGCATTCTGCTCGAGCTTCCGAGCGGCGCGTTTCGCGCCGTTCTCTTCGATGGAGCGGACTGGCGGACGCCGACCGAGCACCGCTTGCCGCCGCCGGTCCTCGCCGCGGGAAGCAGGATCGATTTCGCCGAGCTTTCCGCGCAGATCGAGCGCGTGGCGCGATTGTCGCCGAGGCTCGTCGCGTTGCGGTTCGATCGCACCGGCGCGGCGCTCTGGTCCGCCATCTATCGCATTGGGCGACCGGTACAGTACTCGCATGCGGCGGCTCCTCTGGAGCTCTGGCACGTCCAACTCGGCTATGCATCGCGTCCCTGGGCGGCGGAGATGCCGTCAGCGGGACGGGCGCTGCGCTGGGAACTGCTGCTCGCGCTGCGCCGGCGCGGCATCCGGCTCGCCTCGATCACGCACGGCGCGGGCCTTTCTGCCACGGGCGACGCCGCGATCGACGCTGCGCTGCCGATGTCGGAGCGCTTCGAGATCCCCGAGGCGACGGTCGGCGCGGTCGCCGATGCCCGCGAGCACCGCGGCCGCGTGGTGGCCATAGGCACCAGCGTCGTCCGGGCATTGGAGGGAGCCGCCTCGGTGAATGGCGGTATGCTTCGGGCCTGCTCCGGAGAAACGGATCTTCTCCTCGGACCGGGTTATCAGCCGCGCGTGGTCGACGGGCTGCTCACGGGCGTTCATGAGAAGGGCGCCAGCCATTACGCGCTGCTGCGCGCGTTCGCGCCGGAGGACGTCCTGGCGCGTGCGAGCGCGCATGCCGAGGAGAGGGGATATCTCTCCCACGAGTTCGGTGACTTCTGGCTCATCCTCGGCGACGCGCTGAGCGCGCACGGCTACAGCTTCTCCGCCCTGTGACGCCGTCCGTCGATGCCTTGAATCGGCATGCGACCTGCCGCCATTTCACGCGACCCCGCCGGGAGGGAAGATTCTGGCTGCGCTTTACGGCTTCACGAACTTGAGCGCGAACCGGTCCTGGGTGTGCGTCTTGTTCACCCCGGAGTCGGCGTTCCAGTCGCGTGGGTCGTCGGGGTTGCGCAGGAAGCGGTCCTCCGCCACGAGCCTGAACCCTGCCTGTTGCACCTGGTCGCGCACCACTTGTTCGTCGATGCGATGAAGACGTTCAGCGTCGGTGGAGCCGCTGCCTGCCTTCGCGCTGTTGTCGACGATCGCGTAGACGCCGCCGCGCTTCAGCGCCGCGAAGACGGCCTGGTTCATCTTGCCGGTATCTCCCTTTTCAGCGATCGCGTCGTGATAGACAGCGACCGAGTAGACTGCGTCGAGGTCCTTCGCCTCCGGTGGAAGCGGATCGTCCCACTGGCGCATGAAGTGTTTCGTGTTCTGCAGGGCTGGCCGTCCCAGCCGCATCTCCCAGGCTTTCTGCAGCCCGGGTCCGTCCCAGTTCGGGGTGTCCTGCGCGTAGACGACGCCGCTCGGCCCCACCGACCGGGCGAACAGCTCCGTGGAATAGCCACCCCCGGCGCCCAGCTCGGCCACGCGCATCCCCGGAGCGAGGCCGAAGAACGTGAGCATGGGAGCCGGCTTGCGGTGTGAATCCATCGAGCGATCGCGCTCGGTGCGATCCGGGGCTGCGACTACCTGCTCCGCGAGTCCCGGGCTGGATCGCGACGCGCCGTCGGGCGTCGGAGCACGCCCCGCGCAAGCGGCGAGCACCGTGAGACCGAATGCAGGCAGAAGACGTGATCGCATTGCTTCCTCCGTGGTCGCCTCACAACGCACTTGTCCGCTCCGTATTCCAGGCGCAGTGCGTCGGCGAAGCGTGACGCGTCGCATCCCATTGTACGGTTTCCGCGCCGGCCAGGCGGCGCCGCATGGCGCGGGCCCTGGTGAAGGTCGGGCGGGCTCGGCGGGGCCGCGTGAGTCGGCCTACCTGCTCTTGCCGTCGAAGTGCTGCACGTTGAGCGTCGTGGCGTCGACGTCATCGAGGCAGCGGGTATTGATGGCCACCATCGGTCCGACAGGCCCCTTGCCGCGCGCGAACGAGCGGACGCCGCAGACCTTGCAGAACAGGTGATGGATGTTCTTCCTGTTGAACTGGTAGTCGGTCAGCGACTCTTCCCCCTTCTCCAGCGTGAAGGCGCCGGCGGGCACGAACGAAAGCAGCGTGCCGGTGCGCGAGCAGATGGAGCAGTTGCACTGGGTGACGGGCTTCGAGAGATCGATGTCGACTCGATAGCGCACGGCGCCGCAGTGGCAGCCGCCGGGATGGGTGTCGGGCACGGCAAATACCTCCTCTGGGCAACGCTTCCCCACCTTGCATTGTCGCTCGACGGACAGAAATGCGCTACGGCCACGGACGCGGTTCAGCTCGACGATCGGCGAAGGCGACACCTCCATCAGCACCTCGTAGAGGACTATCAGGACGTCTCGGCGGCCGGCGCGACGACCGGCCGCCGAGACGGTGCCGATCTCAGCGACTTACTTGTGCCGGAGACGCTCCCTGCGGTCCTCGCGCCGATCCGCGCGCCGGTCGGCGCTCAGCTCGCGGCGATCCGCGCGCCGCTGCTTCTTGTCCGCCTGCTCCTGCTTCAAGTCGTCCTTCAGGGTCGTGAGGTCGCTGGCGAGTTTAGCCTTGTCCGCTGCGACGGCGGTGGCGTCGTGCGCGGCTCGATCCTGCCGAACAGGATCTTGCGCATCGTCAGTCCCTTCTTGGTCGGCCTCGTGGCCGGCTCCGGAGGATGACCCGCGATTCGTGGGAGGCGGTCAAGCTCCAGACTCGGGCATCTGTAGGTAGGTTGCGCGTATGCCCGCACGGTGCCGTCGCGATTAATTTTGGTTTCCGCCTCCACGGCGATCTACCGTCGCAGGATGCGCCTGCGGCCCTGCTGCATCCTGCTCGCGGCGGCGACTGCGGCGAGCGCCAACAGCGTTCGCGAAGAGGCGATCGTCAACACCATCCAGCCTACGCCAGCAAATCCGCGTTCGAGCAGCTTCACCGATTCGTTGAGTGGCACCATCGATTTGTCGAGTCAATGGTCGTTGAACCTCGGCGGAAACCTGACCCTGCAAGGACGGACCCCGGCCTCGCAGCGAGGCCAATTCCGGGAGAGCGGCAGCATCGTGACCCTCTTCACCGGCGGAGCCGATTGGAACGTCACCGACAATCTCGCGCTCGGGGCCGAGTTGCAGCTTTCTCCGCGGAGCACGCAATTCGCCGGCACATCGGTGGCGCTGCGCCAGGCGAATGGAACCGAGACCAGCGCAGACGCACTGGTGCGATCGCAGACGTCGCAAGCAGGGGCAACGTTCACGCGGTCCGCGTCCGCGACAGCGGGAGCGTCCTACCGTTGGTAGCCTCGGCGCACACTGTCCGGCCCTCCGACGACGTGCCGCGCGGATTCGCCTCGACCGATGCGGGAACACGCACGACCCTCGTCGCAGCCATCGTCTTCATCTACGGTGTCGCGCTGCAGCTTGCGCGTCTGTTCCTGCGGCCCCTGGAGCTGTTCCACGATGCCACGCACGTGTCTTTTACCGACGCGCTGGCGTTCATGGGCTCCACCCTTCTTTTCCAGGGCGGGTTTGCACTCTTCGCCTTCGGGGTAACGGGCTTCTGGCAGACCCGCCCGGTGCGCAAGCTCGCCGCGTGGAGTGTCCAGGCGCTGGCCGTCCTCATCGCCGTACTGGAAACGGCTGGCCACGCCTACTTTCTCAACACCGGCAGCACGCTCGATTATCCGCTGGTCGCATTTTCGGCCGGGCGCATGAGAGAAGTCGCCGTGCTGGCCGTTCACTCGCTGTCGCCATTGCTTCTGGGAAGCATGATCTCGGCCGCGGCGGCCGTCGCGGTCCTGCCGTGGATCGCAGACCGGCCGTGGGCACGGGGCGCCGCCGCCTCTCCCCCTCCGACGCAGCCGCGATGGCGGCGCGCACTTTTTGCAACATCGATGATCGCCAGTCTTCCCCTGGCCGCCGCAGGCCTGCTGACCCACACCTCGCAAGCCATCGACCGGGCCACCATCCGCGACCCCGTGCTCAACGTCATCGCAACTTTTCATCCGAGTCGCAGGGCCCCGCATTCCGCGCAGAGCACCCTGGACGATGAGCCGGTCACGATCGGACCGATATCCGCGCCCGGCGCGCTGCGCAACGTCGTCATCGTCATCCTCGAGTCGGCGCGCGCGGAATCGCTGACGCCGTGGAATGCGTCGCTGCAGGACGCGCCCTTCCTCGCCGAGCTTGCGAAGAGCAGCGTGCGCTTCGACCGCTTCTACACCGTGCAGACCCACACCGGTCGCGCCCTGCGGGCGATCCTATGCGGTTTCGAACCCCAGCACCGGATCCGCCCGCCGAAGTTCACTCACGGAATCGCGACCCACTGCCTGCCCAATCTCCTGCGCGATCACGGGTTCAGCACGGTGTATTTCCAGACCGCGGACGAGCGCGTCGAGCACCGCACGTTCGTGATCTTCTCGATGGGGTATCACGACTTCATCGGCCCCTCGAGCTTCGGCCACGAAGGGTTCGAGCAGGCCAACTATCTCGGCTACGAGGACGATTCGATGCTGGCGCCGACCCGCCGATGGCTCGAAGCGCAAGAGCGCTCGAAGCCGTTTCTTGCCACGTACCTCACCGTAAACGCGCACTATCGGTGCGCACTGCTGACCAGGCATGGACCACAGCGGTATTCGGACGATCCGGAGCTGAATTGTTATCTCAACGCCCTTCGGGCTGACGACTTCTTTCTGCGGGCGCTCTTCGATGAGTACAAGGCAGCGGGACTGTACCGGAACACTCTCTTTGTCGTCGTCGCCGACCACGGCGAGGCTTTCGGCGAGCACAGCAGGCGCACCCACAACGACGTGCCTTACGAGGAGGCGCTGCGAGTCCCGCTGTTGCTGCATGATCCCACGGGCACCCTGGTACGGCCCGGAGTGCGCGCCGATCCGTCCACGCAGCTCGACATCGCGCCCACGGTGCTCGGGCTCCTCGGTTTCGCCGTGAAGTCGGGGCACTTCCAGGGCAGTTCCCTCATGGTCCCTCATCCGCAGGTGCCGATCCGCGCGGCTTGCTACGATCCAGACACGTGCCTCAGCTGGGTGCGGGGCGACGAGAAATTCATCCATCACTTCGGACGGCGTCCGGACGAGCTGTTCGACCTTGGCCGCGACCCGAAGGAGACGACGAATCTCGCCGGTATTTTTCCCCAGCGTGCAGCCGAGCTGAAGCGCGACCTGCTCGATTGGGATCGCCGGATCAAAGACGGATATGCGGCAGCCGAAGCATGGACTCCGCCTCCGCGCCCCGATTCAGGCGAAGCGGGATCGGACTCCACCGGGAGAGTGCTCTCCTCGAGCAGATAGCGCGTTGATGAACCCGAGCAAACTCTCCAGCGCGAGGTTGGAACCAGGTCGGGAGACAACGAGTTGCTATCCAGCAGTGCGGAAGCTCACACTTCCGCTCGTCTGCGCGTTGGCGCTTGCGGGACCGTTCTGTTTCGCCGCCCTGAGCGACAGCGATGCGGGCTGGCACGTGGCAGTCGGCCGCCTCATCCTTCATGGGGCGTTCCCGCGCACCAACGCCCTCTCCTGGAAATGGGGAGACCACCCCTGGTATCCGACCTCGTGGGTCTTCGACGTGCTCTGCGCCGGCGCAGGCACGGCGGCCGGCCTGCAGGTCCTGGTCTTCGCCTTTCTCGCGCTCACGTGCTTCGCTCTCTCATTCGCCTGCGAGACGGCGCCGTGGATCGTCCCCGGCGTCGCGCTGCTGCTCGTTCCGCGGCTGGTTCCCCGCCCCCACGTCGCGAGCTGGGCGCTGCTCGCCGGCGTCCTCGCTCTCGGTCCCCGAAGCACGCGCGCTCGCGCTGTCTGCGTCGCGCTCGTGGCGCTCGGCGGCAATCTGCATTCAGGCGCCGCTTTCGCGGCCTTCGTGCTCGGGCTCGAATGCCTCGAGGCGTGGACCCGGTCGCGCCGAGGCGTCGAGCTGTGGCTCGCCGCGGCGGCGGCGGCGGCGCTGCTGGCGAACCCGGGCATGCTCTTCAACGCCAGGTACCTGCTCGAGCATTTGCTCCACGTCAGCGATGTAATCCAGCTTCGGGAATTCGAGCCGCCATCCTTTGCCGCACGCCCGGCCTTTTACGCGCTGCTCCCCCTCGCGCTCCTCTTCGCAGTGCAGCGCAGGCGCGAACGGCCGGCCCTGCTGGTGGCGAACGTCGTGTTCGCCGCGCTCGGTTTGCGCGCCCTCCGCATGGTCGCGGAAGCACACATCGTCTGGGCGCCGACGCTCGCCTGGGCGCTCGCGCGGATCCCGCGCCGGCTGCTCGCGCCTGCCGCGCTCGCCGCTGCAATCCTCGCGGGCTTCTCGCTGCGCCTCGATCGGACTGCCCTCTCCCTGCGCATCTCGCCTTCCTGGAACGCGTCGCTGCTGCCGGTGCGCGCGGCGAAGTTTCTCGACGATCACGGCATCTCCAGATCGGGCTTCAACGCTTTTCGCGATGGCGGCTATCTGGAGATGGCGCGGTCGGGTGTACCCGCCTTCGTCGATTCCCGCGTGCAGGCGATCCCCGACGAGGCCTGGCGCGCGCTCCAAGAAGCGGAACAGTCGCGCCGCGGGTTCCAGGCCTATCTGGGAAGCATGGGATGTGAATGGGCAATCGCCACTCGCGTTCCCGAGCGGCTTGGAGGCTATCGACTGCTGGACGGCCCGCAGTGGGCCTTGGTGTACTGGGACGAGGCGAGCGAGGTCTTCGTCCGCCGCGACGTTGCGCGGTTCGCTGCAATGCGCGAGGCGCTGGAGTACCGCCGCTTTAGGCCCTACGGGGCGATCGTCGGCGCCGTGGAGAAGCTCGACCGCAGCGCGCTGCTCGAGCTCCTTGGGGAAATCGATCGCTTCGAGCGCACCTCGCCCGGCGATCCGTTCGCGTTGCTGGACCGCTGCGCGGCGCTCACCCGGCTCCAGGCGCACGACCGCGTTCAGGCGTGCGATGCCGCGCAAGCGAGTGCGCCGGCGCCTATCGCCGGGCTGGTGGCGAAGGCGCGTCAGCTTCGGGCGGCCCCTTGAGGTGGGCGCAGAGCAGGGCTGTCCGTCGCGCACTTCGCGGCGCGTTCGAGGAGTAGCGCGCGCTCGCGCGCGTTTTTCGTCAGCGAGGCAGCGCGCTCGAACTCCGTGCGCGCCTCCTCCAGTCGGCCGAGCTTGGCGAGCAGGTCGCCGCGCACGCTCGGCAGCAGGTGGTAGCCCTGCAGCGAGCGCTCCGAAAGGAGCTCGTCGACGAGCTCCAGGCCCGCTGCCGGACCGGAGGCCATGGAGACTGCAACGGCACGGTTCAGCTCGATGATCGGTGATGGAGTCACTTGGAGGAGCGCCTCGTACAGCGAGGCGATCCGCGACCAGTCTGTCTCCGCCGCGGTGCGGGCTCGCGCGTGGCAGGCGGCAACGGCGGCCTGCAGCGCATAAGGACCGCGCGCGCCACCGAGCTTCTCGGCGCGATCCAGGGCCGTGAGACCGCGTTGGATCAGGAGCTGATCCCAGAGCGCCCGGTTCTGATCGAGCAGCAGAACCGGCTCTCCCGACGGACCGACCCTCGCGCGCAGTCGCGACGCCTGTATCTCCATCAGAGCCACCAGGCCGTGCACTTCCGGTTCCTCGGGAAGGAGGCCGGCGAGGATGCGGCCCAGGCGAAGCGCGTCCTGGCAGAGCTCCGGTCGGGTCCAGTCGTCGCCCGCGGTCGCCGAATAGCCCTCGTTGAACACGAGGTAGATGACCTCGAGCACGGAGGAGAGGCGGGCGGCGAGGTCGGCGCCCCGGGGAACCTCGAAGGGTACGCGCGCCTCGGCCAGCGTCCTCTTTGCCCTCACGATCCGTTGGGCCACCGTCGTTTCCGGCACGAGGAAAGCGCGCGAGATCTCTTCCGTGGTGAGGCCTCCGAGCAGCCGGAGCGTGAGCGCGACCCTCGCCTCCGGGGAAAGGATCGGGTGGCAGGCGATGAAGACGAGCCCGAGAAGATCATCGCCGACCCCGTCGTCGATCGCGGCATCGAGATCCGGCGTCTCCACTTCTCCCTCGACTTCCCGGCCGACCTCCTCCTGCTTGCGCTCGAGCAGCTTCCTGCGGCGGAGAAGGTCGATCGCGCGGTTCTTCGCCGCCGTCATCAGCCAGGCGCCCGGGTTCTCCGGGACGCCCGACTCCGGCCATCGCTCGAGCGCGGCGACCAGCGCCTCCTGGGCGAGCTCCTCCGCGAGGCCGACGTCGCGGACCATGCGCGCGAGACCGGCGATCAGCCTGGCCGACTCGATCCGCCAGACCGCGTCGATCGCGCGATGCGGATCGGTGGCCGTCACGGCCACCGATCACACCATGTCCACCCGCCGGCGCAAGGCCGAATCGCGCGGTCAACGGCGCTTCGACTCGATGGTCCTGCGCAGCTCCTCCTCCTTCTTCCTGAGCTCGCCGGTCGGATCGACCGGCGCGAAGTCGGCTGTCTCGAAGACCTGCCGGATCTCCACTTCCGTGCCCTCGTCGAAGGGGGCCCGCTTGAGCCACTCGATCGCCTCCTGCTTCGACTTGACCTGCCAGAGCCAGAACCCCGCCACGAGCTCTTTCGTCTCCGCGAAGGGCCCGTCGATGACGGTCCGCTTGCTTCCCTGGAACCGGACCCGCGCGCCCTTCGAGCTCGGTTGCAGCCCTTCGCCGGCGAGCATCACCCCGGCCTTCACCAGCTCTTCGTTGAACTTGCCCATCTCGGCGAGGATCTTCTGGTCCGGGAGAACGCCAGCTTCCGAGTCCTTGTTCGCCTTCACGATCACCATGAACCGCATCGTCGGCCTCCGTGGGGTTTTTGAAGCTTCTATTCCGGCGACGAACGGCGTGGGGGTGGTTCGACATCTGGATCCCACTTTTTTGCGCCGTCTGACGCGCTGCGTCTGGCCCGGGAACCAGCGAACGCAGGTTGACACCACGGCCGCCGGGCGACATAGCTCCGCGCCGGCTCTCTTTCTGGAGGAAGGCATGAAGACCGCATCGTTCGCGTTTGCGATCGCCCTCGGCTTGAGCACCGCCACGCTGGCCGGCGTGAAGACCGAAACCATCAAGGTGAACGGCTGGAAGTGCGAGAAGTGCCCCGCGAAGACGGAAGCGAAGCTGAAGACCGTCCAGGGCGTCGAGTCCGCTTCCGCCGACCGCGAGAAGAACCAGGTGGTCGTCAAGTACGACGACTCAAAGACAAAGCGCGCGGATCTCGACAAGGCCATCGCGGATTCGGGATTTACCGCCTCCAAGTAGGACGTTCGAGTCGGAGCGATCATCCGGATCCGGGTCCGTCCAGTGCGCTCTCGCGCGCCGGGCGGGAGGAGTCCCCATGCTGACGAGAGCTCCGATCACCACGATCCTTCCCGTGATCGACATGGACCGCGCGCGCGGGTTCTACGAGAGGAAGCTCGGCCTCAGCCCGCGCGGATTCGCCGCCGACGGCAACTTCGTCTTTCAGTGCGCCGGCGATTCGACCATCGCGCTCATCCCCAAGCCGCACGGCACGAAGGCCGAGCATACGGCGCTCAGCTTCGAGGTCTTCGATGTCGTGACCGAGATCGCCGAGATGGAGAAGCGCGGCGTCGTGTTCGAGGACTACGATCTTCCCGGGCTGAAGACCGTCGGGCACGTCTGCGTGATGGGTTCCGACCGGACGGCATGGTTCAAGGACACCGAGGGGAACATCCTCTGCATCCATCAGCGGAACCGGTAGGACCCGACCTCTCTGAAGACCAATCGGCCGCTCACCGTCGTTTCGCTGCTCCTCAGCCTGTCGATGGCGGCGATGGAGATGACCGTCGTCTCCACCGCCATGCCGACTGTGGTCGGCGATCTGGGCGGGATCCATTTCTATTCCTGGGTCTTCACCGCGTACCTGCTCACCTCCACGGTCACCGTCCCGCTCTACGGCAAGCTTGCAGACCTGTACGGGCGCAAGCCGGTGCTGCTCTTCGGGATCGGCGTCTTTCTCGTCGGATCGATGGCCAGCGGCCTCGCGCGCGGAATCGGGACACTGATCGCCTTCCGGGCGGTGCAGGGGCTCGGAGCGGGGGCCATGCAGCCGACGACTCTGACGATCGTCGGCGACATCTACAACCTCGAGGAGCGCTCGCGCATGCAGGGCGTGTTCGGCGCGGTCTGGGGTGTCGCCGGCCTGGTCGGGCCGCTGCTCGGCGGGATCATCGTCAAGTACCTCTCCTGGCGGTGGGTGTTCTTCATCAACGTCCCCGCGGGAATCGCCGCGGCCGCGTTGCTGATGATCGCGCTGCACGAAGACGTCGCGCATCGGCAGCACTCCCTGGACTGGGCGGGAGCGGGGCTGCTCACGGTGGGTCTCAGCGCGCTGCTGTTCGGAGCGCAGGGTGGGTCCGCCAGCGCGATCGGCCTTCCCGTTGCCGCCGTCCTGCTGGCGCTGTTCGTCATCGTCGAGCGCCGTGCTGTCGAGCCGGTGCTCCCGCTCGGACTCTTTCGCCAGCCGGTGATCGGTGTGGCGACGCTGGCCGGCGCGCTGGTGGGAGCGGGGATGATCTCGATGGTGACGTATGTCCCGCTCTATGTGCAGGGCGTTCTCGGGGGATCGCCGACGGAGGCCGGCAGCGCGATCACCCCGATGGTGATCGGGTGGCCCATCGCCAGCGCGATCAGCGGTCGGGCGCTGCCCCGCGTCGGGTACCGCCCGCTGATCCGCTCAGGACTCGCCATCTCGGCCGCTGCCGCCGTGGCGGTGGCGCTGCTGCTCCGCCCCGGAGCGAGCCTGCACGTGCCGCAGACGATGAGCGCGCTGTTCGGAGTGGGTCTGGGATTCGCCAACACGGCACTGCTCATCGCCGTCCAGACCAGCGTCGAGTGGCGCCAGCGCGGCGTGGCCACCGCGAGCACGATGTTCGCGCGTACCATCGGCGGAACGCTTGCCGTCGGAGCGCTGGGCGCGATCCTTTCCGCGGCGCTCGTCAGCGACCCATCGCTCCCTCCAGGCGCAGCGGATCGCCTGCTCGGGCCCGAGCACGGAGCCGGCCTCGCACCCACCGTCGTGCGCGCGCTCGCCAATTCGTTGCAGGGCGGCCTGGAGACCGTCTTCTGGGCAATCGCCGGCATCTCGATCGTGGCGGCGATCACCAGCCTGTTTTTCCCACGGCTTGCGATCGGCGCGCAGTCGCGAGACCACGCGGACATCGGCCAGCCCGCTGAAATGAGCACGCTGCCGCCCGACGCGTGAAGCTCGCCGGAAGTCGCGCAAGGTAGCCTTACCGAAGGAGCGGCACATCTACGACCGACGGCGCGGTCGACCCGGTGAGCGCGTCGCGAAATGCGGCCGCGACGCCAACGTCGTCCTGCACGAGCATGTCGCTGCCCAAAGCACCGTCGTTGTTCCAACGTTCCTGCCACCACGCGAACCCGCGCACGTCGGGCCACCGGCCGGAGAGCAGATCCGCGAATGCGGCCCGCACCCACGGCGCGGCGGCGCAGCGGGGATTGTTGTTGGTGATTCCGAATTCGAAGATGAACAGCGGCTTCGTCGGGGTCGCAGCGTGCAGCTGTGGCAGCATGTCCTCGACCAGCGACCGGAAGGCCGGGCAGCGGTCGTCGTTGGATCGTTCCGAGCCGTAAGCCGAGATGCCCACCCAATCCACGACGTCGTCGCCCGGATAATAGGACGCCGGCACGTTGCGCGGGTCCTGCGGGAAGTTTTCACCGTTGTAATGGAGCGCCCAGGTGATGTTCGTCGCCCCGCGCTTCCGCATCAGCGCAACGATGTGCCGGTACGCCTCCTTGAACTTCGCCGGACCCACGTCGAGGCCGCCGTTGTACGGCGCGCTCCAGGGATTCCAGTCGCCGTTCACCTCGGTGCCGTACTCGACGACGAGCGCCGAGCCGAATTTCCGGGCGGCGTCGGCCCACGCTGCGAGGTCGCCGTCGAACTCGCCGGCGATGATGCGATCGAGCGTGAAACTCGGATCGGTCACCAGCGGCTGACGCTGGCTACGCATCATCAGGCGGATGAAGGGGATGGCTCCCCGCTTCCGTACCCAAGCCGAGGTCTTAACCGGGAATGCGCGCGACTTGAACCAGTCGTCCGAGAAATAGACGTACGCGACGCTGCGGCCGACGGTGTGCTCGTACGCGTCCAGCGTCGCTGCCGAGATGTCGCTGTCCGGCTCCGTCGTCCCTGCGGGGAGGACCCCATGGTAGAGGTGCCCCGGTTCCGGGGTCTGCAGGACGCGCGTGTCTGGCGGCGGCGCATCTGCGGTCGCGGATCTCGCCGCACGCGCAGAGCCATCGCAGGCTCCGAGCGACGCAAAAGCGAGGAACAGGCCAACCCTCTTCCCTGCCGGGAGATCCCTCACCGACACCCCCCTCTCTTGAAGCTGTGTCGCCGGGGCGCCGATCGGAAGAGGTCCGACGCCTTGCGACACCGGCTGAAGTAGGATTGCGGCCCATGGGGCGAGACCGCGCGAAGGCCATCCTCGACCGGCTCGGCGCCGGCGCCACCGCGAACGGTGGCGGCCAGCTGCTGGAATCGGTCAATCCGGCCACCGGTCAGGCGCAGGGCAGCATCCGCGCCATCACGCGTGCGGAGTACGACGGGCGGGTCACGGCTGCGCTTCGCAGGTTCGAGGAGTGGCGGATGCGGCCGGCGCCGAAACGCGGCGAGATCGTGCGGCGCCTCGGTGAGCTGTTGCGGGAGCATCGCGAGGGGCTGGGCGAGCTCGTTTCACTCGAATCAGGAAAGATCCGCGCCGAAGGCGTCGGCGAAGTGCAGGAGATGATCGATATCTGCGATTTCGCGGTGGGCCTGTCGCGCCAGCTTCACGGCCTCACCATCGCCTCGGAGCGGCCGCGGCACCGGCTGATGGAGCAATGGCATCCGCTCGGCGCGGTGGGAATCGTCACCGCCTTCAACTTCCCCGTTGCGGTCTGGTCGTGGAACGCGGCGCTGGCGGCGGTCTGCGGCGACGTCTGTCTCTGGAAACCTTCCCCGCTCACGCCCCTGTGCAGCGCCGCGGTGCAGGCGCTGTGCGATCGGGCGGCGAAGGAGCACGGCGCCGAAGGCGTATTCAATCTCGTGGCGGGCGGGGCGGAAGTGGGTACCTGGCTCTGCGACGACCCGCGGGTCCCGCTGATCTCGTTCACCGGCTCGATCGCGACGGGGAAGGCGGTCGCGTCTCGCGTCGCCGCCCGGCTGGGGCGCGCGCTCCTCGAGCTGGGAGGAAACAACGGCGTCATCGTCCTCGACGACGCAGATCCCGATCTCGCCGTCCGCGCCATCACCTTCGGCGCCGTCGGCACCGCTGGCCAGCGCTGCACCAGCACCCGGCGGCTCTTCCTGCAGCGCGGACGCGCGCGCGGATTGATCGATCGCCTGGTTGCGGCCTATCGCAGCGTGCGGATCGGCGACCCGCTGGAGCCGGGCGTCCTGATGGGTCCGCTGATCACGCGCAATGCGGTCGAGCGGTATCGCGCAGCTCTCGCGACCGCCCGAGAGCAGGGCGGCAAGGTGATCTGCGGCGGCACGGTGCTCGAGTGGCCGGGGAACTTCGTGGAGCCGGCGCTGGTCCTCGCGCCGCGCCACGAGGCCTTCCCGATCGCCTGGGAGGAGACATTCGCTCCCATCCTCTACATCTTCGAGGTCGAGGACCTGGACGAGGCGCTTCGCGCGCACAATGCCGTTCCCCAAGGCCTCTCCAGCGCCGTCTTCACCGACAGCTTGCGATCGGCCGAGCAGTTTCTCTCGCCGGCCGGATCGGATTGCGGCATCGCCAACGTGAACGCCGGGACCAGCGGAGCCGAGATCGGCGGCGCTTTTGGAGGAGAGAAGGAGACCGGAGGCGGCCGCGAGTCGGGCTCCGACGCGTGGAAGGCGTACATGCGGCGTCAGACGTCGACGGTGAACTGGGGGCGCGACCTGCCGCTGGCGCAAGGGATCACGTTCGGGGCCTGAGCTTGATCTGAAGGCGGCGCGGGTCTATGCGAGAGTCAATATCAGAGGGGGAAGCATGCGCGCGCGATTCGCGGTCGTCCTGCCGGTCGTCCTATTCATCGTCGGCTGCGGCGGAAGCCGGACTGACCCGGCGACGGAGATCGGCTCGGCAAACCTGTCCGCCGACAGCATGGCGGGCGGCAACAAGGTCATCGGCGTGATGAGCCGGAACCTGTATCTGGGCGCGGACCTCGGCCCGGTCATCGCGGCGAAGACACAGTCTGACTTCCTGGCAGCGACGACGGCAGCTTGGAGAATGGTGCAGCGGAACAACTTCCACCTGCGAGTGCAGGAGCTCGCGGACGAAATCGCCAACAAACGGCCGGCGCTGATCGGCCTCCAGGAGGCATTCACGTGGCGTACGCAGACGCCGCCCGACAGCACCGCGAAGACGGTCGTTTACGATTTCGCTCCTGAGCTTCAGGCGGCCCTCGCGGCGCGCGGGGTGAAGTACCGTGCCGTCGCTAGCGTGGAGCTGCTCGACGTCGAGGCGCCGACGCTGGCCGTCGTCGGGGGGCAGCTAGTACTCGGCCCTGACGTGCGCGCGACCGATCACGACGTGATCCTGGCCCGCGAAGACGTACACGCGACGAAGGTCGCCGAAGAAGTCTACTCGCTCCTCCTCCCGCTGCCGATCTTCGGGCGGCCGCTTCCGCTTCCGCTGAGGCGAGGGTACGTAGCGGTCGACGTGAAGTACCGCGGCGAGTCATTGCGGTTCGTCAACACTCACCTCGAGTCCTTCGATCCCTCGATTCGGACGGCACAGGGTGCCGAGCTCGCCGCGTCGCCGATTCTGGCAAACGCGTCCCGCCCGGTGATTCTCGTGGGCGACCTGAACTCGCTGCCGGGAACAGAAGGGGAAGCCGCTCTCGCGCGTGTTGGTTTCGCAGACGTCTGGCCGCTGGTCCATCCCGGGAACCCGGGCCTCACCTGCTGCTTTGGAGAGGACCTCACCATTCCGGGTGGCGTATTCGATCAGCGCATCGATTACGTCCTGACACGCGGCCTGTTCGAACCGCGCGCCGCGGCGGTCACGGGCACGAATCCTGCGATTCGCGTCGAAGGCCTCTGGCCCAGCGATCACGGCGGCATTTTCGCCGAGCTGCGCATCGGCGACCCGCGATTCGACCGCTGAGGGAGCTCTACTTCTTTCCTTTGGCCTTCGCCGGCGCCGGGCGGATCGATTCGATCGCCTTTGCCGCGGCCGTGGCGTCCTGGCCGGTCGCGAGACCGATGGCGGCCGAGAACTTGCCGCCGATGGTCTCCGCCACCAGGAAGCCCATGTTGATGCCTGCATTTGCGAGCGCCCGCGAGATCTCCGCGCCGAGGCCCTTCCGGTCGTCGCCTTCGACCAGCAGGCAGGGCGTGTCTGAAGGCTGGAAGCCGGCCTTTCGCGCCGCGGCCTCTGCGGCGGGCTCGATCGGGAAGACTTCCACAGCGGCGCGGTCGAGCTCGGCGGGATAGCGATACCCCATTACCACCCGCAGATTTGCTCCCGCCGCGGCCAGCGGCTCGAGCGTGTCGGCGAGCAGCCCCTTGCGATCGGTGCCATGCAGGATCCAGAGCTGCACATTCTTGACGGTCATTCCAGCGGCCATGGTTCACCCCGGCGGCGCAGCCTAGCTCCGCGGGAGCGCGCGGGCTACCACCGGCCGTCCTACCACCGGAAAAGAGACGTGTGCGCGGAGCGCTGGCACGATGGCGCTGGAGGGGCGCAGGCGCGCCAGACAGGAACGAATGCTTCCGAGGCCGGCCCGCATTCGCGCCATCGATTGGCTGCGCGGCATCGCGGTGCTCTTCATGATCCAGACGCACGCGATGGCGCTCTTGCGCCCGGAGCTACGCGGCAAAGCGCTGTTCAACGCCCTGCAATGGATGGACGGGCTGGTCGCCCCCGCTTTCATCCTGGCGGCCGGGTTCTCGATGGCGCTCACGCAGGTGCGAGCCGCCGCCGCCAGCGGCGACGCCGACGCCCGCAGACGGCGGATGAAGAAGACGCTGCGCCGGCTTGCCGAGGTGCTGTTGGTCGGCGCGCTCGTGAACTGGATGTGGTTTCCAATCTTCCGGGAGCCGCGCTGGATCGTACGGATGGACATCCTGCCCTGCATCGGCTTTTCGCTGCTGCTGGCGCTGCCGATCCTGTTCGTCCTCGCCCCTCACCCGCGCGCTCTGCGATGGGCAGCACTCGCCCTCGCAGCCGCCGTCTTCGGCCTCTCGCCGCTCGCGGAGCCGCTCGGCGCGCCGTGGAACCGGTTCCTGAACCAGCACGGAGATGCAGTGTTTCCGTTGCTGCCCTGGGCGGGATACGTGTACCTCGGCGCAGCGATCGGTGCCGCCACGGCGGAGAAGGGACCCCGTGGCGCCGCGCTCTGGCTGGCGGCGCTGGCGGGCGCTGGCTTCGTCATCTGGCACTTCACTCCCTGGTTCACGGCCCTCTATCCGCCCCACGAGTTCTGGGTGATGAACCCGGCGAACTCCGCCCGGCGCTGGACGCAGGTCTGCCTCCTCGCCCTCGCGCTGCTCGCCGTCGAGCAGGGAGTCTCCGGCAACTGGCGCAGCTCCGCGCCGGTGCGCTTCGTGGAAGTCTTCGGGATGTCGTCGCTGGCCGGCTACTTCTTCCACGAGATGCTCCTCTTCTTCCGCATCTTCGGGTTCTCGTTCGAATCGCGCTGGGGAAAGGCCTGTTCCTGGCCGCAATACGCAGCCCTGACGGCGCTGCTCGCGGCGTGCACCTTCGCGCTCACCTGGCTGACCGACCGGGTGTACAGCGCGGCCGAAAAGCGTGCGCCGGCCACGTCGGCTGCATGACGGCTTACAGGGCCGGGATACGAGGCTTGCGCGCGGCGGGGGCGCGGCTTACGCACCGGGGATGATCGAGCACATCAGCCTTCGCTGCCGCGATTCGCGCGCGAGCCGGAAATTCTACGAGCGGGCGCTGGAGCCGCTCGGATACGAGATGGACCGCCGGTACGGGGATGCTTTCGGATTCATCCAGGGCGGGCGCCACGACTTCTGGGTGACGAAGGGCAAGGTCGGCACCCCGACGCACGTCGCTTTCCACGCGCAGAGCGCTGCCGCCGTCGACGCCTTCTACCGGGCGGCGATGGCGGCCGGCGGAAAGGACAACGGCGCTCCTGGACCGCGCGATGAGTACGGGTATGCTGCGTTCGTCCTGGATCCGGACGGGCACAACGTCGAAGCGGTGATCTGGGACGAGGAGATGGAGAAACGGCGCCGTTCCGCTCCCCGCCGGGGACGCCGCCGGAAGGCAGGATAACCGCCGGCGACCCCTCGGGGTGCCCTTTGCGGCTATGCTTGGGACGTCCAAGGAGGGCCCATGGAAGCATTCGGCCCGGAAGGAAATGCGCAACGCCCCCTGATCGAGCGCGCGATCGCCATGGAAGACATCCGGGCGCTCGGCCTCGGCCCACCGATTACCGTCAGACGCGACGCGACCCTGCAGGCGGCGGTGGAAACGCTGCAGCGGGAGCACATCGGCTGCGTTCTCGTCACCGACGAGAGCGGAAAGCTCGCGGGCATCTTCACCGAGCGGGACCTGCTGACCAAGGTCGCGCTGCGCTCGCTGGACTGGAACGAGGAGCGCGTGGCCGACTACATGACCGCGGACCCGGAGACGCTCCGGCCCGACGACCGGATCGCCTGGGCGCTGAAGCTGATGCACGTCGGCGGATACCGCCACGTGCCGCTCACCGACGAGGCGGGCCGCCCCGTCGGCGTCATCTCCGTCAAGGACATCGTCGACTTCATCGTCGATCTCTTCCCGGCGCCGGTCCTCAACCTGCCGCCGGATCCGCGCCGGACGGATTACTCCGAAGGAGGCAGCGGAGGAGAAGGCTGATTCAGATCACGGCGCCGTCTCGCAGCGCCGCCACTTCCGCGTCGGACATGCCGAGCAGCCCCTTCAGCACTTCGGTCGTATGCTGACCGAGCGTCGGCGGAGGAACGTCGCCGCGCGGCGGCGTCTCCGATAGACGGATGGGCGATCCCACCATCGGCACCGTGCCGGAGAGCGGGTGCGGGGCGGAGATCGCCATCCCGCGGTGCGCGACCTGCGGATCGGCGAACACCTCGGCAAGATCGTTGATCGGACCGCAGGGAACCGTCGCCGCCTCCAAGGATTCGATCCAGTGCCGGCTCTCCCGCGCCGAGATGGCCCGGCCGAGGAGCTCTTCCAGCTCGACGCGGTGACGCACCCGGCCGGCGTTCGTCGCGAAGCGAGCGTCGCGGGCAAGGTGCGGGAGTCCCGCCACCTCGCAGAGCCGCGCGAACTGGCCGTCGTTTCCGACGGCGACGACGATGTGCCCGTCGCTGGTGGCGAAGGCGCGGTAGGGAACGATGCTGGGGTGCGAGTTGCCGAGCCGGCCCGGGGGCCGGCGCGTGAGCAGGTAGCTCTGCGCCTGATTTGCCAGCATCGCCACCTGGACGTCGAGCAGCGCGAGATCGACGTGCTGGCCGCGTCCGCTGCGTTCGCGCTGTGCGAGCGCAGCGAGGATCCCCGTCGCTGCGTACATGCCCGTGAGGATGTCGGTGATCGCCACGCCGACCTTCATGGGCTCGCCGTCCGGCTCCCCGGTGATGCTCATCAGGCCGCCCATCCCCTGGACGAGGAAGTCGTACCCGGCGCGGTCGCGGTACGGTCCCGTCTGCCCGAATCCGGTGATCGAGCAGTAGACGAGCCCCGGATTGAGCGCGGCGAGCCGGCGATAGTCGAGCCCGTACCGCTCGAGGGCACCGACCTTGTAGTTCTCCACCACCACGTCGGACTTCGCCGCGAGCCGGCGGACGACCTCCTGTCCCTCGGGACGCGCGAGGTCGAGCGTGATCGACTTCTTCCCGCGGTTGGTGCTGACGAAGTACGCTGACTGACCGCTTTCTTCGTCGAGCCAGGGCGGCCCCCATCCGCGCGTATCGTCGCCGGCGCCGGGCCGCTCGACCTTGATCACCTCGGCCCCGAGATCGGCCAGCGTCTGCGTTGCCCACGGGCCGGCGAGAACGCGGCTCAGATCGAGGACGCGAACGTGCGAGAGAGCGCCGACCGCCATGGCCCAATCATATCGCGCCGCCGGTGTGACAAGCTGTGCCCGATGCGCGTGATGGTTCTCGTCGCGGGCGCCCTGGTGCTGCTCGCGCTTGCAGTGCTCGTCATCCTGCTCTGGGTGCGGCGCGCGCGGCTGCGCAAGCGCGTTCCAGCGCGTCATGCTCCGCGCCTTCGTCACCCCGTCGTGCTGGCGCACGGCGTCTTCGGTTTCGACGAGATCGCCGTCGCCGGGCGACGCCATCGGTACTTCCGCAACATCGCCGAGGAGCTCGCGGTGCCGGGGCTGGAGTTCTACCGGCCGCGCGTCGCGGCGGCGGCCCCGATCGCGGTCCGGGCGGGAACGTTCGTGGAGCTCCTGCGGGCGCTTCCGGGAGAGCGGTTCAACGTGATCGCGCACAGCATGGGCGGCCTCGACGCGCGCTTCGCCATCGCGCGCCTCGGCCTCGCCGATCGGGTGGTGTCGCTGGTGACCATCGGGGCGCCGCACCGCGGGACGCCGCTCGCGGAGCTCCCCTTGGCCCGGGCGACGTCACGCTTGATCGGCGTCCGTGCGCTTGCCGATCTCGCTCCCGACGCCCTGAGTCGGTTCAACGAAGCGGTCCCGGACGTCGATGGAGTCGCCTACTGCAGCGTGGTGGCCGCGACCAGGCTGTCGCAGACCAACCCGCTGCTCTGGCCGTCGCACCTGTACCTCAGCGCCCGCAGCGGCCGGAACGACGGCGTCGTCCCGCAGGAATCGCAGCGGTGGGGAAACGTGCTTCGCGAGATCGAGGCGGACCACTGGGCACAGGTCGGGTGGTCGCTTCGATTCGACGCGGTGGGACTCTACGAGGAAATCCTGCGCGAGCTCGCCGCCCTCGGCTTCTGAGTCAGCGCACGGCCCCGGTGATCGTGCACCGGTTCTTCAGCTCCACCACCGTCTTCCAGGCGCGGTTGCGATCGACGTTCGCGTCGAGCACCGCGTTCCGGTAGTGGATGACCTCGAGGAAGAGCGCGATCACCGCGACGACCAGCGCAGTCTCGAATGCCACCCGCTTCATTCCGGCCTCCTGCGCATTCTTTGGTGATGCGAACGCGTAAAGAGGAGTCCGGTCCCCTATCGCACTGTAAGGTCCCGAACGATCTGGAGCCTCAGGCTGTCAAACCGACGACTCCAGGCCCACTGCCGCCGTCGTATCCAGCGCCTCCGCCCGGTGATCGCGGGCGATGAGCAGGTAGATGGCGGGCACGAAAAACAGCGTGAAGAGGGTGCCGATGGCCATCCCGGCTACCAGCACCAGTCCGATGCTGTTGCGCGCCGCGGCGCCCGGACCGGTCACCAGCGTGAGCGGGAAGTGCCCGCACACCGTTGCCACGCTCGTCATCAGCACGGGGCGGAGCCGGGTCATGGCAGCGTTGCGGACCGCGTCTACCTTCGTCTGCCCCTGTTCCTGAAGCTTGTTCGCGAACTCGACGATGAGGATGCCGTTCTTCGAGATCAGGCCGACCAGCGTCACCAGGCCGACCTGGGAGTACACGTTGAGTGTGGTCGTCCACCCGTCGGTGAAGAAGCGCATGTTCGGGTTGGGCATCTTGAGGAACGTCATCGTCAGGGCGCCGAACATCGCCAGCGGCACCGACCCGGCGAGGATCACGAACGGATCCCGGAAGCTGTTGAACTGGGCCGCCAGCACCAGGAAGATGAGGATGACGGCGAGGCCGAACGCGGGCAGGAACTTGTTGCCCTCGCTGCGCAGCTGCCGCGATTCGCCGGTGTAGTCGATGGTGTAGCCCTTCGGCAGGATCTTCGCCGCCTCGTCCTCCAGGTACCGGAGTCCCTGGTCCAAGGGAACCATCGCCACTCCGCTGAGCTTCACGGCATTGAGCTGCTGGAAGCGGTTGAGCGTGCGCGGAGTGACCGAATCGCGCAGGGTGGCGATGGTGCTGAGCGAGACCAGCTGCCCGTTGGGACCGGTGACGTGGATGTCCTTGAGCTGCTCCGGATTCAGGCGCTCGGCGCGGATGAGCTGGGGGATCACCTTGTAGCTGCGCCCGCCCACACTGAACCGGTTGACGAAGTTGCCGCCGACCGCCGCGCTCAGGTCCTGCCCGACGGACTGGAGGTTCAGCCGCAGCTCGGCCACCTTGTCGCGGTCGATCTGGATCTCGGACTGCGGCTGGTCGATCTTGGTGTCGATCACGGGCGGAAACGCGAACATGCCGCTCTGCGCCGCCTTCTGTTGAAGCTGCTGCGCGAACTCGAGGATGTCGCTCTGTTCAGCGGTGGAGGCGAGGATGACCTCCACCGGGAAGTTCCCGCCGCCTGGAAGGGAAGGAGGGACGACGGCGAACGTCTGCACACCGGGGATTGCCGCGACCTTCGCCGACAACTCCGGCAGCACCTGGAAGACGTTGCGCTTGCGGTCGGTCCAGGGCTTGAGGCCGTCGCCGTAGAACCCTCCGTTGGGAAACGTGATCTGGAAGGTGAATTGCGTCTCGGGGATCGACGCCATCTCCTTGTGGATCTCGCGGGTCAGCGGCGTGATTTGATCGATGGTGGAGTTCGCGGGCGTGTTCAGGATCCCGAAGATGATGCCCTGATCCTCGAGCGGAGCGAGCTCCTTGGGCGACTGCTGGAACATGAGCAGCGCGAGCCCGCCGATGACCACCCAGCTCACGTAGATGGCTCCGCGCGCCGTGAACGTCTTCTCGAGCAGGCGTCCGTAACCCGCCTTGACCTTCTCGAACGTGCGGTTGATCCAGCCTGCGAGCCCCTTCTCCTCGACCTCCCGGTGCAACAGGTACGCCGACATCATTGGCGACAGCGTCAGAGCGACCACGCCCGAGATGGTGACGGCGCCGGCGAGCGTGAGCGCGAACTCCCGGAAGAGCGAGCCGGTCAGGCCGCCCTGGAAGGCGATGGGCGTGTACACCGCCGCGAGCGTGATGGTCATCGCGATGATGGGACCCACCAGCTCGCGCGCTCCTTTGAGCGCCGCATCGATCGGCTTCAATCCCTCGCGCAGGTGACGCTCGACGTTCTCCACGACGACGATGGCGTCGTCGACCACCAATCCCACCGAGAGCACGATGGCCAAAAGCGTGAGCAGGTTGATGGTGAACCCGAACGTCTGCACCAGGAAGATGCCGCCGATCAACGAGAGCGGAATGGCGACCACCGGCACCAGCGACGACCGCAGCGACCCGAGGAAGAGGAAGATGACGATCACCACGATCAGCACCGTCTCGAGCAACGTCTGCACGACCTCGCTGATGGCGCTGCGGATGTAGGCGGTGGCGTCGTAGGCGATGGTCGCCTGGATCTGCTCGGGCAGCTCCTTCTGCAGCGAGGCCAGCTCCGCCCGCACGCGCTTGATCACGTCGAGGGAGTTGGCGTTGGGCAGGGACCAGACGCCGATGAACACCGCGGTCTGCCCGCTAAAGTTGACGACGGTATCGTAATCCTCCGCGCCCAGGACCACGTCGGCGACGTCGCGCAGGTGGACGGTGGCGCCTTCGCTTTGCCGGACCACCATCTGTTCGAACTCCTCCCGCGACCGCAGGTCGGTGTTCGCCGTCAGGTTCACCTGCACCAGCGAGCCCTTGGTCTGGCCGACCGCCGCCAGGTAGTTGTTGGCGGCCAGCGCCTGCCGGACCTGCACCGGGCTGACATTCAGCGCCGCCATGCGATCGGGCTTGAGCCAGATGCGCATCGCGAAGGTGCGCGCGCCGAGAATGTCGGCCTTCTGCACCCCTTCCAGCGCCGAGAGTCGCGGCTGGACGGCTCGGACCAGGTAGTCAGTGATCTCGTTCTGCTTGAGGAACTCGGAGGAGAAGCTCAGGTAGGCGGAGGCAAACTGGCTGTCCGCCGAGGTGATGTTGAGGATCGGGACCTCGGCCTCGGGCGGAAGGTCGCCGCGCACCTGGTCCACCTTGGAGCCGATCTCCGCCAGCGCCTTGGTGGAGTCGTAGTTGAGCCGCAGGCGGGCCTTGATGGTGGAGAGGCCCAGCTTGCTCTCGGAACTGAGGTACTCGATGCCATCCGCCGACGCGATCACGCGCTCGAGCGGAGTGGTGACGAACCCGCGCACCAACTCGGCGGGCGCGCCGACGTACACGGTGGTGACCGTGATTTCGGCGTTCTCGTTGCGCGGATACTGGCGGACGTTCAGCGAGCGGATCGCCTGAATGCCGGCGATCAGGATCAGCAGGTTGACGACGAGGGCGACGACGGGTCGGCGGATGAAGAGGTCGGTAAACTTCATGGGTGCCTCTCTCTATTGCTCGACCACGGTCGGCGCGACCTCGATCTTCGGCGCGAGATCGTTGCGCACCACCACCGCTGCGCCGTTGCGCAGCTTGAAGGCGCCGCTGCTCACGACGGTCTCCCCGGTTTTGAGCCCGGAGACCACCGCCACCAGATCTCCGCGCCGCTCCCCGAGCCGGACGAACTTCTGGTGCGCGATCAGGCCGGCGTTTCCGGCTGGATCCTTCTTCTCCTCGATGGCGAAGACGGAATCGCCGTAGGGCGCGTAGAGAACCGCGGTGGAGGGGATGACCTGCACCGTGCGCTTCTCCGGCGAAAGGACCTCGACGTTGACGAACATCCCGGGGCGCAAGCGTCCGTCGGGATTCGGGAAGGTGGCGCGGATGCGCACGTTCCTGGTGTTGACGTCCACTTCGGGGTTGATCACCGTCACCGAGCCGTCCCAGGTGGCCTTCGGGAACACGTCGGTGTGCATCCGCGCTTGCATTCCGACGTTGAGCTCCGCAAGTGCCTGCTGCGGGAGCCAGAACTCCGCGTGCACCGGGTGGACGGCGACCAGCGAGGCGATCGCGGTACCCGAGGCGAGCACCTGCCCGAGCTCCACCTGCCGGATGGAGACGCGGCCGTCGAAAGGAGCGCGGATGGTCTTCTTGCCGATGGTCGCCTGCAGCGTCACGACGTTGGCGGCGGCCTGCTTCGCCTTCGCGTCCGCGGCGTCAAGATCCGCCGGCGAGCTGGCGTGCGCTTCGCGCAGCGAGCGCGCGCGCTGCAGGCTCGCCCGCGCCAGATCGGCCTCCGCCCTGGCCGCGGCGAGCTGGCCCTCCTCGATGGAGCTGTCCAGCTTCACCAGCATGTCTCCCTTGCGCACGAACGTGCCGGAGTCGAACCCGATCTCGCGCACCAGCCCGGGCACTTCGGAGGCAAGCGTCACGGCGCGGACGGCGATCAGCGTGCCGACGGCCGATCGCGAGGCCTGCCATTCGACGGCTTCCACCTTGGCCGAAGTGACGGATTCCGGCGGGATTGCAAAGGACTTGCCCGCGTTGATCATCTTGCGGATCTGACCCGCCTTGATCCCCGCCAGGATGACAACCACGCCGAGCAGCGCGGCGATGGCGATGATCCACACACGCCGCTTGCTGATGCGGGTGACACGTTGCTGCGAGCTTGCTGCCATTTCCACGAGAGTCCTCCCGGCCAGTCTGCAAGTCCGAAGGCCCGTTCCTAGTGCAAGGAGCGCCTGCTGTCACGCCTGTCCGGAGCGACGCAAATGAGATGCCAATGGTGGGGAAGCGTTTCAGGCGGCCTTGAGGCATCCTTTTTCGCCGGTCGAATCGAAGGAGAGCGCGCATGACGGGCCCGTGGCTGGCTGTAGCGGCGGCGTTCGCGCTGGTCGCGCTGAACGGCTTCTTTGTGGCGACGGAATTCGCCCTGGTGAAGGTCCGCCCGACGCGACTTGACGAGCTAGCGCGGCGGGGGTCAGGGGCGGCGCGGCGGACCCGGCGGCTCGTCGACCGCCTCGACGAGTACCTTTCTGCGACGCAGCTCGGGATCACGCTCGCCTCGCTGGCCCTGGGATGGATTGGCGAACCGGCGTTCGCGCACCTGATCGAGCCGGTGGCGACGCGTGCCGGGCTTGCGCCGGCGACCACCGAGGCCATCGCGGCAGCGCTTTCCTTCCTCCTCATCACCTTCCTGCACATCGTCTTTGGAGAGCTGGCGCCGAAGAGCCTCGCCATCCAGCGGCCCGAAGGCACCGCCCTCGCGGTCTCCGCGCCGATGCACTGGTTCCACGTCGTCTTTTATCCGGCGATCTGGGCGCTCAATGCCGTGGCGGCCGCCGCGCTGCGGCTGATCGGATTGAAGCCCGCGAGCGAGTCCGAGACGATTCACACCGAAGAGGAGCTCCGGCTGATTGTCGCCAGCATGCGGTCGGGGAAGGCCGGATCGCGCCGGCTCGACGTCGTCGAGCGCACCCTGCGGTTGCCGCAACGCGTTGCCCGCGACCTGATGGTGCCGCGGCAGGACATCGCGTACTTCAGGCTCGACCAGACGCCGGAAGAACGCCGCGAGATCGCCCGCAAGACCTGGCATAGCCGCTACCCGGTGATCGAGAGCGACATCGATCACATCGCCGGCATCTTCAACGTGCGCGACGCCTTCGTCGCCGGGAGCGATCCACGGACGCCGGAAGAGATGCGGGCGCTGTTGCGCCCGCCGCTCTACGTGCCCGAGAGCATGAGCGCGGAAGCACTCTTCCGGGAGCTGCGCGGGCGCAAGCAGCGCCTCGCCATCGTCGTCGATGAGTACGGCGGGACCGCCGGCATCGTCACGGTGCAGGACCTGATCGACGCCATCGTCGGCGAGACGGGGGACGAGTACAGCCAGGAAGGCGCGTGGATCAAGCCGCTGGCCGGCGGACGTTTCCACATCGATCCGCGCACGTCGGTCGCCGACTTCGCGGAGCATTTCGGCGTCCAGATCGAGGCGGAGTCCGCCGCCAGCGTCGGGGGCCTGGTGATCGAGAGGCTGCGGAGGATTCCGGCGGTGGGCGACAAGGTGGCGATCGGCCCGTGGGAGCTGACCGTCGAGGAGATGGACGGGCCGCGCATCGCAACGCTCTCCGCGGCGCGGTCGGGCTGAGGACGCGTGCGCATCTACGCACACCGAGGCGCATCGCGCGAGCTCCCCGAGAACACCACGCGGGCGTTCCGCCGGGCCCTCGAGCTGGGCGCGGATGCGCTGGAGACCGACGTGCACGTCACGCACGACGCCGTCATCGTCGTTTCGCACGACCCGGACGGAGCGCGCATCTTCGGCAAGGCGGCGAGGATCGCCGATTCGAGCTGGGCCGAGGTAAGGGCGTGGGGGATGCCCTCTCTCGAAGAGGTGGTCACGAGCTTCCCGGGAGTGCCCATCAACGTCGACCTCAAGATCGACGCCGCGGCGCTGGCGGTCGCGCTGTTGCGCAAGCTCGGCGCCGAGGAACAGGTGACTCTCGCTTCCTTCCAGAGCTCCACGCTGCGGAAGGTCCGCGCGCTCGGATATCGAGGCCCGACGGGCCTCGGCCGGAGCGAGGTCGCGCGCCTTCTTTCCCTTCCCGCCGCCGCGCAGCGGGGCCCGCTTGCGCCTCCGGGAAGGGCGGCGCAATTGCCGCTCTCGCTGGCGAAACCATGGATCATCCGGCGCTGCCATGCGCTCGGGCTGCGCGTGGACTACTGGACGGTGAACGAGCCCGCGCTCGCAACCAGCCTCGTGGCACTGGGCGCGGACGGGATCATGACCGACGATCCCGCGGTTATCGTCCCCGCCCTGCGCCCCGGACCTGCGCCTTAGGGATACTTCGGGATTGCCGGCTCGTGCCCCGGCAGCGGAATGAACTCCGTTTCGCCGGGCACCTTGGGAAAGCGGCCGCTGGCCCAGTCCGCCTTTGCCTGTTCGATCTGCTCGCGCGAGCTGGAGACGAGGTTCCACCAGATGTGGCGCGGCCCGTCCATCGTGGCCCCTCCCAGCAGCGCCAGCCGCGCCTGGCCCCGCGCTTCCACCACCGCGGCTTTGCGGGGCCGCAGGATCACGAGCTGGCCGGCGACGAAGGCCTCGCCGGCGACCTCGACCGACCCTTCGGCCACGAAGACGGCGCGCTCCTCGTGATCCGCAGGGACGTCGAAGCGCGCGCCCGCCTCCAGCTTTGCGTCGGCATAAAACAACTCGGACCGCGTCGGCACCGGCGAGCGGGCTCCATGGAGCGAACCCGCGATCAGCCGGACCCGCGTCCCGGCGTCCTCGATCACGGGCAGCATCTCCGCCGGGGTGTGGGCAAAGGCAGGATCCATCTCCTCGTCCTTCTTCGGCAGCGCGACCCAGATCTGGATCCCGAAGAGCTTTCCGCCTGCGGCGCGGACCTCCTTTGGCGTCCGCTCGGAATGGGCGATGCCGCGTCCCGCAGTCATCCAGTTCACCGCGCCGGGACGGATTGGCTGCACGGTCCCCAGGCTGTCGCGGTGGAGGATCTCACCCTCGAACAGATAGGTGACGGTGGCCAAGCCGATGTGCGGATGCGGCCGGACGTCCAGCCCCTCGCCCCCGCGGAACACCGCGGGTCCCATCTGATCGAAGAAGATGAAGGGACCGACCATGCGCCGCCGCATCGAGGGGAGCGCCCGCCGGACCGTGAAGCCGCCCAGATCTCGCGTGCGCGGAAGGATCACCGTCTCGACCGGCGAGGCGGCATCGCGATCCGCAAACGGTTCGTCGGGCATCGTCCAGCTCATCGAAAGCCTCCCCCGCAACGATGCCGATGCGCCCGCGGCGTTGCTCTCGGCGTTCTGGCCACTGCCTACGTATTCTGACGCAGGTAGCGGCCCGCGGAGAATGTTTGAGCACAAACGATCTGCGCGATCTGTCGCTTGTGGCGTGCGAGTTGCCATTGCTCTCCTCGGGCGCATGAGCCGACCCGCGCGACGGCAGGAGGCCTTGCCGGCCGAAGGCAGCCCGAAAAGCTCGGACGAGGAGCTGGAAGCGAGCCTCGAGAAGATCTGGGAAGCGCCGCATACGCTGTTCGGATGGCTGGGGACCGTCGACCACAAGCGGATCGGCATGCGGTACCTCGTCACCGCCATGGTCTTCCTGGTCGTCGGCGGCGTCGAAGCGCTGGTGATGCGCATCCAGCTGTCTGGTCCCGAGCGCGACGTGCTCTCGCCGGAGGCATACGGCCAGTACTTCACCATGCACGGCGCGACGATGCTCCTCTGGTATGCCGCGCCCGTTCTCTCCGGTTTCGGCAACTATCTCGTGCCGCTCCTGATCGGCTCGCGGGACATGTCGTTCCCCAGGCTGAACGCCTTCAGCTACTGGGCGTTCCTGCTCTCCGGGCTGCTGCTCTACGCCAGCGTCTTCATCGGGCAGGCGCCCGACACCGGGTGGTTCTCCTACGTTCCGCTCAGCAACCGGCGCTACGATCCCTCGTACAACCTGGACTTCTATCCGCTGGCGCTGATCCTCTTCACGCTCTCGAACACCGCCGGCGCCATCAACTTCGTAACCACCATCTTCAAGCATCGGGCGCCGGGGATGAGCATCTCGCGCATGCCGCTGTTTCTGTACAGCACGGGGACGACGGCGTTTCTCTCCATCCTCGCCATGCCGGCCTTGGCGGTGGCGTGCGTATTCCTCGAGCTCGACCGGCAGTGGAACTTCCATTTCTTCGACGTGCGCGCCGGCGGCGACACCGTCCTCTGGCAGCACCTCTTCTGGTTCTTCGGCCATCCCTGGGTCTACATCGTCTTCCTCCCCTCTACGGGGATGATCTCGATGGTGCTGCCGGTCTTCGCCCGCCGTCCCATCGTCGCCTATCCCTGGGTCGCGGCTTCCACCGTGCTCACCGGCATCGTGGGGATGGGCGTCTGGGTCCACCACATGTTCGCCATCGGAATGAACCAGATGGCGATGAGCTTCTTCGCCGCCGCCAGCATGACCATCTCGCTTTTCTCCACCATCCAGATCTTCGCCTGGATCGCCACGCTCTGGGCCGGACGGCCGGTGCGCACAACCTCGCTGCTGTTCGCGCTCGGGTTCATCGCCACGTTCGTGATGGGCGGACTCTCCGGAGTGGTCACCGCGGTGATCCCGTTGGACTGGCAGGTGCACGACACCTACTTCGTCGTCGCGCACCTCCATTACGTGTTGATCGGCGCGAACGTCTTTCCGGTCTTCGCCGCCTTCTACTACTGGCTACCGAAGATCACCGGCCGGATGCTCGGCGAGCGCTTGGGCAAATGGAGCTTCTGGGTGATGTTCGCCGGGTTCAACGTCGGATTCTTCCCCATGCACATGAGCGGCCTGCTCGGGATGCGGCGTCGCATGTACACGTTCGAGGCGGCCGATGGGATCACCGGCCTCAATGCCGTCACCACCGCAGGCGCATTCGTGCTCGGGCTGGGCATCCTCCTCAGCTTGATCAACTTCTTCCTCTCGCTGCGCGGCGGCCGGACTGCGGGAAACAATCCCTGGAACGCGGACTCGCTGGAGTGGGCGACGACCTCTCCGCCGAAGGCGCACGCGTTCACGCATCTGCCGACCGTCGCGACACTGCATCCGCTTTGGGACGATCACGACGAGTTCCACGACCCGGAGGGTGCGCGCGTCCTCGATCACGGGCGCCAGACGCTCTCCACCACCCCGTTCGAGGCGGAGGCCGAGTCGGTGTCGAGCGGCGAGCCGGAGAGCGTGATGCCGCTCTTGATGGCGCTGGCGCTGACTGCGACGCTTCTGGCGATGCTCGCCCAGTCGCTGCGTCTGGCCGGTGCGTTCACCACCGTCGCAACGGTGGTCGCCGCGCTCTGGATGTGGCCGCGCCACGCGGAGACCGCTGAGCATCCGGACACCCACGAACAGAGACGCAAGGTGGAGCAGGCGAGATGAGCACCACTGCTTTGCGTGCGCATGCGCTGCCGCTCGACGACAGCCGCGGCACGCTGGGAATGTGGCTATTCATCGCCAGCGAAGCGCTGGTATTTGTCTGCCTCTTCTTCGCCTACTTCTACGTCGGGCACCGGCATCCCGAGTGGCCACTCGAGCCTCCCAAGCTGATGAAGGCGATGGTGATGCTCGTCATCCTGCTGGCGAGCAGCGCGGTCCTCTATGCGGCCGAGCACCGGCTGAAGAAGGGCGACGCCGCTTCTACGCGTGGGCTGCTCGCGGTCACCATCGTGCTGGGGTTCGTCTTCGTCGGCGTGCAGGTCAGCGAATACCGCGAGCGCCTGCAGGAGCTAAGCCCGGTGCAGAACGCGTACGGCTCCGTCTTCTACACGCTGACCAGCTTCCACGGCGCGCATCTGGCGATCGGGCTCTCGATGCTGCTCTTCGCGCTGCTGCTGCCCAGGCTCGACCCCCGGGAGCACACGCCGCACCGGCCACTGCACAACGTGGCGCTCTACTGGCATTTCGTCGACGTGGTGTGGGTCCTCATCGTGGCGCTCATCTACGTGCTTCCTCATTTCACCCGGTCGATCCGATGACGACCCGCACCCGCCTCACGCTCGCTGTCGCGCTGCCGCCTCTTGTCTGGGCGGCGCAGGGGCTCTTCGGCTGGTTCGCCGCCTCCCACGCGTGTCCCGGCACGGCACAGCCGTGGTCGCTGTCCACCGCGCGCTGGACGGTCGCATTCGCCACGCTGATCGCGCTGGCGGTGAGCGTACCGGGGTTGACCGTCGCGGTCCGGCGGCGGCATGGCGGCAACGGAGATCCGGAGCGCATCCATTACCTGTCGATGGTCGGGCTCGTAGTCGGCTCGACCCTCATCCTGGGCGTGCTCCTCGCCGGGCTGCCGGCGCTGATGCTAAGCGCTTGCGGAGAAATGCGATGAAGCGCGCGGCGCTCTTGCTGCTGGTTGCCGGCGGCTGCCGGGGCAGCTTCGGAACTCCGCCGTACGCGCCAGTCGAAACCGGTGGCGATCCGCAACGCGGCGAACAGGCCATCGTCGATCGACACTGCGGCGCCTGCCACGCCATTCCCGGAATCCGCGGCGCAAGGGGAGTGGTGGCGGCGCCGCTGACGCAGTTTGCCCTGCGCACGTACATCGCCGGCCAGGTTCCGAATACGCCGGACAACCTCGTCCGCTGGATCCGGAACCCACACCAGATCGACCCGGGCAACGCGATGCCCGCGCTGGGGCTCGACGAGAACGAGGCGCGCGACGTGGCGGCGTACCTCTACACGCTGCGGTAACGGAGGACCGATGCGCATCCGATGTGTGCTGCTGCTCGCGCTGCTCGCGCTTGGATGTCGCAAGGAGGAGAAATCCCTGCGTACCGAGCGGGAAGGGCCGGTGACGACGCTCTCGGTGCAGGGTGCGAAGCCGAACGTCCGGCTGATCGCCCCGCTGGCGAACGGCGAGTGGCGGATTCCCGCCGGCGACTACGCGCATACGCGCTTCAGTCCCCTCGCGCAGATCGATGCCGGGAACGTCGGCAACCTCAAGATGATCACCGCGCTGCAGACCGGAGTGCCGCGCGGCCACGAAGGATCGCCGCTGGTGGTCGGGCACACGATGTACGCGGTCACGCCGTTCCCCAACAACCTGATCGCCGTGGATCTGACGAAGCCGGGCGGCCAGCTCAAATTCCTCTACGAGCCGCACCCTGATCCGCGGGCGGTGGGTATCGCCTGCTGCGACCTCGTCAACCGTGGGGCGTCGTACGGCGAGGGAAAGATCGTCTACAATCTGCTCGACGCGACGACGGTGGCGGTCGATGCGCAGACGGGCAAGGAAGTCTGGCGCACGCGGGTGGGCAACATCGACATCGGCGAGACCACCACCATGGCGGCGCTGGTGGTCAAGGACAAGGTGCTGGTCGGGTCCAGCGGCGGCGAGCTGGGCGTGCGCGGATGGATTGCTGCGCTCGACCTGAAGACGGGGAAGGAGCGCTGGCGCGCCTACAATACCGGCCCCGACAAGGACGTCCTCATCGGCGCAAGCTTCAAGCCGTTTTACGCCAAGGACCGGGGCAATGACCTGGGCGCGACTTCCTGGACCGGCGACCAGTGGAAGCTCGGCGGAAGCAACGTCTGGGGATGGATCTCCTACGATCCGGAGCTGAACCTGATCTTCTACGGCACCGGGAATCCCGGCGTCTGGAACCCGGACCTGCGACCCGGCGACAACAAGTGGTCCTGCACGCTTTTCGCCCGCAATCCCGACACCGGCGAGGCGCGCTGGGCATACCAGGTCACCGCGCACGATCACTGGGACTACGACGAGATCATGGAGAGCGTCCTCGTCGACCTGGAATGGCGCGGGAAGATGCGCAAGCTGGTGCTGTATCCTGGACGCACCGGATACATGTACGTGCTCGACCGCGAGACCGGCGAGTTGCTCTCGGCGGAGCCGTTCCAGCCGGTGAACTGGGCCACCGGCTACGATCTTTCGACCGGCAAAGCGCGCGAGGTCGAGTCGAAGCACACGAAGATGGGAGAGGTGGTGGAGGACATCTGCCCGTCCTCGACCGGCGGCAAGGAATTCATTCCTTCGGCGTTCTCGCCACGCACGGGCCTGCTCTACATCCCGGCGCACAATACCTGCATGAACTACGAAGGGGTCGAGGCGAATTACATCGCCGGCACGCCGTATCTGGGCGCGAGCGTGAAGATGTATCCCGGTCCGGGCGGGTATCAAGGCGAGCTCGTCGCCTGGGATCCGCTGAAGGCCAGGAAGATCTGGGGGATCCGCGACGAGAAGCTGCCCATCTACAGCGGCGTGCTGGCGACGGGCGGCGATCTCGTCTTCTTCGGGACGATGGACGGCTGGTTCGAGGCCGCCGACGCGCGCACCGGCACCGTCCTCTGGAAGCAGCAGACCGGCTCCGGGATCGTCGGCAACCCGATGACGTACGTCGGTCCGGACAAGAAGCAGTACGTCGCCGTCTATTCCGGCGTCGGCGGCTGGATGGGAGCGGTGGCGCAGCCGGACATCTCGGCGGACGACCCCTACGCCGCGCTCGGCGTCGTCGGGGCGATGAAGGAGATCAAGAAGATGACCGCGCCGGGCGGGACCCTTTACGTGTTCGGGCTGTCACCATGAAGTCGGCGCTGCGCGCGTGGATGGTTGTGGCGGCGTCGTGCGCCTGCGCCAGGCCGCCCGACACGGCCCCGGACGGGCAGCGGTCCGTCGTACATCAGGCAGTCGGACCCATTCCTGGCGTGGGCGATCTTCCGGTGGCGAAAAACCCGCGCGGCATGGATCGCAACGTGCTTCAGGAAGGCCGGCGGCTCTTCCGCCAGTACAACTGCGAGGGGTGCCACGGCGGCCACGCCGGCGGCGGCATGGGTCCGAGCCTGCGTGACGAGATCTGGCTGTATGGGAACACGCCCGGGAAGATCTTCAACTCCATCGCCGAGGGGCGTGCGCACGGGATGCCGGCTTGGGGGACGCGGCTTCCCGACCGCGACATCTGGGCGCTCACCTCGTACATCCAGTCGCTGCGCACGCGCGACGAGCCGGAGCCGCCGAGATGAGACGCGCTCCGTTCCTGGTGGTGCTCGCAAGCGGCTGCGCGTCGGACCTCGACGCCCTTTCGCCGGCCGGACCGGCGGCGCGGAAGCTCGCGGACCTGGGCTCGCCGGTGCTCGTGTTCTTCATCATCATATCGGCGG
>Ga0209474_10000527_pt1 | contig 41697 bp, 38 predicted proteins | sample GraSoiAngelo_145_FD_185902 | JGI IMG/M metagenome (GOLD analysis project Ga0209474, IMG submission 185902) | Grasslands soil microbial communities from the Angelo Coastal Reserve, California, USA - 14_1009_05_20cm (SPAdes) (version 2) | ecosystem: Environmental > Terrestrial > Soil > Grasslands...
ACCGCCTGACTCCGATGGCCGCGCAGCTGGCCAAAGGGCTGCCTCACGACGAGCAGAACTACGGATTCGAGTTCAAGTGGGACGGCATCCGGGCAGTGGTCTACAGCCAGGGCGGGACCATCAAGATCCAGAGCCGGAACCTGGAGGATGTGACGCGGCGCTACCCGGAGGTGCGGCCGCTCTCCGAGGCGCTGGGCTCGCACGAGGTCGTGCTGGACGGCGAGCTGGTGGCGCTGGACGCCAAGGGGCGCCCCAGCTTCGAGCAGCTTCAGCAGCGGATGGGCCTGAACTCGGAGACGGAGATCCGGCGCAAGGCGCGCGAGGTGCCCGTCTACTACATGATCTTCGACCTCCTCTACCTGAACGGGCGGTTGCTGCTGAAAGAGCCGTACCGCGAGCGGCGGGCGCGGCTGGAGGATCTCAAGCTGGCGGGACCGGCCTGGCAAACGCCGGCTTACGAGCGCGGCCAGGGCAAGGTGATGCTGGATGCCAGCGAGCGCGGCGGCCTGGAAGGGGTGATGGCCAAGCGATTGGACAGTGCATATGAGCCCGGCCGGCGCTCGCCTGCCTGGTTGAAGGTCAAGAACCACCAGCGCCAGGAGCTGGTGATCGCGGGCTGGCTGGACGGCCAGGGCAAGCGCCAGGGCCTGCCCGGCGCGCTGCTCACCGGCTACTACGACGATGCGGGCAAGTTCATCTACGCCGGCAAGGTGGGCACCGGTTTCACCGAGAAGATGCTGGAAGAGCTGCAGCGCAAGATGGCGCCGCTGGGTCGCTCCAGCTCACCCTTCGAGGGCGGCGAGAAGCCTCCGACCAAGGCGCATTTCGTGGAGCCCAAGCTGGTCGCCGAGTTCGAGTTTTCCGAGTGGACCAAGGCCGGCCAGCTGCGCGCGCCGGCCTTCAAAGGCCTGCGCAACGACAAGGACGCGCGCGCGGTGGTGCGTGAGAAAGAGGTCCCGGTCTAGTGGCCAAGGGCGACGTCGAGGTCGAGGTCGAAAGCCGCAAGCTCAAGCTGACCAACCTGGACAAGCTGTTGTATCCGGTGCCTGGTTTCACGAAGGCGCAGGTGATCGATTACTACACGCGCATCGCGCCCGTTCTGCTCCCGCATCTGAAGAACCGGCCGCTCACCTTGAAGCGCTATCCCAACGGCGTGGACGAGGAGTTCTTCTATGAGAAGAACTGCCCCAAGCACCGGCCGCCCTGGATTTCCACGGCGAAGGTTTGGAGCTGGGGCAATGACCGCTGGATGGACTACTGCGTGGTCGACGACCTGCCCTCACTGGTCTGGGTCGCCAACCTGGCGTCGCTGGAGCTGCACACGTCGCTGTCCCTCGGCAAGAAGATCGAGGAGCCGCGGATGATGGTCTACGACCTCGACCCGGGCCCCCCGGCCAACATCGTCGATTGCTGCCAGGTCGGCATCTGGCTGCGCGACTACTTCGCTGATTTCGGTTTGAAGTCGTTCGCGAAGACTTCTGGTTCCAAGGGCCTGCAGCTGTACATACCGCTGAATTCCGCGGTGGATTACTCGCGCACCAAAGGCGTCTCCAAAGGGGTCGCGCAGCAGTTCGAGCGCGAGAAGCCGAAGCAGGTGGTCTCGCAGCAGCTGAAGACGCTGCGCGAAGGCAAGGTGCTGATCGACTGGTCGCAGAACGACCAGTACAAGACCACCGTCAACGTGTATTCGCTGCGCGCCCGCGAGCATCCGACGGTTTCGACCCCGGTGACCTGGGACGAGGTCGAGGAATGTTTGTCGGAGCGCGACCCGATGCGCCTGCGCTTCACCGCGGACGCGGTTTTGGAGCGCGTTTCCTCGTTCGGCGACCTCTTCGAACCCGTGCTTTCGCTGAAGCAGAAGCTGTCGGCCAAGCTGCCCACGACCGAGACCAAGAAGAGGGCGCCGCGGGCGGGCGGGGGGCGCTCGCGCCAGCAGGGGCAGCGGCGACCGGCCTGAGGACGTCGAGCCGGCCGCGCGTGGTGATCGTCGGCGCCGGCTTCGGGGGACTCACCTGCGCGCGGGCGCTCAAACGGGCGGCGGTGGACGTGCTGCTGGTGGACGCCAACAACTACCACCTGTTCACGCCGCTGCTCTACCAGGTCGCTTCCTCCCTGCTCGATCCCTCGCAGATCGCGCAGGCCGTGCGCTCCCTGATCCGGCCGCTCAAGAACTGCGACTTCCGGCTGGCGCGGGTCCGGGGTGCGGACTTCGAGCGCAAGCTCCTGCGCACCGACGCCGGCGACCTGGCCTACGACTACCTGGTGCTGGCCGCCGGCAGCGAGAGCAACTTCTTCGGCAACGCCGAGGTCGAGGCCCACGCCATCGGCCTGAAGGAGCTGCCCGACGGGCTGGCGCTGCGCAACTGGGTGCTCGGCTGCTTCGAGGCCGCGGCCCGGGCGAGCTCCGACGAGGAACGTCGCCGGCTGCTCACCTTCGCGGTCGTGGGTGGCGGGCCGACCGGCGTCGAATATGCGGGTGCGCTCCAGGAGCTGACGCACCTGGTGCTGCGCAAGGACTACCCGCGGCTCGACCTGAGCCTGGCTCGGATCGTGCTCATCGAGGGGACGGGCTCCCTGCTGGGCGCCTTCGATCCCCGGCTCCGGGAGGCGGCGGCGCGCTCACTCAAGCGCAAGGACGTCGAGGTCTGGTTCGACGCCATGGTGGCCACCGCCGACCAGGACGGCGTGGCGCTCAAGGACGGCCGGCGGCTGGACGCGCGCACCGTGGTCTGGACGGCAGGCGTAAAGGCGTCGGACCTGGGCGCGGCCCTGGGCCTGCCGCTGAGCAAGGGCGGCCGCATCCGCGTGGACGGCCTTCTCAATCCGGCGGGCCATCCCGAGGTGTTCGTGATCGGTGACCTGGCGGCCTACGAGCAGGACGGCGAGCCCCTGCCCATGCTGATCCCGGTCGCCATGCAGGAGGCGAGGCACGCCGCCTCGGTGATCCGCGCCCGGGTGGAGGGCGCCATCCCGCGCGACTTCCGCTACTCGGACCCCGGGATCATGGCGACCATCGGCCGCAACTCGGCGGTGGCGCAGCTGGGGGCGATCCGGCTTTCAGGCTTTCCGGGCTGGGTCTTCTGGCTGGCCGTCCACCTCTACAACGTGGTCAGCCTGCGCTCCAAGCTCCTGGTCCTGATCGACTGGGCCTGGGACTACCTCTTCTTCGACCGGCCGATCCGGCTTATCGTGCGGGCTCGGGAACCGCGCGCCCTGGCAGGCGCTCGCGCGGCACCTCGACGACGTGGCGGGTCTTCAAGAAGTTGAGCGCCACCACGCTGGCCACCAGGATTGCGGCCCCCACCACCTCGATCGGGCGTAGAGGTGCGCCCTGCCCCACGGGGGCGGGCAGCGAGAAGATCAGGAAAAGCGCGAGCGGGTAGCCCAGCTCGGCCACCGTGGCCAGCGAGGCCGGCGTGTGGGACAGGGCCAGGTAGTACAGGAGCATGGCCAGCAGGCCGGGCACCAGCACGATGCCCAGGAAGGCCGGCAGCTGGCCCAGCGCGTAGCCGCTGAAGGCGTTGCCCCCGCGGTCGATCAGGACCAGGACCAGGAGCACGGGCAGGGCCAGGATGAAGCGCATGCTGGTGGTGACCGGGAAGCTCACGTCCTCCAGCGCGTAGCGGCCGAGCACGGTGCCGGCGGCCCACATCACTACGGCGCCCAGCACCAGCAGGCCGGCCGTGAGCTCGGGGTGCTTGATCTGCCCGGGGGCGCCCGGGTTGTCGGCGAAGACGATCAGGTAGACGCCGGCCAGCGCGGTGACCGCCAGCGGCCAGAACGTCCACTTGCGGCGCTCGCCCAGGAAGACTCGCGCGAAGGCGAGGCCGAAGACGGGCTGCAGCAGGTAGAGCAGGTAGACCTCGTGCAGGACGTCGGCGTTGAAGCCACCGGTGAAGGCATAGCCGATGGCCTTGGTGAAGAGCACGGTGGCCACCGCCTGGGGCCCGATCGCGATCGCGGCCAGGGCCAGCCAGCGGCGACCGCTGAGGCGGCGGATGGCGGCCGCATTGACGACCAGCACGGGCACCAGGAAGAGGCCGATCAGCAGCGACTCCACGAGCACGATCTGGGTCGAGGTGAGGACCTTCGTCAGGCCGGGGCGGAAGTACGCGTCGGACGCCCACATGGCCGCGGCCACCGTGACCAGGACGGTGGAACCCGCCTGGAGCAGGCGTGAGCGCGAAGTCGCAACCCCCACGCCAAGAGGGTATCGGGTCCGGTTACCCGGCTATTCCGTGGCGGGACTGGCGGCGGGGCAGGCGCAGCTTCATGCGGCCGCGCTCGACCACGATCGGCTGCCCTCGCCAAGCCTTGTAGAGGGCGGCGGCCAGGACCGCCGCCACCCCTGTGATGGGCACCGAGAAGAGGGCGCCCCAGATCCCGAAGAGGTCGGCGCCGGCCAGCAGCGCGACCAGTGCCACCACCGGGTGCAGCCCGACCGCGTGGCCGCTGATGCGGGGCGCCAGGATGTGGTTCTCGATCATCTGGATGGCGATGAAGTAGAGGATCACCCAGGCCACCAGCGGCCAGGGCTGGAAGAGCGCGATGATCACGGCCGGCACTGCGGAGAGAACCGGCCCCAGCATCGGCACCAGCTCGAAGAGGAAGGCCAGCACGCCGATCACCAGCGGATAGCGGACGCCCAGCAGCCAGCAGCCCATGCCGGCGGCGACGCCGATGATGCCGGCCAGGATCAGCTGGCCGCGAATGTAGGAGCCCAGGACCTGCCCCACCGCCAAGCGCACGAAGGCGGCTTTTTCGCGGTGAGCGGGCGGCGCCAACTGGACCGCGAGGTCGCCGATCCGGTGGCCGTCGACCATGAAGTAAAAGGCCATCACCAGAACCACCACCACGTCGATCACGGAGCCGGCGACGAGGGCCACGACGTTGACCGAGGTGTACAGGAGGTCGCGCAGGCTGCCCTGGATGAAGCGCGACAGCTCGGAGGAGACGCTCTGCGGCGGCCCCACCGGAATCCCCAGGCCGGCCGCCAGCGCCTGCGCTCGCGTGCCGGTCTGGTCCAGGTAGGCCGGCAGCTGCTTGACCAGGGCGGTGGCTTGGGTGCCCAGCTGATGGCCGAACAGGAAGAGGAGGAGGGCGACGGTCCCCAAGACCAGCGCATAGAGCCCGAGCGCCGCGTAGAGGCGCGGCACATAGCGCTGCGCGACGGACAGCGCCGGCTCCAGGGCATAGGCGAGCACGGTGGCCAGCAGGATCAGCACCAGGATCCGGAGCACGTGGCCCAGCACCTGGCTCGCCGCCCAGACCAGGATCACACCGCAGACGGCGACCAGCGCCTGGTCGCGGACGCGGGGCCAGTCTATGTTCATGGCTTTGCCTGAGTGTAGCGTTATTTGATAGCGTTGCTGTCACTATGCGACCGCTTTTGCGGGTCGCCGCGGTACCGGCAGCGCTGGCGCTGGTGCTCCTGAGCTCCGGCTCGGTCCTGGCCGGAGACGCCCGGGTCTGGCTGCAGCCGGGCGATCATCCCGGCTGCGCGCCCGTCAGTGTCTGGGCCCAGGCGGACGGCGGCGGGGACGGAATCTGGGCGCTGACGCCGCTGGCGGCGAGCTCCGATTCGGGCGCCCACAGCCAGGTAGGGCACTGGAACTACGCGGGGGGCGCGGGGGCAGCGATCGCCGACCTCGGCTCCCTGGACGGCGGCCGCTACCGGCTGCAGGTGTTCGGCACGCTGCGCCTGGACGCCGTGCTCGACGTCGGCTGCGCCCGGCCGCCGGCTCCGCCCACCACCGCGGTGCTGCCGCTGGCGGGGACCGGCGGGATGGCTCCCGTCGACGTTGCGGGCGACACCCAGCCGCCGGTGCAGCTGGTCGCGCTGCACCCGGACGCGCCACCGGGCCCGAGTCCGGTCCCCCTGGCCCTGCTCTGCGGCTTGGTGCTGTCGGTGTTCATGGTCGGCTGGAGCTTCCTGCGCCGCTAGGCTGAGCTAAGTGCGGCGCAAGTTCTGGGGCTGGGGCCTGGAAGGCCAGGGCCTGGACGACCAGGAGGTCCTGGCGCTCGGCGGCTTGCTGGCCGGCCACCTGGGCCTGGAGCCGCCGGACCTGCGGGCGGCTCCGCGCATCGAGGACGTGCGTCTACGGCAGCCGCGGCTGCAGGCGCCCGGCGCGCTGGCCGACATCTGCAGTCAGGAGCCCTGGGACCGCGCCGAGCACACGCTGGGCAAGTCCTTCGACGACCTGGCCCGCGGCCTGGCCGGGCGCTGGGAGCACCCGCCGGACCTGGTGGCCTTTCCGCGCTCCGAGACCGAGGTGGGCTCCGTCCTGGAGTGGTGCGCGGCCGCCGGCGCCGCGATGGTGCCCTATGGCGGCGGGTCCAGCGTGGCGCGCGGCATCGAGCCGGACGTGGGCGACGGCTATGCGGGCGCGGTCAGCCTCGACCTGCGCCACCTGGACAGAGTGCTGGAGGTCGACCGTGACTCCCGCAGCGCGCGCATCCAGGGCGGCGTCCTCGGTCCCCAGCTGGAGGAGCAGCTGCGGCCGCTGGGTCTGACGCTGCGTCATTTCCCCCAGTCCTTCGAGTTCTCTTCGCTGGGCGGCTGGATCGCCACCCGCTCGGGCGGCCACTACGCGACTCTCTTCACGCACATCGACGAGTTCGTGCAGGGTGTGCGCGCGCTGACGCCGCGTGGCGTTTACGAGACCCGGCGGCTGCCCGGCTCGGGCGCCGGCCCCGACCCGGCCCGCCTGCTGATCGGATCGGAAGGCACGCTGGGCGTGATCACCGAGGCCTGGATGCGTCTCCAGGACCGGCCCGTTCACCGCGCTTCGGCGGCGGTGGCCTTTGCGTCGTTCGAGGGCGCCTGGCAGGCGGCCCGCGGCGTCGCCCAATCCGGGCTTTGGCCCGCCAACTGCCGGCTGCTGGACGCCAACGAGGCGCTGCTCAGCGGCAGCGGCGACGGCACGCACGCGGTTTTGATCGTTACCTTCGAGTCGGCCGACCACCCGGTCGAGGCCTGGATGGCGCGGGCGGCGGAGATCTGCCGGGAGTGCGGCGGCGAGGTTCCCGACGTCTCGGCGACGGCGCGGGCGGGCGCCGCCGGGGCCTGGCGCGACGCCTTCGTGCGCGGCGGCCACACCCATGACGCGCTGGTGCGCCTGGGGATGGTCCAGGAGACATTCGAGACGGCGATCACCTGGGATCGCTTCCCGGACTTCCATGCCGGCGTCATGGAGGCCACGCAGCGCGCGCTGCGCGAGGTCTGCGGGACGGGTGCGGTTTCCTGCCGGTTCGCCTTCTGCTATCCCGATGGCCCGGCGCCCTATTACACGGTGGTGGGGGCGGGCAAGCCCGGGCAGGTGGTCGAGCAGTGGGCGGCGATCAAGGAGGCGGCCTCCTCGGAGCTGATCCGCCTGGGCGGGACCATCACCCACCACCACGCCGTGGGCCGCTACCACCGGCCCTGGTACGACCGCGAGCGGCCTGACCTGTTCGCGGAAGCGCTGCGCGCCGCCAAGCGGGCGCTCGACCCGGCCGCGATCATGAACCCGGGCGTGCTGATCGACCCGTGACCGGCTACCGGGAGCTGCTCGCCCAGCCGGGGGTGACGCGCCTGGTGGCCGCCATGGTCGCCGCCCGCTTCGGCGGCGGCATGATCCAGCTCACGGTGGTGCTCTTCGTGCTCGAGCACTACCACTCGCCAGGCCTCGCCGGTCTCGTGGGGCTCGGCGCCGGCCTGTCCGGCATCATCTCCTCCCCGGTCGCCGGCGCCCTCCTCGACCGCTATGGGCGGGTACGCATGATCCAGCTCGACTACGCCGTAGGCGTGGCCACCACGCTGCTGGTCCCGGGCCTGTTTTGGCTGGGGCTGCTGCCGGCCTGGCTGCTGCTGGTGGTGGTGACGCTTTCGGGCCTCAGCCTGCCGCTCTCGGCCAGCGGCGCCCGCTCGCTGCTGCCGCTGTTGCTTCCACGGTCCATGTGGGATCGCGGAAACGGCCTCGACAGCGCCAGCTGGCGGGCCGCGGCGATCTGCGGCCCCGCATTGGCCGGTGCGCTGGTGGCAGCTTTTGGCAGCTCACCGACCATGGTGGCGGTGGCGGCCACGTGGGTCCTGGCCGGCGCCCTGCTGATCGGCCTGCGGGAACCTCGCACCGGGTTGGAGGGCGCCCGCAGCCTGCTGGGCGACGCCCTCGCCGGGCTGCGCTACCTGCTGGGCAACCGGGTGCTGCGCCGCCTGGGCGTGGTGTTCCCGATCAACACGCTCTCGCCGGGGGCGCTCAGCATCGCGCTGCCCCTGCTGGTCTTCACGCGCTTCCACGGCAATGCCGCCCTGGTGGGCTTGCTGTGGGCGGCCATGGGCGCGGGCGGGTTGGCCGGCAACCTGGTGACCGGCGCGTTCCGGACCGAGGGTCGGGAGTCCCGCATCATGGCACTGGGCTTCGCGGGTACCGGCCTCGGGATGGTGGTGGTGCTGGTCGCGCCCTCGGCGGCGGTGGCCATGCTGGGCATGACGCTGGCCGGGCTGTCCGGAGGTCCGGTCGACGTGGCCATGTTCGGTCTGCGCGTACGCTCGATCGAGCGGGCCTGGTTCGGGCGCGCGATCGCGATCTCGATGATGCTGAACAGCCTCGGCTTCCCGATCGGCGCCGGGTTGGGCGGCCAGCTGGCCGTTCGGTCGCTGCTGGCGGCCCTGGTCTTCGCCTGCCTGACGCCGCTGCTGGCGGCGGGGCTGAGCGCCTGGCTTCTGCGCCCGCCGTCACAGCCGGAGCCCCGGGCGGTGCTGACTCCGACGGGGGCTACCTCCGAACCATGAAACGCGCCCTGCTGTGTTTGCTCCTATTGGTGTCCGCCTGCTCGGGCGGTTCTCCGACACCTGCTGACCCGGCCGCCGAGCTGCGCCAGTCGGCGGCGGCCATGAGCAAGGTGCAGACGGTCAGCGCAGATGTGAAGTTCGGGTCCGGACTCGTCTACCAGGGGTTCACGCTCGATTCGGCTTCGTCGAAGATCCAGCTGCCGTCCTCATCGGACACCGTGATCAAGGTCAAACAGCAGGACTTCCTGGTCGACCTGGAGGTGATTGCGGTCGACGGGCATGTCTACTTCAAAGCGCCCTTCTCCAAATTCGTGGAGATCGAGCCCGATGAGGCGGCGGCGCTGCCCGACCTGGCCGCGCTGCTGGACGCCCAGAAGGGGCTGCCGGCGATGATGGCGGCGGGCCGCTCGCCGCATCTGTCCGGCACCGAAAAAGTCGGCGGTGTCGACTGCGACCGCATCACCACCACCTACTCGAGCGACCAGGTGGCCGCCGTGCTGGGCGGCGGCTTCAAGCCGTCGGGCGACATCGCGGCGACGCTGTGGGTGGCACAGTCGGATCACCTGCTGCGCCGCGTGAAGCTCTCGGGGCCGCTGGTCTCGGCCTCGCAGTCGAGTTCCGCGGACGTGACGCTGCACGACTTCAACGCACCGCTCACCATCGCTGCGCCAACTCCTGCCGCCTAAGTTCGGCCTGTACGTAGCCGCGGCCGGCCTCTTCCTGGCCGCCCTCGACGCCTACGTGGTGGTGACGCTGCTGCCGGGGATGCTGGCGGACATCGACCTGCCGGTGGACCGGCTGGAAGCCGCCAGCCCGATCATCACCGGCTTCCTGGCCGGGTACGTGGTGGCGATGCCGCTGCTGGGCGCGGCGTCCGACGTGCGCGGGCGGCTGCCCGTGTACCTGGGCTCGCTGTTCGTGTTCGGGCTGGGCTCGCTGCTGACGGCGCTGGCTGGATCACTGGGTTGGCTCGTCGCTGGGCGGGTGCTGCAGGGACTGGGCGGGGGCGCGCTGGTGCCCCTGACCCTGGCGCTGGCGGCCGACCTCTATCCGCCGGGGCGGCGGGGCGTGGTGCTGGGGCTGGTGTCGGGGGTGCAGGAGGCGGGCAGCGTGGTGGGGCCGGTGTGGGGAACGGCGGTGGCCCTGCTGGGGGGGTGGCGGGTGGCGTTCTGGCTGAACCTGCCGCTCGTGTTGCTGATCGGGGCGGTGCTCTGGAGAACGACCCCCTCCCCCTCCGCCGCTGGCGGAGGGACCTCCCCGCATCGCGGGGAGGAGTCTTCCCCTGATTTGCCGGCCGCGGCGCTGCTGGGGTTGGGGTTGGGGGCGCTTTCGATCGCGCTCTACCCGGACCAGCCTTCGGCGCGGGCGGTCAACTTCTGGTGGGCGCCGCTCTCGTTGCTGGCGGTGCTGCTGTTGGGCGCCTACCTGTGGCGGCAGGTGCGGCGGTTGGAGCCGCTGATCTCGCGGCCGCTGCTGGCCAGCCCACCCTTTTGGGGCGCGGTGCTGGCCAACCTGCTGGTGGGCGGGGCGCTGATGGTGGCGCTGGTCGACGTGCCGATCTTCGCGCGGGGCGTTTTCAACGTGGACCAGAACGCGGCCGGTCTTCTGCTGACGGCTTTTTTGGTCGGCGTGCCTTTGGGCGCCCTCGCGGGCGGCTGGGCCGCGGGCCGGCTGGGTCCCCGGCTGCCGGCAGTGGCGGGGTTGCTGCTGGCGGGCGCCGTGTTCCTGGTGCTGGCGGGCTGGGGCGTAAGCGAGCCGCGGACCCGCGCCTACCTGGAGCTGGGGGTGATGGGCTTCGGGTTCGGCGTCGTGATCGCGCCCCTGGCCGCCAGCGCCCTGGACGCCACCCAGCGCCGGGAGCACGGGCTGGTGAGCAGCCTGGTGGTGGCGGCGCGCACGCTGGGCATGCTGGGGGCGCTCTCGGCGCTGACTGCGTTCGGGCTGCACCGCTTCTACCAGCTGCTGGTGCCGCCACCGGACACCGGCAGCTTGCACGACCGCCTGCAGGCGCTCGAGGCCAACATCACTACGGCGCTGGTGGCCGAGTACCACGACATCTTCCGGCTGGCGGCGGCGCTGTGCCTGGCCGCGGCCGTGATCGCGGGCTTGACTCTGGGCCCGCGGCGGGCGGTAAAACGTTTGCAGTGAGACGTCTGGCCCTGCTGGTCTTCGTGGTCGCGCTGGCCCCGGTGCACCCGGCGGCCGCGAGCACTGTGCACGCCTGCCCGGCCGACCTGTCGGCCTGGCGCACTGCTTTAGGCGCACAGTGGATCGACTGCCACCAGGTCGCCGACCTGACGACCACCGGCAATCCCTGGACGGATCCCGGCTCGCTCACAGGGATGGGCTTTCCGCCGCCGGGCAGCGGCACGTTGGACTCCCACTACACCAACCCGACGGCGCCGCCGGTGCCGGGACTGCAGATCGACGGCTGGTTCGCCGACGGCTGCAACGCCTTCCAGGCCGAGCCGGTGCTGACCAACAAAAACGGCCAGCCCTGGATGCCCGGATGCACGCCCGCGCCCGGGGCCGGCGACTGCGTCAGCGACTGCCACCATGACGCGGCCTTCGTGCTGCGCATCCCGGACACCTGGAACGGGCACCTGATGACTGCCGGCACACCCGGAATCCGCGACCAGTACGCCTCCGACTTCGTGCTCTCCGACTACGCGTTGGAGAAAGGCTGGGCCTACGTGTCGCAGGACAAGGGCAACATGGGCGCCAACTTCTACCGCGACGGCGCCGACGAGGTCGGCTCCTGCGGCACGCCCTGGTGCCCGGGGGCGGCCATCAAGGAGTGGAACACGCGCATGCGCCAGGCCACCAGCGCCGCTCGTTCGCTGCTGGGCTCGGTGGCCTCGGCTTATGGCCTGAAGGGCGTCACCCGCTCCTACGCGGCGGGGGTCTCCAACGGCGGCTACCAGGTGCGGCGGGCGCTGGAGACGGACACCGCACCCCACCGCCTTTACGACGGCGGCGTCGATTGGGAGGGGACGCTGTTCACCCGCTCCGAGAACCTTTTCTCCTACCTGCCGACCTCGCTGGCGCAGTGGCCGGGGAACGTCAACGGCGATCCGGCGGCGGTGGCGGCCATGGCGGCCGTGGGGTTCAACCCGCAGTCGCAGCCGCTCTGGAACTACCACTGGACGGTCTACTGGGGACTGACCCAGAAGGTCTACCGGCTGGAGATGGACCCCGAGTACACCGCCTACACCTGCTCGGGGACGGGCGCGCCCTGCGTCTCGCCGGCCGCCGAGACGGTGCCGCCGACCGACCCCGACGCAGCCTATAACGTGGGGTCGCGGATGGCCGTGGTCGGGCCGCGGATCGACGCGGTCGCCAACACCGGCAAGATCCTGCACCCGCTGATCACGCTGCACGGCGACCAGGACTCGCTGCTGCCGATCAAGACCGACTCAGACCTGTACGCGCAGATGGTGGCGGCGGCGGGGCGCTCGGGCAGCTTCCGGTACTACACCGTGAGCGGCGGCAACCACGTGGATCCTCAGTTCGACGATCACTACGGCGTCGACAGCTATGGCGACACCGTGCTGCGGCCGATGCTGCCGTGCGTGCGTTCGGCGCTGGACGCGCTTTCGGCCTGGGTGGAAGCGGGCACCGCGCCGCCGGCGACCCACACCCTCCCGCGGCCGGCCGGCGCCTCGGCGCCCGACCTGGCCAACCTCTGCTCTTTGAGCTAGGTCGAGAAGAGCTCGCCCAGCTGGGCTGGGCTGATGTTGCCGCCGCTGCAGATCAGCGCTATCCGTCGGCCCTCGAGCTGCAGGCGGCGGGCGCCCGCCAGGGCGGCGGCGCCGGCCAGCTCGACCAGGGTGCGCGTGCACTCGATCATCTGGCGGGCGGCGTCCTTGAGCTCGTCGTCCTCGACCAGCAGGAAGTCGTCCAGCAGCTGCCAGAGGATGCTCTGGGGCAGGTCGAAAGTGGTCCGGGTGGCCAGGCCCTCGGCGATGGTGCGGTTCTCGCGCTCGACCAGCTTCCTGGCTTGCCAGGCATCGTGGGCGGCGGGGGCCTGGGCGCTCTGGACCCCGATGACTCTGATCTTCGGGTTGACCGTCTTGGCGACCAGGCAGGCGCCGGCGGCCCCGCTGCCGCCGCCGATGGGCACGATGACCGTGTCGACCTGGGGCTGCTCCTCGAGCAGCTCCAGCGTGTGGGTGCCGACGCCGGCGATCAGGTCGGGCTCGTTGCCGGAGTGCACATAGCGGTAGCCGTGCTCCCGGGCCAGCCGCTCGCAGTGCTCGCGGGCGTCGTCGAAGTCGTTTCCGACCAGCACCACTTCGGCGCCCAGGTCCTGCATGGCCGCGACCTTGACGGGATTGGCCTGTTGGGGCGCGCAGACGATGGCGCTGACGCCGAAGAGGCGAGCGGCGTAGGCGATGGACTGGCCGTGGTTGCCGGTAGAGGCCGTGACCAGACCGCGGTCCCGGGTGGCTCCGTCGAGCTGGGAGACGAGGTTGATGCCGCCGCGCACCTTGAAGGCGCCGGTGGGCAGGTGGTTCTCGTGCTTGACCCAGGTTTCGGCGCCCGTGAGCCGCTCCAGGCCGGGGTAGCGGCGGATCGGCGTGGGCGCCAGGTGCGGCCTGATCCGGCTGCGGGCGGCCAGGACGTCGGTGAACGCGGGGGCCTGCACCCGTTTCAGGCTAGTGGTTTTCGGCGTGCTCCACCGCGGGGATCAAGACCTGGTTGACATAGGCGCGGAGCCAGTCGGTGACGGCGGCCGTGAGGCGCCACTGCAGCTGCTCGAGAAGGTGCTGGTCCTGGTTGATGCGGTCCAGCTGGCCGGACCAGAAGGCTGGGTCGAAGTTGAGGCCGGGCGGCGGGCCCAGGAGATGCGGTGTAGGCACGGCCGCCGGCATCGTTGGTGGTGCGGCCGGCGTGAGCTTGGGTTTTGTGGGCGCTCCGCTGTCGGCTATGGCCGCGCCGGGGGTGCCGGTGCGGGTGGTGAGCAGGTGGTAGGTGGTGGCGGCCAGGGCCGCGACGACCACGACTTCGAGGAGGATCAGCCAGGCGAGGGGGCGTCGCATGCCCCGATCGTGGGGGACCGGGGCCGCTCCAGGGAACGCAGGTTGTTAAGACCGCGGGCGATGGTCTCCATGCGCTTGGGGAAGCTGAAGCGCAGGTGGTGGCGGCCCAACGCAGGGTCGTGGAAGAAGCTGGAGCCGGGCACGGTGGCGACGGCCACCTGCTCGATCAGGTGCTTCGCCAGCGCGACGTCGTCGTCCCAACCCAGGCTCTCGAACCCGGCCATCACGTAGTAGGCGCCCTTGGGTTCGGCCGGGTCGAAGCCGGCCGCGCGCAGGCCCGCGACCATGGCGTCGCGCCGCTCGCGGTACTCCTCGAGAAGCGCGTCGTAGAAGCTGGGCGGGAACTCCAGGGCCTGGGCGACCGCCACCTGAAGCGGGTGGGCGGCGCCGACCGTGAGGAAGTCGTGGACCTTGCGGATGCCGGCGGTGAGGCCGGCCGGTGCGATCAGCCAGCCGATGCGCCAGCCGGTGACCGAGTAGGTCTTGCTGGCGCCGCTGATGGTGATGGTGCGCTCGGCCATGCCGGGCAGCGTGGCCAGACTCAAGTGCCGGCCCTCGTAGACGAGGTGCTCGTAGATCTCGTCGGTGATCGCGATCGCCCCGTGCTCGCGGCAGAGGTCGGAGATCAGCAGCAGCTCGTCCTCGCTGAAGACCTTGCCGGTGGGGTTGTGCGGCGTGTTGACGACGATCGCGCGGGTCTTCTTGGTGAAGGCCCGGCGCAGCTCCTGGGGGTCGATTCGCCAGTCGGGGGCGTGCAGGGTGACGTAGCGGGGGGTGGCGCCGCTGAGGATGCAGTCGGGGCCGTAGTTCTCGTAGAACGGCTCGAAGATGACGACCTCGTCGCGGGGGTCGACCGCGGCCAGCATGGCGGCCATCATCGATTCGGTCGCGCCGCAGGTGACGGTGACCTGGCGGTCGGGGTCGATCTCGGTGTCCCAGGCCTGCGATTGCTTCCGGGCAATGGCCTGGCGCAATTGGGGGGCGCCCCAGGTGGTGGCGTACTGGTGGTAGCCGGCGTCGAGGGCCTGGTGGGCGGCTTCTACGATCTCGGGGCTGGGCGGGAAGTCGGGGAAGCCCTGGGCGAAGTTGACGGCCTTCTCGGGTCCGTGCAGCGCGAGGTTGAGCCGCGTCATCTCGCGGATCACCGACTCGGTGAAGGAGCCGGCCTTGAGGCTCAGCTCGGGCTCATGTTCCACGTTTTACTTTTACGTCCCCGGTTGCGTGCGCTCGAGGACGAAGTCGGTGCCGCTGCAGTGCCGGCACTGTTCGGGGGCCTGCAGGCCGCGCGCGCCATGGCCGCAGCGGCGGCAGGTCCAGTGGCTGTGTGTGAAGAACTCGAGCACGTCGGAGCGGGAGAGGAGGCCGACCATCTTGCCCTTGCTGAGGACCGGCAGGCGGCGGATGCGCTCGCCCGCCAGGAGGGCGGCGGCCTCGACGATGGTGGTGTCCTCGGTGATGGAGATCACGTTGGGCGACATGATGTCCTTGGCTGTTTCGCCCTTGCGGCTGAAGACGTCGAGCTCGCTGACGATGCCGACCACCTCGCCCTGGGCGCCCAGGACGGGTGCGCCGGTGATCTTCTTGGCGGTCAGCGTCTGGGCGATCTCGGCGACGCTGGTGTCCTCCTGGAAGGAGATCACCTGCCGGTTCATGACCTCTTTGACCGAGATCACTGCTGGAGCAGGTCGGCGATCACCGCCAGGTTGGCGTTGCCGCCGCTGAGGATGAGAGCGGTGGGCTCGTCGGGGTCGCCCGCTGGGATCTTGCCGGCCAGGTAGGCGGCCAGGGGCAGGGCGCCGGTGGGTTCCAGGGCGAGCTTGAGCCTCGTCCAGGCTGTTTTGGTGGCCTGCCGGATCTCCTCTTCGCTGACCGTGACGATGCCGTCGACCAGGCGCCGCTCGACGATGACCTCGAAGTTCTTCTCGCCGATGTGAGTGGTGCGCACGCCGTCGGCCAGCGTCTCCGGGCTGGTCGGGAGGGTCTGGAGAGCACCGCTGGCGTACGTCCGCGCGGCGTCGTCGGCAACCTCCGGTTCCACTCCGTAGACCCGGATCTGGGCGGTGGTCGACTTGGCGGCCAGCGCGGTGCCGGTGAGCAGGCCGCCGCCCCCGCAGGGGGTGACGATCGTTTTGGGCCTCAGACCGTTGTCGGTGAGCAGCTCCAGGGCGGCGGTTCCGGCGCCATGGATGATGTCCCAGTTGTCGAAGGGGTGGACCAGCATGTAGCCGGTCTCTTCGATGGCCTCGGCGAGGCGCTCCTCGCGGTTGGCGAAGGTGATGCCCGCCTGCCGCACCTCGGCGCCGTAGGCCTTCGTGGCGGCCACCTTCTGGGGGTTGGCGTCCTCGGGGATCAGGACCAGTGCGGGGATGCCGGCGGTCTTGGCGGCCAGGGCGAGCGCCTGGGCGTGGTTGCCGGAGCTGACCGCGATCACGCCCTTGGGGTTGGTCTGCTGGTTTTTGAGGGTGAGGATGGCGTTGAAGGCGCCCCGGGTCTTGAAGGAGCCGGTGACCTGGAAGCACTCGGGCTTGAGGAGCAGGTCGGGGTCGAGGTCGGTGGTGAGGGTGGGGGTGCGGCGCGTGTAGGGCGCGATGGTTTGGGCCGCGCGCTCGATTTCCTGGCGGTGGTGCTGGAGGAAGGTCTGGGTGTCGGCTTTGGTGGTCGGAGTTGCCATTGGCTGGCTCTTCAGTATCGGGGTTAGACGCGGGTGGGCCAGTCGTCGGTGGAGAGGACGATCGTCACCGGGCCGTCGTTTTCGATCTCGACCAGCATGTGGGCGCCGAAGCTGCCGGCCTGGGTGCGGACGCCTTGGGCGGTCAGGGTCTTCACGAAGTGGTCGACCAGGGGCTGGGCGTCGGCCGGGTCGGCGGCGGTGGTGAAGCCGGGCCGGCGGCCCCGGGAGGTGTCGGCGTATAGCGTGAATTGGCTGACGACCAGGGCCTCGCCGCCGACGTCGGTGAGGCTGAGGTTGAAGCTGCCGGGGCGCGCGGGGTCGGGGAAGATGCGGAGGGCCGCCAGCTTGGTGGCCAGGTGGGCCGCCTGGGCGTGGTCGCTGGTGGGGCCTGCCCCCAGCAGGATCGCCAGGCCCCGCCCGATCCGGCGCTGCTGCGCCCCCGCCCCTTCTCCCACGTCACCGACGCCGCCCGCACCCGCTGGGCCACCAACCTCACGTCAGTACTCCCACCCCCGAACCCCCCGCCCTTGGGGGTGCCGCGCAGCGTATTCGGGGCCCGGAAGGTTTGGGAACGCTGGTTGTTAAGACCCGGGCGGCGCCGGCCGGGCGGCCGCCCACTCGGCCAGGTCGTCGAAGACCTGGCCGGCGTCGAGATCGTTGAAGGGCTCGTGGTACCGCTCCGGGTACTGCTTGACGGTCACCTGTGCCGCCGACCCCACCAGGTCAGCCAGGCGGTGGCCGCCGGCGGGATCGACCAGCCGATCCGCCTCGCCCAGGATGAGAAGGAAGGGCGTGCGGATCTCGTTCGCGCGGCGGTAGGCCTCGTCACAGGCGGCGGTCCACTCCGTGAAGAGGCGGCTGCTGATCTTGTCATGTACCAGGCGGTCGGTCTGATAAGCCCGGACGACGGCCGGATCCCGGGAGACGGTGGACGGGTCGACCTCATTGCTCATGGTCAGCCTGGGCAGGAGACTGGAGGTCAGGCGGCCCAGCTTCAGCTTCCAGGTTGGGATCCTGACCTTCGGCTGCAAGGCTGGGCTGGACAGCACGAAACGGCGTACCAGAATGGCCTCCCGGATCACGGCGCTGAGCAGGACCACGCCGCCGAAGGAGTGCCCGACCGGGATCACCTCGCCGGCGCTGGGGTGGTCCTGGATCATCGCCACCAGCGCGGCGGCATCCTGCACCCACTCCGACCAGCTCTCGACATGACCGCGCGTCCCCTCGCTCTTGCCCATCCCGCGGAGGTCCACCGCGAAGGTCGAGAACTGCCGTTTGGCCATGGCGCTCGCGAAGCTCTCGTAGCGGCCGGAGTGCTCGCCCAGGCCGTGGATCACGGCGAAGGTGGCCCGCGGCGACGTCACCTCCCAGGCCCGCCAAAAAAGGTGGGTGCCGTCCAGCGACCGCAGCCGGCCGACGCGAGGACCGGCCCTAGCGGTGGCCAAGCCTTCGCCAGCCGCGCAGGATCTTCAGCGCCTCCTGCTCGGCCTCCAGCAGCGTGGGCGCGAAGGCGCGCAGTCCGTGCAGCCCGTAACCCCACTCCGCGGGCCCGGCGGGCGTCGTGGTGTTCAGGCGGTGAGAGGGCGGATAGAACATGATCGCCTGCCCCATCACCTTCTTGATGACCGGGCGGCGCGCGAACATCTCCTCCAGCGAGTTTCCCGACGGCAGCCGGCCGTGCCGGAACTCCAGATAGCGGAGCTTGGCGATCGGATTGTCCTCGTCGCGCAGCACCGTGCGCACTCCGTAGTCCGCGCTGAGGTCGCGCACGAACAAGGTGAGGATGAGCGCATCCAGCTCGTCACCGGCCAGCTTGATGAAGCCGGCCGCCGACAAACCCTCGCCGTCGGCCGCACGCTGGTGGCGCAGGAACTCCATCTCGAAAAGACCGTTGGAGCGGTCGCTGGCCAGCCAGGGCGAATCACCCCGCCACTCCCGGGCAGACGCCAGCGCGGCGACCTGCTCGTGCACCGTCTCCAGCCGCTCCGCAGGCAGTCCGTGGACGCGGAAATGAACGACCCGCGGCACGGCTACAGCCTACGCCTAGTCCAGCGCCACCAATCTCGCGCCGGCGGCCGGCACCTGCAGGCGCAGCTCGCCGTCGAGGGGGCCCAGGTCGCGACCCGTCCAGAGGTCGCGCGCCTGCCTCGGACCTTGCACCGGCACCGTCACCTCCTGCTCCTGCCAGCTCCAGTTGAAGACCGCCAGCACACCGTCCCGGCGCCAGACGCTGCTGGGCCGATCCCGCTCATCCGGCTGCCAGTCGGGCACCGCGGGCCGCCCGCCCACCAGGTCGAGCACCCGGGGATTCACGAGCATCGCAAGGCGGTCCGGGTCGAGCGCCGCCAAGTGGTCGCTGGCGAAGAACGGGCCACCGCTGAGGGCGGCCACGGTCACGACCGTCCGACCCTGCTCGGGCGTGAGGTTGCCGCCGACCAGGGCCACGTCGGGGTCGAGCTGGAACCAGCTGTCCAAGAAGTGGCGCGCAGCCTGGTTGCGGCCGACCTCGAGCACCTCGTCTCCGATCAACGTCGGCTTGGGTGAGCCCAGCTCGAAGTCGAAGATCGGGCTGGCTGTGTCCCGCCCGATCCGGCAGGCCTCGCAGAGCCCGACCATTGGCAGCAGCGGCGCCCCGCTGGCCAGCAGGTAGGCATCCCCGATGCCGCGCCGGATGGCCTGGAGGCCGGCTCTCAAGGCCGCCGTGCCGGCGTAGGCGCCCGCATAGAGGAAGTCGATCTTGAAAAACTGCACGCCGTCGGCGTGCAGACGGGCGAAGGTCTCCGTGAGATGCCGGCGCACCGCCGGCCGCCGCAGGTCGAGGATGTACATGGGTCCGAACACCACGTGGATGGGGTCGACCGCGCGCTCGCCGCTGATCGGGTCCTTGAGAAACCAGTCGGCGGGCGCTTGATGGGCGAGATCGGCGCTGGCGCTGACCAGGAAGGGCGCCGTCCAGAGTCCCAGGAGCTGGCCGCGCGCCGACAACTCCTGGTTCAGCCCGGACAGGCCGCCCGGAAACTTGCTGTTGGCGACCCAATCCCCGATCGCCTGCTGCCAGCCGTCGTCGACCAGAACCACCTCATAGCCGAGACTGCGCAGGTCGCCGTGGCTGAGCTGGGCCGAGTTCTCGAGCACTTCGGCGGCGGAGATCCAGGGGCCGTAGTGGTACCAGCTGAGCCAGCCCCGCGGCACTCCTGAGTTGCGCCGGCCCGCGACCCGGCCGGCGGCGTGCCTGAGGGCGGCGCGGACGTCGGACTCGGCGGTCAGCACGAATTCATCGGCCTGCCAGGCCTCGCCCCTGTGTGCGTTCCACATGGGCGGGTTCTGCTGAAGCCCCGGGAACTCGCAGGCCGTGACCACAAGCCGGCCCGCCTCCACGTCGAAGCGCACGGTGTGGCGGCGCGCCGTGAGCGCTGAAGCCGCCAGGCCCGCGCCGGCCTGATCGGCCAGGCCCACGGTCCACCAGGATTGCCGCTTGCTGCTCGCCGGTGCGATGCCGGAGGCGTCCCAGGATTGGTAGCCGTTGTAAACGACCCAGCTCGGCGCTGACCCCCTTATCTGCGGCATCAGTTCGACACCCACTTCGGTGACCAGGGCATCGGTGCGGGCGCGCGCGCTCAGCGCCATCCGCACCGTGGCTTCGCGATTCCTGACCGCCAAATGGACGTCGAGGGGCCCGCACCGGGCGCTGAACATCTCGCCCCGGTGCCGCCAAGCATCGGCGTAATGCACGGTGCCGTCGGCGACTTTGACGCGGGCACGCAGCGTGTCCGCTGTGGCGGTCTCGTGCCAGGTCAGACCGAGGCGGCCAGCGCTGAGCGCGACCTGCGCCGCGGCCGCTTTCACGGGGTCCGATTCTACGAATTGGGCGGATCGCGGCCCTGCGTCATCACCTCGGTCTGCCAGGGCGAGCTGCGCACGCTCACTGCCACGCGCTCGGGCCCGGCCGCGAGCAGGAACTGGCCGCGTCGGGCAGCCTCGATGCCGGCACGCTGGGTCGCGCTGAGATGAAACGCCTCCTGCAGGCGGGCCGCTTCGCCGGGCCGGGTAGCGCCGAAGAAATGGATGGCAGGGTTGGTCGCGACCACGGCACCGGCGTCGCTGGAGAGCAGGTCGCCCGGGTTTTGAGTCGCAAAGACCAGGGCGCCCTCGTACTTGCGAATGCGGCGGGCGAGGCTGACCACGAAGCGGCGGATCGTGAGGTCTTCGAACAGCAGGCCAAGCTCGTCGACGACCAGCAGCCGGCGGCGGCCGCGGCTCTTGATCCGGTTCCAGAGCGCGCGGGCAAGTAGAAAGTGGACCGGCGCCACCAGTTCCTCGCGCAGCTCGCGCATGCCGAAAACCACCATCGGCGCATCGAGGTCGACGTTGGTGGGCGCGCTGAACATGGCGCCCAGGCTGCCGCCCACCCAGCGCCGGAGGATGAGTGCCGGCCGGGGTGATTTGAGGCGCGCGGCCACGTCTCGCAGCAGCGGCGCTTCCTCATCTGTGTAGGCGGCGCGGGCCGCTTCCTCAACGTCGACACGGTCGGCCTCGTCGAGGCCGCCGCAGATCACCGATACCAGGTCAACGGTGTCGGCTACCGCGGGGCCGATCTGGGACTCGCTCCTGAGTCCGTCTGGCAGCTCCAAGACGTTGAGAGCGTGGCCGGACCCCAGCGCCAGCCGGACGCTGACACCGTCCAGCGCCGGCGCCAGGCCGCCGTACTCGTGCTCGGGATCCAGCACGAAGATTTGGGCGCCGGTGGCGTGGGCGCCCAGCGCCAGGGTCGACATCAGGAAGGTCTTGCCGGCCCCCGAGTGGCCGAAGACGCCGATGTTGGCGTTGGCGTAGCGGGTCTGGTCGAAGGGATCGAGCAGGACCGGGCAGCCGGTGGCGCGGCTGGTGCCGATCAGGAGCCCACCCGGCTGCTGCAGGTCGGGATCGAGCCAGGGGAAGAGGGTGCAGAGCGAGGAGGTGTCGAGGACGCGGGCGCGGCCGAGGGTGTCGATGCCGAAGGGCAGCGTGGCCAGGCGCGCCGCCGTCATGTCGAAGGTGCAGGGCTCGAGCCGGCACAGGGCGGCGCGCCCGGCCTGTGCGATCTGCTCGGAGCCGACTTTGAGGGCGGCTTCGGAATCGGTGGTGAGCGTCAGATAGAGCGCGACGTGAAAGGCCCGCTCCTGGCTGGCGACCAGCCGCCGCTGCAGGTCCTCGGCGGCTGGCATGGCGCCCTCCAGGGCCGGATCGGAGCGGCCCGTCGCCACGGCGCGCGTGGCGCGCATGGCCGCCAGCTGACGCTGGAGGTAGTCGACCATCCATGCCGTCGGCAGCGGCGACGCGTGCCAGCTGAGGCTGACCGCGCAGCCGGGCGGTATCAGGCGCAGCAGCCAGCCCGGTTCCAGGTCGCCGCCCGGGAACCGCTCTAGCCACCAGGTACGGTGCCAGCCACCGGCGTCATGGACCGCGGTCGCCAATTCCGAACCGGCGCCAAGCTCGGGTAGATCCTCGCTTTCGGCTACAACGCCAACGCCGATCTCGCGAAGGCCGGCGCGAACCGCTTCCGCGGCGGCGGCCACGGTCACGACCTCGACTTCGCGGTGCTGGGCGTCAGCCGAGGCCCGCAGCGCGGCCGCGAAGGCGAGGTCGGAGGCGCGGCGCATGGCCGGAGTGGCTGGCGTCGAACCCGGAGTTGGCTGACCACTGGCGCCCGGCCCAGGCTGGAAGCGCATGACGACCTGGATCGGCCGGTCGAGGCCGTCGAGCAGGTGTCGGAAGGCACCCAACCAGTGGCTGCGATCATCTGCACGGGCGCCCAGGTAGCCCAGGGCCCCGGTTCGGAACCGCACGGTCGGCGTTTGCGATGGCGCGGCCGGCGCCGAGGGCGGCCGCCGCTGGAGGCGGAGCGGGGTCAGGTATCGCCCTCCCAGCCGCCGACCACCTTGAGTGGAGGCGCAGGTGGATTCGGCCGCAGGCGCCGCGGGGTCCACTCCGACGGTGGTCGCCGCTGTGGCCGCGCCAGCCGGAGGCGCCGCCGCCTTAGGGCCGACACTGCCGGCCGGTCGACGGTCAGCTCGTGGTTGCGCAGCAGGTAGCGGACGATCGCCAGCAGCCAGGCGTCGAAGCCGCGGCCGCCGAAGCGGCCCCAGGCCAGGGCAGCGCCGAACAGACCGATGCCGACCGCAGCCGGCGGGCCGGCGAGACCGGGAAGGCTGTGCCACACAGCCATGGCGGCCAGCAGGGCGACAGCCGCGTAGCCAAAGCGCTGTGGGCTGAGGCCGTAGATGAGTCGGTCTTCCAGGTCGACGTCGAGGGGGACTCGGGTGGGCACCGCGCGAGGCTACGGCGGGACCACCCGCGGGCGGAACTCAGCCTGTTAAGGGGGCGGTAGAATCGGTTGGCGCCGCGAGGCGCCCGGCGCACCGCGCCCGCGTAGCTCAATTTGGCAGAGCAGGGGACTCTTAATCCCAAGGTTCACGGTTCGAGTCCGTGCGCGGGCACCAGCCACGTCCCAAAACATCGGGATTTGTCTTTCCGCTGACGCTCGCCCTACGATTAGCCAACGCTCCGAGATTTGGCGTAGGCCGACACTGGGAAGGGGGTTAGACATGGCTCGACGTTGGTTGTCGCGGCAGCTCTACGCGCGGGCGGCCGCGGTCGGCGTAGCCGCGCTGGCGCTGTTTCCAGCGGGCAGCATCAATGCCAGCGCCTCGAACAAACCGCCCAGTTCGGCGCAATGTCTCTCACGCGTTAACGACACGCCGAGCAAGCTCGTGGAGTGCGTGCGGACCGACGACCTGTGGAACCACATGAAACAGTTCGAGGCCATCGCGAAAGCGAATCCGAGCCCTGCCGATGGTCACCCTTCGCGCAACTCGGGTGAACCCGGCTACAAGGCGTCGGTCGACTACGTCGCCGCGGTGATGAATGCGGCCGGGTACGACGTCACGATCCAGACCTACACCTTCACGTACTACGCGTTCACCGGTATTCCAAACTGGAGCGAAGCGTCACCCGTCGCCCAGACTTTTGCCCTCACCACCGACTGGAATCCCGGACAGAGCATCGGCTCAGCCACCAATGCGACGCTGCAGCCGGCGGGCGGCATCATCATCCCCTCGCCCGGGGGCTCGACGAGCGGCTGCAGCTCCAGTGATTTCGCGGGCTTCGTGCCCGGCCGCATCGCTTTGATCCAGCGCGGGACCTGCTTCTTTGGCGTCAAGGTTCTGAATGCCCAGGCAGCCGGGGCTTCCGGTGTCGTCATCTTCAACGAAGGCAACACCGCGGCACGCAGCGGCGTTCTGTCGGGCAGCCTCGAGGACGCCAACGGCAACCCGATCATTCCGACGATCCCGGTCGCATTCACGTCCTTCGCGATCGGCCAGACGCTATACAACGCCTACAACGGCGGCACCAAGCCGGTCATGAGCCTGAGCATTCCGGCGATCACCAAGGAAAACGCGCCCGACTACAACGTGATCGCGGAATCAAAGGGTGGCGACCCCAACCACGTCCTGGTGATCGATGCACATCTGGATGCGATTTACGGCGAAGGCATGCTCGACAACGCATCCGGTTCGGCGACCATCCTCGACATCGCGCAGGAGATGAAGAACGTCAATCCGACCAACAAGCTGCGCTTCATCTGGTTCGGCGGTGAGGAGCTGGGAGAGCTGGGCTCGCACTACTACGTAAGCCATTTGAGCTCCACGGACTTGAGCCACATCGGTTATGACCTCGACGCCGACGTGACCGCGACACCAAACTACGTGGTCGGAGTGCTCGATCCCGCCGGGCCTGACCTCTTCACACGCACGCCCTCGGAGCAATTTCCGAATCGCGTCTACAAGGCGTCGACCATCGCCGAAAACGAAGCGAACGCCTACTTCGAGTCCATCGGCCTGAACCATGAACCGTTCTCACCGGTCGGGACGGACGCCGAACAGTTCAACCTGGCCGGAATTCCAGCCAGCGGCGTGCTGACGGGACAGGACTGCTGCAAGACGCAGGACGATGTGAACCTGTTCGGCGGCACCACGGGCAATTTCGAAGGCATCGGCATCTCGCCCAGTGGCTGCGTCGACAATCCCTTCCTCTGGTGCGACAACCTCAGCAACAACGATCCGAACGTGCTGACGTTCATGTCGAAGGGATTCGCGGTCATGGTGGCCAACATGGCGTTCGACACCAAAGTGATGTCCGCCAGCAACAACGCCGTCTACAGCAAGAAGCTGCCCATCACGAGCGAGGTGGGCCGCCACTACTTCGTCTCCTAAAGTTCACTTGTCGGCAGGGGTCGGGCGTGCACCCGACCCCTGCTCTTAGCGGCAGTCGTCGATCACCACGATCGTCTGGCCATCGTCGAACACGGCGTGATAGCGGACCACCACCGCGTCTCCCGGATGGAACGGACACGGCCCGCGTTTCGGCCTTTGATCGGGGTCGGCGAGACTGAAGTAGCGCGTCGGTTGACCGCTGCCCGTACCTTCGGCAAGCCAGCCGCCGGCCCCCACGTACCCCCGCGCGCACCCTCGATCTCCCGGGGCGACATCTCCCACCTGTTTGGCGGTCCACCAGAAGCAACCAGGAGCCACGTGCCGCAGCGGAGTCAGAGCGACAAAAACCCCGACGGCGCCCGCCAGGATCGCGATACCCGCGATGACCAGGAGCAGTGACCGCGAGCCGTTGATCAGACGCACTTGAATCTAATGCGGGACTCTTAAGGCCGGTCGCAAACCGCGGCTATACTGGCGGCTAACCCGCGAGGGGAGTAGCCACCTCGCCTTTCCCGTCAGGACGGCCGCCAGGCCCGGGAAGGCGGCGGAGAGATCCGCGGCAAGACCTCTGCTCAAACCGAGTAGGAGGTCACCGTGATCCGCAGCATTCTGGTCTCGATCGTCTTGATCGCGTTCACCGACGTGGCGCTGCAGCTCGACAACGCGATCGCCATCTCCAGCGTCGCCGCCGGCGTCCCGGCCGGCCAGCGCTTCGCAGTGCTGGCGGGGGGCGTTCTCCTCGCCGCCTGCTGCCTGCTGGCGTTCACGCTCGTCGGCTCGATCCTGATTGGGCGCTTCTGGTGGGTGAAGCCACTGGCCGGACTGGCGCTGATATTCATCGGCGGCAAGCTCGTTCTGGATCTGCTACCCCGATGAGCAGGCGGCGCCGGCTGACCCTGATCGCGATCGCCCTCGTCGTGGTGGCTGCCGGCGGGGCGGCGGTCGTCTGGCTGGGAGACGTCTCTCTTCCGAGTACCGCCGCGCTCAAACGCCAGGGCTACCTGGGCGCGCTCCTCCTGCTCTACCTCGAGGAGTCGGGCCTCCCGCTGCTGGTGCCCGGCGACGCCTTCGTCCTCTACGTCGGCCACCGCCTGCCCGCCTCCGTGCTGCCCTGGGTCGCCGCCTGGCTTGCCCTGATCGCCGCCGTCACGCTGGGCGCCACCAACCTGTACCTGATCTCCCGGACGCTCGGGCGTCGTCTGCTCGCGCACCCGCTGGCGCGCTTCCTGCACCTCTCGCAAGCTCGCCTCGACGCTGCCGAGCAGCGCTTCCGCCGCTGGGGCCCCTGGGCGATCTTGATCGGACGTCACGTACCTGGCATGCGCGTCCCGATCACCGTGGCCTGTGGGCTGCTGGGAATGCGGTACCGCATGTTCGCCCCCTGCGTCGCCCTGTCGACCGCGGTCTGGGCGGCCTTGTTCCTGGGGTTGGGCGCCACCTTCGGCGAGGAAGCCGGCCGGCTGCTGGGCCAGCCGCCCGCGCGCGTCATCGTCGTCTCCGCCGGAGTCGCGGCCGCGGGAGCCTTCCTTCTGATGCGCTTGCCCGGTGGCGACCAGGCACTGGCCGGCGGCCGCTGGCCTGGGCCGCCTTGCTGGCCGCGCAAGGCCTGCTGCTAGCAGCCGACCTCGGGGCTGGTTCCAGGGCCGCCCTCGGCGTGCTGGCTGTGATCGCGCTTCTTCCCGCCGGCTGGCTCCTCGCCGGCTGGCGGTCGGCCCTGGTGTTGATCGCGTTCATGTGTGCGCGGCTGGTGGACTACGGTCTGGGCGGCAACACGGCGCTGACGGTGGTGGCCGAGCTCTTCGCCGGCGCCGCCACCATGCTCGCGGCCCGCGCGGCCATGAGCGCCGGCTGGAGCGCGCGTGCTCGACTGGCCCGAGAAGCGGCCCACGATCTGCGCACCCCGCTGACCGTCCTCCACGGATACATCTCGATGCTGGAAGACGGTTCGTTCCCGCGCGAGCGCACGCACCAGGTGGTGACGTTGCTCTCCGGCAAGACGCGCGAGCTCAACGAAAAGATCGACGCCATGCTCGAGCGGATGCGCGTCAGCGCATGAGCGGCTCCTACGCGTTGCCGACTTTTTGGCGCCGGCGATGGTAGCGGTTAGGCGTGCGCTTCGTGGTCGTCGGCCTGACTCTGAGCTCGGCCTGGGGCAACGGCCACGCCACCACCTGGCGAGGCTTGCTCCGAGCTCTCGCCCTGGCGGGCCACAGCTCCGTCTTCTTCGAGCGCGATGTCGCCTACTACGCCGACCACCGCGACCTGCCCGATCCGCCCTGGTGCGACCTGGTGCTCTACAGGGAATGGACCGAGGTGGCAGCCCGCCTGCGCCGGGAGCTGGCGCAAGCGGATGTCGCCATCGTCAGCTCCTACTGTCCGGACGGCCTGGCCGCGATCGGCGCGCTGCGCCGGGCGCGGACGCCCTGCGCCGCCTTCTACGACATCGATACGCCGGTCACGGTCGCAGACCTGCGTGCACACGGACTCGCCGCGGCCAGGGGCGTCCGCTACCTCTCCGCGGAGCTGGTCAGGCACTTCGACCTCTATCTGAGCTTTACCGGCGGCCCCCTCCTGCGCGAGCTCGAGGACCGCTGGGGCGCCCGCCGGGCGGCACCGCTCTACTGCTCCGTTGATCCCGAGCTGCACCGGCCCGTGCCCCCCGACCCCGACCTGGCCTGCGACCTCGCCTACCTGGGCACTTACTCGGCCGACCGGCAGCCCGCGCTCGAGTCACTGCTGCTGGAGACAGCGCGACGCCACCCGGAGCGGGGATTCCTGGTGGCGGGACCGCAGTATCCCGAGAGCGTCGACTGGCCCCCCAATGTGCGGCGGTTGGAGCACGTGCCCCCCTCGCGTCACGCCGCCCTCTACTCCAGCGCCCGGCTCAACCTCAACCTCACACGCGCTGCGATGGTGGCGGCCGGCTGGTCGCCGTCGGTGCGGCTCTTCGAGGCGGCCGCCTGCGGGGCGCCGCTGGTCAGCGACCGCTGGTCGGGGCTCGAGCAGCTCCTGGAGCCGGACCGCGAGATCCTGCTCGCCACCCGGCCGCAAGATGTCGGGGCTTACCTGAAGATGGATGACGCGGCGCTGCGCGCGCTGGGCGCGGCCGCGCGTCGGCGCGTCATCCGGGAGCACACTGCGCAGGTCCGCGCGCAGCAGCTCGTGGAGCTGTGCACGGAAGTCATCAGCGCGCGTATCGGCGCGTCATCCGCGCGCAGAAGTCCGCGAAGAGCTCCACGTCCTGAGGCGGGCTCGCGTAGTGCGGCCGCAGCCCCAGGTGCTCGGGCGTGAAGCAAAAAGTGAGAGTCACGTCGAAGGCGTCCAGCGCCCGCATCTGGCGGTCGAACCAGCTCTCCCAACCGGGGCGGTAGCAGTCGGCCCAGCTCAGGCCGGTGCGCAGGTGACGCACACCCAGCCGGCGCAGCATGCTCACGGCCGCGTCGAGCCTCTCGTCCTCGAAGTGGAACCACTGGCAGATGCCGAGCGCCGGGGCGTGGCAGGCAAAGTCGGCCAGGGCCAGCTTGGGAGTGCCGTCCTCCCTCAGCAGTCCCATGTGGAAATGGCGGTAGTAGGAGGAGCCCTCGGCCTCCCGGTGCCGGGTGGTGGCCGGCCACGCCCGCGGCAGGTCGAACAGGCTGTACCAGTGCACCCGCGGCGCCCGCCCCACCAGGAGCTCGGCGGTGCGGCCGAGGCCCCACCGCTGCACCTCTTCGGCGCCGAACGTGGAAACGCCGACCTCGGTCACCCATACCGGCTTGGTAGTCACCGCCTGGATCTCGCACAGGCGCTGCGGCCACTCGTCGATGGGCCAGTGGTTCCAGTCCAGCGGAAAGCCGTGAACCGCTACCGCGTCGACCTGGTCGAGGACGCCCTGGCCGGCGAGGTTCGCCATGAACAGCGGATCGATCGGCGAGATGCCACCCAGCACGCGCACCACGTCGGAGCTCTCGCAGCGCACCGCCTGCGCCGCCCGCACGGCCATGGAGGCGAAGATCCGCCAGTCGGGGTCGGCTTCGAAATCCCAGTGGGACAGGTTGTTGGGCTCGTTCCAAAGCATCACTGCCTCGACCACTTAAGCGCACAACTCCAACTGCTGATAATGCGCTGTCACCCCGGGAGCACTTGTTGCAGCGGAAGTTGCAGAAGGTGAAGTAGCGTCAGTCCGCAAAAGCCCAGATGGGGGATGTTGGAAAGCTACTGATCACGGGCGCCGCGGGCTTCATCGGCACCAACGCGGCCGCTCATTTCGCCTCCCGCGGCTGGCAGGTCACGGGCCTCGACAACCTCGCCCGGCCCGGATCGGAGCGCAACCTGGAATGGCTCCGCCAGGCCCATCCCGGGGTTCGCGTGGTGCGGGCCGACGTGACCGACGCCGAGGGGGTGGCCGAGCTGGTCGCCGGCCACGACGCCGTGCTCCACCTGGCCGCGCAGGTCGCCGTGACCACCTCGCTCCTCGACCCGCGGGCCGACTTCGAGGTCAACGCCAAGGGGACGCTGAATGTGCTGGAGGCGGTGCGCCGGCGAGCCCCCGGCGCCATCCTCCTCTACGCCTCGACCAACAAGGTCTACGGCGCGATGGAAGGGTGGTCGCTGGTGCGGCGCGGCGCCCGCTGGGAGCCGGTGGCGGGGCCCCGCGGAGTCACGGAATCGGAGCCGCTCGATCTCCACAGCCCCTACGGCTGCTCCAAGGGCGCCGCCGACCAGTACGTCCATGACTACGGCCGGTGCTACGGCCTGCGCACTTTCGTGTTCCGGCAATCGTGCATCTACGGCCGCCACCAGCGAGGCACCGAGGACCAGGGCTGGGTGGCGCACTTCGCCCTCCGCTTGCTGTCCGACCGGCCCGTGACCGTCTACGGCGACGGCGCGCAGGTGCGCGACTTGCTCGATGTGCGCGACCTCTGCGCAATGTATGAGTCGGCCCTGGACGCCCGCGTGGCCGGCCGCATCTACAACGTGGGCGGCGGGCCTGGCAGCGCGCGTTCGGTGCTCGAGGTCCTGGCCGCGCTGGAGAGGCTCTCCGGCCGCCGCGCCCGCGTCGAGTTCGCCGATTGGCGGCAGGGCGACCAGCGCTGGTACGTGAGCGACCTGGGCCGGGTGCAGCGGGAGCTGCGCTGGCAGCCCGACATCGACTTCGAGCGCGGCCTGCGGGAGCTGGTGGAGTGGCTGCGCGGCGATCTCGCCGCAGACCGGCGGCCTCGCGTCGCGGATCTGGAGGCTGCCAGCGCCTGATGCCGAAGCAGGTCCTCATCACCGGCGGCGCGGGCTTCATCGGCTCGCACCTGGCCGACCTCCTGCTCCGCCACGGCCACCGCGTGCGGGTTCTGGACTGCCTGCTGCCCCAGGTGCACGGCCCCGACTGCACGCGGCCGGGCTACCTGGACCCGGACGTCGAGCTGATCTGCGATGACGTGCGCAGCGCGGACGCGGTGCGCCGCGCCCTCAAGGACGTGGACGCAGTCTTCCATCTGGCCGCCATGGTGGGCGTCGGCCAGAGCATGTACGAGCTCGGCGCCTACACCAGCGTCAACAACCTGGGCACGGCCACCCTGCTCGAGGCGCTGGTGGAGCGGCCGGTGGAGCGGCTGGTGGTGGCCAGCAGCATGAGCGTCTACGGCGAAGGCCTCTACCGCGACGCCGACGGTGCCGAGGTGCCGGCCGTCGAGCGCACCCCCGAGCAGCTGCGCCGTCACGAGTGGGAGCCGCGAGACCTGGACGGGCATGTGCTGTGCCCCGTGCCGACGCCCGAGCACAAGCTGCCCAGCCTGGCCTCCGTTTACGCGCTCTCCAAGTACGACCAGGAGAAGATGTGCCTGCTGGTCGGCGCAGCGTATGGGATCCCGACCTGCGCGCTTCGCTTCTTCAACGTCTACGGCACCCGGCAGGCTCTGTCCAACCCCTACACGGGGGTGCTCGCGATATTCGCCTCCCGGATCCTGAACGGGGCGCGCCCGCGGATCTTCGAGGACGGCCTCCAGCGCCGCGACTTCGTGAGCGTCCACGACGCCGCCGAGGCGTGCCGGCTGGCCATGACCGCGCCGGCGGCGCCGGGCGGGGTGTTCAACGTGGGCAGCGGAGCGGCCGTCAGCGTGCTCGAGATCGCCCATCGGGTGGCGGCGGCCCTGGGGCGTCCGGACCTGGCGCCCGAGATCAGCGGCCGCTACCGCGTTGGGGACATCCGCCATTGCTTCGCCGACATCACCCGGGCCCAGCGCGAGCTCGCCTACGAGCCGCGGCAGGACTTCCAGGCAGGCATCGCCGACCTGGCCGAGTGGGTGGCCGGGCAGGCCGCCGAGGACCGCGTCGAGGAGGCAACCCGCGAGCTGGCGGCACGCGGCCTCACAGCCTGACCGTGCTGCAGCCGGAGGCAGTCGCGGCCATGACCGCCCGCCGTAACGTCAGAGCCCGCCTGGTGGCGCCGCGCCGGTTCGAGCTGGCGGACCGGCCGGTAGGCCGTGTCCGGGAGGGCGGGGCCCTGGTCCGCATCCTGGGCTGCGGAGTCTGCGCTTCGAGCCTGCCCCTGTGGGAGGGCCGCCCCTGGTTCGACTACCCGCGCCCGGCCGGCGAGCCCGGCCACGAAGGCTGGGGAATCGTGGAGGCTGTTGCCCCCGACGTGACGGAGCTGAGCCCGGGCGACCTGGTGGCCACGCTGGGTCTCGATGCCCTCGCCCAATACCTGGTCTGCCCGGCCACCGAGTGCGTGCGCCTGCCGCACCGGCTGGCCGGCCGTCCGTTTCCCGGCGAGGCCTTGGGCTGCGGTTTCAACGTGGTCCGGCGCGCCGGCCTCGAGCCTGCGCAGCGCATCGCCGTGGTGGGGGGCGGGTTCCTCGGCTTGCTGGTGGGGGCGATCGCCCACCACCTGGGCGCAGTCGTGGTGGTGGCCTCGCGACGCGCGCAGGCCCGGCAACTAGCCGAGCAGCTGGGCGCCGCAGCGACGATCGATTCCAACGACCCGGAGACGGCGCTCGCCCGCGCCCGCCGCCTGGCACCCAAGGGCTGGGACTGCGTGATCGAGTGCACCGGGCTGCAGGCGCCGCTGGACCTCGCCTCGGAGCTGGTGCGGGAGCGCGGCCGGCTGGTGATCGCGGGCTACCACCAGGACGGCCGCCGGCAGGTCGACATGCAGAGCTGGAACTGGCGCGGGATCGACGTGGTCAACGCCCACGAGCGGGACCCTGCCCGCTACCGGCAGGGCATCCAGGAGGCGGCGCGGGCCGCTGCCGAGGGCTGGCTGCGTCCCGAGCAGCTGGTGAGCCACAGCTTCCCCCTCGAGGAGGTCGGCGCGGCCTTCGAGCTGGTCGGCCGGGCGCCCGACGGCTTGACCAAGGCCGTCTTGAGGATGGATTGAGCGCCGCCACCCCGGCCCTGCTGACGCCGCGCCTCGGCTTCCTGGGCACCGGCTGGATCGGCCGCAACCGGCTGCGCGCTCTGCGCGCCAGCGGCGCGGCCACGATCGGCCTGCTCTGCGACCCCGACGCCGGCGCCCTGTCGGCAGCCGCCGCCGAGGCGCCTGACGCCGTCCTGGCCGGCTCCCTGCAGGACCTCCTGTCCGCCGGGCCGGACGGCATCGTGATCGCCACGCCCAACGCCCTCCACGCCGAGCAGGCGATCGCCGCGCTGGAGAGCGGCGTGGCGGTCTTCTGCCAGAAGCCGCTCGGGCGCACGGCGGGCGAGGTGGAGCGGATCTTGAAGGCGGCGCGAAAAGCCGATCTCCTGCTCGGGGTCGACCTCTCCTACCGGCACACGGCCGCCGCCGCGGCGCTAAAACGCGCCTATGACAGCGGTGAGCTGGGCACGGTGTTCGCCGCGGAGCTCGAGTTCCACAACGCTTACGGACCCGACAAGGCCTGGTTCCGCGATCCCGCTCAGGCCGGCGGTGGCTGCGTGCTGGACCTGGGCGTGCACCTGGTCGACCTCGCGCTCTGGATGCTCGACTTCCCGGGCGTCAGGCATGTCGCGTGCGCGCGCTATGCAGGGGGTCACCGCATCCCGGACACGCAGGCCGCCGCCGAAGACTACGCCGAGATCCGGCTGGACCTCGAGACCGGCGCGATGGTCCGAATCGCCTGCTCCTGGGACCTGCACGCCGGCGCCGACGCGGTGATCCGGGCCGCGTTCTTCGGCACCCGAGGCGGGGCGCGGCTGGAGAACGTGGCCGGGTCCTTCTATGACTTCCGGGCCGAGCTGACCAGGTCCACCAGCTCCCGTCTGCTGAGCTCACCGCCCGACGACTGGGGCGGCCGGGCGCTCGTCGCCTGGGCGCTGCAGCTGGCGGCGGGCGGCGGCTACGACCCCGAGGCCGACCGGCTCCTCGCCCTCCACCAGGTGCTGGACCGCTGCTGCGGACGATGAAGCTGCTGCTGACAACGGATGCCGTCGGCGGGGCCTGGACCTTCGCCCTCGAGCTGGGCGCGCAGCTGGCGGCCGGCGGGCACAGCGTGACGCTGGCCGTGCTGGGGCCCGACGCCCCGCCCGGCCGCCTCGCGGAGCTGCGGCGGGTGCCCGGCGTCCGGGTCCTCCAACACCGCTGCGCGCTTGAGTGGATGCCCGAGCCCTGGGCGGAGGTGGAGAGCTCCGGTCGCTGGCTGCTGGAGGTGGCCGCGCGCGAGCGCCCCGATGTCGTTCACCTGGGCGGCTATGCGCACGCCGCACTGCCCTTCGAGGCGCCGGTAGTGGTGACCGCCCACTCCTGCGTGCTCAGCTGGTGGCGCGCGGTCCACGGCACCGGCGCTCCCCCGCAATGGCGGCGCTATGCGGCCGCGCTGCGTGAGGGCCTCCAGCGCGCGCGGCTGGTGGTGGCCCCCACCGGCGCCATGTTGCGAGCGCTGGAGGCGGAGCACGGCCGCCTCGGCGCCAGCGCCGTGATCCCGAACGGCCGGCGCCCCGAGCTATTCCCGCCCCTGGTCAAAGCCGAGCTGGTGCTCTGCGCCGGTCGCCTTTGGGACCCGGCCAAGAACCTGGCCGCGCTGGAGGCGGCCGCGCGTCACTGCAGCTGGCCCGTCGCCTGCGCGGGCCCCGGGGGATCGGGCGGCGCGGTGCGCCCGCTGGGCGAGTTGACGACCATCCAGCTGGCCCGCTGGCTGGGGCGCGCGGCGATCTTTGCCCTGCCGGCCCTCTACGAGCCGTTCGGCCTGGCGGTGCTGGAGGCGGCGCTGGCCGGCTGCGCGCTGGTCCTGGGCGACATCGCATCCCTGCGCGAGCTTTGGGAGGACGCGGCCGTGTTCGTCGACCCGCGCCGGCCAGATCTGCTGGCCGGCGTCCTCAACCGGCTGGCCGCGGCGCCGGCGGCTCGCTCGGAGCTGGCCGGGGCGGCCCGGCGCCGAGCCCTGGAGCTGAGCCCGCAGCGCATGGCCGCCGGCTACCTGAAGGCTTACGCCGGCGTGCTCAGCCACCCCTACAAGGCGGCCTGAACGCGTGCGCGTCGCCCTCTTCTACCACTCGCTGGTGTCGGACTGGAACCACGGCAACGCCCACTTCCTGCGCGGCTTTGCCACCGAGCTCAAGGCGCGCGGGCATGAGGTCCGCACCTACGAGCCCCGCAGCTCCTGGAGCCGGCTGCACCTGGTCCGCCAGCAGGGCCAGGCGCCCCTGGAGGCCTTCCGCAGCGCCTATCCGGGCATGCGGAGTGAGGCCTACACGCTGTCCCGGCTGAACCTGGATGCGGCGCTGGAAGGGGTCGACCTGGCGCTGGTGCACGAGTGGAACGACGGTCGCCTGGTCCGCCGGCTGGGAGAGTACCGGGCCCGCTCACCGCGCCTGCGACTGCTTTTTCACGACACCCACCACCGCTCGGTCACGGCCCCGCGCCAGGTGCCGGCGCAGGACCTGCGCGACTACGACGGCGTGCTCGCCTTCGGAGCCGTGATCCGGGACCTCTATCTCCAACGCGGCTGGACGCAGCGCGCCTGGACCTGGCACGAGGCGGCCGACGTGCGCGTCTTCCGGCCGCCGCCAAGCCCCCAGCCGCCGGCGGCGGAGCTGGTCTGGATCGGCAACTGGGGCGACGAGGAGCGATCCCGCGAGCTGCGCCGATTCCTGATCGAACCGGTCGGCGAGCTCGGCCTGCGCGCGACCGTACACGGGGTGCGCTACCCGGCCCGAGCCCGCGCCGAGCTGGCTGCCGCGGGCCTCGATTACCGGGGCTGGATCGCCAATTTCGAAGTGCCCTCGGTCTTCGCCAAGCATCTGGTCACCGTCCACGTGCCGAGGCGGGTGTACGCCGACCGCCTGCCGGGTATCCCCACCATCCGGCCGTTCGAGGCGATGGCCTGCGGGATCCCGCTGGTGTCCGCGCCATGGGACGACAGCGAAGGCCTGTTCCGTCCGGGCACCGACCACCTGGTGGTGCGCTCCAAGGCCGAGATGAAGCGCCGGCTCAGGGAGCTGGTGGCCGACCCCGCCCAGCGCGCTCAGCTGGCCGCGGAGGGCCTGCGCACGATTCGCGCCCGCCACACCTGCGGCCACCGCGTCGACCAGCTGCTGGCGATCGCCGCCGAGCTGGGGGCCGGCGGCCTGGAGGCCGTGGCATGAGCGGCGCCGGCCTGCGCATCGCGTTCTTCGGCTCCAGCCTGGTCTCGGCCTACTGGAACGGGGCGGCCACCTACTACCGCGGGATCATCAAGGCTTTGCACGCTCGCGGCCACCGGGTCACCTTCTTCGAGCCCGACGCCTACCAGCGCCAGCAGCACCGCGACCTTGCCGCGCCCGATTGGGCGAGCTCGGTCGTTTACGACCCCACCGAGGCTGCCGCCCTGGCCTGCCTGGAACGGGCGGCGCGCTTCGACGTGGTGATCAAGGCCAGCGGCGTGGGCGTGCTCGACGACCTCCTGGAGCGGGAGGTCGCGCGGCTCTCCGGATCCGGTCGCCAGGTCGTCTACTGGGATGTCGACGCGCCGGCCACCCTCGAGCGGATGCAGGGAGATCTCGCCGACCCGCTGCGCGCCCTGGTCCCGGCCTTCGACATTGTGCTGACGTACGGCGGCGGACCTCCGGTGGTAGAGGCCTACCAGGCGCTGGGCGCCCGGGACTGCGTCCCCGTCTACAACGGCCTGGACCCCGAGAGCCACCGCCCCGCCCGACCGGAGTCCCATTGGCAGGCGGACCTGAGCTTCCTGGGCAACCGGCTTCCGGACCGCGAGGCGCGCGTCGAGGAATTCTTCCTGGGCGCCGCCCGGCGTCTACCCGAGCGCGCCTTCCTGCTGGGCGGCAGCGGCTGGGAGGACAAGCCTCTGCCGGCCAACGTCCGCTACGCCGGGCACGTGTACACGGGCGACCACAATGCCTTCAACTGCACGCCGCTGGCGGTGCTCAACGTGAGCCGGGAGGGCATGGCGCGCTTCGGCTTCTCGCCGGCCACGCGGGTCTTCGAGGCGGCGGGCGCCGGCGCCTGCATCATCAGCGACGCCTGGGCCGGCATGGACCTCTTCTTCGAACCGGCGAAAGAGATCCTGGCCGCGGCCGACGGTGAGGAGGTGGCCTCGGTCCTGGCCGGCCTCGACCGCGGTCGCGCCCGACAGATCGGCGAGATGGCCCGGCGACGGGCGCTCGCCCATCACACCTACCAGCGCCGGGCTCAGCTGGTCGAGGCGGTGCTCACCGGGAGCGGGTCGCCGGGCAGCGCCGCGGCATGAGCGGACCGCTCGAGGCTCTGGGCCCCTGGTTCCACAACCTGCACCTGCCCGACGGCACCCAGACCGCCCCCGAGCATCCTCTGGGCGACTACCCCAGCTACAAGTGGCAGCTGCTGGCGCCGGCCCTGCCCGCCGACCTCGACGGCTGGACCGCCCTCGACATCGGCTGCAACGCCGGCTTCTACAGCTTCGAGCTGGCCCGCCGGGGAGCGCAGGTCACGGCGATCGACTCGGATGAGCGCTACCTGGCCCAGGCCCGCTGGGCGGCCGCCGAGTACGGGCTGGAGGACCAGATCCGGTGGCGGCAGATGCAGGTCTACGAGCTGGCGGGCAGCGATCGCCGCTACGACCTGGTGCTCTTCCTCGGCGTCTTCTACCATCTGCGCTACCCGCTTCTGGGGTTGGACATCGTGTCCCAGAAGGTGGGCCGGCTGCTGGCCTTCCAAACCATGACACTGCCTGGCGACGAGGTGGCCGAGGTGCCTGTGGACGGCCACGTGCTGGACCGCGATCCCATGCTCCAGCCGGGCTGGCCGCGGATGGCCTTCATCGAGAAGAGCTGGGCGGGCGACCCCACGAACTGGTGGGTCCCCAACCGCGCGGCGGTCGAAGCCGTGCTGCGCTCCAGCGGCCTGTGCGTGCGGGCTCGCCCGGCAGATGAGATGTACGTGTGCGAACCAGATCCCGAGCATCCCTCCTGCGTCACCACCTGGGACGCGGCCGAGTTCCTGGCCGCCACCGGCCGTGACAGCTCAGGCGGGCAGGTGAAAAGGCACGCTGGTCACCACCACGCCGCGGAGCGGACGTAGCGCTCGGCGCAGCCGGGCCGCCACGTTGGCGTGCAGCAGCCGGTGCCAGGCCCGGCGCACCACCAGCTCCGGGAGCACGATCGTCAGGGTCACGTCCGGCGCCTGCCGGTGCAGCTCGATCAGGTAGTTGACCAGCGGGGCCAGCAGCGCGCGGTAGGGCGCCAGCACGATGGCCAGCGGGACGTGGTCGCCCCACTCGCCCCACTCGTACTCGAAGCGGTCGGCCTGCTCCTGCTGGGGGCTGATGTGCACGGCCAGCACCGGCATGCCGAGCGAGCAGGCGTAGGCCAGGGCCCGCAGGTTGGCGAGGTCGAGCCGGGAGACGGGGACCACCGCCAGGTGCCGGATCTCGCCCGGCGACTGCTCCACCTCCTCGTGTGCCGCGGCGGGCGTCACGTGCGAGGCGGCGCGCGGCTGAACCGTGAGCTCCGGTTGGCCCGGCACGGGCGGCCGCAGGCGGACGGCCTCCGCCACCCGGTCGTAGTGGGCGCGGATGCGGGTGGCCAGCCAGATCAGCAGCGGGATCGCGATCACCAGCAGCCAGGCGCCCTCCAGGAACTTGCCCGCGGCCGCGGTGACCAGGACCAGGCTGCTCATCAGCGCGCCCATCGCGTTCAGTGCCAGGCTGCGCCGCCAGCCCGCGCCGCGCTGCCTCCACCAGTGCACGACCATGCCGAGCTGAGAGAGGGTGAAGGCCAGGAAGACGCCGACCGCGAACAGTGGAATCAGAGCCTGCAGGTTGCCGCGAAAGCCCAGGTAGACGGCGAAGCTGGTGGCGGTCAGCGCCACGACCCCGTTGTTGAAGGCGAGCCGGTCGCCCAGGCGGAGGAAGGCCCGGGGCGCGTGGTGGTCGCGCGCCAGCGTGAAGAGCAGGCGCGGCAGCCCGTGGTAGGAGGTGTTGGCGCCGAAGAGCAGCATCAGCAGCGTGGCCGCCTGCACGTAGCCGTAGAGGGGACCGTTCCCAAAGGCGTGATGGGCCAGCTGGGACAGTAGGGACTCGTCCGGACGCGGCGCGATGCCCTCCAGGTGCAGCGTCAGCATCACCCCGCTGAAGGTGAGCACCAGCAGCACCACCATCCAGGTGAGCGTGGTGCGCCCGTTGCGCCACTCGGGCGGCCGAAAGGCGGGCACCGAGTTGGATACGGCTTCGATGCCGGTCATGGCGGTCGCGCCAGACGCGAAGGCGCGCAGGACCAGTAGGACGCCCAGCGGCTCCAGCGCTCGCACCGGCGAGGCCGGCACCGGCGCCATTCCGCGACCCGCGGCGTGCCAGAGCCCGGCCCCGATCAGCAGGGCCATCGCGGCCAGGAACACGTAGGTCGGCCACGCGAAGGCCGCCCCGGACTGGCGCACGCCGCGCAGGTTCCCGACCAGCAGGATCGCGAACATGGCCGCGCCCAGCCAGAGCCCGGACCCCCTCAGGGGCGGCAGCGCCGAGGTCACCGCGGCCACGCCCGTGGAGATGGAGACGGCGACGTTCAGCACGTAGTCGCCGACCAGGCCGGCCGCGGCCGTCAGGCCCGGCAGCACCCCCAGGTTCTCGCGGGCGACGGTGTAGGAGCCGGCCCCCGAGGGATATGCCCGGACCGTCTGCCGGTAGGAGAGGCCGACGGTGACCATCAGCGCCACCAGGGCGGCGGCCAGCAATGGCGCCAGGCCGAGGGCGACGCTGCCCCCCAGCGCCAGCACTCCCAGCAGGGCCTCCGGGCCGTAGGCGACCGAGGCCATCAGGTCGGCGCCGACCACCGGCAGGGCCACCAGCTTGCGCATGCGCTCCTCGACCAGGGCCGAGCTGAGCAGAGGGCGGCCGATCAGCAGGCGCCGCAGCAGCCGGCCCCAGCGGCTGACCTCGGCCAGCTCCGGGTCGGCCGGCTCCAGCACGGTGGGCTCGCCGTCCCGCAGCGCCTCCACCTCGACCACCCGGCCCCAACCGGTCGGGCGCACCCGCCCCGGAAAGCTGATCGCGCTGGGGTCGACGGGCAGCGCCCCGCCCCAGGCCTGGCGGTCCTCCATGGCGTCGGCCCAGCGGCTGCCGATCTCGCGCACGAGCCGGAGCTCCGCGCCGCTGAGGGGCGGCAGGTCATCGGCGGCTGGGCTGGTCGCGGTGCGTTTGGGCCGGGCCGCACTCACAGATCGTGTGATTACACAGCGCTCCGCAAAAGCCACAGCAACGGCGTCCGGTTGGGTAACGTTCAGGGGGAGTGCAGGGGGTGCAGAAGCTCCCGCAGCGGCGCGCAGTGCGCGCCCAACGCGGAGCCGACAGCGAGCTGATCAGCGAGCTGCTGGCGCGCATCGACGAACTTCAGCGGGAGGTGCAGAGCGCGCGCCAGGCGGGCGCCGAGACCGGCCGCAGCATGCGCGCGCTGCTGGAGGCCGGAGAGGAGGCGCGGGTGCTGACCAACCCTGCCGGCGACGTCCTGGCGGCCGGCGAGGCCACCGGCGTCCTGCTGGGCGCGGACAGCCGCACCCTGCCGGGAGAGAACCTGTGGAGCCTGCTGGGGCTGGCGGCGCCCTGGTCGCCCACGGCCGGCCGCCGGGGGGTGAGCGGCCTGGCGATGCTGGCGGGGCCGGGCTCGGGCAGGCCCGTGCTGGTGGAGATGGCAAACGAGCCCGATCCCGGATCCACAGGCATCTACTGCTGGACCCTGACCGACTTTTCCCGGCCTCTGCTGCCCGGCGAGTCGCGCCCGGTGACCGACCCGGCTCAGGCCCGCACCTGGTTACGCGCATATGCGGCGCTGATCGAGGTCAACCAGGTCCTCGTCTCCGCCAGCGCCGACGAGCTGGAGCGGGCTCTGGAGCGAGTCCCCAACCGCGAGTCGGAGTCGGTGCTGCTGGACGTGCAGCTGGCGCGCCTGGTCTATCGGCGCCGGATCTGGCGGGGGATCCACGCACGCCTTACCGGGCTAACGGTCGATCGCAAGCAGGGGCTGCTCCGCAATGGGGGCCTGGACACACGCATCAGCAGCCGCGAAGCGCAGCTGCTGGCGTTCCTGCTCGACCATCCCGGCGTGACCTTCAGCGCCGAGGCGCTGGTGACGCGAGCCTGGCACTCGAACTACCTGGTCGCCGAGCAGCTGCGCACCTACGTCGTCCGCTGCCGCACGCGCCTATGCGAGGTCGACGCGCACTGCGAGATCGTGAACGTGCGCGGTCGCGGCTACCGGCTCGACTTCGAAGCGGCCTGAGCAGGGTGGGGCGGGCTCAATGCCCGCCCCCGGTTGCCGGCCGGCGGCTACGACAGAAAAGCGCTGAAGACGTCGGTCGGGTTGGTGTTGCTGGTCGGGTTGGTGTTGCTGCTCGCCGGGGCGCACAGAGGCTTTTTCGACCGGTACGGCGCGTCGCAGTTGGTCTTGACGAAGACGGCCAGGAATCCGCTGCCGCTGGGCTGCAGGCCCTCATAGTCGCCCAGGAAGAACCCCCGCGCCACCGAGGCCGTCGAGAGGTCGAAAGAGCCCGCGATGTGCTGCTCGCCGCCCCAGGTCACGCCAGCGTCGGTCGAGTACTCGACCCAGTAGTCGGTCGGCCAGTTGGCCGTCTGTCCGGCCTGCAGGTTGCGGCTGTCGTAGTAGGTCACGGCGACGCGGCCGCCGTTGACGGCCACGGTCGGAGTGAATGTCGGCAGCCCGCCGGCGGTGTGGATGTCCTGGGGGCCCGTCCAGGTCGCGCCACCGTCGCTGGACGTGACCAGCAGGATCGCGGGATCCATGGCGACCTCTTCTAGCCCGTCGCCCACACGCGCGGGCTTGCCGGTGTTGGGGTCGACCACCCCCAGGCTGTTGAAGGGCGCGATCACGTGCGGCTGCGTCCAGGTGGAGCCGCCGTCGGTCGACTTGACGAACGCCAGCTGCGCGTTGCTATGCGTGCCCTGGAAGGGGGTGTTGGGCTGAACGATCAGGTCGGTGAAGTCGTAGAGGTCGTCGTTGCGGGGGTCGACGACGATGATGTTTCCAATCGTCTGCGTCCGGTTGGCGGTGTTGATGATGACCTTGGCCTGGCTCCAGGTCTGTCCGCCGTCGATGGTCTTGGAGAAGTAGGCGGGGCCGGTGTAGGCCGCCGTGTGCGGGTTGTCGTCAGGGTTGTCCGTGGGCAGGATCAGCGTGTCCCAGACGGTATAGGCGGTCTGGTCGTTGATCGGGTCGGCGGTGGTCGCGTTCTTGTCGGTGCTCTGGTCAGCGGTCTGGAAGAAGGCTCCCGGGATCGGCTGGATGTGGTTCCAGGTCGCGCTGCCGTCGGTCGAGCTCGCCGCGACGACCGCGTGCTGCGCCCGCTGCACGCCGCAGGATCACTCCGCGCCGGACTCGACTTCGACGAGGCGCTGGCGACCTTTTGCGCGCTGGCCAGCCCCGAAAGCTACTGGCTACTGACCGATGAGTTCGGCTGGTCGGCCGCCCGCTGGGAACGCTGGCTCGCCGGCTGCGGCGTCCGCCTGTTCGTCGAGGGTGGGCCATAATCCCACCCGGATTTGGCGACCGAGATCCCGCCGGCGGCTAGAGATCCGGAATCGGCGTCCAGGCTGC
>Ga0209474_10000528_pt1 | contig 41673 bp, 40 predicted proteins | sample GraSoiAngelo_145_FD_185902 | JGI IMG/M metagenome (GOLD analysis project Ga0209474, IMG submission 185902) | Grasslands soil microbial communities from the Angelo Coastal Reserve, California, USA - 14_1009_05_20cm (SPAdes) (version 2) | ecosystem: Environmental > Terrestrial > Soil > Grasslands...
ATCCGCTGTATAGGTCTTGAGCGGACTCATGTTGTACTCGGAATTTCCAGCTAGACGGAAAACGATGCTTAGCAGTTCAACGCGCGGATCAACGCGCGGCTCAAGCGTCGGTTCGCCGAGCGTAAGGCGGGCAAAGAAGAGAATCAGAGCAAGTGACCAAACAAATCGTACTTGGCTTACGCGCATCTGGCGACCCTAGACAGCCGCGCTCCTCGAAGCCGGTGCGAGAAAATTAATCTGGGAATCAGCGGAATGTCAACAAGCGCACCGATCCGACGTACCGGCGACGGCACACTCAGAAACAATCCACCTGGACGATTAACGCAGTAATCGTCCATCTCTAACAATGCTGGCGGTGTCAAGTCTTTTTTTCTTTCCACAGCTTTTTTCCTTTTTTTTTGCACACTTCACCTTCACTCCTGGGAGTGGTCTTGTTCGCTTCATTTCACCATCTGCATCGACGACCACGGCTCGTTCGTAATCTGTCGGGCGACTTCAGTCCGACCCAACCATCTCTCCGATCAAAACTTCGACCATGATTACTCCTCCACGTTGAGCAACCCGGGCTTGAGTTCCTCCACCGCCACAACATAATCAAACTTGCGCGTTTCGGTTGACCTGGCCATCCCCCACTTGTCGATGGCTTCATGCTTCAGAAATTCACTGGCCGTGAAGCCGTCGACATTCTTGACAAATTCCTGGGCCCGCTTCACGGCTTTCTGCAAGACATCGTCGAGCGCGCAGGTCGCACCCGCGTCTACCGGCGGCATCTTTTCGTCAATATCCGGCGGCAGCCAGTTCGATGGCAACGGCAGCGCGGATGCCGCGTCGACGGACAATGATACATCTTCCGTCCCACCAATCCCTGCCTCATCCGGCACATCGGTAGCGGTAGCTGTCTCAAGCTGAAGCCTTTCCATCAGCTTCTTAGCCTCAAAGTCCGTAGGATGTTCCTGCAGGTACGCTTGCAAGGTGGCGATCGTGCGTGTTCTGGCATCCTCCTTCACTGCTTCCTTTCTCGAAGCTGGCTGAGACTGAAGTTTCTGCAGTAACTTCTTAGCTTCGTCATCCGAGGGGTGCTCGAGCAGGTACGCTTGTAAGGTTGTGATCGCTCGGGCACTTTCCCCTTTTCTCGCCAAAGCCGCCGCCAATACGGGCTGCACAATCGCGGCTTGGTCGTGCCCCAGCTCCATCGCTCGCTCCGCCTCTTGGACCGCTTCATCGGCCGAGCCCTGGCGCAACCGCACGCTCGCAAGAGTCGCGTGCGCCCTCCAAGACGACGGTTCCGCTTCGACCGCCTGCGTCGCATAGGGCAGGGCCTCCGCTTCGTGATTTTCTCGCAGCAGCGCGTCGGCCAAGGAGAGCAGCGCAAGAAGGTGCTTTGGACTGAACCCCACGGCTTTCATCCAGTACGACGTGGCTTGCTCCGCGTTGCCCGTCTGCTTTGCGTAAACGCCGTATAGGCTTGATTCGGCGCGACACGGTTGGCCGTATCGAGAGGGCTTCTCGCTTCGGCCCCCTTTTGCGCCCGCAGCAGCTCGAGCGCTTTCCCAATCTCCTTTTGCGCCTTGGGAGCCAGCGCTCGATATGCCGCGCTTTCGGCGGCATCTTCTACCGACAGTTGCTCAAGCTCAAATGGTCACTGCCCTGACTTCATCCTTGCGCGCCTCCACTTGCTTGATTGCAGTTCGGTAGCCCAGGGCTACCACCTGAACGGAGTATTCCGTCGCTGAAATGCCGTTGAACTGGACGTGTCCTGCCTTTGCCGTTTCCTGCCGCTAGGCTTCGTTGGATAACTTCAACAACGTCACGACAGCCGCCACGGTTACCGGTTTGCCGTCTGGCCCTGTGAGACGAATGTCCAAGCCAGCCCTTTCGAACGCATTTAGCTTCACCGCGTTAGTGAGCTGCGCGCCGCCCGTGGACGTTTGCGCATAAACCACGCCGCCCCAAGAGATTGTTGTGAGCAGGACGACAAGCGCGGGAAGGCATTTCAACCAGCGGAAACGCATGGCCAACTCCACTCGCCGGAAGGGGACCTAACTGCGGATATCATACACCCGCGTTTTGCAGGAGCGCCATGCTATAACAGGTTTCTTCGGCGACTCGCATTGGCTGTTTTCCTGACTCCTGCCGTTTTTCTTTCTCCCTGTCCCTCGGGGCAGGTTTCCAACTGCGCAAATCCCCTTTGTTTCTCGATTGCCTCCTCGCTCGGCGCGGCACAACATGGGTTCCACACTGCTCCTCCCGCCCCGGAGCAAATTTTATTTTGAGGATTCCAATAAGGGAGGTCCTAAATGTGGTCCAAGCAACAAGCAGCGGTGGCGCAGCCACCCACGGTTTCGCCATTGCCAGCCGCAGCTCCAGTCGTTCCGTTTAATCAACCCGCTTCTTCCGGCAAACTCAGTAGCTCCCCATCTCGCGGTGGCGCGCGCCTCGGCGCCAGCATCCAGATCAAGGGGGAGGTCACCGGCATCGAAGACTTGCAGATTGACGGCATCGTCGAAGGGCCCATCCGCCTCAAAGGTCATGAACTCATGGTCGGCCCCAACGCGCAACTCACTTCCGAAATTCATGCAGGCGACGTGGTGGCCTTCGGAAAAATCATGGGCAATGTCCACGCGCGCGGCCGCGTCGACATTAAGAAGGACGGTTCCATCACCGGCGACATTGCTTCCGCGCGCATCAGCATCGAAGACGGCGCTTATTTCAAGGGCCGCATCGAAATCGACCCGACCAGAGCTCCTTCCTCCGCCGATTAATTATGGAGTGCGGTTTACCCTGCGCGGGGTCGAAGGGCCGCTTGTTTACCCTGAGGTACGAACGGCCGCCGCTTTCTCCTGCTCTGGTGACGCTCGTATAGGGGCGGGGCTTGCCCCGCCCACTCGGGCGTTCTTTCGATTTTCTATTTTCGATTCCGCTCTCCGCTCTCCGCTCTCCGCTCTCTATCACTCATACCGCAAATCGGGTCCAGCCGGCTCGCGCGAAACGCCGGAAGGTATCCCGCCGCACACGCCACCGACGTCAGCGCCACGGTAGCAATCGCCAGCGTTCGCGGATCATGTCCCGTCAAGCCAAACAGTTGGCTCTGCACCACGCGCGTGAGCGCCAGCGCCGCCGGTATCCCCACCACGACACCAATGCCAATCAGCCGCAACACATCGCGCATCACCATCCACACCACACTTCCCTGCTCCGCGCCCAGCGCCATGCGGATGCCAATCTCCCGCGTGCGCTGCGCCACCGTGTACGACATCACGCCATACAGTCCGATGACCGCCAGCATCGTCGCCAAGAAACCGAACACCGTGGAAAGGCTCGCGATCATGCGTTCCGTCACCAGCGAATTGCTGATTTGCATCTCGGCGGTACGCAGCCCATAAATTGGCAGGTTAGGATCGAGTTCCCGTACTTTCTCGCGCACCGCAGGCATCAACAGGTTTGGGTCCACCGCCGTGCGCAGGTACACCGTCATGCTGCCGAGAAAATGGCTTCCCAGGTACGGGATGTACGCCTGCTCCGGAATCTCATCGCGCAAATTGGTGTACTTGATGTCCTTCACCACGCCGATGATTTCCATATCCGTGTGCGTTCCCGGATCGCTTCCAAACCCAAGATGCAGGCCGACGGGATTTCTACCCAGAAAGAATTTCTTCGCGAACTTCTCGTTGATCATCACCGCAGTAGGAGTCCAGTCATCGGGCTCCGGACCGTTTTTGACCTCGCGGTCGTCGGTCAGCCGGAAATCGCGTCCCGCGACAATAGGCACGCCGAGCGTCGCAAAATAGGCCGGACTGATCTGATTCATATAGGGTTGCGCACGATCCTCGGGCTTCGCCGGCGTGTATCCTTCCGCCGTCATGCTGCTGTCCCACTCATTGTTTTCAAGAATCCGGACGCCCGCTAGGCCCACCGATTGCACTCCGGGGACCGAATTGAGCGCGTTCGTCAATTGCTGGAGGTAAGTTTTCTCTCTTTCCGGAGTGTAGCCGCCAAGCGAAGGATCAATATTGAAGGCCACCAGCCGTTCCACAGGAAATCCTGGGCCGAGGTTGCTTAGGTTCTTCAAGCTGCGCAGAAACAGCCCCGCGCCGATGAGCAACAACAGCGAAAGCGCGACCTGCGCCACGACGAGCGTTTTCCTTAGTCCCGCGTGACCGCCGCCCACCACCGCCCCCGCTTCATCTTTCAAAACACGCCCCACGTCCGGCCGCGTGGTTTGCAACGCTGGCACCAGCCCAAATACGATTCCCGTCAAAATGGTGACTCCCAGCGTGAAAACCAGAACGCGAAAATCGGGCAGCGTGGTGATGTTCAAGTCCGTGGAGTCTGCGGGCAAATAAATGCTTAAAAGCGCCTTGTCCGCCCAGAAGGCGATCGCCAATCCCACAATCCCGCCCAAAGCGGCGAGTGAAAGCGTTTCTGTAAGGAGTTGCGAGATGATCCGCGCGCGGCTCGCGCCGATGGCCAGCCGCACGGCAATCTCTTTCTGCCTGCCCGTGGCTCGCGTGAGCAAGAGGTTCGCCAGGTTCGCGCACGCAATCAGCAGCACCATTCCCGTCGTCGCCATAAGCACCCAAAGCGGCGTCGAAAGCTCGCGTCGCGTGTACGACCGGCCCTGCGATCCCGGCAAAACATCCATCCAGCATTTCAGGAATTGCTCGCGATCGTAAGCCGAAGCGTGGCTGAACGCCTGTTCCTTCACCTCCATTTCCAGCATCGAATGCATGAACGGCTGCAATGATGCCTTGGCCTGCGTAGCCGTCACGCCTGGCTTCAGCCGCCCGAACGCATTCACCCAGCGCGTCCGGCGGTCCGTGAGCATCTTTTCATTTCCCACAACGATTTGCTGCTGCATCATGATGGGAATAAAAATCTTCGTGTTGTAGCCCAGCTCTACACCCTCAAATCCCGGTTGCACCACGCCGACCACCGTCATGTTGTGGCCGTTCACAATCAGCGTTTTCCCCACAATTCCAGGGTCGCCCGCGAACCGTTCCCTCCAATAGTCATAAGTCAGCATTACCAGAGGATGTCCCAGAGGAACCCGATCGTCTTCCGGGGTGAAGGTGCGGCCCAGAATGGGCTTCACTCCAAGAACGGTGAAGTACGTTCCCGACACCAGTTCCGCCGCCACTCTCTCCGATTGCCCGCCAAAGGTAAGGCTCACATGCTGCGGAAATCGGCAAAACATTCCCAAAAACACTTCGTTGTGTGCCTGAAAGTCGCGGAACATCGGGTGCGAAATGGCGTTTCCGCCCCAATTGCTCCCGTAATGATGCCCCCTCATCGTGAGCAACACCAGTTGCTGAGGATTCTTCACCGGCAGCAGCCGCAGCAAAATCTGATCCAGGAGCGAGAAAATCGCGGTGTTCGCCCCGATCCCCAGCGCCAGCGTCATCACCGCGACGGCTACATACCCCGGGCTTCGCCGCAACGTCCTCAGCGCGTACCTAAAATCGCCAATCGCGGTCCATGCCCAGTTGAAGCTCATTAGCGTGCCTCCCCTCACGATTTGTAATGCTCCCGCGAGTCTGCAACATGGTCTTAGCTGGGGGTCGGACCTTTATCCTGTCTGCCGCAGGCAGGGTCCGACATTAAGTTCTGTAACATAAGGGCTCTGGCCCCTGAGGAATGGATTCTGCTTTTCCCACGCCCGCTCGCAGTCTGAACATCAGTGAATACGGGCTTTTCCGCTTTTTGTTCCGCAACCAACCGGGCCGGCCAAAAACTAAGACGTTCCGCAACCAAAATAGTCACGTCGAAAAGCAATGTGCAGAAGCCCGGCAACCTTTCAAAGCACCCGTCCGCAGCACTTCGCGCGGCTCCCGCGCTCCCGCAGCCTGTCATCCCGAACCCGGTCGCACGTTCTTCGGTGCGAATGGCGGTGAGGGATTTGCTTTCTGCTTTCCGACCGCTAAGCCCTTGCCTGCACCAAATAGCGATCCATCCACTCCAAAATCACCTTTCGCATTTCCGGCAGTTCCACGTGCGCGCACTCGTACAGTTCAATCCGGCAGTCCGCTTCCTTCCCATACTTCCGATACAGCGGCATCAGGGAATCGCGAATCTTTTCCACGCCCGCTGGCGGCGTCAGTTTGTCCAGCCGCCCGTTCACGCTTAAATGCGCCCGTGGCACGATCAATTCGTTGATTTCCGCGGTTTGAAAGTGTTTCAGCAGCGATGGCACGTAATAATAGATTCCATGCCCATGCAAACCATTCGCTTTGATTAGCTCCTCGTAGTCCGTCAGGCAGCACACATCCAGGCAAACTCGCACGCGCGGTTCCAGCGCCGCCAGCCACCACGCCTTTGTCGAACCCATGGACATTCCCAAAGCGCCTAGCCGTTGCGCATCCACTTCTGGCCGGTGCGCCAGATAATCGAACGCGCGCAACTCGTCAAACATCATCATTCCAAACAGTACCTGCCCCTTCCAAAGCATCAGCTTGAAAGCGTCTTGCTCCCCTTCATGCCCATCTGCTTCCCGTTTCCGCTCTCCGAAGCACCAGCTATCAATCGCCAGCGTAACCAGTCCGTTTTCCGCGCATACCGGCGCGTACGCAGGCTGCGCCTCAACGCCCTTCCACAGTTGTTCCTTCCCCAGGTCATACATTCCGCCATGCCAATGAATGTAGAGCAGTCCCGGCGCGCGCGCCTGCCGCTTGTCCGGAATCAGCAGGATGGCGGGAACCGGTTCGATCCCGTTCAAGTCCAAAACCAGCCGCTCCAGTGCGTAACCCTCATGCTTCTCCGTTTTCAGCAACTTCGGCGGGCCCGGCACATGCCGCGTGGGAAGATCTCCCAGCAAACTCCACAACTCCTTCCGCCGTTCTTCCTGCTTCGTGGCGAATGCCGCATCCAACGGCCCGCCGAATGCGGCATCCTCCTTGGCACGGAAGACACTATCCGGCTTCGCGTCAACCGCGGCCACTTCCCCGGCTTGCATAATCCCCTCCGCACTCGAAATCCCCGTCAGCGCCAGCGCCGCCGATCCCTGCAAAAACTCCCTCCGGGTCGATTTTTGCGTTGGACCACTCATGCTGCCCTCCTTGTGACGCGCCCGTCTTCATCCCCGCCCCTTTCGTCACCTCGCCTTTCTACGAGCCCCAGGATGCCCCTGTCAACCGCGCCGCTGGCCGATTTTTTGAATTTCGTTTTTCGAATTTCGTATCTCGAATTTCTATTTTCCCGAGTACCTCTGCTCTTTCCGCGGATCTCCGTACGCGTGATAGCCATTGCGCTCCCAAAATCCCAGCCGGTCGTGATCCAGCAGCATAAACCCGCGCACCCACTTCACGCTTTTCCACGCATACAGATGTGGCACCACCAGCCGCAGCGGCCCGCCATGCTCTGGCGCCAGCGGCGTGCCGTCATGCTCGAAGGCAAACAGCACGTTGGGCCGCAGCAAATCCGCCAGCGGCACATTCGCCGTATAGCCTTCCTCCGCCAGCACCAACACAAATTCAGCCCCAGGCTTCGCCTTCACAAGTTTCAGCACTTCCGTGAACAGCACGCCTTTCCAACGGTTGTCCAACCGGCTCCAACGCGTCACGCAGTGAAAATCCGAAGTCACTTCCGTCTGCGGCAGTGCGCGAAACTCGTCCCAAGTCAGCCCCTTCGGCTCTTCCACCTGCCCGGAAATCTTGAAATCCCACTTTGCCGCATCAAACGCCGGCACGCCCCCGCAATGCAGCACCGGCCATTTCAGCGTGAGCGACTGCCCCGGCGGCAACCGCCCTTCGGCCTTTGCCTTCTTCTCCAACTCCCTCCGGTCCCCCAAATCCCCAAACAGCGTCATAGTCGCCTCTCCGCGAGGTTAGATACTTCTCCTGCCAATTGGTTTCTAAAATTCCCGCTTCCTTCGGTTTCGCAAGACGCTTCTATAAAACGGACACCGCCAGTGCGAGAGTTGTGCCTCGGGACGGCCCTCCATAGTCCCAATTCGAGACTGGCCTACCAGCAAACTGATCTTTGTGTCGACAAGGCGGTACCGAGTCGGCTACACCGGCCCGGCCATCCGCCGTTCTGTTGCTTTCACGCTCGCAAATACGACCAAACCAACGCCGCTGAAACTCTCGGTCGCCAAATCGACTATTTCTTCCAGTAACACAAGCTTCCCCAAGCACCTCTGTAGAGCTCGGGCCTCAGCCTGGCTCCTCATCGGCCTCAGCCTCACAACCCGCCGTTTCGCCCCTTGCCGCTCCTTTGCCCCAACCAACGCAGCACGGCAACTCCACTCCTCTCGCTGCGTCCCGCTCCGCCTGCTTCGCCCACAGCCTCTCGCATCCGCTTTCCCTGGGAAAAACGTGAGCGTTCTATCCCCGACAACAACCTGCTTTAACTTCTGTGGAGTCGAGATGGTGGAGTCGAGATGTGGCGCGGTGGATTAGGTTCGGCCTATCGGTTGCCGGCCCTTTCGGTTGCCGGTGCCTCACTATCCGGACCATGCTCCGTTTCCACATCCCGCTCATCGAACCGGACGTGCCTGTTTCAGGCATCCGTCTCTCGGAGAAGACTCACGCAATCGCCGAGGCCATTGCATGTGACGCCGCCTGCAACTTCTGAAAACAGCTTGCGAGTTATCAGGCTCATCGCCAATCTCCTTTTCTGTCGTCGCTTCCATGCTCGCCAAGTCGCCTAGCGACCCTCTGCACCAGAGGCTTCAGCAGTCTCGTTGCCTCCACTGCTGCTCTGATTGCTACCGGGTGGAGCGAACCAGTTCCCGGGCGGGTATACCCCCGCTGTGGACCACCGCCTTTCCACGGCGCACTTAGAATGAACACTTACACAAAATCAGGGGAGAACTCGGGGCCTATTCGGGACACTTGGCCGGAACGCAGACCACAGACTTCGCCCGCCTAAGCGGCTTGCACACGTTGCTGGACATTAACACCATTCCCGCAGGCACGTGCACCAGCGTGACCGTGACGCTGGCGAATCCGCAAATCAGCTACCTCAATGTGCCTAGCCCGCAAACGACTCCGCCAACGCGGCCAACGGTCAGCACACTGAACGGTACGACCAGCCCGGCGGTGACGCTGACGACTTCCAGCATGACGCTTCCCCTGGCGACTCCCCTGGTGGTGAGGGCGGGAAATATCATCGGACTGAGCTTTGAGTTTAATCTGCGCAAGTCCATTGCCGTGGACGCCATGGGGCAGATTACGGGCGCGGTCACGCCGGTGCTGCACCTGAAAGCAATCACCCCTAGCGATGCGGACGCGTTCATCGACGATTTTGTCGCGGGCGTGGTGAGCGTGGGCACCAATTCGTTCGTGATTCAAGGGCCGCACGGACGTCCATTCACCGTGAACGTAAACGCGCAGACGGAATGGGAGAACAACGAGAGCATCAGCAACCTGACCAGCAGTTCGATTATCGAGCTGTCGGGGACGCTCGACAGGACCACCGCGACGTTCCTTGCGGATTCGGTGGGCATTCTCTCGCAGGACCATTTCTTCGCGGGCGGGCTCCTCACCTTCGAGGAACCCCAGACAGGCACGGCCACGGATTTTGATTTGTACGTCCGCAGCCTGCTCCCGTCAGGAACCGGCTTCAACTCCGGACAGATTTCGACCATCAACCTGACCGGCAACGAAGCCTTTTACATCTACTGGATGCATAACAGCTTCACCAACATGTTTTTCAACGCGGCGCTTTTGACGCCGGGCCAGCATGTGGCGATCGGCGGGCCATTCGCCAACGGAGCCGTCGCAGTGAAGCGCGTGGTGCTGCGGCATGAAGGCCACACTGGCACGCCGGTGGCAAACAGCGTAAACCTGACGGCCGGCACGTTCCAGTTCGACTCGAACGGGCTGGCTGGTGTGCTGTTCAACGGACCCATCACCGTGCAGGTTACGCCGTTTACGCGCTTCGGCGGTGGGCTGACACAACTAAGCGACCTGAGCAGTAATCCCACGAATCCGTTCCGCGTGGTTGGTTTGGTTCTGAAGAATGCCAACACGGGGCAGCCGGTGTTCGTGGCGCGCAGCGTGGTGGAGCTGCCGAACTGACGCCCTGGCACAGCTACTTTTCAAGGACGGAGACGAAGCCACCGACAAAGCGTGGATGTCGGTGTGGGTGGACGATGTAGATGCGGTTCACCGCCAATCGGTTGCCCCAGGGCTCGATGTCACGTTTCCTCCGACCAAAATGCCCGGGAACGTCCGCCAGAAGCACGTGCGTCATCCGGACGGACGCGTTTTTCGAGTCAGCAAAGGCATCGAGGAGTCTGCTTAGACGAGGATTTCATATTCCGATTTGACCAGGCCGCTGGGATAGTGCTGCGTGGCGACGTGGCGGAGCTGGATGTCGCAAGGCAATTTGCCAAACAGTGGAATGCCCTCTCCAATCAGCACCGGCACGCGCGTGATGATCAATCGCTGAATGAGGCCCGCGCGCAGAAAGTTTTGAATGGTGACGCCGCCGTCCACATAAAGATGCTTGGCGTGGCTGGCCGCGAGCCTCGTGACGATCTCCACTGGAGCCCCAGACATTTGTTCCACAACGCCTCGACGCACGGCGGAGAAATCGAGGGGGCGGCCGCTGAGGACGACAACTCGTTTGTCGCCATACGGCCACTCCGGAAAAGCGAGAACCGTCTCGAAGGTTTTGCGGCCAATGACCAGAGTGTCGATGCTGGCGAAGAATTCGTCGTAGCCGTGGGGCTCGCCGCCACCCGGCGGCAAAAAGTCAAGAGCGCCGTTCGGCCGCGCGATGAAACCGTCGACGCTAGTGCCAATAAAAACCGATACCATCATCGTTTACTCTCCGACTACGGCCGCCGTATCAGCGGTCATGCATGAAGGCCTCGAAACCGAACTCAGTGCAGGAAGTGGCGCATGCCAGTGAACACCATGGCGAGGCCCAGGCGATCGGCGGCGGCAATTACATCGGGGTCACGCACCGACCCGCCAGGCTGGATCACCGCGGTTGCCCCGGCCTTGGCCGATTCTTCGACGCCGTCGGGAAACGGAAAGAACGCATCGGAAGCCATGACGGTTCCAGCGAGCGAAGTCTGCGCCTTCATCACCGCGATTTTCACGGAGTCGACGCGGCTCATCTGGCCCGCGCCGACGCCGACGGTTGCGCCGTCTTTGGCAAACACGATAGCGTTGGACTTCACGTGTTTCGCCACTTTCCAGGCGAAGCGCATGGTGTGCATTTCTTCCTGCGTGGGCACACGTTTTGTTACGGTGCGCAGCTCGGCGTCATGGAGTTCGCCGAGGTCCGGCTGCTGCACCAGCATGCCGCCCAGAATGCGCTTAAGCTGCAGCTCGCTTTCCGGTTCCAAGCCGCCCGGAGGCAGTTCCAGCAAGCGCAGATTTTTCTTCGCTGCAAAAATCTCTTTTGCGCGAGCGGCAAAGCCCGGTGCGGCGATGCACTCCACAAACAGCTTCGCCACTTCTTCCGCGGTGGCTGCGTCCACTTCGCGGTTGAACGCCAGCACGCCGCCAAACGCCGAGACCGGGTCGCATCCCAGCGCCTTCAGATAGGCTTCGCGCAGCGAGGCTTGCTCGGCGGTGCCGCAAGGATTGTTGTGCTTGATGATGACCGCGGCGGGATTCTTGAACTCTGCCGCCAAGCTGCGCGCCGCCTCCAGGTCCACGAAATTGTTGTACGAAAGCCCTTTGCCCTGGAGTTGTTTCGCGGCTGCCAAGCCTTCAGGCGCGCGGCCTGCGGGCACGTATAACGCCGCGGCCTGGTGCGGATTTTCTCCGTAGCGCAATTCCTGCTGCCGCCGCAGTGCGAGGTGCACGCGCTCGGGCAGCGTTGATTTGGCTTGTAACGACGCGTGCCCATTTGCCGCCGCAAGGCGCTCCAATTCCATGGTGATCAACCCGTCATGACGCGAAGTCGTGGCAAAAACTTTTTGCGCCAACTCCAGCCGCGTCGCAAGCCTGGTGTCGCCCGCGCTTTCGATTTCTTTCGCGACGCGCTCGAAGTCCGCGGGGTCGCAGACCACCGTCACGCTTTCGAAATTTTTCGCCGCCGAGCGCAGCATGGCGGGACCGCCGATGTCGATGTTCTCGATGAGCTCTTCGGCAGTCAGTCCCGGCTTAGCGGCTGTCGCCTCGAAAGGGTAAAGGTTCACTACCACAAGATCGATCGGAGCGATGCCGTGTTCCTTCGCTTGCTTCTGATCCTCCGCATGTTTCCGCCGAAAGAGCAGGCCGCCGTGCACCTTTGGATGCAGCGTTTTCACGCGTCCGCCAAGCATTTCGGGCCAGCCGGTGAAGTCGGAAACATCGCACACCGCGACGCCGTCTTCGCGCAAGAGCTTTGCGGTTCCGCCGGTAGAAAGAATTTCGATCTTCCGAGCCGCAAGACGTTTGGCAAAGTCGACGATTCCAGTTTTGTCAAAAACACTGAGGAGCGCCCGCTCTACTGCCATGAATCCCTCCGCAATGGAAGCAGAACAGTGTAAGCGCGCGGAAGCAATTCGGAAAGACCTTGATGGAAGTCCAAAGCCAAAAGTTAAGAGTGAAGAGTCAGCGGCTAGGAAGCAATGACGGTCTACGATCAATTTTAGTCTCTAACTTTTGACTCTTAACTTTTTGCTTTTGACTTTTTACTGTTGACTTCGAACTCTTGGCTGCTCAGGACTTGACGAGGGCTTTGAGCTTGACCTGACCTTCGACGGTTTCGACGACATACTCCACGTCTTTGCAGTTTTTCTGCTCCTGCAATTCTTTGGTTTTCTTCAACACGAATTGATTGAAGCTGGAGCGCGACAGTTTCCCCGTGTGTTCGCCGGCAAGTTGCTTGGCCTGCAAAAACGCTTCGTACAACTTCTCGACTTTTTCGGGCTCACTTTCGGGATGCGAACAGATCATGCGGAAGGCTTTGGCATCCCCCGCCGCGGTTGCCACGGCCTCCACTTTCGCATGCTCTTTGGCACGCGTCGCTTCGATGGCTTTCGCGGCCGCGCCAAAATGGCGCTGAATGGTGCCCTCTTCTTTCTGCTTCATTCTCTTGCGGAAGATGTCTTTGTATTTCGCGTAGGTTTGCGTGAGGTTGTTGAAGCGGAAGCGTTGGTGGGGCTTCATTTCGCCACCGCGCTCGTTGTAGCGCTTGACGAGAAGGTCGATGCGCCATTCGATGTCCGTAGGCGGTTTCTTCCGGCCGCCTCCGAAAAACTGATCGTACTCGATTTTGAGCTGGCGGATGTCCTTCTCGATCTGAGCGAGATCTTCGTCGATGGTCGCCATGCGTGCAAGAAGCTCCCAGGGCTCCATGCTAGGGTGGGCGGGCGAAAGCGTCAACTCGCGTAGCGAAAAGGTGCTTCGAATGTGGCACGGCGGGAGAGGATACCGCGAGTCGGAGATGGCGTCTTCAGGAACCTGCCTGCAGCAGGCTAAATCCCATTGATATGGCCGAATTTCACGTCGGACCCTGCCTGCGGCAGGCCAAGGGTCCGACTCCCCGTTGCCGGGCGGGGAGCTCTGTGCTGAAATGTTTGCATGCCCGCTCGCACCAAACGCGAAATTTCCGCGGAACAGTCGGAGTTGCTGCGGCAGATACCCTCAGTGGATGAACTGCTGGGGCAACCACGGCTCGCGGAGCTTTCGAAACGTGTGGACCGCAACCTCCTCGTAGACGTCGCGCGCACCGTGTTGGATGATCTACGCGCGCGCATCACTGGGCAAGCGGCAACCGCCATTCTCGCGGAGATCTCGCCGCTTGCATGCGATCGTGCGTCGCTCGAAGAGCGCATTGCCGCGCTGCTCGAGCGGATTCTGGCGCGCTCGCTTTTGCCGGTAATTAATGCGACGGGCGTGATTTTGCATACAAATCTGGGGCGCGCGCCGCTGCCGGAAAGCGTGGTGGAGGAATTCCGGCTTGCGGCGACGCAGTATTCGAACCTGGAATACGACCTGGAAGCCGGAGCACGCGGGAAACGCGACGTGCATACGGCAGAAATGTTGACGCGGCTCACCGGCGCGGAAGCGGCTATTGTGGTGAACAACTGCGCGGCCGCGGTGCTGGTGACGCTGGCGGCGCTGGCGCGCGGCGGCGACGTGATTGTTTCGCGCGGGGAGCTCATTGAGATTGGCGACGGCTTCCGCATTCCGGAAATCATGGAGCAGAGCGGCGCGGCGCTGCGGGAGGTGGGAACCACGAACCGCACGCGACTCAGTGATTATGAGAATGCGATCAATGAGAAAACGCGATTGCTATTGCGCGTGCATCCTTCGAATTTTAAAGTGACCGGCTTTACGGATAAACCTTCCCTCGAAGAGCTCGTCACGCTGAGCCAGCGAACGGGAATTCCGCTGGTGGAAGACCTTGGGTCCGGCTGCCTGGTGGATTTGGCCGAGCACGGCATCACGGAGCCGACGGTGCGGCAGAGCGTGGAAGCCGGCGTGGGCATTGTGACCTTCAGCGGAGACAAATTACTCGGAGGGCCTCAGGCGGGCATCCTTGCCGGGAAAAAAGATTTGATTTCGCGCGTCCGGCGGCACCCGCTGTTTCGCGCGCTGCGCGTGGACAAACTCACCATCGCGGCGCTCGAAGCAACACTGGGTGCATACCTGCGCGCGGCGTGGGAAGAAATTCCCGCGATGCGCATGATTTGCATGACACCGCAAGAACTGAAGCGCCGCGCAGAGAATTTCGTTCGAGAATTGCGGCCCGAATTGCCGCTTGATGAAGTCGAAATTGAGGTAGCGGACGGAGCTTCGCTGGCGGGAGGCGGCTCGACCCCGGCGCAATCGCTGCCCAGCAAGGTGATTCGCATTGCCAGCGTTCGTTATTCCGCGGCGAAATTGGAGCAAAGGTTGAGGCGCGCGCCCGCGGGAATTTCGGTCATTGCGCGCGTGGAAGAAGACCGATTGATTCTCGATTTGCGCACCGTTTTTCCGGAGCAGGAGCCGCTGCTTGTCAAGACACTCGCCGCTGCGCTGCACTAGCGGAAGCCGGCTCGCAGGGCTAGAGTAATCCCTGCTTGGGAAGGGGCCATTCCATCGAAAACTTCACGCAAGAGGTCCGATATTCAGCCCGATCGCTGTCCAAGAACCCGGGCTTTGCCGCAGTCGCTGTGTTGACTCTGGCATTGGGTATCGGCGCCAATACCGCAATCTTCAGTGTGGTGGAAAACGTGTTGCTGCGGCCCCTGCCTTACTCTCAGCCGGAAAATCTAGTGCAAATCTGGAATACCTACCCGCCGCAGGCTCCCCGGGCGCCTTTATCCCCGGGAGACTACGCGGATTGGCGCCAGCAAAACGCCAGTTTCTCCGAAATGGGCGGGTACGCTCATATCTCGCAGGGATTCAATTTGACCGGCGAAGGCGAGCCGCGGCGCGTGCTGGGGAGCTACGCCAGCGCGGGACTGTTCCCTCTTCTTGGAATAAAGCTCGCGGCCGGGCACTACTTCACTCCGGAGGAGGATCGTGCAGGCAGTTCCCCAGTGGTGATGCTGAGTCATCGCCTATGGCTAAGCCGATTTGGGGGCGACCCTGCCGTGGTAGGACGAACGATCACGCTGGACAACCTGCGCTATACGGTGGCGGGGGTGCTGCCGGCCGATTTTCGCCTGCTGCGCTGGGCCGACATTTGGATGCCTATCGGCCAATACCAAGATGACTTGACCGAACACGTTCACCACGCGTTTATCGGCGTCGCGCGGCTCAAGTCGGGCGTCACGCTGGCACAAGCGCAAGACGAAATGGAAAGACTGAACGAGGAGGAAGCCACCAAGTATCCGGATTCGCACAAGTTTTTTGGCGTGCTCGTCGAATCCATGGAAGATGCGTCCGTCGCAAAACTAAAAGGGATCCTGCTGGTTCTTTCCGGGGCCGTGGGACTGGTGCTGCTGATTGCCTGCGCGAACATCGTGAATTTGCTGCTGGTGCGCAATGCCGGGCGGGAACGCGAAGTAGCGGTGCGCACGGCATTGGGAGCTAGCGCGTGGCAATTATCGCGTCAGTTGCTAACGGAAAGCATGCTCCTGTCACTCACGGGCGGGGTGCTGGGGTTACTCCTGGCGATAGGCGGTCTGCGCACTTTGATGGCCTTTGTTCCCGCGGACCTGGGCGTGTTGCGAGAGAGCGGCCTCGACGGCAAGGTGCTGATGTTTACGGTAGCGGTTTGCGTGGTTACAGGAATGATTTGCGGGCTTCTTCCCGCGCTGCGCACACGGCGAGCAAATCTCGCGGGAACTCTCAAGCAAGGGAGCAAAGGGACGGGCGGACCGGGGCGACACCGGACGCACAACATCCTGGTGATTTCAGAAATCGCAATGGCGCTCGTGCCGCTGATTGGGGCGGGACTGCTGCTGCGGAGCTTCCAACATCTGCTGGAAGTGAATCCCGGTTTTCGCGTGGACCATATCCTGACCATGGAAGTACAACAGGCGGCGCTGTCTTTTACGCAAGCCAGCAAGCTTTCCCAGCAAGATTGGATCCAGATTCAGCAGAAGCAGTCCGTGCAATTCGAGCAAATCGCGGCGGAGATTCGCGCGCTCCCGGGCGTGAAGGAAACCGCGGGCATTGACGATCTGCCCTTGAGCAGTGAATTCCGTCAAGCATCAAGATTTGTGATCGAGGGCCAGCCCATTCCGAATGCGGGCCTGCGGCCGATCGCGCAATTCCGAACGGTGAGCCTGAATTATTTTTCTGCATTGGGGATTCCGCTGCGCGAGGGCCGGCTGTTTACAGAAGACGATTGGAAGGTGCCGAGGGCGCTGATCAACGAGACCATGGCGCGGCGCTTCTGGCCCAAAGGCGACGCCCTTGGGAAACGCATCAACCTGTGTTCACTGGATCCGAAGCCGTGCTGGAGCACCATTGTCGGCGTTGTGGGAAATGTGCACCAGTTTGGCCTGGATGCGGAGCCCACCTTTGACGTGTACTTCGTGGGCGGTTGGACTCCTTATGTGGTGGTGCGGACGGCGACCGAACCGTTGAGCCTGGCCGTTGCGGTCACGGACGTGATCCACAAAACGGCTCCGGACCTGCCCGTGACGCACATGATGACCATGGAGGAGTTGCTCACAGGCTCCATTTCGCCGCGACGATTCTCGGCAATGTTAGTTGGAATTTTCGCCATGCTGGCGGTGGCGCTCGCGGCTGTCGGCATCTACGGGGTGACGAGTTATACAGTGAGCCAGAGGACGCAGGAGGTTGGCTTGCGCATGGCTTTGGGAGCGCAGGCCGCGAATGTCCGAAGCATGATCCTGATGCAGATGATTAAGTTTACGGCGCTGGGTGTGGCGATTGGACTAGCCGGGGCGTTCGTGGTGGCGCGCTTTTTGGCGAGCTTGCTTTTTGGCGTCGGGACGCACGACCCGGTTACCTTCCTGGGCGTGGCCCTCGTATTGATTCTGGTGGCGGTGCTGGCCGCGTACGTGCCCGCGCGGCGGGCCATGCGCGTGGACCCCATCGTGGCGCTGCGCTACGAGTAAGTCACGGCTCTCGGGCAGTAGCGTGCTGGAAACCCCCGGGATGCCTAGCAGTGCTAATCCGGTTGTCCGCTATGGTTTAGGTCTGATGTAGGAAACTGATATAGCAACTGCTCTAATTCATCTCTGAGGTGAAACTGCGCGAAGTTTTCATCCGTCCATATCAGAGGTTTCGCGGAGTGGGCGAAGCTTTCCGGTGCATCTGTCAGACCCCTGATTGCCCGAGAATTCTTACTAAGACGGAGAGGTGTGAACATGAGAAGAGACCTGTGCGTCCTTGCCGGGATTTGTGTGCTGCTGGCTGCGCCTGCAGCGTGGGGGCAAAGCGATCCGCAACGCCCCGCGGAATCGCCGGCACAGCAGATGACCGTTCCTCCCGCACAGCAACCACCCCAACAGCGCCAGCGCACACAACGCCCGCCCGAACAGCCTGCCGCGCCGCAAGAAGGCGCGCAGGGCAAGCAGGCGCAACATCCGCCGATCGCCGAAGAAAAGTCTTTGGTGACGCACCATTCCGCGCGCATTGGCGGGCAGGAGATCAAGTACACGGCCACGGCCGCAACGTACAACATCAAAGCGGATGACGGCGCGCCGAAGGCCACGATGTTTTACGTGGCGTACACGAAAGAAGGCGTGACGGACATCGCCAAGCGGCCGATCAGTTTTGTTTACAACGGCGGGCCGGGCTCGGCATCGCTTTTCACGCACATGGCCATGGGGCCAAGGCGCGTGGTTCTGACTGCGGACGGGCACGGCATGCCCGCGCCGTACACGGTGACGGATAATGAAGATTCGTTCCTCGACGCAAGTGATCTTGTTTTTATTGATGCCATCTCGACGGGCTTCAGCCGGCCCGCGCCGGGCGAAGTGCCTAATCAATTCCACGGGATCATTGCGGACGCAAACTGGTTCGCGGATTTCATCTACGAATACATCACGCGCAACGAGCGCTGGGCGTCGCCAAAATTTCTGATTGGGGAAAGCTATGGCACGACGCGGTCGGCGGAATTGGCCGGAGTTCTGCAGGAGCGCCATCAAATCTACCTGAGCGGGATCGTGCTGCTCTCTTCGGTGGCGTTTTCCAACTGGGGCGCGGACAACCGGTTCGAGTTTTTCCTGCCGACCTATGTGGCCACCGCCTGGTATCACCATTTGTTGGGGCCGGACTTGCAGAAACTTACGATCGAGGAGGTGGCGCAACAAGCACGGGAATTCGCACATGGCGAATATGCGCAGGCGCTCGAAAAAGGCGATGCGCTTTCCGCAGCGGAGCATCAAAAAGTAGTTGCGGACCTGGCGCGGTTTACCGGGCTCAGTCCCAAATACATTGAGCAGACCAACCTGCGTATCAGCCCGTTCCGATGGTTCAAGGAATTGGAGCGCGACAAACGGCGCACCATCGGGCGGCTCGATTCGCGCTTCGAAGGCATGGACGTGGACGCAGCCGGGGAGCGCGTGGAGTACGACCCTAGCGAAGCGTCGTATGAAGGCGCATTCGTGGCCACGTTTCACGATTACCTGCGGCGCGAGCTTAAGTGGGATAGCGACGCGTACTACACGGTGAGCGCCAATGTGCGACCGTGGGACCAGGCGGGCAATACGGAGGTGGCGGAAGTTTTGCGCGCGGCCATGACGCAGCAGACGTATCTGAAAGTTATGGTGCTTTGTGGCTACTATGACGTGGCGACGCCGTTCAACGGCATCGAAAACACGGTTGCGCACATGAACCTGGAGCCGCCGGTGCGGAAGAATATGAGCTTCGCGTACTACGAGGCGGGGCACATGATGTACATCGACGAGAAAGAGCATCACAAGCTGCACAAAGACGTGGATGAGTTCATCAATGCGGGGCTAGCGCGCTGACTTAATCCAATGCGACAGGCAGATTAAGACTAGATGAAAACAAAAGCAGATCCCTCGCTCCGCTCGTGACGACGACTACCGCGCCATAAGGGTAGTTTCGCAGGTTGGATGGGGTACCAGAGGAAGAACAAGGAAGAGGGATGCATCGCGATTGCTCGCATATCAAGTTGCAAAAGGAAAGTTGCGTTCAGTTACGAAGCCGGTTCAGAAACTGAAGCCAGGCTGGGCGCTGGTACGCGTGCGGCTGGCCGGAATTTGCAACACGGACGTGGAGATTCTGCATGGCTATCACTAATTTCGAGGAACGCCGGGACATGAATTTGTGGGGGAAGTTGCGAAGGCGTTTCGGCAGGAGTGCGAGAGAAGTGGATCGGGCGACGGGGTTGTGGGGAGATTAACGTTACGTGCTCAGCGTACGGTTTCAAGCCGCTGTGCGAGTTTTGCCAGCGCGGACCGAAGACGCATGTGCCCGGCGGACAGTTCTTGGGATTGTGGCGCATGACGGAGCGTTTGCTGAATACCTGGCGCTGCCGCTGGAGAATCTGCACGTTGTACCTGCTGGTGTTACGGACGAACAGGCGGTGTTTGTGGAGCCGCTGGCGGCAGCGTGCGAAATTTTGGAGCAAGTGGATGCCAAGAAGTTTCGTTCGGCGGCAGTGCTGGGCGACGGAAAGCTGGCGCAACTCATCGGGCGAGTGTTAAGGACGGCGATTCCGCACGTGGTGATGTATGGAAAGTACGAGAAGAAGCTGGCGCTGGCGCGGCAGGTGGCAATGGAGACGAAGAAAGTTCGGGGGGATGCAAGCGATTTGAAGCACGTTAAGGAAAGCTATGGGCTACTCGTCGAAGCAACGGGTTTGCCAAGTGGGCTGGCGCTGGCTCAGCAGATGACCGAGCCGCGCGGGACGCTGGTGCTGAAGTCGACCTTTCACGGGGCAGCGCCGGTGGAAACGTGGCCGATTGTCGTTAAGGAAAATCAACGTGGTGGGCTCGCGCTGCGGGCCCTTTGAGAAGGCCATGGCGTTGCTGCGCGCAGGAAAAGTCGATCTGCAGCCGCTGATTACGCGCGCGTTTCCGCTGCCGGAAGCAGCTGAAGGGATCCTTTTCGCGCAACGACCGGAAGTAATGAAGGTTATCCTTAAGCCATCAGAAAAAAAGAAGATGCCACACGGACAGAGAGGCACGGAGGGGGCAGAGCAAGGTCATGAAACTGGAGTTTCTTGAAAGCGGATCACCCGACTGTCCCTTGATTCGCCTTTACGAATTCACTTCCAGGGAGGCTTACCAATTGCGTCGCGTTGCCCTTCAATTGGCGAGGAGCAAAGAGATAACCGTACGGCTCCATGAGCAGCCAAACGTCGTTGCGATCGATGGTTGCAAACTGACGCTTCAGCAAGGAAAGAAGGATCGTGGAGTGTCTGAAATTTCTTCCTTGAACTTCGAATGCGTTTTCTCCAAAGCGGGGTGGCTGCAAGTCGCGGATCTAATTCGACCCTTTTCACGAAGCGCGGCCAATGGGTTCCAATGGCTGTCTGAAACTAGAAAGGTGAAGATACTCCTCTCCTGTGACGGCAAATGGTAACGGGCGCAGTTTTAGAGGCGGTTGATGCAGGAGGCAACGCAGGCGGCGCCGAAACCGTTGTCGATGTTGACGACGGTGACGTTCGAGGAGCAGGAATTGAGCATGCCGAGGAGCGCGGCGATGCCGCCGAAGCTGGCACCGTAGCCCACGCTGGTAGGAACGGCAATGACCGGCGCGGCGACGAGACCGCCAACCACACTGGGAAGCGCGCCTTCCATTCCCGCAACGCAAATGATAACGCGAGCTTGGGCAAGCTTGCTTTCGCGATGTTCCAACAAGCGATGAATGCCGGCGACGCCGACATCGTAAAGTTGATCGACGGGGTTGCCCATCAGGCGGGCGGTCAAGAGTGCTTCTTCGGCGACGGGAATGTCGCTGGTGCCCGCAGAAACGACGAGGATTAATCCTTTTCCGGAAATTTCGCGGCTACGCTCGATGGTGATGACCCGGGAGAGCGGATGGAACTTGGCCGCTCGGGCGGTTTTGCCGTTGGTTTTTTTTACGGCAGCGAAGACTTTGGCGTCCGCGCGAGTGACAAGAATGTTGTGGCGCGAGTCTTTCTTCTGAAGCATGGCGAAAACGATTTTGGCGACCTGCAGCGGGGTCTTGCCCTTGGCGAAAACGACTTCGGCAAAACCCTGGCGAAGAGAGCGGTGATGGTCGACTTTCGCGAAGCCGAGGTCTTCGAAGGGGAGGTGCTTGAGGCGCTCAACAGCGGCGCTCGGGGAGAGTTTCCCGGCCCGCACGGATTCCAGAACTTTCAGCAAGTCCGTTTGATTCATGCAATTCAACCGCTCGTGATTTTATCATCGACGCGCAGGATTGCCGCACCTTGACTTGGTAGAAAGCGGCTGCGAGACTCAATTTACCTGCGAAAAAAAGGGCTGCAAGAAAAGAGCGGTAGATTCACAAAAGCTAAGTACGTAAAGGTTCAAGAACGGGCTTCAACACCGAGTCACAGAGAAGAGGCGTTCCGGTGGACATGCACACAATGTAGATTTGAAAACTCGATGAGGGAGCAACTGTTGCAGGGATGAGCAGAGGGCGTATAGGCACGGTGCTGGAAATGATCAAGTTCGAGCACTCGGTGTTTGCGCTGCCGTTTGCGCTGACGGGAGCACTGCTGGCAGCGCGGGCGGCAAGGCACGAGTGGCCGACGCTGCGGCAGATTTTGTGGATTGTCGTGGCGATGGTCGCGGCGCGGTCCGCGGCGATGACCACGAACAGAATTGTGGATTTGCGCTACGACCGGGAAAATCCCCGGACGAAGCTGCGGGCGCTAGTGACGGGAGCACTTTCGTTAGAGTTTGCATGGTTCTTCAACATACTCGCTGTTGTCATATTTTTTGTGGCGGCGTGGCAACTGAATCCGCTGGCGCTAAAGCTTGCGCCGCTGGCCATCGCCATTCTGTTCTTCTATTCCTTCACGAAGCGGTTCACGAATTGGTCGCATCTTTTTCTTGGATTTGCGCTGGGGATTTCTCCCGCTGCGGCGTGGATTGCCATTGCCGGCGGACTCGATTGGCGCATGCTGATTCTTTGCGCGGCGGTGACGTTGTGGGTGGGAGGATTTGATGTGCTGTACGCGTGCCAGGACATTGACTACGACAAAGAGGCCAGGCTGTTTTCGATTCCGAAGCGATTCGGAATCGCGAAAGCGCTCCTGATCGCGCAAGGAATGCACGTCGGCGTGATTGTGCTTTTGAGCTGCCTGGCGCTGAGCTTTGGATTGCCGTGGCCGGCGTGGGTAGGGATTGCAGTGGTCGCGGGGTTGCTCACGTACGAGCATTCGCTGGTCAAGGCGAACGATTTGAGCAAGCTGGACGCTGCGTTTTTCAGGGTGAACGGCTATATTAGTATGTTGTTCTTATTATTTTGGGGCGCGGCGGCCGCGGTTTGGCGCGTATGAGAGATTCGCAATATTTGAATTGGATGTAAAAAATGTCCGCCTCAGAAGGTGGCCGCGCCAAAGGATTAGGAAGTTGAGCGAACTGACAATTACGGATCAGAGGCTGAAGCCGATCAGCGAAAAAGTGCTGGCGGGCGAGCGGCTGAGCTTCGACGAAGGCATCACGCTGTACCGTTCGCCGGACTTGCTGGCGGTGGGCTGGCTGGCGAATTACGTGCGCGAGAAGAAGCACGGCAACGTGACGTATTACAACGTGAACCGGCACATCAATCCGACGAACATTTGCGTGGCGCACTGCAAGCTGTGCGCGTTCGGGCGCGACCCGGACGCCCCGGGAGCGTACAGCTTCGCGTTGGAAGAGATTTATCAACGCGCAGAACAGGGCATGCGCGAGGGCGCGCTGGAATTCCACATCGTGGGGGGTCTGCATCCCGACCTGCCGTTCGAATATTTCCTGGACATGATGCGCGGTCTGAAAAAGCGCTGCCCGGGTGTGCACTTGAAAGCATTCACCATGGTGGAAGTAGGCTACTTCGCGCGGATTTCGAAATTGAGCGTGAAAGAAGTGCTGCTGAAGCTAAAAGAAGCGGGCGTGGATTCGCTGCCGGGTGGCGGCGCAGAGATTTTTCATCCGCGCGTGCGCAAAATCATTTGCGACCACAAAGTGAGCGGGCAGATGTGGTTGAACATCGCGCGACAGGCGCATGAAATCGGGCTGCGTTCGAACGCGACGATGCTTTACGGCCACGTGGAGACGGACGAAGAGCGCCTGGATCACCTGGTAAAGCTGCGGGAGCTGCAGGACGAGACGCGCGGCTTCGTCGCATTCATTCCGCTGGCGTTTCATCCGGACAATACGGCGCTTTCGCACATTCCAAAACCCTCGGGTTACGCGGACCTGCGCAACATCGCGGTGTCGCGACTACTGCTCGACAATTTCGAGCACATCAAGGCGTACTGGATCATGCTAACGCCGAGCATCGCGCAAATCGCACTGCGGTTTGGCGCGAACGACTTGGACGGTACGGTGGTGGAGGAAAAGATTTATCACGACGCAGGCGCAAAGACGTCGGAGTTCACGCCGCGCGCCGAACTGGAGCGGCTAATTCGCGCCGCGGGCCGCGTGCCGACAGAACGCGACACACTGTACCATCCGGTGGATCGCTCGAAGATGCCGCCGCTTCCGCCGCCAACCCGGCCCGACCTGGTTTCGCTGACGCTGAACGTTTAAAGGCCACGCGTTCAAGACTCATCCCGTCGGCAGTGAGACTGGAGGTATGGCCGCGGGACAAAGGTCAGTGTGTGATCTGCGGAGCGAAAGATCAGCTCCACTTCGATCGCGATCAGCCGTATTCGAAAGGTGGAACTTCTCTAACCGCCAAAAACATCAGGCTACTTTGTGCCCGCCACAATCTCTCGAAGAACGACAAGATTCAGTGAACGGTGGCGGCTTTGGCGGTGACTTTGGCGAGGACGTCGACGGGCAAAGTCGCGTAACCTTGCTCCTGAGAATTCCCAAGACAACGAGAAGAGTAACCGCGCATCCCTGGACTGTTTCTCTAAACCATAAAGGGGAGAAAGCCAACCAAGGGTCCAGAAGGGTAGAGTGCGGAATACGGCAGGAGAGTTACTTGCGCGGCAACTTCCATGAGTTTCGATCCGTCCTGAGTCCTGTAACATCGCACGGAGCGAGGAGCGCCCTAGGAATGCGAACCATCCTTCTTTTGATCATTTCGAATGCCTTCATGACCGTTGCGTGGTATGGGCACTTGAAGTTCCGAAGCAAAGCGCTGTGGAAAGTAATTGTGGTGAGCTGGGGTATCGCTTTCTTCGAGTATTGCTTTCAGGTGTCGGCGAACCGCATTGGGTCGTATGAATTCACGCCCGCGCAGTTGAAGACGATTCAGGAGATCATTACACTTTCGATTTTTCCGGTATTTTCGGTGTTGTATCTGGGGGACCGGTTCAGGTGGAATTATGGCGTGGGTTTCGCGCTGATTGTGGCCGCTTCGTTCTTTATTTTCCACAAATGGTAGACTGAACCGCTTCTTCCGCCCGGCCGAGGATGAGGAGGTAGGATGCGATTGCAAGGTTTCCTGATTCGTGTGGGCAGCCTGGCATTGGGCGGCATGGTGGTGGCGGGCTGCCTGCCAGCAGCAGCCCAAAACGTAACCACTACACCCGAAACGGGAGTCACGCCAAATACGCTGCTATTGTACCGAGCCGACTTTCTTCCCGGCAAGGAAGAGGCTTACCAGCAAACCGAAGCGGACATCGTGCAGGGTTATGCAGGGGCGAAAATCCCGATCTATTGGAGCGCGCTGCAAGCCGTGACCGGCCCTCCGCATGTGTTGTACTTTGACGGATTCGATAATTTTGGAGACATCGAAAAAGCTGGAGCGGACCTGGCACAGGGGCTCGATGCGCATCCAGAAATCGCGGCTCTGCAGCAAAAACTGGCGGACCTGGTTTCCGCGTCGCGGACCACACTCGCCTTCCGGCGCGACGACTTGGGCTATCGCTTGAACAAGATTGACCTGGCCAAGGCGAATTACGTGCGCGTTTCCATTTTTCAGTTTCGGGCCGGGTATGAAGATGAATTTTCGGAAGCGGTGCGGACACGCGCACGGATGTATGAGACCAACGACATCGACACACCCTGGATGTTCTATCAGGTGCACTCCGGATTTTCGTTGCCGACGTACATCGAATTTCAGCCCATGAATTCGCTGAGCGAAATTGACGACGCATTGGAACGCAACGCAAAGGCTCGTCGTCCCGGCGGAGCGGGTTCGTTGTCGGCGCAAAAATGGATTCGAGAGGCGGACCTGAGCATTGACATCCAAATTTATCGCGTCAGCCAGAGTATGAGCCATGAATCGGCAATGGAAGCTGCCGAGGCTGGTGCAAAACGCGATAGCGCCCCGACAGCGCGCGCCCGGAAATATACCCTCCGGGTGAAGCCATGAATCGAATTCCCAGGTAATCCAAGGACGGCATAAAACAAGAGGAGAGGAATCATGCAGCGAAAAGCCTCGGCAGTATGGCAAGGAGGACTGAAAGACGGCAAGGGTACGATTTCAACGGAAAGTGGCGTGCTCAAGCAGACGCAGTATTCCTTCAGCACGCGATTTGAAAATGGCATTGGGACGAATCCGGAAGAACTGTTGGCGGCGGCGCACGCAGGATGCTTCACCATGGCGCTTTCCGGGCAGTTGGGAAACGCGGGAATGACGGCGAGCAAGCTGGAGACCACGGCCACGATTTCGCTAGAGAAATTGCCGGATGGATTTGCCATCACGAAAAGTCACCTGGACCTAGTGGCGCACGTGCCTGGCGCGGATAAAGCGAAATTCGACACAGCGGTGAAAAACGCAGAGATGGGCTGTCCGGTTTCGAAGCTGTTTAAAGCAGAGATCAGCGTAAGCGCGCGACTGGTGTCGTAGAGCCTACCAGGCGGTCGCATCGGGCGTTCTTACAAAGAGAGACAAACGCGTATAATGCCGCACATGATTCCCGCTCCGGGCGCATTCGCTGCAGGTGTCGCAATCTTCCTGATTGTGGTGTGGGACGCATTTGAAGCCATCATTCTGCCGCGGCGCGTCACGCGGCGGTTTCGCCTGGCGCGCGTCTTCTACAAATTTACTTGGAGGAACTGGAAATTTGTTACGCGGTTGATTACCTCGCGCAAAAAACGTGAAGCGCTGCTTAGTTTTTACGGGCCACTTTCGCTGCTCGTTCTCGTGGGTGTCTGGGCAGTTGGCCTAGTTTTGGCATTTGGCATGATGCAGTACGGGGCGGGATCCGCGGTCAACATGAATGGAGGCCGGCCCGGTTTCGCGACGGACATTTATCTCAGTGGAACGACTTTCTTTACGCTGGGACTTGGCGACGTAGTACCGCAGACGGGCCTGGCACGCGTCCTGGTGGTGACGGAAGCCGGATTCGGGTTTGGTTTTCTTGCGGCGGTGATCGGCTACTTGCCGTTCATCTATGGCTCGTTTTCGAAGCGCGAGGTGAATATTTCGCTGCTCGACGCGCGCGCGGGAACACCGCCAACGGCCGGAGAGCTTCTCCGCCGCCACGCCTATCCGGGAGGCAGCGAAGCGCTGCGCCAGCTTTTCAAGGATTGGGAGTTTTGGGCCGCGGAATTGATGGAAAGTCATCTTTCTTACCCCGTGCTGGCATTCTTCCGTTCGCAGCATGACAACCAGTCGTGGATTGCCGCGCTCACCGCGATCCTGGACAGCTGCGCGCTGGTCAAAGTGGCGGTTGCGGATACTTGCCGGCGGCAAGCGGAGTTGACGTTTGCGATCGCGCGCCACGCCGCAGTCGATTTGTCACAAGTCTTTAAGACGCCGCCGCATGTGCTTCCGTACAATCGCCTTCCGCCCGAGGACCTCAAGCGGCTTCATGACAAGCTTGCACAACATGGGCTGAAACCTGGGAAAATCGAGGAAATGGGCGAGCGGCTCGCGGAGTTGCGGAAAATGTACGAGCCGTATCTTTTTTCGCTGGCGGAATACTTGAGTTTGTCTTTGCCGCCGTGGATTCCCGCCGCCAAAGGAAAAGACAATTGGCAGACCACGGCGTGGGGCCGCTCGGCGGGACTCGTGGAAAAAGAAGGGGCGGCGATCGGCGCCGACGACCACTTTTAGTTTGATCTTGACGCGGCGCAGACACATTGTGTGGCGCGCAGCGGAGCTTATGGGGAGACGAAATCATGAAAGCCATTCTTGTTCGTCAATTTGGCGGCCCGGAGGTCCTGAAACTCGAAGAAGTGCCCACGCCTAAGCATGGTGCCGGGCAGGTGCTCGTGCGCATTTACGCAGCCGGCGTAAATCCTTATGACACGTACATGCGCACTGGCACTTACGCACAAAAACCGCCGCTTCCTTACACGCCAGGCTCAGATGGCGCCGGAGTGGTTGAAGCCGTGGGCGAAGGCGTGACGAAGGTGAAGAAGGGAGACCGCCTCTACACCGCGAAAACCGTCACGGGAGCTTACGCGGAATATGCGTTGGCGCTGGAAGAGCAAGTGCATCCGCTTCCGGCGAAGATCAGCTTCAGTCAGGGCGCAGGCGTGTGGGTGCCGTACGGAACCGCGTATCATGCGCTTTTTCATTCGGCAAAAGCGCACGCGTCGGAAACCGTGCTCGTGCATGGAGCAAGCGGAGGCGTGGGCAGCGCGAGCGTGCAAATGGCGCGCGCCATGGGACTCACGGTTTTGGGGACCGCCGGAACGACAAAGGGACTCGACTTGGTTAAGCACGAAGGCGCGCATCAAGTGTTCGATCACAGTAAAGCCGGCTACCAAGAAGAAATTATGAAAGCGACGGGCGGGCGAGGTGTGGACATCATTCTAGAGATGCTCGCGAACGTGAATCTCGCCCATGATTTGAAGCTTCTTGCGATTCGCGGGCGCGTGATTGTCATTGGCAATCGCGGCGAAGTGACCATCAATGCGCGCGAACTGATGGCCCGACGCGGCTCGATTCGCGCGTTCACGCTTTGGGGGATTACACCTGCGGAAGAAGCGGACATTCATGCCGGGTTGATTGCGGGCCTGGAAAACGGCACGCTGCGCCCAGTGGTGGGCAAAGAGCTGCCGCTGGCCGAGGCTGCGCGCGCGCACAGAGAAATTCTCGAGCCGGGCGCGCTGGGAAAAATCGTGCTTATTCCTTAGCAGTGTTAAATTAATGAAAAATGCTGAAGAGCACGCCAGCCACGGCGGCTCCGACAATGACCCAGGCCGAATTCACGCGATAGCAAAAAACGAGCAGTGCGCAGACCGCGGCGAGCGCCAGAGCAGGAAGGCTCACCAGACTCGCTCGGGCGAACTGCCAGGCGACGAAAGCCATGAGCGCGACGCGGCCACCGTGATCCAGCCACCATCCAGACAGCTCCAGCGCCAATCAACAGAACCAGCGCAGATACTCCAAAAGCGGAGAGCACAATCACGGCCGCGGCGAGCAGGGCCAGCGGGGCGGTTCGCAAAGCGGTTTTGGCCAGGGACCAGATCGCTTGCGCGATCAGGACCACGACAGCAGGTTTCACGCCGAGCAAGCCAGCTAATTGCGGCGCTGTTCCAAAGCGCGCGCAGGCCCAGGCCAACGCGACCACCAGGAATGCTGCGGGCAAGATGAATGCCGCGCCGGCAAGGATCAGGCCAAGCACTCCGCCGCGAATCTGTCCCAGGTAGATGGCCAACTCCGTGGAACTTGGCCCCGGCAGCAGGCTCACTGCCCCGACTAGGTCCAGGAAGCGCTCGCGCGTGACCCAAGCGCGGCGCCGCACGAACTCTTCTTCCATCAAGGCCATATGCGCCGCGGGCCCGCCAAAGGCAATGAAACCCAGCCGCAGGAACACTCGCGCGATTTCGCCGAGAGCGGTTTTTGGGTGCAACTTATTCGCTGGCCCCGGGTTCTGCATCGCGCGCGATTATGCCTTATAATTGGAGGTCGGGAAAAACGACGCGAAGAAACTTGTAACTAGGGGACCCGCTATCGTGCACGCTGCCCTCACAGTCACGATCTTTCTCGCACACCAGAGCGCCCTTAGCCATTACTGGCACAGACTGACCGACAAAACATTCAGCGGCATTTACCACGCCAATGCTTTCGATTTGGCGATGATGATTCCCTACTTTATCGTGCTACTGGTGCTCGCGATGTACGGGCTGCATCGCTACTGGTTGGTCTACGACTATTTCCTGTATTCCAAAAATGTCCCGCCGCCTCCGCCTCCAGTCGAACGGTGGCCGCGGGTGACAGTGCAATTGCCGATTTTCAATGAACGTTATGTAATCGAGCGGCTTACCGAAGCGGTCGCGCGGTTTGACTATCCGCGGGAATTGCTCGACGTGCAGGTGCTGGATGATTCCACCGATGAGACGCAGGAAGTGGCTCGCGCGTGCGCGGAGCGCCACGCCGCCCAGGGCATGCCCATTACGTACATCCATCGCGCAAATCGTGAGGGTTACAAGGCCGGAGCGCTGGAGAACGGGCTGAGAACCGCTCAAGGCGAATTCGTGGCGATCTTTGACGCCGACTTCATTCCGGAACCGGATTTCCTGCGGCGCACGATTCCGTATTTCCTGAATCCCGAGGGCGGCGAGAAAATCGGGATGGTGCAGACGCGCTGGACGTATTTGAACAGCGACTATTCGCTTTTGACCAACGTCGAAACCATTCTCCTCGACGGCCACTTCGTGGTCGAGCATGGCGCGCGGTCGCGGCGCGGCACGTTTTTCAACTTCAATGGCACGGCCGGCGTATGGCGGCGCAAAGTAATTGACGACGCCGGCGGCTGGCAACACGACACCCTGACCGAAGACACCGACCTCTCTTATCGTGCGCAGCTCAAAGGCTGGAAATTCCTGTATCTTCCGCAAATCGAGTGCGCCTCCGAATTGCCGGTGGACATGAATGGCTTCAAATCACAGCAAGCGCGGTGGGCCAAGGGGTTGATGCAGACGGCCAAGAAGATTCTTCCGAAAGTCTTCAAGGCCGACGTACCGTGGCATGTCAAAGCGGAAGCGTTTTTCCACCTGACCGCCAACATCAGCTATCCGCTCATGATTGTGCTGTCCGCGATGCTCCTCCCGGTGATGATCGTGCGGTTTCAGCAGGGCTGGTTCCAGGTGCTGCTGATTGACCTGCCACTATTTCTCGCGTCGACTTGTTCGATTTCGAGCTTTTACCTGGTAGCGCAAAAAGAGCTGCGGCCAAAGACGTGGTGGCGCACGTTTCTTTACTTGCCGTTTGTGATGGCGACCGGCATCGGCATCTCCGTGCGCAACGCGCAAGCGGTGATCGAAGCCATCGTGGGGAAGCAAAGTGAGTTTGCGCGCACGCCAAAATTCAGAATTGAAGGCAAGAAAGGAACCTTTGCCAAGAAATCCTACAAAAACAGAGCCGGGTGGATTCCTTACGCGGAGGTCGCACTAGGGATTTATTTTGCGCTGACTGTGGTTTACGCCATTACGAACGAGAATTACGGCACGGTGCCCTTCCTGCTACTGTTCGTGTGGGGCTATCTCTATACCGGCGTCATGTCGCTCGGGCAGACGTACTTCGCGCATTTGCGGTTCGGTGTGAACGCTCCCGAGATGCGGCCCGCCGCTTCGGGCGCGCCGGGGTTCTGAGCCCTCGCCGTTTAGTAGGCCTTCTACTTCTTAGAATTTCTAGCGAACTTGCGAATGTAGGTCACCACGTCCGCAATTTGTTTGGCGCTTAATCCGCGCGCGGCAAAAGCATGGGCATATTCTTTGTGGCCCACACCGTAAGCGATGCTCTTATAGAGTTCTTCGTCGGAGAGTTGCTGCACAGCGTCCGACCGCAAGTCGGCGGGCTTGATCTTCATTTGCGTATGGCCCATTGCCGTCACCGCTTGGGCCAGGCACTTCAAACATTGCGCCTTATACGTTGACTCACCATCATCGGCCGCTTTTATAAGTATCGGCAACATGAGAACAACGCACAAACAGCAACCATCGCTCGCACGCTGACCTCCACGCTGGTTTGACTCCTCAGCTCACGCCGAAGGAAAGGTTGACTTGCTCCAAAACTAGGAGACACCCGACAGAGGCCTGGCAACCAGATTATTTCCGCCCTTGTGACCTAGGTTTACATAATAGACTGTCCCCCGGTAACAAGCCTGTGGATTCCATCTATTTCGAGAATTCAGGTGTTCGAATTCACTCCGTCGTCGCCGGACCGAAAGACGGCCGTGTCGTGGTGCTTCTGCATGGCTTTCCGGAATTCTGGTACGGCTGGCATAAGCAAATCGAGCCTCTGGCGGCTGCTGGATTTCGCGTCATCGTACCCGACCAACGGGGATACAACCTCAGCAGCAAGCCACGGGGCGTGGCTTCGTATGCGTTGAAGGAGCTCGTCTCCGATGTCATCGCCATCGCGGATCAACTTGGCCAGGAGAGCCTTTTTCTTGCCGGTCACGATTGGGGCGCTGCGGTCGCTTGGTGTACTGCGCTCTTACATCCCGAGCGCATCGCAAAACTCGTTATCGTAAACGTGCCACATCCCTCCGTCATGCGCCGTTTTTTGAATACGCGACCGCGGCAAATGCTGCGCAGTTGGTACATCCTTTTTTTTCAGATTCCTTGGCTCCCGGAGGGGATTTTCTCGGCATTCAACTTTTATGCGGGCACACGCGTGCTGCTGGGCTCCAGCCGTCCTAAGACGTTTTCTCCTGAAGACCTTGCACAATACCGCGCCGCTTGGTCGCAGCGCGGCGCACTTACGAGCATGATCAGCTGGTATCGCGCGGCCGTAGGCCATCGAATTCGATTCGCCGACCGCATTGTACGTGTGCCCACGCGAATTCTATGGGGCGCGCGCGACAAATTTCTAATGACGGAAATGGCCTATGAAAGCCTACGCTATTGCACGGACGCAGAACTCTCCACCTTCGCACAAGCCACGCATTGGCTCCAGCACGAGGAGCCGGAAAAAGTTTACGAAATCCTTTTGAAGTTTTTTCAATCGTAAGGCGGCAATCCCACGTTCTTCGGATACAATCGCACATCTGCGAAAAGAGTGCCTGCCGAGTCAGGTCAATCGCAGACCCGCTTGTCCTGTGGGAGCAGAAACAAATCAACGGTTCTGAGGTGGACGCATGAGTGGTCGACAGTGGAAAGTTGTTGCGACAGTATTGACTTCTTGTTTTCTTGCGCACGCCGCAGAAGCGCAACAACGACGCGAGCGTGAGCCGAACAGCGCCTACGCCGAACGCCGCGCCAAGCTGGCCTCTCAAGCAGACGTACCCATCATTCTCTGGGGCTTCACGGGGCGCGAAGAAATCTCCCAGGATTACGTCTTCGCACAAGAGGAAAATTTCTATTACCTCACGGGGCACAATGAGGAAGGCGCTGGGTTGATCCTGCTTCCAACGGCTCACAGCGATCGCGGTGCAGCGGGTCTGTCCCGGAACGGGCCACGCGAAATCCTTTTTCTGCCGCCAAAGGATCCGGGCAAAGAAAAATGGAACGGTGTTCGCATGTCGCCCTCGGATCCCGGCATCGAGGCACGCACGGGATTCGCCAGCGTGAAACCCTTCCCCGAAATGCGGGCGACCGTGGAAAATCTTGCCAAGCTCTATCCGACTTTCTACACAATTCTTCCTTACGACAAGGAACTCGGTGGCTATCCGCATGAAAAGGCAGTCGTGGATTGGCTCCAGCTCGCAGCATCGAAGACAACGTTGAAAGACTTTCGCACGCAGATCGCAACGATGCGCCAAATCAAATCGCCCGGCGAAATTGCCTTCTTGAAACAGGCGATTGACTTGTCCCTAGACGCGCAGCTTGAAGCCATGAAAATGATGCGACCGGGGCTGTACGAATATCAGGTGGCCTCAAAAATGGTGGAAGTTCACGCCAGCGGCGGCTCGGAAAGAGAGGGCTATGCGCCCATTGTCGGCGCGGGGCCAAACTCCACGGCGCTGCACTATGACAAGTTGTCGCGCAAGATCGAGGACGGCGACATCGTGGTCATGGATGTCGGCGCACAGTACTCCGGCTACTCTGCCGACATTACGCGCACCATTCCTGCCAATGGAAAGTTCACCGCGCGCCAGCGCGAAATTTATGAAATCGTTCTTGGCGCGCAAAACGCAGCGCTCGCGGCGGTCAGACCCGGCGCGCATTTCTCGTGCAAGGGCAAAAAAGACGGCCTGACGAATCTCGCGTACGACTACATCAATTCGCACGGGAAAGACCGCCAGGGCAGGCCACTGGGCCAATATTTCATTCACGGACTCGGCCACAATATCGGGCTCAACGTGCACGACCCTGGCGATTATTGCGCGCCGCTGCAACCGGGAATGGTGGTTACGGTCGAGCCTGGCATTTACATCCCCGAAGAAAATCTAGGCGTGCGCATCGAAGACGACGCGCTGATCACCGATTCCGGCTACAAGTTGCTAAGCGAGCGCCTGCCGCGCAATCCCGATGAAATTGAAAGAATCATGGCGGAGGCGACAAAGAATGCAGCTCACTATGGAGGGAGTCCAGCGGTCAAAGATTCCGATTCCTCCGACAGCGATCGCACAAGCCAAGAAATCAAAAGCCTCATTGCAAAATACGCGAAATCCGTTAGCGAGGCGGACACGAACCTAGCTTCCCAGATTTGGTGGAATTCTCCCGAGGCTTCATTCATTCACCCTTTGGGCCATGAACACGGCTTCCAACAGATCAAAGAAAATGTGTACCAGAAACTGATGGGCGGGATGTTCTCCGAGCGTAACCTGAGCTTCCACGATGTAGCCGTCCAGGTGCTCGGTGACGCCGCAGTGGCCGAATTTTATTGGGATTTCACAGCCAAGTTGCGCAAGGATGGTTCTCCGGTCACGACGCACGGCCGGGAAACGCAGGTGTATCGCAGGATGCCGGACGGCTGGCGACTGATTCATGTGCACTATTCCGCAATGCCTGTGACGGAGGCCCGCCAGGGCTTCTAAGCGAGTGGTAAGCAAGAGTGTAAGCAAAAGAATGACACAAATGAAGCAAGGGAATGATTGACCGGGCGGAATCTGCCCATTTATACTGTTTGTTCGCGCTAGCTCCCAGAACCGAACTAGCGTGCCTCGAGTCATTCCGGATGCGGCCACGTCCTGGCCCGCCTGAATTTCCGAAATCGAAACTTCTCAAGGGAGCATATGAGCAGCGTCAAGGCCACACAACTTCGCCCCGGCATGGTCATCCAGCACGAGGGCCAGCTTTTCACCGTGCACAGCACGGAGCACCGCACGCCCGGCAACAAACGCGGTGCTATGCAAACGCGCATGAAGAACCTCAAAACCGGAGCAATCATCGATTACAAGTTCCGCGCCGAGGAGTTTGTGGAGCGCGCCATTCTCGACGAAGTGGAATTCGAATACCTCTACAACGAAGGCGACGACTTCCATTTCATGAATACGCAAACGTACGAGCAGATGCACCTCACGCGGGAGCAACTCGGCGAAGCCGTTTACTACCTGATTCCCAATACTGTGGTCAGCGTCGAATTCTTTGAGAACAAGCCCATCGGCGTGGCCTTGCCGGACACCATGGACTTAAAGGTCACGCAAACCGAGCCAACGCTGCAGAAGGCCACCGCGAGCGCGGTGATGAAGCCCGCAACGCTGGAAACCGGTTTGGTTGTGCAGGTTCCGCCGTTCGTAAATGAAGGCGACAGGATCAAAGTGGATACTTCCGAAGCGCGTTACGTGCAGCGCGTAGAATAGTTCTCAGTCATCGGTTGTTAGTACTCAATAAGAAGAGTATCGCAAGGCTTTACTGGGCTTTACTGGACACTGGGCATTCACAACTGAAAACTTTCTCAGGTTTCCGCCTCCGCAGCTAATTTCAGCACAAGCGGGAATTAGAAGAGGCTGAAAGGCGCCCCGATCTCACCGGGACGCCTTTTTTCTTGGCCCCTGCCCAAGAGTTTCTGTTTTTGTCACGAAACGGAATTCATCATTCTTGAGACCTTAGTCTCTTCCAGCGGAGCCGGCTGCCGATTTCTCGCCGGCGGGATGAGGACCGAAGACGCGGTCAAAGATGGCGTCCACATAACGAAGCTGGCGCTTAAGATCGAAAGTGTGGGCGAGCGCATTCGAATCGAGGTATTTCGTGATCCGTTTGTCCGCCGCAACACGTTCGCGGAAGCTGGTGTCCGATTCCCAGGCGGCCATGGCATTCTCCTGCACCGCCTTGTACGCATCGTCGCGCGGCATGCCACTTTCCACGAGATCCTGGAGCAACTGTCCGGAAAAAACGAGGCCGCGCGTGGACTCGAGATTGCGCAACATGCGCTCGGCAAATACGCGCATCTGGCCCACGATGGTAATCATCTTCGACAGCATGTAGTCCACGAGAATCGTGGAATCGGGAAGAATCACGCGCTCGACGGAACTGTGCGAAATGTCGCGCTCGTGCCACAAGGCCACGTTCTCGAACGCCGCGAGCATGTTCGAACGAACTAGCCGTGCGAGGCCGCAGATTTGCTCGCAACTCACGGGATTGCGCTTGTGCGGCATGGCCGAGCTGCCACGCTGCCCTTCGCTGAAGGGCTCTTCCGCTTCGCGAACTTCCGTGCGCTGCAGATGCCGGATTTCCAGCGCGATGCGTTCGAGCATCGCGCCAATATGGGCGAGCGCGCCGAGATACTGTGCATGGCGGTCACGTTGAATCACCTGCGACGCCACAGGAGCAACGCTAAGCCCGAGTCGCTTGCAGATGCGCTCTTCGATTTCCGTCCCGAGATGCGAGGCAGTGCCCACAGCGCCAGAAATTTTTCCCACGGCCATTTGAGCGGCGGCATCGCGGAAACGTTCGATGTTGCGCTGGTTCTCGGAGAACCAGTTGGCGATTTTCAGGCCAAAGGTGATGGGCTCGGCGTGAATACCATGCGTTCGGCCGATTTGCGGCGTGTGCCGAAATTCATGAGCACGAAGGTCGAGAATTTCTCCAAACATCACCAGGTCGCGCTCGATTAATTTGGACGCGTCGCGAACCTGCAACGCTTGCGCGGTGTCCACTACGTCGTTGGACGTCATGCCATAGTGCAGCCAGCGCGCGGCTGCGGGATCGCCAATCGATTCGCCGACAGCCATGGTAAACGCGATGACGTCGTGCTTCACGCGCGCTTCAAGTTCGTGGATGCGCGCAACGTCCACTTGGGCGCGCGCGCGGATCGCCGCCGCTGCGTCTTTCGGCACTTGGCCTGTCTCCGCGAGAGTTTCCGCCGCCGCGACTTCCACTTCAAGCCACTTAGCGAAACGGTTGGCATCGCTCCAGACGTGGCCCATCTCCGGGCGCGTATAGCGTGGAATCAATTCTTTCTCCTGAAAACGCATTAACAAAAACTGACAGCTTCCCTAGAATCCTAATCTCATGATACCGCAGGTGAGGCCGCTGATTGGGTTTGGAGCCGGGAGCCCGAGTGGTCTCGATCGCCGTATCCCAAGCGCTGAGTTTCCGCTAACTTATTGGTCCTGGAGCCCTTAGCCTGACCTAACCGCAGGGACAGATTCCTGTCTAATGATCCGAATGCCGCCGAGCGTCGACAACGACCAGACCATCGCCGAGAGCGACGCTGTCGCCGTCGAGCGAACGCTGGCGGGCGATCGCGACGCTTTTCGCGTTCTCGTCGAGCGGCATAGCCACAATGTTTTCCGACTGGCTTATCGCATGACCGGGAACCGGCCCGATGCCGAAGAGGTGGTCCAGGAGGCTTTCTTGCGCGCGTACCAAAAGCTTGGACAGTTTGCCGCCCGAGCGAATTTTGGAACCTGGGTTTACCGCATCGCGGCGAATTACGCGATTGACCGCATGCGCCAGCGCAAAAAGGAAGAAGCGCGCAAAGTCGAGCCCGCGGTACACGAAGAAGGAACCGAAAACGACCCCGTGACGCTGGTGCACGATGCGGCGCCAACACCGGAACGTTTGGCGCATAACATCGAGTTGCGAAAACAGATGGAGATTGCGCTTGCCGCGCTCTCGCATTCGGAAAGGACGGCGTTCGTCATGCGGCATTGGGAAGGCTGCGCCATCGAGGAGATTGCCGAAGTGCTGAAATCGAGCTCTGGCGCGGCGAAGAATACTGTTTTTCGCGCGGTCCAGAAATTGCGTCTCGCTTTGCAGCCCTTCGTGGGAAGAGGGACGCAAGTCCGAGTGATGGGAACGGAATCATGAAACACATGACCGAGGAAGAGTTGATTGCCTACCGAGAAGGAGTGGCCGCCCAGCGGGCCGTAATTGTGCGGCACCTGGCGACTTGCCAGGAATGCCGCGCAGAACTGGAGCGCATTGAAGCCGTGCTTGCCGCACTCGATACTCTGCCGGTGCCCAATCCCGGTGACGACTATGGGCGGCACGTGTGGCAACAAATTGCGCCGCGTTTGCCGGAGAGACCTGCACGGTGGTGGCAGGCGTGGTTCGAACCGAAACGCCTGGGAGCTTTAGCCTCCGTGGCGGCATTGCTGGTGATTGCGTTCCTGACCGGGCGAATCACAAAGCAGGGCCCCACAGGCAATGATGTCGCCAACAAGGACCAAACTCGCGAGCGCATACTGGTGGTTGCCGTAGGTGAGCACCTGGGCCGCTCCGAGATGATGCTCGTCGAGCTTTCGAACGCCGAGCCCACCGATCCCACACAGAAGCGCGTGAATATCTCGGCCGAGCAGCGCCGCGCGGAAGACCTGCTCGATGAAAATCGCCTGTATCGCCAAACCGCCTTGCAGGAAGGCGACACCGCACTTGCCAGCGTGCTGGATGAGCTGGAGCGCGTGCTGTTAGATGTGGCGCACAGTCCGGAAGAAGTCACACCGGCGCAACTGGAAAAGATTCGCCAGAAGATCGAGGCACAAGGAATTTTGTTCAAAGTTCGGGTGGTCGGCAGGGAGCTCCAGGAACGGCAAAAGGCTACAACGCCCGGTCCAGCTCAACAAAGCCCTACAAAGAGTGAAAGGAACAAAGCATGACCCAGCGAAAGGTAGTGTGGAGAACAAATTTGGTTTGGATCGCTGTCGCGGCGCTGTTGTTGTCTCCCGCGTGCACGCGAGCGGCGCGGATCGCGGCGATTCGACCTGCCGCCGGAAACATCCTCCAGGACTCGCAGCGTGCTCAGGAAAACGAACAAGAACGCCGCGAGCGCGAACAGGAGGCGCGCGAAAGAGAGCAGGAGAGGCGTGAACGGGAGCAGGAAGCCCGCGACCGCGAGCAAGAAAAGGCCGACCGGTTGCAAGAACTCTACGACGATGGCCGCGAAGCACTCGATGAAGACCGCTACGATAAAGCGGAAGCGAAATTCGATCAGCTGGCGCAATTGAAAGGCCCGCAGACGGACGCAGCGCTCTACTGGAAGGCCTACGCGGCTAACAAACTAGGACAACGCGATTTGGCGTTGGCCACGCTGGCGGACATGAAGAAGCGGTTCTCTCAGAGTCGCTGGCTGAAGGACGCGAGCGTGCTGGAATTGGAAGTCAAACAATCCAGCGGACAACAGGTCAAGCCGGGAGACCAGAGCGACGAAGATCTGAAGATGCTGGCGATTCAGGGGCTCATGAATAGCGACGCGGAACGCGCTATGCCGCTGCTTGAAAAAGTGATTAACGGGTCTGGCTCGCCGAGGGAAAAGTCGCGCGCGTTGTTCGTTCTGGCGCAAAGCGGGTCGAGGGAGGGACGCGAGATCATCGGAAGAATTGCCAAGGGGCAAAGCAATCCGGAACTGCAGCGCGAGGCGATCAAGTACTTGGGACTTTTCGGTGGAGCACAGTCCCACCAAATCATGGCGGAAGTCTATGCCACAAATCCCGATGTTTCCGTGAGACGCGCCATTCTTCGTGCCTACATGCTGGGAGGCGACCGCGAACGCCTGTTTGCTGCCGCAAAGAGTGAGAAAGATGAATCCCTCCGCCGCGAAGCCATTCGCCAGCTTGGCCTGGTCCATGGAGTTGGCGAGCTCGAGCAGTTGTATCAGGCAGAAACATCGACCGATCTTCGGCGGGAAATCCTGCAGGCGTTTTTTCTCGCTGGCGAATCGGGAAAACTTGTGCAAGCGGCGCAGGGTGAAAAAGATCCCGAGTTGCGGCGAACTGCCATTCGGAACCTTGGGCTTATCCATTCTGATGAATCAGCTAAGGCCCTTCAGACCATTTACAGCCGGGAGACGGACCGCAGTCTGAAAGAAGAAGTGCTGAACGCTTATTTCCTTCAAGGAAACGCCGCCGCACTCGTGGCCATTGCGAAATCCGAGAAGGACCCGGAACTCAAGAAAACGGCAGTCGCCAAGCTTTCGCTCATGCACTCCAAGGAAGCAACTGATTACTTGATGGAACTCTTGCAGAAGTGAGGTGGCAAATGCACGCGATCCATATCCTATCACTTGCGCGAAAAATTCTCGGCTTGGCAATGATTCTTACGGGCATCTTCGGCACTGTGGCACAGCTCGCAAAGGGCCACACACTTCGCAAGGACTTTGGCGAAGGTGCGGCGTATGCCGTAGCCTCGCAAGCCGGGGCCGACATGCCGCGCGTGGAGAATGCCAAGGCCGAAACGCGCCCCGTCGCGGGCACTCTGGAGGCCACCTTCCGCGGCATCCTCGCGCAGGCTGAAAACCCGGAATGGGTTGGCTATAGCGTCGACCAGGTCGCTGGCGAACGCGGCTTGTGTTGCGGCAACTACAATAACAACGGAATTTGCGGCACCTGCCGCCTGGAAAACGATCACAATTGGATTAGCGGCACTACAATAAGCGAGGGTCAGGCTACGGGCACCGTCAAACTTGAGGCCCCAAGACAACTTGTCATCCTTTATCGCCTCGAAGCGAAAAAGGTAATGCGCATCCGTGTGGCTTCGGAGAATTGCGCACTCGACTTCGGCGGCTTGCCGTTCCTTTGGCTAACAGGCGTCGAGCCAAGCCAAAGCATCGCAGTGCTGGAATCCTACGTGCATGCAGCGCCGTTCGAAACCCACGGCGACCACGGCCTCGGCCAAGGCGCTCTGACCGCGATTGCCTTGCACGCGGACTCTTCCGCAGATCGCATGCTTCAAACCTTCGTCGCCTCGGATCAGCCGGAAGAGTTGCGCCGGCAGACGGCATTCTGGCTGGGAGAGGCACGCGGTAAAGCTGGGCTCGATGCCCTCCGCCAGATGGCCAAGAGTGATCCGAACTCCGACGTCCGCGCGCACGTGACTTTTGCGTTGTCCGTCAGCCACGAATCCGGCGCCATCGAGGAGATGATTCGCATGGCCCATGATGACTCCAGTTCCCACGTGCGTGGGCAGGCGCTTTTCTGGCTGGCGCAAAAGGCCGGAAAGAAAGCCGTGGGCACGATCACCGGAGCGATCGAAAACGATCCCGACACAGATGTAAAGAAGAAAGCTGTCTTTGCGCTGAGCCAACTGCCGAAAGACGAAGGTGTGCCGAAACTGATTGAAGTGGCGCAGACGAACCGCAACCCCGAAGTCCGCAAGCAGGCCATGTTCTGGCTCGGCCAATCCAACGACCCGCGCGCCCTCGAATTCTTCGAAAAAGTTCTCACCAAGTGAGAGATAGCAGGCGAATCCGCGGCGATTTGCAAACGGCACGCAAATTTGAACCGTGCTCCGGAGTATGAGAACATCAGGAAAAGAGTATGACTCCGGAGCAGCGAAAACTCGCCTACGAACTGATCACCAATCCACCGCCGGGAAGCGCCATTGCCGCGGCTAAAGAGTGGGGGGTTGACCTGACTTTGCTTTATGCGAACTTGCTGCGAACGCCGACCGAGCGCGCTCAGTCTTTCGCCGCCATGGCTAGGTCCTTCGATATTCTTCGCGCCGGGGAGAAAAAGACAGCGCTCGGTTGATGAAGGAACTTCCAGAAATCCTCAAAACCCTGTACGACGCCCAGATCGATTTTGTTGTCATCGGCGGGGCCGCAATGTATCTGCAAGGGTCGGCGTATGTCACCCAGGATGTAGATTTTTGTTACGCACGAACGCCACAAAACATCAAGCGGCTCACTACTGCTCTAAAGCCTCATCATCCCGTATTGCGCGGCGCGCCTGCGGGTTTGCCGTTCACTTTTGATGCGAGGACTGTCGCACAGGGCATGAACTTTACACTCACAAGCGATCTTGGTGACTTAGACTTTCTCGGAGAGGTTGCCGGATTGGGCGGGTACGACGATGTTAAAGCAGCTGCAGACATACTAGTCATCGATGGGATGCAGATACGTGTGCTCTCGCTCATTGGCCTAATTAAATCAAAAAAAGCCGCAGGCCGGCCGAAAGATTTATACGTGCTTCCGGAACTTGAAGCTCTTGAACTGGTGAAGCGAAAAACGGGAGCGAAGTAGAATCAGCGAAGAAGGTCTTCGAGTTGCACGCGCGCCTCTGTTTTCGCGTCGCGGTACTTCACGATGACGGCCG
>Ga0209474_10000532_pt1 | contig 41525 bp, 30 predicted proteins | sample GraSoiAngelo_145_FD_185902 | JGI IMG/M metagenome (GOLD analysis project Ga0209474, IMG submission 185902) | Grasslands soil microbial communities from the Angelo Coastal Reserve, California, USA - 14_1009_05_20cm (SPAdes) (version 2) | ecosystem: Environmental > Terrestrial > Soil > Grasslands...
CGATTGACTCGTCGGTTCCGCGGATCCTGCTTGACGCGGTCGCGCCGCCGCTCGGTGCCGCAACCGCGTCCGCCGGCGTCGCGGACGTGGGCTGCAGCGACGGCTCTCCGCCTTTCACGGGTTCGCCGCCGCCGGTCGCCGGAAATCCGTAGCCCGCCAGCACGCGACCGCCGAGCGTGCTGCCAGGCTGCCCGACGCGAGGCACCGCGCCCTCGCGAGCGACGAGATCACTGCCCGAATCGGTCGCCGGCGATGTCGCGTCGAGCGCGAACACCCAGAGGTTCCCGGCCTTCGGCTCCTTGTAATAGAAGGTCATGTCGCCGCCGATGCCGCCGGACGGCACCGCGACATACTGCTTGCCATCGAGCTCGTACGTGATCGGGCTACCGATGATCCCGGAGCCCGTCTGGAACTTCCAGAGCTGCGCGCCCGTCCGGGCGTCGAGCGCGAGGAAGTGCCCGCGCATGTCGCCGGTGAAGACAAGGCCGCCCGACGTCGCGACCGCGCCCGCCCAGAACGGCGCGGGGCTCACGGCGCGCCAGCGCACCTTCCTCGCGACGACGTCGAACGCGACGAAGTTCCCGGGCTGATCGCTCGACATGTACTGCTGATAGTCCGCGCCGAGGTACCACTCGCCGTTCGCCGGTAGGCTGACCTTGTCCTCGCTCCAGAACTTCATCCCCATCGCCCACTGGTTGGACATGAAATAGAGCGTCTTCAGCCCCGGGTTGTACGCGAGCGGCTGCCAGTCGATCGAGCCCTCGAGGCTCGGGATGATCGGCCCGACCTCGGGGCCGCCGGTCGCCGGCCGCATGTCGGGGTTCACGATCGGCCGGCCCGTCACGTGATCGAGGCCCTTGGCCCAGTTGATGCCCGGCACGATCGGCTCGCCGTAGAGGAACTTCCCGTTCGTGCGATCGAGCGCGTAGAAGAAGCCGTTCTTGTCGTGATGGAAGAGCGCCTTCACGGGCGCGCGCCCGGACAGCGCGACGTCTGCGAGCACGGGGGTACTCACCGCGTCGTAGTCCCAGCAGTCGTTGGGCGTGTACTGGAAGCCCCACACGATGCGTCCCGTGTCGGCGTTGAGCGCGAGCGTCGACGCGGCCCATTTGTTGTCGCCCTCGCGCAGGCGGCAGTTCCACGGCGCGGCATTGCCGGTGTTCCAGTAGACGAGATTCAACTTTGGATCATAGACGCCGGTCGTCCACGTCGGCGCGCCGCCGTTTTTCCACGTGTCGCCCGGCCAGGTCTCGTTGCCTGACTCGCCGTGTCCGGGGATCGTGTACGTCGTCCAACGCGGGGCTCCCGTTTTGGCGTCGAAGGCTTTGACGAAGCCGCGGACGCCGAACTCGCCGCCGGCGACGCCCGTCAAGACCATGTCTTTCACCACGAGCGGCGCGCCGGTGATGCTGTATCCCTTCTGCCAGTCGATCACCTGCGTCTCCCACGCCACGCGGCCGTCGTCGCGATGGAGCGCGACAAGGCGTGCGTCCATCGTGCCGACGAACACCAACTCGCCCCAAAGAGCGACGCCGCGGTTGTTCGAGCCGCAGCAGTAGACGCGCTCGACGTCCTTGCCGAGCCTCGGGTCGTAGCTCCATTTCTTCCGGCCCGTCCGGGCGTCGATTGCGAAGACGCGCGACTGGTCCGCGGACAGGTACAGCACGCCGTTGTGGACGAGCGGCGTCGCCTGCAGACCGCGGTTGTCGCCGCCGATCGCGAAGACCCAGGCCGGGCGCAGGCGCGCGACGTTCGCCGGGGAGATCTGCGCGAGCGGCACGAAGCGCTGACCGAACGGGTCGCGCCCGTACGAGAGCCAGGACGAGTTGTCGTTCGCGGCGTTTTCGAGCTGAGCCGTCGTGATCGGCTGCGCCTCCCCGGTCGCGGCGCACGACAGGAGAGCGAGCAGTATCAGGAGCCGACACATGGATCCTCCGGTCGTGGCGCAGGCAGGCGTCGGGCCCACCTGGAATCTGGGAAATTTCTTTCGGCTCGCCGCTCTCCGGCTGACGCCTGGCCTACATCCGCGCTGCTTGACGATCTCACGGTGCTTGGTCGGCTGCAAGGTCTTCTTCGAGCTCGCTTTGGACCGAGCAGAACGACTGACATCTGTCGATCAAAGCCTTGAACTCCAGCGCCGGCTCTCGTGTTCCTCGTCCACGTTGAATCACGACGCCTGCCGATCACCGTGTGAAATGAAAGCCGCGCGCATCCATCGGTTTGGTCCGCCCGACGTGATCGTCGTTGAGGACATCCCGCGTCCGAGTCCAGCGCCGAGAGAAGTGCTGGTGCGGGTCGCGGCGGCTGGCGTTGGGCCTTGGGACGCGCTCATTCGTGAGGGCAAGAGCAACGTCAGTCCGCCGCCGCCGCTGACCCTCGGCTCTGACCTGTCGGGCGTCGTCGAAGCCGTTGGATCCGGTGTCAGTCAGTTCAAAAACGGTGATGAGATCTACGGCGTGACGAACCCGCAGTTTGTGGGAGCACAAGCGGCGTTCGCGCTCGCCGCCGCCGACATGGTCTCTCCGAAGCCCGCGCGGCTAAGCAGCCTTGAAGCCGCGTCGGTGCCGGTCGTCGCGGTCACGGCATGGCAGATGCTCTTTGAACATGCGCGTCCTGAAGCCGGTCACCGCGTGATCGATACCGTTGGCGGCGACACCCGTGACCGCGCGTTTGGCGTACTGAAACCGGGCGGCATTCTGGTGACGGTTGTCTCGACTGCATTCGTACCACGCGTTCTGATGTCCGCTCGGCGTTTTTCTATGCCGAAGTTACGGCGGCACGGCTCGGGGCGATTTTCCGGGCTGCTTGACAGGGCAAGGTAATCCCACAAGTCGGGTCCGTCCTGCCGCTCGCCGATGTGCGCTCGGCGCATGCAATGCTCGCAGGTGCGCCGCACCGTCGCGGCAAAATCATGCTGGAGCTGGCGACGTAATCGATTCGATTCGGGCTTACTGCTGAACGTTCGTCTGTGTGAGGCGCGACGTGCATGCGATAGTATCGGTGACGTGCGCACCGCCGTCCTTCGCCTGTGTCTCGCGGCCTCCGCAATCGCGCCCGCCCTCGCCGCCGCGCCGATCGCGCAACGCAATCCCGACGCGGCACGGATCAGGAACCCGGTCGCGTCGACGGCGGAATCGATCGCCGACGGCAAACGGCTGTATCAGCGCTACTGCGCGAGCTGCCACGGGTCGAACGGCGAGGGCGGACCGGGCAACGACCTCATTCCGGCCGCGCCCGATCTCACCGACAAGGAATGGAAGCACGGATCGACCGACGGCGAGATCTTCGCCGTGATCAAGAACGGCGTGCCGCCCGATCTGAACATGGTGCCGTTCGCCGATCAGCTCAAGGACGCCGAGATCTGGAACGTCGTCAACTACATTCGATCGCTGGCCAAAAAGAATGAGAAACGGTTTCAAAACCGCGCCGTTCACTTGGCCAGCGGATCGGGCCGCACCTGGAACTTCACGAGCTTGCTCGTGGTGCCGCGCCCGCCCTCCATGTGGAACGGCGCGCGCGTCGAGATGCTCGTCCAGATGCCTTTGCCCTTCCAGCCCGCCTTCGCGTCGTCGATGCGGCCGTCGATGCCTTTTGCGTAGAAGCCCATCGGATAGGGCACTCGGAAGGTCATGAACTTGCCGCCGACGAGCGCGAGCAGCGCCTCTGACTCGTTGCCGGTCGCGAGCGGAACGTCCGTGCCGAGCCCGAGCATGTCGAAGCGATCGACGAAGTCGTAGTACGCCGAGTCGGCGCTCGCCGAATCGACCGCGCCCTGGTAGTTCGGACCCGGCAGCGGATAGAACGCCCACCCTTCGGGGCAGTGCTGGCCGGTGGCGGTCGGTCCGTTCAGCGGCCCCTTGCACTTGCGTCGATCGAAGCTCGCCAGCTGCCCGCTCGACAGCACCGTCCAGACCACGCCCCGGCTGTCGACGTCCATGCCGCGCGGCGCGAAGCCGCGGCCGCTCGCCTTCGGATCGTTCCACGGCAACTCGTAGATCTCCGAGAGCGCGGTCGCTGGCGGGTTGCTGCCCGGCACGAGACGGACGAGCGATCCCGGCATGCCCTGCACCGACCCCCAGATCGATCCGTCGGCCGGGCTCGGCGCCACGCCGTAGAACGGCGCATTGATGCGCTTGTCCTTCGTCGGATCGATCGGCTGATCGGGCTCGACGTACGCGTCGCGCTTGCCGTTGCCGTTCGTGTCGAGGACGAACACGGTCCAGCCCTGCGCCTTCTGCTCGTCGTGCGTCTTGTCGTACACCTTCGTGTCGAACCAGCCCTCGACCGGGCCGCCGCCCGTGAACCAGAGGACGCCGTTGTCGTCGAAGTTCAGGTGATGGGTGCCGAAGCAGGTGTCGATCGTGGAGACCTGCTTCGTCTTCGGATCGTAGAGCTGCATCTGCCGGCCGCTCTGCGCGATCGGGAACGCCATCGCCGATGGATGGCTCGATCCCTGCTGGCAGAACGCCGGAGTCTGGTTCGGACGGATGCGCGCAGCGATCCAGACGCGCGCGTTGTCGTCCATCGCGAAGCTGTGCGCCGTGGTCTGCGCCGTCCAGATCGCCTCGTCGCCCCAGTACGGCGACGACTGCGCGGGCGGATTGTTCGCCTGGCTCGGCGTCTTCGGGTCGCGCACCTGCAGCTTGATCTGCGTCGCCGTGTTGTGCACCGGATTCACGACGGGCATGTAGTCGGCGCTCTCCTCGAGCGCGCCGTACACGGGACCGTTGGCGTTGACGGTCGGATGCCGTTTGTCCGTCCCGATCTCGTCGTGCAGGTACACTTTCGGATCGGCCCAGTCCCACATCGTGACGACGATGTTTCGCTCGCGGCCCTGCGGACGCGCGGGCGCCGCCTCAGGGAGCTTGCCTTTCGCGATCGCGTCGGTCCAGTCCGCGTACATCGCCAGCGCGCGCGAGCGGCCGACCTGCGTGAAGCGCGCGCTCATCGCGCCGCCCGCCTGCCCCGCCTGAATCCGCCGATCCCACGCCTGCGACGACGAGCCGAACGTGCCGAGGCTCGCGGGAATCTCGCGCGTCGCCTTGCCGCCCAGCTGATGGCAGCCGGTGCACCCGTCGGTGTTGACCACCTGGCGAATCCACTCGCCCTGGCTCCTGATGTTCGGCGCGATGCCGTTGCCGGTCGGGCCCGTGCCGGGAAAATCGCTCTTCGGCGGCACGCGCATCAGCGAGAACCAGTAGAGCGCGGGATAGTACTCGGCCGCTGCCTTGGCGGTCGGCGCGGGCACGGCCGTGAGGTTCAGCGTCTTGCCCGGCGCGGCCGTCTTCTTCGGCGAATCGACGAGGCCGTAGCCGCGGACCCAGACCGCGTAGTCCGCCTTCGGCAGGTCGGGCACGAGGTAGCGGCCCTGGTCGTCGGTCACCACGATCTTGCGAAGCGTGGTCGGCAGCGTCGTCGATTCGGCGATCACCCAGACGCCGGCCTCGGGGCCGCGCGCGCCGGTGACCACGCCGCCGATGTCGTCGGCGTCGACGGCGACGGCCGCCTGCGCGGCGGCGTCCGTGCGGGCGAGGCCGAGCGCGGCCGCGACGATCGTCGCGAGCACGAGGCCCGCGACCGCTGCGAAGAAAAATTTCCTGATCATGAAGACCTCCGTGAGAGGAGAACCGGAGACCCGGCCATGCTGAACACGCGGGCAGCGGATGTCAACGCCGTCATCGGGTCACGCGCTCGAAGTACGCGGGCAGGTCGCCCTTGGTGTCCTTCAGGATGTCGACGATCGCCTGCCGATCCGCGAGCGGGAGCGCCGCGCGGTAGCGATCGCCGCGCTCCTCGCCGGAGAGCACCTGCCACATGCGCCGGTAGATCGGATCCTTCGCCGTGGGCGGCAGCGCGTCGAACGCTGCGGAGTAGATCTCGTAGCTGCACGGGTACTTGAGCAGGCGGCGCTGGAGATCGAGATCGTGCAGCGAGCGTCCCTTCGCGTCGCGCGGTCCCGTCGCGGCGAAGCGCTCGGCGAAGGGCGACGATCCCTGCACGCGATCGGCGAGCGGCGCTTCGTCGACGAAGAGCAGGTAGTCGACGAACTCGGTGGCGATGCCGCTCATCATCTCGGCGATCAGCCGCTCCTCGCCGGGAGCGGCGACAAACGGCGCGTGGAGCGTCGGATCGGCCGCGCGCGCCTCCCAGCCGACGCGCGTGATCAGGTTGACCATGTGAATCTGGTGCGACAGCACCAGCAGCGCGACGATGTCGCTGGACGTCGACTGATACCCGTCGGCGTCGAACAATCCCGTCACCGAGCCGAGATCGCGCGCGCGGCCGGCGTCCATCTTCGTCGACTCGTTGCCGCGATGCCGCACCGCGCCGCTGCGTCCGGTGACGAACCAGCCGCCCCAGCGCTCGGCGACGGAGCTGCGGTGGTCGGTCATCACGGACCTGGCGGGCGCCTCGTCTCCTGAAGACGAGGTCGTGCTGAACATCAGCATGCCGGGCACGCCGAGCGTGTCGCCGGCCTTGTGGCACCCGAGGCAGGTGAGCACGCGCTGGAACGCGGGCCGCTCGACCGGGCGCTGTTCGAGCGTGTAGAACACCATGCCCTCGGTCGCGTCCTGCGCCGCCACCTCGATGATCTCGCCGTCGCGCACCCAGCCGAGCGCGATGCGATCGTTGAAGAACAGCGCGCGCGGGTTGGCTTCGCTGATGCGCCGCCGCTGAAAGCTCGTCTGCGAGAACACGAGCATCTGCGAATCGACCGGGATGCCGAGCGCCCCGAGCGCCGAGCCCAGATAGCCGCTGCGGCCGTCGAAGGTCAGCCGGACGCTGCCGTCCTGCAGCTTCGCGCCCAACTCGGACACGGCGTTGTGCAGCGGCGCGGTCGAGTACGCGATGGCCGGATCCTCGGAGGATCCGAGGAACATCCCGCCGCGCTGCGCGCCGACCACGATCGGGCGCCGCGCCAGCAGGCACAGGGACGCGGTGGCGGCGAGCGCGACGCGCATCGCGGGCGGAAGCATCATCTGCAGCCGCCATCCTAGCGGAAACGCCCGGCGCGACTCCACCTCGGACGATCAGCGTCCCGCGGCGCGCAGCGGTGCGAAGTCCTGCCAGATCTGCTGCACGATCTTCGGATCGACGACGCGCGTGTCGGCCTTCTCAGGCTCTTTGTCCGAATACAGCACGAGCTTGACGGCGGTGCAGTGCGGGCCGAGCGCGCCTGGATCGAAGACGTAGAGTCCCTCGTGGATCGGAGCGTTTCCGTCGACGCGATGTTCGAGCCTGAACGGATGGATCGGCGCGACCTCGGCATCGTCGCAGAGAACGCGCATGCGCGAGAAGCTGGACTTGAAGTGCGGCATCGGTGGAAGCGCGACCCCCTGCGTCTGCGCGGCGCCGCGCGCGACGGCCGTCCAGAAGCCTTCCGCCATTTTCGGCGTGACGCGGACGAGGAGCACCGACGGACGATCCTCCACGTAGTCGGACCATTCGCCGAAGTCCATCAGCGGCCTGACGGGCACCGGCTCGGCGGTCGTCGTGCGCGCTCCGGCGCGCCGCGCGCCGCCGCTCATCTTCTCCGCCTGATACCGCGCGCCGAAGATCGCAACGGGCGTGATGAACGCCACGTCGAACGCGGTCGAGGAGATCTGATACGGACCGAGGCTGCCCGCGCGGCGCTGCGCGGCATCCTCGAGCGCCGCCTCGGGGAACGGCGACGGCGGCTCTACCGGAAGGTGCGCGCCGCTCGGCGGCGCCGCCTTCTCGATCTTCTGTTCCGCGGCTGCGAGAACTTCGCACACGTCGGCCTTGCGCACGACGCGCGATGCGCCGCGTCCGCCGTCGCCCTTCTCGTCGCCGACGAGCGTGATCCCGACAACGCCGCCATCGGCAGTGAAGACGGGACCGCCGGCGCCGCCGCGCGCGAGCCGGAAATCGGCGTCGATGCGATGCGCGTCCACGCGCGTCGCCGTCCCCGGCGTCACGCCTTTCTGCTGCCGCAGCGGCACGCCGATCGTGAAGATCTCCTGCCCCTCCGCCACTGCCGGCGTCGCCGGCTGCGCGCATCCCAGTTGAACGGGACGCACCGATGCGGCCGCCGCCGGATCGATCCGCAGAATCGCGACGTCCCGCGCGGCATCGGCCGCGAGCACGTTCGCGGCCACCTTGACCGCGGGATCGATCTGCACGTCGATCGACGTCGCCTCGCCGATCGCGCGCTGGCTCGTCACGACGAGCCCCTTCGGATCGACGATGAATCCCGACGCGCGCGCGGCCGGCGTCCACAGCGCGACGACGCTGTCCTGCCACTGGGGCAAGAGCACCCACGGATCGGTGTCGGCCGCAGCCGCCTCCGCCGCGGCCGCGGCGTCGATCGGCCCGCTCTCGGCGTTGGCGGTCGTCAACTCGAGCACCGCGTCGCGGCCGGCGGCGATGTCGAGCGTCTGCGTCCACTGGTAGGCCTTGCCGTGGAACGCCACCGGACGGTCCGATTCGACGGTGTAATTCCCCGGACGCAGCTTGATGTCAACGGTGCCGTCGGCGCCCGTCACGACCAGACGCGGCGTGACGGTGGCGGGGTTGTCGCTCACGAGCAGCGCATGCCGCGGAACCGGCGCGGGCTTCCCGTCCGCGTCGGCCAGCATCACGCGGATGTGCAGCACGACCAGCGCCTGCGCGCACGCCACGCGCGGGATGGGGAAGGCGAGCGCCGCGACGACGATGGCGCGAAGCATCACCGCATCGTCGCTTTCGCGGCCACGCGATGTCAACGCCGCGCGGACCGTGCGCTTGACCTCGCGGCCAGCGGCCCCTATAGATCGCCAGGCGACCCGACCTAACCGATCGTGAGATCGGTCTTCGAAAAATCTCCGCCTGTGCAAAGGAGCGGCATATCGGCGAGCTTCGCCGTCGCGTACGAGAGGCAATCGCCGAAATTGAGCGCGGCGTTGTGGTGGCCTCGACCGAACCGCGCATGCGCTTCGACCGCAGTTTTCCAGTGGTCCTCGCCAAAGGGCACGACGCCGACACTCCAGTCGGTCAGAAAGCGCTCGAGAAACGCTCGCGGATCCATCGTCAGACGCGACCGCAGGACGAGCGCTGCTTCGACAAGGGTCGGGGCTCCGATCGCCAGCGTGTCCGCCTGATCGAGCTTCGCAAGGAGATCGAGACAACCGGGTTGTTCCGTGGCAATCGCGACGATGGCAGACGAATCCAGGATCACACGCCCTCTGGCCCGTAGCCGAGAAGTGCGTCCTCTTCCTTGCGGGTCAGGCGGCGGCGCCGGTACTTTCGCGGCACTTTCGGCCAGACGTCGCGCCGCAGAAAATCCAGGAACTCTGCCGGGCGGTCTCGGCGGATCACACGACTCGCAAGGCGCGCCTTGCGTTCCTCGAGCGCACGACCAATCGCCTCGGTCTTGCTCTCGCGCGCCAGTTTGGCGACCTCGGCGGCCAATCGCTCGACGTGCGGGTTCTTGATGTTGAGCGCCATCGTCCCAGTTTGGCTTGCATGGTGTAATTTGTCAACCTGGGTGTAGCCACCCGTCTGCTTGATCTGTCTGCTGGTTGCCGCCGCGGTCCGATCGCCGTCCTGAAGGGTGCATAAACCCGGATGCGGTCCCGCTGCCGGCCGGTTCGCGGCAAGAACACCAGGACGGCTGCGTCGCCTCGTCGATCAAGAGCGGGAGCTTATATCACAGACGCGGCAAGAACCGTCAAGATGCTGTCGATCCTGCCCTGGGACATTACGGGGTGACTACTTCGTCTCGTTGAGTTGTTCAATCACCTTCGCATAACAGGCTGGACAGATGCTGTGGCTGAACTGGGTATTGGTGTGTTTCGAGATGTAGGCGTCGACCGACTCCCAATAGTTCTTGTCGTCACGAATTCGCTTGCAGTACGAACAGATCGGAAGGAAATCCTGCAGGGTTCTGACTTCGGCCAGCGCAACCTGCAACTCCCGCAGAAGCGTTTCGCGCTCCTGTTCCGCACGCTTCCGCTCGGTAACGTCACGCGCGACGCCATAGATCACCTGCCGACCGAAGTCCGGTGCTGAATTCCACAGCAGCCATTTGTAAGAGCCGTCTTTGCAGGCGTAGCGGTTTTCGAACGACAGCGCCTGACCGCCGCCACGGACTTGACGGTTCTGCTGAAGCGTCCGTTCACGGTCATCGGGATGCACGAATTCGATGAACGATCTCGACATCAGCTCCTCGCGGGCAAATCCGAGCGTCGTCTCCCAAGCCGGATTGAGTCGCTTGAAGCGGCCGCTGAAGTCAAGGACGCAAAGCATATCGATTGAGAGATCGAAGAAGCGTTCCTCGAGCACACGGATGCGGCCGCCGCCCTCTTCGTCGTCGATGCGTTCGTCAGTCGGCATGATGCTTCGTCAAGAGAATCACGCGCCGCGCCGCTTCGCTTGAATGAATCCGATTGTCTCACGGACCTGCGCCAATCATTACCGTGCGAACCACAACTCGACTGTTCACACGTCGGTGATCGACTCATGAGACGGGGGCGGCGCACTTGACATCGAAACAGGCTAATGGTGATGTTTTTATCTGATCAGCAAATGTTCGATCTGGGCATTCAGGATGTGTGATCCGCAAATATTTTTGCCGCGCGGATTTCAGGCTGCGTGTTGCTCGAGACGGTATTCGTGATGCAGGCCGCCGGGAATCGGCGTCGCCGCTACGCGGTAACCGTCTGCCAATCGGTGGCCGGTTGATTTTCCGATCCTGTGCATACTGAAAACGTCGTGCGCGTTGAAACGATTGCACTTGTCGGAATCGACCGATACGCTCTATTCGCGATGAGGTCCGTCCTAATGTCCGTTCTGGCGATGCTCCGCGGAGCGGTCCGGTCAGAGCAGCGCTCCACCTCGAGGCCCTCGCGCTGCGCCATCAACTGCTCGTCCTCCAGCAGTCTCGGCCGCCGCGGGTTCGCTTGGCGTGGGGCGCGACCGCCCTCTCGGACCCAGCGCACCGTCCCGGCCAATCACGCGAAGCAGATCGCGGCGGCCGATTTCTTCGTCGTTCCGACTGCGACGTGTCGCCTGTTCGCCGAAACACGCCGCGATGGAGTTTTCAGGAGGCACAAGTCAGGCGATCCAAACGACACGCTCAAAGCACCGTGATCACTTTGAGTGCAAACTTCTTCCGGCCGGCCGGTTCGAGGTAGGCGATGGCATTCCCGCTCTCGGACCACGCCGGCAGCGAGATGTCCTTGCCGTCTTCGATCGTCTGTGTCTCACCTTCGGCATTCATGATCGTGAGGCGGCCAGCGCCCGGCGAGCGGAACACGATCATGCCGAGCGATTCGGGCGACCACGAGAAGGTGTAGCCGGGAAAGATCTCTTCGTCGACGAACTCGCCGATGACATGGCCCCTGAGCAGCAGCCGGTTCACCGTCCGAACCATGCCTGCCTTCGATTGCAGCGTCGCCGGCGCTTTCCTTTCGGAGTTGAGATACGCGGTGTTGCGGTCTCGCGGCTCGTCGACGACGGCGCGCGTCGTGTCGACGGCGATTGTCAGCAGCGGATTGCCGAAGAAGCTCCTCGCCGACTTCCACTTCCAGTAGGCCTGCGCCCAGATCGGCTGGCGATCGATCGGCGCCGGCTCGGCGTTCGTCTTCAGCAGGTAGTGCCGGACCTTCAGCGACTCGACCGTGACGCCCTGCACGACCTGCAGATAGACCTCCGCCTCGTCATCGGACCAGGCAAGCTGCGCCGGACGGCCTTTCACCTTGTCGACGTCGATTGTCGTCCACGTCGACGCCTCTGAGAATCGGACCAGCGGAGTGGGCGCTGCGCTCGCCACAATGGCACTAGCGGCCGCGACGACGAGTCCGCACAGAAGGGCCTTCATGCGCATCGATATTATGACCGCAGCTGCGCTCGTACTTCATGCTTTCCTGCGTCTCGAGGTGCAACAGCGAAACGATCCGTCAGGCAATGCGACGCCGTGCCTGTGCGAAAACTCGACCGAGTCGCTACGCGACCTCGCGGTCGTATCGCGATCGCTATTCTCGCTATTCTTCACGTGAACGCTACGGGCGCGACCGACGGAGGTTCTCGGAATTCACGATTTCATGTCCGTACGCGCGCACCGCCGCGACGTTCTCGCCGCGTACCGCCGCGCCGTGCGCCTGTTTGCCGAACACAACGCGCGGTGAGCAACGAATGGTTACGGCGGCGGGGCCGCCGGTTTGCGAAACATCGCCGGATCGATCGCGACGTTCGGCTGGACGGCGGTGAGCTGAATGGTGTCCTGACCGTCGAGCCAGACGACCGTCAACCGAAACGGCATCTTCACGCCGGCGACCTCGCGGTAGTCTGCATAGTCGATCTGCGTCGGGATCCGGCCGACCGGCGATTCGGCATAGCGCACCTGACGGACGAGCAGACCGGTCTCCTTGTCGAAATACAACGTCGCAACCACGCCGCCGGGCGTCGTGCCCTGAACGACCTGCACGTCGCGATCGGCGAGGGTGTCGCTCGGGCCGACGCGCCATGCCGACAGCGCGCTCTTGATTCGCGCCGGGAACGAGAGCTGGGCATCGAGCTTCAGGCCCTCGAGATCCTGCCCGGTCAACGCGAGCACCGGCACCGGGCGGTGCGGCGCCGCCGTCCAACCGCTGCTGCCGTCGTATGCCGTCGTGCTGTCGCCGTCGAGCGTATGAGTAATGGTGGTCCGCTCACCCGACGCCCTGGCGAACACCTCGAACTTGCGCGGCTCGGATTCGGGGCCATATCCGGCGCTCGTGCCGGTGGCGACGAAACTGGTGAGGCGAGCGAGACGGTCGGCGCCGCCGAGGGCGCGAATGAACGTGTCGAGCACCAGATCGATCGACGGCGCATTGGGAAAGGGCGCGACGATATCCGGGGGATCGACGATCTTCTCCATGTACAGGGTGGAGAGGTTCGGTGTGACGATCGGCCGATCGCTTCCGCGGTGGCACGTGTAGCACGTGATCAACTGACGACCGCCGAAGCTGGTGCGATTGATCGTCGCCATCATCGTGATCATGCGCCGCGCGGTCCGCTTCCTCGGGTTCGTGTCGGCCGCGTACGCCTGCCAGCCGGTGTCGCTCGAGGTATGGCAGTCCTCACACGACATCCCCAGCGCCGCGGAAAAAAGGCCCATCGTCTCCATGAACCGGTTCGCGGTGATGCCCTTCAACACCTGGACGTTCTTGAACACGTCCTCCGCCAGCACCGGTTTCGGTTCTGCGACCGTCTGACCCTGAACCAGCGCGAGGCTCAGCGCACACGCCAGCGAGCACGCGAACAGTGCGCAGTTCATCCGCAAGGCGCTACCGCGTGAAAATGTAGACCGCGCCGGCTTGCGGCGTGGAGTTGTCGCGCTGGTTGCCGTTGATGCCCTTCGCGCCGCTCGATTCGAAATGCGCGCCGACCGCCATCGTCCGGCCGTCGCGACTGAGGGCGATCGCGCTGCTGAACTCGTCGAATTTTTCCGTATTCGATCCCTTCACGTACACCTGCTGCGACCATGTCGTTCCGGAGCGGCCGAACAGATAGAGGGCGCCGGCTTCGTCAGCCGAGTTGTCGTCCTGGCGGCCGTTGATGCCCTGCGCCGCGCTGTCTTCGTTTGGCGCGCCGACCGCGAGCGTGCTGCCGTCGCCGCTCAGGTCGAGGCGGATGCCGAACCAATCGTGTTTGCCGACGTTGGACGCCTTGAAGTTCGCCTGCTCCGTCCACGTCGTGCCGTTGCGCACGAACACGTACGCCGCGCCCGACGAGTTGTCGTCCGGGCCGTCGACCACTCCCGAGTGGCCGCTCTGCACGACGTTGATGCCGGGAACCATGGTGTCTTCGTCGAGAGCGCCTGCCGCGACGGTGTTCCCGTCGCCGCTGATCGCAACCCAACAGCCCATCGAATCCTGCCGGTCCCCTTCCTTCGCCTTCAAGTAGGCCTGTTGCGCCCAACTCGCGCCTCTGCGCGTGAAGACGTAGACCGCGCCGGTTCCGGCCGCGCGTCGATCGTAGGGTCCGTTGATCGCTCGCGACGATCCGGCTTCGTCGAACGAACCGACCGCGATCGTGCTGCCGTCGCTGCTGAAAGCGACCGAATACCCGAAAAGGAAGTTCGCCATCGCGTTCGCGGCCTTGAGATAGGCCTGCTGATTCCACGTGCTGCCGCTGCGCGTGAACACGTACGCCGCGCCCGAGTTCGGCGCAGCGTTGTCCTGCTGATTGCCGTTCACTCCGGTGGCGGCGCTATCTTCGCCAATCGCGCCGACGATCAGCTGATTGCCGTCGCCGCTCAGGCTGATCGAGTACCCGAACTGATCGCCATCATCCGCCTCGCCCGTGTTCGATGCCTTGATGTACGCCTGTTGAGACCACTTCGTCTCGCTCCGGCTGAATACGTACACCGCGCCCGAATTCGGCATCGAGTTGTCGGCCTGATCGCCGTTGATGCCGGTCGCGGCGCTGTCTTCGTACGGCGCGGACACGGCGAGCGTGTTGCCGTCGGCGCTCAGGGACACACCGAACCCGAACTGATCGTCCGGACCGGTATTCGAGGCTTTTATGTAGGCCTGCTGCGACCAGCCGCCGGATCCGCGAACGTAGACATACACGGCGCCGGCGCTGAACATCGAATGATCGTCCTGGTTGCCGTTGACGCCGCTGGCCGCGCTCTCTTCCATCGGCGAACCGACCGCCAGCGTGCTGCCGTCGGCGCTGAGCGCGGCCGAAAACCCGAATTGCGCGCCGGCGCGCGGATTCGAGGCCTTGACGTAGGCCGCCTGCTTCCACCTGGACGTCGGCCTGGTTCTCGATGCAGCCGCGCGCGCCGCAGGCGCGCCTCGCTGTACCTGGCCGTCGGCCGTCGCGCCGGCCGCTGCAGCCAGCAGCAGCAAGACACCGACACTGCGGCTCGTCATGCGGCTCGTCACGTCGAATTACCGCCCGCCGCCGGTCCTCGCCGGCGCGCAGGGGCCCGGCTGATTCGGCTGGCCCGGATCGTTTCCGCGGTAGATCTCCTTGCCGTTCGCGTCGATGACGCGCGCATTCTCGGACAGCGTCATGTACGGCGACCCGTTCTTCAGCCGGCGTCCGATCATCGTCACGGTGTCGCCGACCTTGATGACGTCCTTCAGCCAGCACCACCCGCGCAGTTGTGTCGCCGTCCCGGCTTCGCCGCGCCACCGCACGACGGTGCCGCTCTCGTCCTTCACGTCGAGCACGACCATCGAGTGCGGGTTGACGAGTTGCAGTTCCACGACTGTGCCTTTGACGGTCGTCAGCTTGGCTTCGTAGCGTCCAGCGTCACCGTGGTGGGCGCGGAGCGACACCGCCGTTGCCAGGAGTCCCACTCCGGCAATCGAGACGAGCGCAGTTGTGCGGTTCATACCCCAGGTCCTCTCCACCTTGTTGTGTTCGGAACGCACGGATCGTACACGCCATGGCAGGTGCGGCGGGCCGGAAAAACGACAGCACGTCTTCACACGCCCGCCGACGATGCCGATGCGATCCGCAGCAGCTTCACGAGCGTTCCCCCGAGCATCGCCGCTTTCTCGGCGTCGCTCAGGAACTGCGCATTCAGGATGAAGTCGACGCCGGCCGGCCACGCATACGGCATATCGGTGCCGTAGACGATCTGTCCGGCGCCCATCTCGGCGACGAGATGGCGCAGTCCCTCTTCACGAAACACCATCGAGTCGATCAGGATCTGATCGCGGAAGTACTCGCTGAACTTCCGTTTCATGCTCGCGCAGTTCTGCCGGTCGCGCGTGCACGCCGCTTCCGATCGGCCGAGGTACGACGGCAGGTATCCGCCGGCGTGCGCCGCGCAGATGCGCAGTCGCGGAAATCGATCGAGCGTGCCGTCGAAAATCAGATGCGACAGGAAGACCGTCGTCTCGAGCGGATTGCCGATGGTGTTGCCCAGTCCGCCGCGGCCGCGCAGCCGCGGATTCTGTGTCGTCCCGGGCGCATTGCGCGGGTGCATGAAGACGAGCGCGCCGAGCTCCTGAGCCTTCGCCCAGAAGGGATCGAACCTCGGCGCCGACAGCTCCTCGCCTTCGACGCTGCCGCCAATCGCCGCGCCGCGCAGCCCCAGCTTCTTGATCCCCTCTTCGAGCTGCTCGGCGGCGAGATCGGGAAACTGCAGCGACACCGTCGCCAGCCCGACGAATCGATCGGAATGCGCGGCGCACCAGGCCGAGAGCGCCTCGTTTTCGACCCTGACGACCTGCCGCGCGAGCTCGCGATCCGCCGAGTACCAGAACGCGTTGACGCTCAGGACCTGGACGTCGATCCCCTGCTCGTCCAGCGCTCTGACCCGCTCGGGACCGAGCACCGGGCCGCCCCCGTCGGCCTGGTCGCCGCCTGAGGTTGCGAGGTCGGTACCTTTGACAATGTCACGGACCTCGGGCACCGACAGGTGGCCGTGGATGTCGACCACCTTGACGCGCCGCCCGCCGATGAAGACTTCGCGCCGCGCCGGACGCGGTTGAACGAAGAGTCCGGCGGTCGCGCTCGCGGCGGTTTTGACGAATTCTCTGCGGGTCGGCATCATGCGCCTCCCATGTGGTCAGATCACCGGTCAACGCGAAGACGGATCGTCCTTATCTCACGATTTCCCTGCTCTGTTAAACAGGATTCTGAACATGAGGACCGCTTCAGTTCCCGTATAGTCTGACCTCCATGACTCGCCGCGAGCACATCAAACGCCTGCTCGGGCTGGCTGCCGCGGCGCCGATCCCGCTGGGCGTGCGCCCAGCCGGACAGACCGGGCAATCCTCACAGCGTTCAGCGCCTTCCATTCCGTCGACCGGCATCGGACGACGGATCAGGCACCTGTCATACAGCGATCAGGGCGGCCGCCCCGACGGTGTGCAGATCATGGTGAACCGCCGCCACGTCTACGTCGGCCACATGTTCAACGACGGCGTCACGATTCTCGATGCCGAGGACCCGCGCCGGCTGAAGCCGGTCGGCTTCTTCACCGCGGGGACCGGAACTCGCACGCATCACTTGCAGGTCGCCGACGATGTGCTGCTGCTCGCCAACGGCGCGAATATCGTGGCGATGCAGTCCTATGACAGCATGCGCGGGTATTTCGAGAACAACCTCGCCGACAGCATCACCAATCGCAAGAAGTTCCGCTCGGGCCTGAGCATTCACGACATCTCCCGTCCGACGGAGATGAAGGAGATTGCCTTCCTCGAGATGCCCGGCTTCGGCATTAACCGTCTGTGGTGGGCGGGCGGACGCTACGCCTACGTCTCCGCGCATTTCGACGGCTTCATCGACCATATCCTGTGCATCGTCGATCTGAAGGCGATCACGAAACCGGAGATCGTATCGCGCTGGTGGCTGCCTGGAATGAATCGCGCGGCCGGCGAGACGCCGACGTGGCCGGAAGGACGGCGCGTCGCGCTGCACCACATGATCACGGCCGGCGATCTTGGTTATGCGGCGTGGCGGGACGGCGGGTTCACCATCCACGACATCAGCGATGCGGCTCGGCCGCTGCTGCTGTCGCGCGTCACCTGGTCGCCGCCATTTCCTGGCGGCACGCATACACCACTGCCGTTGCCCGGCCGCAAACTCGCCGTCGTCGTCGACGAGGCGAACGCGGAGAAATGCGCCAAAGGCACGTTCCACACCTTCATTCTGGATGTGCGGGCGCCGGAGAACCCCGTGACCATCTCCACGCTGCCGACGCCACGAGACCGCGACTTCTGCGCGGCTGGCGTGTTCGGTCCGCACAACGTCCACGAGAATCGGCCTGGATCGTTCCGCAGCGAGGAAATCATCTTCGCGACCTACAACAATGCCGGCGTACGCGTGTTCGACATCAGGGATGCATTCGCACCGAAGGAAATCGCCTCCTGGGTACCGCCGGTTCCGGCGAAACTCATCGATCCCCGGCCCAACGTCGGGCTTGCCGCGAAGACGTGCGACGTCTACGTGACGACGGATGGCCTGATGTACGTCAGCGACTGGAACGGCGGCATGCACGTGCTCCAGTACGAAGGGTAACTGGGACACAATCGGCGTCGGGCTCGAAGAATTGACGAACGCCTTTTCACCGCAACGCTGACGTGTCGGCCACAGGCGGGCGCTCCACAATCTCCTCGCGCTGCCGGTCCCAGTACATCTTTCTTCCTTCGCGGTAGCTGCGCGTCGCCATGATCACGGCGACGGCGTGCGCGAAACCGGTGTCAATGCTTCCGTTCGGCCGCTGCCGACTGCGCATGCAGGCGAGCCAGTTGTCGGTGTGCGCTTTCAGGTTGTCGTCCTGTTTGACGGGCGGCGGCTCGGTGTGACCCGGCAGAAGCACCGGTTGCGGTCTGGCTGCGCGTGAACCTGAATCGAACACGACATTCGAGCCCCACGCGCTGCGTGGCTCGGACGCGAGCCACCACTGCGGACTGCCTTCGCCGCCAGGCGAATAGAGCGTCCCTCGCGTGCCACGAATCACGGTGTAATCGCCGTAGGCATTCCCGAATGTCGTGCTGTAGTCGTAGAGCACTTCGTTCCTGGCGAACGTCGAGACGCAGTGGAAGGTATCCGGATTCTCGCGCACGTCGTGCCAGGTGAATATGCCGCCGTTCGACACGGTGTCGTCCGGAATGAACGTGTCCAGATAGAAGTGCGCGAGCCCGGAGCCGTGGCTGTACCACTGATCGGTGATGCCGCCCGAAAAGTCCTTGAAGATACGAAACTCGAAGTAGACGCGAGGATCGAACGGGCGGTCCGGCCGTCCCAGCAGCCATCGTTTCCAATCTGTGTCGCGCTCGCGAATGGCGGCGACGTTTTCGTCCTTCGGAACGTGCCAGCGCGGACCGTTGTAGTTCCATCGTTGACTGATCGACACGATCTTGCCCAGCTTGCCGCTTCGGATGATGTCCCGTACGCGTTGCTGATACGGGCAACTCAGCCACTGCGATCCCATTTGCGCGACCTGTTTGCTTGCGAGTACGGCTTCGCGGGCGAGCCTGGCGTCCTCCAGCGTGTTCGCCATCGGCTTCTCGCAATAGCAGTCCTTCCCGGCTCGCACGACCTCGGCCAGGATTCTCGCGTGCTGGTGATCCCCGGTACCGATCATCACGGCGTCCAGGCCGGCATCCGCGAGCATCTCTTCGGAGTACTGATACGTCTTCGGACGCTGGCCGAACAGCCGCTTCGCGTCGTCCGCCGCTCGTTCGCGATTCAGCGACCACAGATCGCAGACACTGCGCAGATCGAAATTTGGATCCGTCTGGGCTGACATCTTCAGCATCTGCCGGTGTCCGGCGGCGCGATGCCCGCAGCCGATCTGGCCAATCTGGATTCGATCGTTTGCGCCGACGATCCGCGAGTACGATCGCGCCGTCAGCAGCAGTGCACTACCGGCGAGAAAATCTCTGCGCGACACGGCATCCATGGCAAGGCTCCTTGCGTGAGCAGCCCTTTTTGTCCCTGACTGATGATGCGCCACCTGACCGGTCCGATGATACGCCAGCTGTCGTACAACGACCGCGCCTTGCGCGATGAAGAAGCACGGCACGCGCATGCCGGTCTCGTAATATCTACGACACTAAGCCGAACGCATCGAGTATCTCGATCTGCCGGAGGTCGCGAGCGCCGTCGGGCCTCGCCGGGTGCTGCTCCTGGACGCGGCGACGCCGCTTGGCGCGCCAGCAGGCGCCGCGGCGCGCGATCTCTACTGTGGCGTGACGCATGCGACCGTGCAGACGACAGGCGATCAGGATCCGCTGACGATATTGACCGCGTAGATTGGGGGCGCTGGCGCCTGAGAGCCGGGTCGGCGGCGGCGGCCCATGTTGACAGCTGGCATCGTCCTCGTCGCGGTGTTCGCGTCGGCCACGCTCGCGCGTTTTCACGGCCTCAGCACGTATTCAGGCGCGACCGTGTTCTGTCCCTTGTAACAGCAGGAGCCCAGCCGGTTCGGCCGGTAGGGATTGCTGAGGCTGTTGTTGCCCGCGGGAAGTGCGCCGACTTTCGGGCGAGCGTTGATCCGTGCCAGCACCTGATCGCGCGCCTGCTCGATTCGCTGCAGCAGGCGCTCGACGTTCCAGCCCACGAGCTTGCCTTTCAGGAAGACGACCTTTCCGGCAATCAGCACGTCCCGCACGTGTCTCGGGTTCATCATCGTCACGATCGCGCCGGGCACGTTGTTCATCGGCCAGACATTGATGTTGCGCGCATCGAGCACGACGATGTCGGCCTCCTTGCCAGGAGTCAGCGTTCCCACTTTGTCCAGGACGCGATTGGCCGCCGCGCCGGCGATGGTCATCATCTCGATCACCTGCCGGGACGTGAGCAGTTGCGGAATCGGCAGACCGCCAGGGTTGCTGATTGGAAAGGCCAGGTCGTTGGCGAGCGCGCGCTGCAGGCAGAAGGCCCCGCGCATCAATGAAAACGGGTCGGTCGTCATGTTCGTGTCGACGTCCGGGCTCAGACTCGGCAAGATGCCGTGATCGAGCGCATCCTGAAAAGGAGGCATCCCGTGCCGCATCTGCATCTCGATGAGCACGGCAATCGAGACATGAGCCCCTCTGTCTCGCCAGATCTCCCAGGCCTTCGACTTGCTGCTGTTTGGGTACCCTGCTCCGTTGTAACTGACTTGAGCGCGGGGTTCGTCCTGCCACCGGGTGCAGTGAATGAACGTGACGTCGGACCAATCGGCGAGATTACGCGGGTCGGCTGCGGCATTGATGACCACGTTCGAGCCACCGACGTTGTGGTTGTTGATGAGGGCACCGAACGCGCGTCCGAGCTGCCATCCGCTGTAGCCGGCGCCCGGGAATGCCTCCGTCGGACCGGCGCCGCAGCCGAGCGTCACCAGTTGGTCGCGGGAGCTGAAGTACTTTTTCGCGATGCGACCGATGCCCCTGGTCGTGTCGCCCATGGCGCCGGGGAACTCGTACGGAATACCGTCCGCACGCCGGTCGATCCCGGGGCTGTAGTCGTAAACCATCCGGCGGCCCGAGTCGACGAGCCCCTGGATCATGGCGTCGGTGTGGTCCGGGCTGTGCGACGCCTGTGAAGTATCCGTGCCCATCGTGACGCCTTCAGTGATTTCGCTCAGGCAGGCCACGAGCTCACAGATGTAGAGGTCCTCGGGATCGTAGGGGACGCGGCCCAGATCCCAGATGATGTTGGCGGGATTCGCCGGGTCGGCGATCCGGCCGGCCGTCCAGATGTTCTGGACCACCGATCCGTAGGTCTCCAGCGGCCAGCTCCCGGCAAGCAGGCCGTCGGGGATGAGGCTTCGCTGGAGTGTTTCGTACTGGTGATGATGCGTGGTGATGAAGCCGGGCATGACGATCGTACCCGCGCAGTCGATGACCTCCGCATTGCCCGCTGCGTCCGCGGACACGTTGGGGGCGACGGCCGCGATCTTCGTCCCGTCGATCAGCACGTCCGCTTTGTCGAAGTCGCCGACGCGCGCGTCGAGGCTCAGCACGGCGCCGCCGCGCAGCAGGATGCGCCGTCTCCGGCCGTCGCCGACCAGGCCCTGCAGGTCTGCCCGCGTTGCCGAACGCAGGCCGGCGAGTTGCCCGGGCGCGGTCGCGGCGACGAACCCGGCCGCGCCCACCTTGAGGAAGTCGCGTCGCAGCAGGTCTGACATCACTCGTAATACGCCGGCGCCTTCTTCAGCTTCGCGTTCGCGCCGAAGTCATGTTCGATCCACAGCGTCGTCTTCGTCTGCTTCAAGTACTCCTCGATCGCTGCGCGCGAGGCGGCTGACTGGTGGACATCGAACTCGTTGTCGGGTGGCGCCCGATGGAACGTGCGCTCCGGCGGATAGTGATAGAGGTCGCCGCCGAGCATCAGACGGCCGGTCTTCGACAGGCGCAGCACGAGGACTTGATGCCCGGGGGTATGGCCGGGCGCGGATTTCACGACCACTTGCCCATCGCCGAACACGTCGAACTCGTCGGCCTCGAGCGCGATCGACCGGCTGTCCCTGAGCCTGGTGTAGAAGGAGGGATCGACGCGTTCGTTGTTCTCCTTCCACATGAAGTCGCGCTCGGCCGGCCGCGCGAGCCACGTCGACGAGGCGAACTCGTCGAGGTTGGCCGTGTGATCTCTGTGCGCGTGCGAGATGGCGACATAGGTAATGTCCGCCGGCCTGTAACCGATCTGCGCCAGTTGGCTCTCGAGCGTTCGCGTCACGACGGCGGCCGCCGTCGGGTTGATGTTGGATCGCGCGCCGCGTTGCGCCTGCGCTTCGACGAGGCGGTCGGGAATGACGCCGACGTCCCACATCAGCGTCCCCTTCGGGTGCGCGATGAGAAAGCACGGCACCGGCATACGAGTCTCACCCACTTCGGCCGTCGCCACGTGATAGCGCTCGACGCCTTCCTTCGAAATGTTGAGGACGCCGCAATCGAAGACATACAGGCGAAGCGATTTGGGAGGAGGCGCCGCGGGAGCGGCAACGGTCGGCGCGCGACCGACGCCGCCCCAGAGTCCGATGAGCAGCGGGAGAAGCGGCGCCGTTCGCCGTCGCAGCGAGCTCGATCGAGGCGGCATGGCTCGACCTCCGGCGAGATTCTATCGCGCGGCGCTCACTTTTGCTCTCGAGCAAGGGACGGTACGGGTATCATGCCGATTCCGATGCATGCGCCTGCATCCGTTCCTGCGCGCACGCTCATCGTCCTGATGGCGTGCGCTGTCTCGGCTCTCGCTCAAGAGCCGGTGTTGCTCGACGGCAAACCGGTGCGGATGATCGCGAACGACAAGGTGACGCTCGCCGTGCGGTCCGAGGGTGGCGCCATGGTTCGGCTGGTCTTGAACGACGACCCCGCCGCCGTCAACCCCTTGCATGCCGAGTTGGGACACTTCGTGTGCGTCGATGGCTTCGGGCCTGTCTCGCCTGAGGAGCGGATCGCCGGCTTGCCCGGCCACGGCGAAGCGCACCGCGTGCAGTGGGAGATCCTCGCGTCCGGCCGAACGAGCGCCGCCGGCGGATTCGGCACCATCACGATGTCGTTCTCCGCGACGCTGCCGCTGGTCCAGGAAGTGTTCCGGCGGACGATCCGCATCGTCGATGGTGAGAACGTCGTGTACGTCGAGAGCGAGCTGGAGAATCTGCTGTCGTTCGACCGCCCGATCAACTGGGGAGAACACGCCACGATCGGCGCGCCGTTCCTCGAGCTGGGGAAGACGGTCGTGGAGATGTCCGCAGTGCGAGCGATGACGCGCTCGCACGAATCCCAGTCCGAGACGCTGCCACACCGGCTCGCCTCGTTCAGGCCGTTCACCTGGCCCATGGCGCCAGGGCTGAACGGCGAATCGATCGACGTTCGCTCGACGCCTGCGCGAGTGCCGATCGTCGATCACACCACGTCCCTGATGGACCCGGCACGGCGCCTGGTGTTCGTCACGGCCTTCAACGCGAGCAGGCACCTGCTGCTCGGGTACATCTTTCGGAGGGAGGAGTACCCGTGGACGCAGTCGTGGGAATCGTATCCGGGCGATAACCGCATCGCTCGCGGCCTGGAATTCGCCACGCAGCCGTTCGACCTGCCCCGGCGCGAAGTGATTCAGACCAATTCACTGCTCGGCGCGCCGACGTACCGCTGGCTTCCCGCCAAATCGAAAATCGGATCAGCGTTCCTGATGTTCTACACGCGAACGCCCGACGGATTCCAGAAGGTCGACGATGTCGTCCTCGCGAACGGAAAGGTGACGGCGACGGATGCAACGTCGGGCGTCACCGTCGTTCTCGCGGCCTCCCGCCCGCTGTAACGCAGTCGAATGCGCGTACGCGTGGTTGTCGTTTATCGGCCACACCACCGACAGCCTCTGGAGCGTGGACCTCCTCCGGTGCGAGTCGATCGCGCTTCGGAGCTACTGGGTGCTCGTTGTTTGAGGCGTACCGCTGGGCGGCGAATCTTCGGATTTTACAGATCGAGGAAATCAAGACGGTGCCGCATGTCCCGTCGTCCCATCCCTTCGTCGAGCGCTTGATTGGGACGGTGCGTCGAGAATTCCTCGACCAGGTGCCGTTCTGGAATGCCTGTGATCTGGAACGGACGTTTAGTGAGTTCCAGGTTTACTACAACGCGATTTCGAGTTCCTGAAACTCCTGCGACCGAGCGCGCCACGCCACGAATTCGAGCAGCCAGCGAAGCGACACATAGCACAACGACACGAGCACGAAGCCTCCTCTGTAGCCAGGCTACGGCCCAATTCTACGCACCCACCCTATCCGATTCGCGTTTGCCGCTCGGGCATCGAGACCGGATCCGAATTTGTGCACCCTTCACGGTTCGCGTGTGGGCGTTCAGAACCGAGTCTTCGGGTACACATTCGTGCTCTTCTTCGGTGCGCCTGGCCTCGTCATCAGCCATTTGTGACTGGACAGAATGAGCTGATCGATCCCGAGTCCAAGTTCGCGCGCTTGGATGCGTAGTGTGTGCATCCCGCTCGTCGCGAATCGCACCGTCGGTCCGCGGACGCCGATGCCGTTCCCGTCATCGTGCCACCCCCAGCCGCTGACGCCGCAGCCGTCGCATTCCTCGAGCGCCAGCGGCATGGCGGATGCGCTGGCGATCCGCCATGCTGGCTGCCCGGTCGCATCCACGCTGTCCGAGAACTGGGCCCAGACCGAATCGTACGACGCCGATTCGAGCGCCGTGTTGCCACGCATCCACAGCCTGAACTCCAAACCGGCCGGAGCCAGAAATGTCAGCTCGAAGTAGTCGACAGGCGCGTCGCTCGGCATGTCAGGGTTCCCCACGCCGTTGATGGGTTCCCAGACGCGCCGCGCAGCAGCCGCCGTCGGATCGTCACTGCGCACGTAGTTGCCGTGGAGCACAGCGTCGGCCGCGTAGAGCACGATATCGCGTGCATCGGCGCTCATGAACGCAGCCGTCGGAACGATGTGTGTGATGAAGCCTTCGCCGCCGCCGGATCCCCGCCAGTGCGCGTTGACGAGCGGCATGTCGTGCGTTTGCGAATCACCGAAGAGATACACGCCTCCGCTCGTCCGATCGGCGACGACGCCCGCGGCACCGTCGGCCTTGGCGCCTCCGAAAAACGTGGCGAAATTCGGCGTGGACAAGATGCCGGTTGGCGAGAGCGGGACCGTCGCGTAGAAGGAATGACTTGGCGTGAAGTCGAGCGTACCCCTCACACTCCCCTGCCACGCGTCGGCGGTCAGCGGAAACGCAGTCGAATACGTGATGCCGCCCACGTGCACGAGTCCGCCGCTCAGCGCGACGCCGGTGGCCGCGTCGCTGCCGGTGCCGTCGAGGTATCGCGTCGCAATCGTGGTGCGCGTCGGTGCGATGACGAGCTGCGTCACGAACGCGGCGCTCGACACCGTGCTCGGACGCAGTGCGCCGCCAGGCAGATATGGCGATGAGGTCCGGCCGGCGAAGAACACGCCTTCGACGCCGACGGCAAGCCCGTAGATGTAGTCGTCGCCGCCGCCACCGAAGTACGTCGAATACACGAGCGCCCCGTCGGGCGTAAACGCGGCGACGTACGCGTCCTGCACACCGGCGTTGGGATCGATCGGCGTCGCTGGCCATCGTTGGAAGCCGGCAAGGGTTGGCAGGTCCGCGGACGTCGTTCCGCCCCCGATCCATGCGGCGCCAGACGCATCAATCGCCACCGCCGACGCGGAGTCGTCGCCGCTCCCGCCGAAGTACGTCGAGAACACCAGGCGCGAGCCGTCGCTCGAGAGTTTCGTCACGAACGTATCCGACGTGCTGCCGTTGTTGCGCAGATGCTGACTGTACGCGCCGGGCGTGATGGGGAAGTCGTCACTGAACGTGTCGCCGACGACCGTTGCCTCGCCCGCAGCATTCACCGCGACGCCGCGCACGTCTTCCTGCGATCGTCCGCCGACGAACGTGCTGTAGACAAGCGCGCTGCCGGTCGTCGCCATCTTCAACACAAAGCCTTCGAAGTAGCCGCAGCCGACGTTGAACGCGAGAGAACCGAACGCGCACGTCGGCTTGAAGGCGCCAGCCGTCGTCGGAAAATCGCCAGAAATCGCGACGCCGGCGACGTACGCGGCGCCGGCCGCATCGACGGCAATGGCGTCGACACCGCCGCCGCCGACAATCGCGGCATACTTCAGCTTCTGGCCGTCAGGCGTCAGCTTGGCGATGAAGCTGGTGATCAATCCGCCAGGGTGATGATACGACGTCGACGTCGTCGGAAAGTTTGTCGAGCGGGTGTCGCCCGTGACGTACAGGTAGCCCGCGGCGTCGACGGCGGCGGCGCGAATGTGATCGTCGCTCGATCCGCCAAATTGTGTCGAGTATGCAATGACCGGATCGATGACGAGCGGGGCGCGCGGATCGTACTCGCCAACGTCAAACCGGACCGCGTCGTCGTCGACGCGGTAGCGTACGTCGACCGGTCGCCGGACGCCATCGAGCGACTGGTACGCGGCGGGTTGTCGTTCGAGCACCGCATGCACCTCGGCATGCACCGTCAGCATGCCCGACGCGTCCAGCACGGGGCGCGCGCCGCCGAAGTCCAGCGCGATGTCGCGAGGGTTCGCGTACGGCGCGACGATGAGGTCGTATTCGATGTCGTGATCGCTCGGATAGAAAATGGCGTCAATGCCCGGATATAAGCCGGTATATCGAAGCGACTCGTAGGTCGGAATGTCAGTGTGCCAGCGGTCCTTATCGTGTCCGATGAAATAGCTGACTCGGCCGTCCGCAGGAGTGCCCCCTTCGGGTCTGACAGACCGCGCGCCGCGAAACTGTAACGTCAGGTGCGTCTCGTCGGCAAAGGCCAGCGTGGCCGCGCTTGACCCGAATCCGACGGTCACGTCACCGCGGCGCACAATGAATCGCTGATCGAAGGGCGCTTGACCATCGTTGCGCTCGAACACGATCGGCACGCGCGCGTCTGCCGACCGCGCCGCCACCATCGTCGCCGGCGCGGTGCGCGCGCCGCAGGCGGGACACGCGATTGCCGCAATCAGGAAAACGAGTCGCGCTTTCATGCTGTTCACTCCTTCGGATCATGCGGCTGAGCGCATTGCGGAAGGCAGCCGAGCAAGGCATACGCCGACCTTCTTGCGCAGGACTGTCGGCTCGCTGTCGACGTGGCGCGCAGCCGAAGTGCGGCCCCGGCCGGCCTGACGGATACGCGCTTGGCGCCGGTCAGAGCGTCGCGGAGCTCGGCGAGCACGTCGTCGAGCTGGAGCTCCGACGCGTCGCCGAGGAGTACCGCAAGAACAGCGACGACTTCGAGAGTCTGTGGCGCGATGAGGTCGTATTCGACGTCGTGATCGCTCGGACAGCAAATGGCGTCAATGCCCGGATACAAGCCGGGACTTCGAAGCGACTCGTAGGTCGGAATGTCAGTGTGCCGACGGCACGCTTGATTCAGTTGCGAACGATCAGACGGGTGCTGAAGTGTTTAAACGTGACCGTTTCCGCGGCCGTGGCGAGATCGAGCGGCTGCAGCGCGAACCTGAGCGGGTCGGCGTGTCGGTTTGTAGAACGCTCCGATCGGCCTTCCGCTCTTTCCTCGGCCAGGCGATCGCGAGTTCGTGCGGCGTCCGCGTCAGGCGGAGATTTTCGCGTGACACGTTCCATGTCAACGATTTCCATCAACTCGTTCGCCTGTGCCTCCTGAAAACCTCGTACGTGTTGGTGCCGTTGAATTTGAATTTGCCGAGCGAGGCCGATAGGCTCTGGTCGCCATGACGTCCGTCGGTTGAACGGCAGAACACCTTCATCGCGACGGTGCGCGGCACCGAGCCGATCAAGTCACGGCTGCGGGCTCGTCGGCCAGGTCGCGATCTTGATACTGCTGCAGCTCGCGATCTGCCCCTGACGCTCGCGCGTCACTTCGCTTTGACCAGCTTTCTCACATTGGCGCCGTTGACCTCGGCGATGTAGATCGCGCCCTTCTCGTCGACGGTGACCGCGGTCGGATTCTTGAGCCCGTCGATGCGCTCGATTACAGCGCCGTCCTTGATGCTGGCGATGTACAGACAGCTGTTCTCGGTGCCGTCGACGACATACAGGCGATCGCCCTTGGCGAAGACGCCCCACGGCGTGCCGAGATTCGTCCACTGGGTGATGAACTGGCCGCGCTGATCGAACACCTGGACGCGCTTGTTGCGGCGATCGCCGACGTAGAGCCGTCCCTGCGCATCGATGGCGATGCTGTGCGGCTCGTCGAACTTTCCCGGCTCGGTTCCCTTGCCGCCCCACCAGGTGACGAATTTGCCGTCCTTCGAGTACTTGACGACCCGCGTGTTGGTGCTCTCGCCGTCGGCGATGAAGATGTCGCCGTTCTTCGCGATCACCAGATCGGCGACGCCGTTGAACGCGTCGCGCGATTCATTGTCGCCGGCGACGCCCTTGCGGCCGAGCGTCATCAGCAGCGTGCCGTCGGCGCTGAACTCGAAGACCTGGTGGTCGCCGCGATCGGTGACCCAGACGTGCCCCGCGCGATCGGTGCGCAGAAAATGCGTCGTCTTGAACATGTTCTGGCCCCAGGCGCGGAGGAAACGGCCGTTCTTGTCGAACGCCATGATCGGCATCGCCGGGTTGCGGTGGAAGACGTAGATGTTGCCTTTCGCGTCGATGTCGACGCCGGTCGCGCTGCTCCACGCGGTCATGCCCTCGGGAAACGTCGCCCAGTTGTCGACGAATCGATACGACCCGGAGTCCGCGGCGATCGACGGGCGGCTGGCGGCGGATTGGAGCACCACGGCGGCGCACACGACGGCGATCCGCACTCGGCTCATCGAGGAATCCTTTCGCAGAGACGTCTTCGGTCGCTGTAATCCTACGCGAAGTGGGGCAATCGACGCGCTTCACCTACAGTGGCCGCGCGACGGCTGTGGCTCGTACGTATCGGTGCCATTGAATGTGCCGACCGAGGCCGGTAGGCTCTCGTCGGCATGACATCCGTATGAGTGTCCGTTCTGGCGATGCTCCGTGGAGTTGTGCGTTCACGTGCGGCGCTGCACCTCGAGATCCTCGCGCTACGCCATCGACGGCAGGTGCTGCAACGATCCCGACTGCGACGCCTGCGTCTTGCGAAAGCCGGCCGGTGGCTCTGGACCTGGCTGTCAGCCGCGTGGAGCGGCTGGCGAACGGCTCTCGTCATCGTGAAACCGGGGACGGTCATCGCGTGGCATCCCCTCGGCGTCCGGTTGTTCTGGACGTGGAAGAGTCGGCGACGCAATGGACGTCCGCCCGTCGCCGCGGATGTGCGCCGCCTCATTCGGACGATGTCGAAGGACAATCCGCTCTGGGGCGCGCCACGAATGCACGGCGAGCTTATGAAATTGGGACTGCAGCTGTCTCAGGCGCCTACCAGCAGGTCGTCCACGAGGAGCTCGAGACCCCGCTCCATCGCTTCACGATCAGCGAACTGAAGTGGTACTTCACCCATCGTCAACAGGCGGCCGTCGAGCGTCCGGACGCGATGACGCAGGGCTTCCTCAACCGCGGCGCCGAGGCGTACTCGACGCCCCGGTTTGTGATGCTGTACCGCCGGTGGCAGAAACATGGCGACGTCGTGTTCGAGGACGCGGCGTCGCCCGTGCTCGCCGACGCGCTCGCGAACGGATCGGGCCTCGTCGAATGCCTGGTGCTCCCGCACGCGTACCGCCACTCTCACCCTTGGCTACGCTCGTCCGTTCGATAGCGCAAGGGGTTGAGAAGGGGGAAACAGGGAGGGGAACGCACCTCCGCACGCCCTCAACCCAGTTCCTCAACCCGTCGACTCAGGTCAGAGCCCGGCGCTGAGGAGCTGCAACGTGCCCCGTCCCGCATCACCGGTCGCTCGCACGATCAATCGATGCAGCAGTAGTTTGCCGGGCGCGCGACAGCACGCATGCGTTGTGACGATGCGGCGGCGCCGTGTGCCGCCGCTGACCGCGGTTCCGTCAGAGATGGAGAGGAACCGAGGCGTGAACGACCCCGGTCAGGCGCGCGCGTGGTGCCCCCGCGCCCGGTTGAGGGTCGTTCACGCCTCGGTTCCGCGTCTCGTCGCTGAAGCTGATCACTGCGCGGCAGAAGTCGCAGAGAACGCACTGTGCGGCGGCAAATTCATTCGCCTATGCGAGCCGGATCGCCGGGCGCTTTGCCGCGACCGCGCGTCGCTCCGGCAACGTGATTTTGGCGGCAGCGCTTGGCGCGTCAAGGGTCCGTTCGCTTCGCTCACCGCTCCATCGTGTGTACGTCGCGCCCTTGACCCGCCCGGCGCGCTGCCGCCGTTTGGCTTTTGCCGGAGCAACGCTCTGAGGATCGGCGCGAGAAATCGGCCGGTGATTGAGTCGGAATGTCTGCCGCCATTCCTGGCAGTGGCGTGTACGGCAAATGCGTCCTATGGCCACCAAAGGACTGGCCGTTTCCCTGCCAGACGAGCGCGTTCGCCTCGTCCTTCAGCATCCCGAAATGGCGGGGCTGGACGACGAGATCGAGCAGACTGTCGCCGGTCCGGATGTCGTGGTTCAATCGGTAAGCGATCGAGAGAGCTGCGATAGTGGAAGCGGAGGTGGTATGGGCATCCGGTGCTTGACGATCTGGTACGACCGGGAGGGCGATTTTCTGGAAGTGATGTTCGAGGATCGCGCCGGGTATTTCCGCGAGACCGCCAACGATCAAGTCATGGAAAAAGTCGACGACCAGGGCTGCGTCATCGGGGTTCTTGATCCTGAGCGTAAGCGCGGTGCAATCTGCGCCGCTGGAGGTCGCGTTGTCATCATAGCCGTCGCAGAGACCCTGAGGCACTGCGCAAGAACGAGCTCCCAACCGCTTGGCAGCCTATCACCCGTGACGTTCGCCGATCCAATTCGCGACCCAGAAGACCGCCCAGATCACCAGCCACATAGCCGGCAGGTGCCACCAAATATCGCTAAACGCCTGAGGGCTGGCACCGGGATCGTTATGGCCTCGGAAACCCAACCATTCGAAAACAAAAGAGAGTACCGCAAGCGCACCCGATACGATGCCCAGTAACGTTCCGGTGGTAAAGTCAGCCACGATCTCTTTTTCTACCGAGCAAATCAGCTGTCATGGCCGTGCGCCGCTTCGTCATCGGCCGACTGACCCCAGCTCTCGTTGACCATTAACGGAGGCGGCATCAACGTACGCGTTGCGGGCCATTTAATTCCCGCAGGGCGAACGCAAGAACGATAGTGACAACTAACGTGGCCGGCGCCGAACCCGTCAACCAAAGTGCGTGTATCCTGCTTGACCCGCCATCTTCGATACGTGCAGCATTCAAACGGACACGCACCTTGATCTTCGTACGGAGTCGGCGGCTGCATCGCTTCAATCTAGACTGTCGACGCGAGCGCGACACCAGCGATCGTCGCGACAAGAAAAGGTGATGCAGACAAGGTTGCTCTCCGTCCGTCTAACGCTTGCGTTCAGCCGCGGCGGTTCATGACCGCACCGGCTGCACACGCCCGTCAGCCAGCTGCTCGATCCGGTTTGTACCGCACGTCGGCCTCACGACGAGGCTTCCGCGTCCACGCAAACGCTGAGAGTACCTCGAGCTCAGACGCGTCCCAACTGGAGTGGTAATAATGCACGTGCGGATCGGGCACCCGCGGCAGGCCGGCTCGGCGAGCCCCAATTCTCAGCAAGGTGTTCTCGAATTGTCGCAATGGTCCATCGGCGTAGATAATGTTGTGCCGATCCAGCACAATCGTCGCATCGTCGTCGCGCGAGCGAAGCCAGAAGTCGTGACGCGCATCTTGCGAAAGAAACGGCCCGAATCGCCGAAGAAACTCGCCAACTTCCGCCGCGCTCAGCTGTGGGCTTTCGTACCGCCCAAGGTCGGCTCCGGTGCGTGTCGTATGCAGCACGTACAACAGCTGAAACGGGCCGGCCAACTCTGCCCGCAAACTCGCCAACGCAAGCATTTGTAACTCGTCGAGACCAACCCGCAAACGAATTTGCCCGCCGACAGTCCCTGTCTCGAACGTGTTGCCATATTCGAACGGCAAAGATTCTGACCCTACGAGCGCGTCGATCTTTCGAGTTGCCACAAGTGATTCGCCTGGCTAACGATCGGCTCTCAGCCTCGAGCCGCACGTGACCGGCGCTTCGACCTGGCCTTGCGCTTCTGGCGGCTCGTCGGCTGCAGCGCCTTGTTTGGCTGACCACCCACCAGCCCTTTTGTTTTCGCGAGTTTCACGAGCAGTCGCAGCGCGTTGTTAACTGATGCAGAGTCGGGAAACGCCTCCGCGATGTCCGGTTCGAGAAATACGACGTTCGTGCCTGCACGGTACGCCTGGTAGTGCTTCCCACGCGCACCCTCCGAAAAATCGTACTCAGGCCGCAGTTCGTCGCTAGCGGTCGCGTTGGATTGTGGATTCATAGTTCGTGCGCTCTTTTGAGCTCGCTTCACGAGCGTTGGCATCGAGCACGCCGAGTTTCCTGGATCGGGCCTCGGCGGAGTTTTCGCACCGGACGCGGTGGCCGGTAATTCGTCGGCTTTGTATTCTCAGATCACTTTTGATCGGTCATGCCGCCTGCGAACGGAGCGATCGTCGCGAGCCTACTTGCCTACCATGTGCTTCCCGTCGAGCTCGTTTTCGCAGATGCTCTCGATCAATTCGGTGTCGGGCAGCAGATTGAACGTCAAGTTCACCGACCAGGGCATCGTAAACGTCTTGACGTCGTGGAATGTGATCTGCAGGTCCAGGTGACCGAAGTCGCGGCGCCGAAATCGCTCCGTCGTCCGCAGCGCGTCGCTGTGAGGCAGACCGCTGTCGTCCATCCAGGTTTGATCGTTGAACCCCATCGAGTCGACGACGAATGCGTCGCCATCCCAGCGGCCGATGGAGTAGCCAAACCACGCGGGCTGCGGATCCTTGGGAAACGCGCGACCGTCGGCGAAGAGTTGCCGGAAGTGATTGAACTCTTCGAACAAGATCAGCGTCAGACGTCGGTTCTGAACGATCTTCATCGGACCGCCGTACAACATCGCATCCGGGATTCCGTGAGGAAGGCATCGCTCCGACGGCCGTCCCTTTCCCAAGTTTTCGGATCGTTGCCGATACAACGCCCCCGGTTCCGGGCGCAGCGGGATTTGGCTGCCTCGCGGCATGAAGTGCTCCATTCGTCCCGGCAAGCCGGCGCGGTTTTCACGAGGCGCACTGACGCCCGGAGCGCGAAGCCAGATCCCCGAGAGGTCCTGCTTGCCGTCGTCCGACCTGGGTGCCGGAGCGGTCAAGTCGGGGCGCCCATCCGCTGTCCGCGGCGTCTCGGGCAGAGCGATCGTGAGCCATTGCGCTGAGAGCCCTGACGGCTCGGAAAGGATGATCATCGCGACAATCGTCGCGGCGCGGAGTCCCGTTGCGGCATCTGCTTGAATCGACATTTCGCATCCTCCCCTGTGGATCAAACGCGTGACGCTACTGATCCGTGCCGCCCATCTGGACCTCAAACCCGTCCGGATCCATCACGTGGAAGCTGCTCCCGCCGGTGCCGCTTTCGCGTATCCTCGATCCACGTCGCTCCAACTCGACTTTGAGGGCGGGCATGACGGACTTATCGGTATCCCAACCTGCAGTCGTGTACGCAATGTGATCGACCTTTGGTGTTCCGGTCGGCCGGTTGCGAGCGATCAAGAGGTTGTCGCCAAAGGCCCGCCGGCACTGCATGCCGTCATCCAGCGTGACCTTCATTCCGAACAATCCTGCATAAAAATGGCGCGACTTCCGGTAATCGGCAACTTGATACGACACATGGTTGAACGCCGTCGCCTTGAACACCTGGCCATCAGCCGCCGCTGTCGCCGATGAGGTTGCGATCGACGAGAGGGCGGCGGCTGACAGACTCTGAATCAACTGGCGCGGGTTCATTCTTCCGTGTTCGAACTCGTCAAGGAGCCTCGCGACGATGTGTTCCATGGCTGAACTCCTTCAGAATGATTCGCTTCATCGCGGCGCAGTCTAGCGCGGTGCACACGACCCTTCAATAAAGCCGAGGCGACTGCGACTCGAGCCGAGCTGGCCAGCTGAGTGCGACCGCGAGGAGGCGACTGCGCGAGGCGCCTCCCCACGAGCACGCACGCTACTCCACTTCAATCAACACGATTCAGTCTCCCGAATTTTCAGCGGCTCCCATAACGAACAGTGTCCGGATCCGGCACGATTGGTCTTGACGGCCCGCAGAGAAGCCATAAACTTCTCTGCAAGTTCGCCTTGAAATGACAGGAGGATGGGGATGGCGCATCGCTCACACGGCCTGTTTCGGGTCCTGGGTTCGCTCGTCTTCATCTCTCTCGCGCTGGCTGATCCCGGCTTCGGCCAGGGCGGCACGACATCCACGTTGTCCGGCGTCGTCGTCGACTCAAGCGGCGGCGTCGTACCGGGCGCCGACGTGATGGCGAAGCACAACGCGACCGGAGTGACCAACAGCGCCGTCACGAACACCGAGGGTCTGTTCTCGTTCCCCGCGTTGAACAGCGGCTCGTACACGGTGACCGTGACGCTCCAGGGTTTCAAGACCTACCAGGCGAACGACGTCGTGCTCACGTCGGGCACCGGCGCGAGCATCCGCGCGGTCCTGCAGGTCGGCACGCTCGAAGAGCAGGTGCTCGTGTCGTCGGCGTCGGAGATCGTGCAGACGCAGAACTCGACGGTCACGACGACGATCAGCACGAACCAGATCGCGAAGCTGCCGCTGACGAGCCGCAGCGCGATGGATTTCGTGCCGTTCATGCCCGGCGTGGCGACGTCGAACGGTAACCGGCAGTCGGTCATCAACGGCCTGCCGCGCGGCACCATCAACATCACGCTGGACGGCGTCAACGTGCAGGACAACACGCTGCGGTCGACCGACGGCTTCTTCGCCATCGTCAGTCCGCGACTTGACGCGGTCGAGGAAGTGACCGTGCAGCTGGCGGCAACCGGCGCCGACAGCGGCGGTCAGGGCGCCGTGCAGGTGAAGTTCGTCACCCGCTCGGGCACGAACAACTACACCGGCAGCGGGTACTACTTCTACCGGAACGACGGGCTGAACGCGAACACCTGGTTCAACAACCGCAACGGCAATCCCAAGCCGTTGCTGCTTCAGAACCAGGAAGGCGTGCGCTTCGGCGGGCCGATCATGCGCAACAAAGCGTTCTTCTTCGTCAACTACGAAGAGTTCCATCAGCCGAGCGACACGTCGCGGCAGCGGATCCTGCTCAACCCGCAGGCGCAGCAGGGGCTCTACACGTACACCTCGGGCGGTGCGACACGGACCATCAACCTGCTCCAGCTCGCGGCGGCGAACGGCCAGACGGCGACCGCGGATCCGACGATCGCCAGATTGCTCCGGGACATTCAGAATTCGACGACGCAGGCCGGCGGGGTGACGACGATCGATGCGAACCTCGATCGGCTGACGTTCAACAACCACGTTGAGTCGACCAACCGTTTCCCGACCTTCCGCGTCGACATGAACCTAACCGAGCAGCACCGGTTCAGCAGCGCGCTGAACTACCAACGTTATTCATCGTTCCCCGACACGCTGAACAACCGCGACCCGGCGTTCCCCGGGTTCCCGGTCACCGGAGGCCAGTACTCGCAGCGCATCGGCTTCAGCAACTGGGTCCGCTCGCTCTTCTCGCCCAGGCTCGTCAACGAGGCGCGCGTCGGCTATAGCGGCGCGCCGGTTCAGTTCTTTCCCGAGCTCGATCCCAGCCTGTGGTCCGGCAGCACGGCCAACACGAACGGGTTCAATGTCGCGTTTCCCTCGGTCGGCAGCCAGCTCACGTCGCCCGGCGGAGCGAACGCCACCACCAACGCGTTCAACAACCCGACGCCTTCGTCTCGCAACGCCACGGCGTTGCTGTTCGAAGACGCCGTGACGTGGCTCAAGGGCACGCACAGCTTCGCGTTCGGCGGCTCTGCGACGCAGTACACCGTCTGGCTGAAGAACCAGACGCTGATCCCGACGGCGAACATCGGCACGGCGCCGAGCGATCCGGCCACGGCGATGTTCACGACCGGAAACTTCCCGGGGGCGTCCGCGGCGCAACTGACCGCTGCTCAGAACCTGTACGATCTCATCACCGGGCGTGTCAGCAGTTTCAGTTCCGAAGCGCGCATCGACGAGAACTCGGGGACATACGCGTTTCTCGGTGCGAGCATGCAGCGCGCGCGGATGCGGGAGTTCGACCTGTACGTTCAGGACCAGTGGCAGCCCCGCTCGAATCTCACCCTGAACCTCGGGCTGCGCTACGGGCGGCAGTCGCCGTTCTACCCCACCAACAACGCCTATACGCACGCGGGGATGACCGAAGTGTGCGGCATCTCGGGCGTGAGTGCGAACGGCACGTGCAATCTGTTCCAGCCCGGCGTACAGACGGGTCAGCCGACGAAGCTGCCGCAATACACGTCAGGCACGCTTGCGTACAACACGGACACGAACAACTTCGCGCCGACCCTCGGCGTCGTGTGGGTGCCGGAGCACCGCGACGACTGGCTCGGGAAGCTGATGGGACGCGCGGGCGATTTCGTCCTCCGCGCCGGATACGCGCGGAACTACAGCCGCGCAGGGTTGAGCGACTTCACGACGCCGTTCAGCAACAACACCGGGCTGACGCAGTCGCTGACGCGTACGCCCTCGACCGTCTTCCTGTTCCGCGATCCCGGCGCGCTGGCGCCGCCCTCTTTCGACGCGACGCCGTCGTACCCGCTGGCGCCGTCGCTCACCAGCTCGATCAACGGGTTCGCCGCGAACATCCAGGTGCCGTCGGCCGATTCGGTCAGCGTCGGCGTGCAACGCGCGCTCGATCGCAACACGGCCATCGAAGTCCGGTACGTCGGCACGTGGGGCCACGACATCTGGCTGAACCAGAACTACAACGAGTTCGACATCTTCAACAACGGGTTCGTCGACGAGTTCCGCAAGGCCCAGGCCAACCTGCAGGCGAACATCGCCGCCGGCAGGGGCAACACGTTTGCCTTTACCGGCGTCCCCGGAACGTCGCCGCTGCCCATCTTTCTGGCGTACTTCAACGGCGTGAACAGCGTCTCGGCGGGCGATCCCGCGAAGTACACCGGCAGCAACTGGACCAACTCGACCAATCTCGGATTCCTGGCCATCCGGAACCCGAACCCGTTCGCGTTCGCATGTCTGAGCGCCGGAACCTCCAACCCGGTAGGCAGTGGGGCCGGCTGCAGCGCGACGACGCGGCAGAACGGCTTCATTGGCAATGCGACGTTCCGCGCCAATGCGGCGGCGGCCGGGCTGCCCGCGAACTTCTTCATCGTCAATCCGGATGCGCTCTCTGGTGCGTTCATCACCGACGGCGTCGGCGTATCACGGTACAACGCCCTGCAGGTCGAGATGCGGCGACGATTGGCCGGGGGCCTGCAAGCACAAGCTAGTTACACGCTCGGACGCCAGTACGGGACCGTCGCGGACACCAACCGCAACCTGTTGACGCTCCGGGCGCCGTCGCCGGCGCTGCGGGCTACGGGCGACGCCGGCGGCGCCGTCGGGAGCGACATTACCAGCACGTTCAAGCTGAACGTGGTCTACGACCTGCCGATCGGTGAAGGCCACCGCGTCGGCGGCGACAGCAACGGCTTCGTCAGCCACCTCCTGAGCGGCTGGCAGGTGGGCGTCGCGTCGATCATCCGGAGCGGCGAGCTGATCGATCTGGGCAACGTCAGGATGGTCGGCATGACGAAGGACGACTTGCAGGGGATGTTCCAGCTGCGGTTCGATGCCGTGGGGAATCACGTCTACATGCTCCCGCAGGAAGTGATCGATCAGACGATCAACGCGTTCAACGTGAGCGCGACGTCGCCGACGGGGTACGCCGGCGCGCCGCCAAGCGGCCGCTACTTCGCACCGGCCAACGGTCCGGACTGCATCGAGCTTGACAGCGCGCAGCGCTACGGCGCCTGCGCGTCGCAGTCGCTCGTGGTGACGGGCCCGATGTTCGGGCAGACGGATCTTCTCTTCTCGAAGCGCACGAAGGTGACGTCGCGGACGAACGTTCAGGTCGGCGTGAACGTTCTGAACCTGTTCAACCAGCCGAACTTCATCCCGGTAGGGCAGGTAGGAGGCAACACGAGCATCAGCGCCGCGAACGCGACGAATGTCCTGAGCAACTACGAGGTGACGCAGCTGGCGGGGACGAACACTAGCCGCCTGATCGAGCTGTTCATGCGCTTCAACTGGTGACCTGTCGTTAAGGGGGTGTGGCTGCTGAAACTCCGATTCTGCTGCAACCGTTGAAGTTCCCGCCACTGACAGGTAGGCTCTCGCCGGGATGACTTCCGTACTCGTCTCGGTCTTGGCGACGCTTCCGGGATTGCTGCGGTCGCGCGCCGCGCTACACGTTGAGGTACCGGTGTCGTTCGCCAGAATCAGATCGCCTGTGCCTACCGGAGAGTCCGTTCCCGTTGTCTCTGTTAATGTTGCGGGCGACGATGGATAGGCTTTCTCGGCGATGATGTCCGTCGTCTTCTCATTCCTGGCGTCCGTGCGGGGGTGGGCACGCTCTCGCACTGCTTTACAGCTTGGGGTGCTCGCCTGCGGCACCAGCTGCAAAGTCCCGGAGCGATCGCGCCCTCGTCGGCTGAGACTCTCACGAGCTGATCGCATTCTTTGGGTCTGCCTGTCACGTGTGTGGACCGGGTGGCGCGGCGCACTCGTCATCGTGAAACCGGAGACGGTGATGGCTTGGCATCGCCAAGGCTTCCGACTGTTCTGGACCTGGAAGAGCCGTCATCGCGCAGGTCGACCAGCCGTCCCTACTGAAAAGTCCGTTCGTGGCGGCAGTTGATGTTACGGCCGTCGGTGGATACGCTTCTCGGCCTTGATCTCGGTGCTGCACTCGCTCCTCTTGACTGCGGACGCTGACACGTTCGCGCGCCGACCTCCAACTCGAAATCCTGGCCTTGCGGCGCCAGCTGGCGGTGCTGCAGCGCAGCCGCCTCCGGCGGGTGCGGCTCGCGAAGGCGGACCGCTGGCTCTGGGTCCTGCTCTCGCGCCTCTGGACCCGATGGCGGACGGCACTCGTCTCGTCAAGCCCGAGACGGTCGTCGCATGCACCGACGCGGTTTCCACATGTGGTGGACCTGGAAAGTCGGCGTCGCGTCCGGCGACCCGACTGTGCCCGCCAACATCCGCACCCTGATTCGCGACATGGCCGAGGCGAACCCGCGCTGGGGCGCGCCGCGGATGCTCGGCGAACTGCTGAAGTTCGGCATCGACGTGTGTCAGGCGACCGGCGCGAAATACATGGGCTGTCGACGCCAGCCGCCCTCGCAGACGTGGCGCACGTTCCTGAGCAATCACGTCGGCCAGATCGTCGCCGCCGATTTCTTCGTGGTCCCGACGGTGACGTTCCGCCTCGTGTTCGTGCTGGGTGCTGCTCGCCCACGATCGGCGCCGCATCCGACACGTGGCGGTCACCGCGCATCCGACGGCGGCGTGGACGGCCCAGCAGGTGCGCGAAGCGTTTCCGTGGGACGAGGCGCCTCGGTATCTGATCCATGATCGCGACCACGCGTTCGACGCGCTTGCGGCCACCGCGAAGGCGATGGGAATTGAGGAAAGGCTCACCGCCCCACACGCACCCTGGCAGAATCCATTCGTCGAGCGATTTGTGGGATCCGCGCGTCGCGAATGTTTCGACCACGTGATCGTGTTCAGCGAAGCCGGCGCTCGGAAGTTGATGGCGCGGTACGGTTCGTACTACCAAAAAGCGCGGACTCACTTGGCGCTGGACAAGGACGCGCCGATTCCCCGTCCGGTCATGCCAGTCGAAGATCGAAAATGGCACCTGGCACGAACAGACCGACAAGGTCGTCGCCCTGCGCGTGGCGATCGAGCAGTACCGCGCGTACTCCAAGGTTCAGAATCGCTCACACAACACCTACATCGAGCCGGTATTGAAAATGTGGGAGCGAGAGCTCGACCCGAAACAGAACCAGCTCGTCGCCCGCGTAAACCCCGGGCAGATCGACGCGGTCAAGCAGCGCCGCGCCAAGGAAGTCGAGCGCACCACGGCCGACAAAGATCTTGGCGTCCTGAAAGCGTTCTTTAGCTGGTGCATCGACCGCGGAATGGCGGCGACGAATCCGGTCTGCAAGTCGAGTCACACTCGCCTCACCTGGTCGACAAGATGGTTCTGGCTCGCAACATCGGCCTCAGGCGCAGCAATCTGTTTCGGGCGGAATGGGAGTGAGTGGACTGGTTGAACCGGGTTGTGCGCGTGCCAAAGTCGAAGAACAATCGTCCGCGCGATGCTCTCCGGCGAGCGCGACCCGAACACACTCGCGGCGTTCAGCCACCCCGGCATTCACGCCACCCGAGACACGATCGCCAGGACAAGCTTGCGCATACGCATCCTCCTCGAGAAAGGGTGCGGTGGCTAAAGCGCGAGTCCCGTGCCCGCTCGAGTCATGAATCTTGGCCCCATCCGCTCGGCCGCGGACGGCTACGGCTTCGGGACCGGCGAGGGATAAGGCGTTTCTGCGGCTGTGCCCAAAACCTGCCTGGCACGATCGAGTGGGTCGCGGATCCGCGCGGCGTGCTCGCGGCCGTGACGCGAAGGCTCACAAATCTCTGACGGCCGTCCACCCGGCGACGCCGGTTGCGGTTCTCACTGCGCGCACGATTGCGTCGGCCAAGACCTCGGCCGCAATTGCGCCGAGCGCGGTCAGCGACACCGAGACGTTCGAGAGGCCCGTGGAGACCGCAATGATCTGATCGCCATCGCCTTGGGTGTGGTACGGGTTAATCGCGCGTGCGGCGCCGGTATTCGCCATCATGGCGAGCTTCGTGAGCTGCAACTTGGTGAGCGTCACGTTCGTGCCGACGACGGCAAGCAGTGTGGCGCGCAGCGGATCGTCTGCAAGCGGCGCGTTGGCCGCCGGCGCCACCCCAAGATCGTGGCGCAATACGTCGGCGCTCTGCGCAAAGCCGCGGCCATCGGCCGTTCGCGCTCCCGCCACGATGGTTCCGTGGCGCCAGTCGAGGATGTCGCCGGCGCTGTTGACGACCACGAGCGACGCGATCACGACGTCGCCGAGACGAGCCGAGGCGGTGCCGATGCCGCCCTTCATGCCAGGCATACCGCGGGCGACGAACATCTTGCCCACGGTGGCGCCGGCACCGGCGCCGACGCTCCCTTCGGTGACGGCGCCATTCGTGGCCGCCTCACACGCGCGATGGGCCTCGTCCGGACCCACGCGGATCCGGCCGTCGCCGATCGCCAGGTCATCGATGACTGCGCCGACAACGATCGGCACGCGGACGTTCGGCACGCCCCAGTCGTACCCCACGCGCCGCTCCTCGAGGAAACGAACGACCCCGGCGGTCGCGCCGAGTCCCATCGGGCCGCCGCCTGCCAGCAGGACACCGTGAATGTGATCCAGCGGACTCACGGGCTGCAGCATCACTCCGAGCGATTCCCCAGGCGCCGAGCCGTCGTAGTCCACTCCGGCCGTCGCCGGATTGTCGAACAGGATAGCCGTGCAACCGGTCGGTCGGCGCGTGTCGGTGAAGTGCCCCACGCGCACGCCGCCGATGTCGGTCAAGGAGCCGGCAGAGGGAACCGGTGCGGACTGACCTGCGGTCGCGGCGATGATCGGCGTGGCCGCCAGAATGGTC
>Ga0209474_10000534_pt1 | contig 41461 bp, 37 predicted proteins | sample GraSoiAngelo_145_FD_185902 | JGI IMG/M metagenome (GOLD analysis project Ga0209474, IMG submission 185902) | Grasslands soil microbial communities from the Angelo Coastal Reserve, California, USA - 14_1009_05_20cm (SPAdes) (version 2) | ecosystem: Environmental > Terrestrial > Soil > Grasslands...
ATCAGGAACAAGGACGGCTCGTGGATGGTCCTCTACAAGCTGAAGGGCGAAGTGCGCGTGCGCACCACCTTCAAGATCGTCGACGTGGCTACCGGACGGCTGATCATCGCCAAAACGTACGAGGAGCAGCGCGAGGACACGAACACTGGTCTCGGAAGGAGCCCGGAGGCGATCAATCGCGACGCGCTCGAGCGCTCCGCGCGCCAGGCGGTCGTGGAGCGGTTCATGCGCGCGATCGTTCCGCACCAGGAATACGTGACGGCGAGCTTCCAGAAGGACTCGGACATTCCGCAGCTCGAGGGAGGGATCGGCTGGGCCGAGCGCGGCGAGTGGAAGAAGGCGCAGACGACCTTCTCGCAGGCGGTCGGCGACTGCCAGAAGAACCCGAAGATCAAGACGGAGCAGCTCGCCAAGGCTTACTGGAACCTGGGGCTTTCCTACGAGTACGCGGGCGACTACGACACCGCGACGAGCACGGTGCAGAAGGCCTACGAGCTCTCCAACGATCGCGACATGCTGCGCGAGCTCGACAACATCCGCCGGCTCCAGGACGAAGCGAGGCGCGTCTCGGAGCAGACCGCCCCGCCCGGGGTCGGTGGTGCGTACTGAGCCGCGCCGCTTGCGCGCGCAATGGCTGACGGTCCTCCTCATCGGTGGCTGCGCCGCCGAGGCGCCATCCGTCGTGAAGACGGCGTCGGCTCCGCGCCCGCCACCGTGGATCCTCAAAGTGCCGCAGAGAGGTGACACGCTGTACTTCGCCGGAGCGCGCGAGGGCGCCAGCTCTCTCGAGGAAGGCACCGACGCTGCCATGCAAGTCGCGCGCGCGCACGCCGCCGAGTTCATCGGCGTGCAGGTGTCGTCGGAGCACCGCGACGTGATGTCCACCGACGTCGCGTCGGACGAGGTGCGCGATACGGTGCAAGGCCGCGCGACGGCCCTGATCCGCCACGCCCGCATGTCGGACGTCTATTACGAGAAGTACTCGCGCAAGGCGGGCGCCACCGCGATCGATCGATTCGACGTGTGGGTGCTCATCGAATTGTCCCGTGCCGAGCTGGAGGCGGAGCGGGCGCGGCAACAGCAGGAGGCGAAGACCACCGCGGAGGTCGCTCTCGCGCGCCTCCGAGACGCGGAGGCGGCGGAGCGCAGCGGAAACGTGATTGCCGCGCTGGCGCGCTATCGCGAGGTGGTGGCGCAGACGGCGCCGCTCGCGCGCGACGTCGAGATCGCCGGCGCGCAGATCCATACGTCGGGGCAGCTGCAGGTGGTCGCGCGGGACGCGCTCGCGAAGGCGCAGGCAAAGGCGCGCAGGGCGGTTCTGGTCGCACCCGACTGGGCTTCGGCCGGCGTCGTCCAGGGACTCTCCGCGAGAACTTTCGTGACCGTGCCGCGACCTGCCGGATCGGAGCGCGACGCGCTCGACGCGGCACGGACGCAGGGGATCCCTTGGGTCATCGTCGTCACGGGTAGCACCGCGCCCGGCGGTCGCGTGTTCAACCAGACGTCGGCGACGGCCTCGCTCGACGTTCGCGCGCTGGAAGCGCCCAGCGGCGCCGTCGCGGCGTCGGTCGTGAGAAGCGAAAGAGGGTTCGGCCGTACCGCGGAAGCGGCGCAGCAGGCGGCAGCAAACGAGGCAGGAACGAAGGCGGCCGCGGACCTGGCGGATGCGCTGGTCGCGAAAGAGAAGGCGGGTTTCTGAACCGATGCGGGCGCCGGTTGGCGCCGCGGCAAACACCGGAGGAACACGTGAAGAAGCTGATGGGAATGGCGATGGTCGCGGCGGCGCTCGCCGCTTGTGGCGGCGAGAAGAAGCCGGAGTTGTCGAACCAGGTGCTGCACGCGAACGGACCCGACTGGGTCAACCGCGGCTCGGGCGCCTACGGCGGCGAGAAGGGGAAGCTGTTCTACGGCGTCGGCATCGCGGCAGGCATCCGCAACGCGTCGCTGCGGCGGCAGACGGCGGATGCGCGAGCGCGCAGCGAGATCGCCAAGACGCTCGACACCTACGTCGCCGTCCTCAACAAGGACTACCAGGCATCGACGACGGCCGGGGACATGAGCGCGTCGAACGAAGAGCAGCATGTCCAGCAGACGCTCAAGACGTACTCGCAGATGGAGCTGTCCGGGGTCCTCATCATCGATCACTGGGTCGACACCGACGGCACGGAGTACGCGCTCGCGCAGCTCGACATGGACACCTTCAAGGCGAATCTGGAGAAGATGAAGGAGCTGAGCGCGCAGGTCCGCGACGCGGTGCGCGCCAACGCCGACAAGGCGTTCGACGAGCTCGCCGCCGAGGAAGCGAAACGGCAGTAAAATACGGTGCGCATCGCGCCCGGCTATGCCGGTGCCGGCCGACACCGAGGAGCGCGGTTAGAGCTTCACGTCGATCTGCGCCGTCTTGCGCAGGGTCGCGAGGTAGTTCTCGCGCTCCTTGAACACGGAGTCGTTCGCGAGGCGGTTGCGGATCTCCTCCTTCACCTCCGCGAGCGGCTTGGGTGGAATGGGACGCCGGTCCTCCGCCATGACGATGTGGAATCCCGAGGACGTCTTCACGATCTGGCTCACTTCGCCAGGCTTGAGGGAAAAGGCGGCCTGCTCGATGGCGGGCAGCATGAGGCCCCGCCGGAAGTAGCCCAGGTCGCCGCCCTGCTTTGCGGTCGGCCCTTCGGACATCTCGCGGGCGACGAGGGCGAAGGTCTCGCCTGATTTGACCCGCTGCAGCGCCCGCTCAGCGCGCGCCAGCGCCGCCGCCACCTGCGCCTGCGTCGCGTTCTGCGGCGTCGCGATGAAGATGTGGCGGGCGCGCACCTCGTATTGAGCGTTCTGCAGCTCCGTCGCGTAGGCGGCCTGCACCTCTTCGTCCGACACCTTGCGCGCCTTCACCTTGAAGCGCAGCACCTCGGCCATGAGCGTCTGGCGCCGGACGGCGTCGCGCGCGGCATCCCAGGGGATCCCTTGCTGCTCGAGAGCCTGACGGAAATCCGCCACGTCCAGGTTCTGCTGGCGCGCGAGCTGCTCGAGGGCGCGCTGCAGCTCCTCCTCCGACACGGTCAGCCCCAGCGACGAGGCTTCCGTCTCGATCAGCTTCTCGTCGACGAGCTCCTGGAGCCCGCGCTTGAGCAGCTCATTGCGATCCTTGTCGCGCTGCGCGCCGGGCGACTGGTGCATGACGCGCGCGAGCTCCGGTCCGACGCGCTCCTCGACGTCGGAGAGCAGGATCGGTTGTCCATTGACGATGGCGGCGATGCGCTCCTTGAGCTCCGCGCGGGCGGAGGCGGCGCACAGGAGCACGGCGAGGACGAGGCGTTTCATGCGCGCTCAGTATAGGACGTCTCCGGTCACGGCGACGCCCAAACTCACGCTCCGCGCGCTCGAGGCGCGGCAGGGCCTAATGCAGCAATGCGAACGCTGCTTCGTTGATGCGGACGTTCGCGCTCTTGCGAACCTGCTCGAGCAGCTGGCGCTCGGCCTGTGCCTGTTTGTCGGCGAACGCGCGGCGCGCGACGTCGTCCTTCACCTCGTCGAGGGCGCGCTTCCGCGGCCCGCGGCGCCCCAGCACCTTGAACAGGTGGTACCCGTAGCTCGTCTGCACGACGCCCGACACTTGCCCCGGCTTCAGCGAGAAGCACGCGTCGTCGAATTGCCGCGGCATCGTGCCGCGGGCGAACCAGCCGAGATCCCCTCCCCGCTTCGCATCCGGCGATCGGCCGTGCGTCCGCGCCAGCTGCTCGAACAACGCGCCGGCGCGGATCTGATCGAGCAGGCTCTTTGCCTCCTCCGCGGTCGTCACCAGGATCTGCAGCGCGTGCACTTCGTCCTTCGTCTCGAGCTCCGACCGGTGCTGCTCGAACCATGCGCGCACTTCGGCGGCCGACGGCTTCTCGCCACGCGTCTGGTCCGCCACCCACTTCTCCGCCAGAAGCCGCTCGCGCGTCTCTTCGGCGAGTTGCTCCGCGGTTTGTCCATCCTGGGCGAGCCGCTCGTCGAACGAGGCGCCCGATGCGCGCGCCGATTCCGCCAGCGCGTCGACCGCCGCCTGCACCTCCGCGTCGGTGACGGCCAGACCCGCCGCCTTCGCGCGCTGCACGAGCAAGGCGCGATCGACGAGCGGATCGAGAAGAGCGCGCGCGAGCCGGGGCAGCTCCTTCGCATCAATTTTCGCGGCAGCGGGCGGCGAATCGACGACCTGCGAACCGGCGCCGCGGCGGATCCTGTCCAGCTCGCGCTGGAGCGCCGAGATGGGAATCGCCGTGCCGTCGACGACCGCGACCGTCGGGGTGGGCGCAGCTTGCGGCGCGTTCTTGCGGGAACAGCCGCCGATCAGAGCCGCCGCAGCGAGCGCGGCGGCGCACGCTCCCCGCGCGCCGCGTACGGCGTGCCGCACGTCAGTTGCCGCCGATCTTCGCGGCGGCCGGCGCCGGAGCGGCCGGCGTCGGTGACGCGACCGGCGCGGCGAGGGGGGCTGCCTCGGTCGGGGTCACCTTGGCGAGCTCCACCTCGTCGATCGCGACCTTCCCTTCGTCGCGCAGCTTCTTGATGAACTCGTCATACTGCTTGCTGCGGCGCTCGCGCGCCATGCGCCCGCGGATCGCTTCCTTCGACTCCTCGAAGCTCCGGTTCAGCGCCACAGTCTTCACCTGCAGCTTGACGACCTCGATCCCGTTCGGCGTCTCGATCGGTCCTGCCATGTCGCCAGGGTTCTTCAGGTCGAACGCGGCGTTGGCGAGCTCGGCTCCGTGCGACTTCGCGAGCTCGTCCTTGCTCAGGAAACGCAGGTCTCCGCCCATCGGCGCCGAGAGCGGATCCTTGCTCTCCTTCATCGCCGTGGCTTGGAACGCGTTCGGCTCGCCCTTCTTCTCGCGCGCCTGGATGTCCTTCATCAGCGCCACACCCCTCGCCTTCGCTTGCGCCTTCTCCTTCGCGTCCTTCGCGGCGAGGAAGATGTGATAGACGCGCGCGCGCTCCGGCTTCACGTAGTCGTCGACGTGCGCCTGATAGAACGCGTTGAGGTCCGCATCAGAGATGTCCGCGCCCGGCGACTTCTCGTCGAGCTGCTTACGGATCAGCTCCTGGACCATGGCGCGCTTGAACGCATCGCGCACCGCCGGCGCCTTGTCGAGACCCTCCCGCTGCGCCTCCTGCGCGAGCAACTCGTTCCGCACCAGCGCTTCGAGCAGCTCCTTCTTCCGCTCGACCGTGTTGTAGCGGGCGCGCAAGAACGGGCTCTGCTCGTCCATCCGCCGCTTGAACTCGTCCGCCGTGATCACCTCGTCGCCGACGTGCGCGACCACGGGACCGCTATGCCCCTTCTTGCAGGCCGGCAGGACCGCGGCGCTCACCACGCATGCGGCCAGTGAAAGGAGGTGCATCGTCTTCATGGCGGGCGGTCCTTTGCTCGGGAGAGGGGCGAGATACCACCTCTCAACCATCGAGGGAAAGCGACTAATCCCCTACGCCGCCGTGCAGCGGCGCAACTCCTGGACGAGAGATCGGGACGCTTCCAGGATCACGGCAGGCTGGGGGGCAGGCGCCGGCGTGCCCGGCAGCCGTGGAGCTCGTTCCTCCAGAACCTGCACGAGCTCCATCCCGGGTGTGAGGCGGTATCGCCCCTTTCCCTTCGCGACGAGCTGCGCCAGCCGATCCGGATCGAGCGTCGCGTCGGGGCCGAGCTGTGCGATGAGCCTCCCGGGGCCCCATTTCAGTCCTCTCATACGCAGCGCGCGGAGCTGGTTTCGCAAGTCCATCACTTCCACGAGCGCGTCCACCTCCGGCGGAGGCTCGCCACACGTGTCGCGCACCTCGCCCTTGACGTCGTACAGCTCGTCCTCGTTCGCGGCCGAGGCAAAGCGCTTGTAGAAGAAGAGCCGCTGCTGCACGTCCGGCACGTACTCTTCGGGGATCAGCGCGGGCACCGGCAGCTCGACGTCCGGCTCGAACTCCTGCCGCGGCGGCTCGCCCTTGAGCTGCGCCACAGCCTCTTCCATGAGCTGCGTGTACAGATCGAAACCGACCGCCGCAATCTGGCCGCTCTGATCCGGGCCGAGGAGATTTCCGGCGCCGCGGATCTCCAGGTCGTGCGATGCGATCTGGAACCCCGCGCCCAGCTCCGTGAACTGCTGCAGGACCTGGAGGCGCTTCTGCGCATCGCGCGTCATGGGCCGCCGCGCCGGCACCAGGAGGTACGCGTACGCGCGCTCGCGGCTGCGGCCCACGCGGCCGCGGATCTGGTAGAGCTGCGCGAGTCCGAAATGGTCGGCGCGATCGATGATGATCGTATTCGCGCTGGGAATGTCCAACCCCGACTCGATGATCGCGGTGCAGAGCAGCACGTCGTACTTGCGATCGATGAAGTCGGTCATCACCTGCTCGAGCTTGCCCTCCTGCATCTGACCGTGTGCGACGGCGATCCTCGCCTGCGGCACGAGCTTCGACAGGTAGTCGTAAACGCCGTGGATCGATTCGATCCGGTTGTGCACGAAAAAGACCTGCCCGCCGCGCGCCAGCTCGCGCTCGATCGCTTCCTTGATGGTCGCTCCGTCGAACTTGCTGACGAAGGTGCGGATTGCGCGGCGGTCGACGGGCGGCGTCCCGATGATGGACAGGTCGCGCACGCCCATCATCGCCATGTGCAGCGTGCGTGGGATGGGTGTCGCGGTGAGCGTGAGCACGTCGACCAGCTTCCGCAGTTTCTTGAGCTGCTCCTTGTGCTTGACGCCGAAACGCTGCTCCTCGTCGATGACCACGAGACCCAGCTCCTTGAAGGAGACATCCTGCGAGAGCAGGCGGTGCGTGCCGATGAGGACGTCCACCTTCCCCTCGCGAGACCGCTGCAGGATGTCCTTCGCCTCGTTCGCGCTCTGGAAGCGGCTGATCATCTCGACGGTGATGGGATAGTCGGCGAAGCGCTTCGAGAAGGTGCGATGGTGCTGCGCCGCGAGCACCGTCGTCGGAACGAGCATCGCCACCTGTTTCTTGTCCTCGACGGCCTTGAACGCCGCGCGCAACGCGACTTCCGTCTTTCCGTATCCGACGTCGCCGCAGACCAGGCGGTCCATCGGCCGGGGCTTCTGCATGTCGACCAGAACGTCCTCGATCGCCTTCGCCTGGTCGGGCGTCTCGTCGAACTCGAAGTCGGCCTCGAACGTCCGGTACATGTTGTCGGGCGGCGTGAATGCGTACCCCTGGTGCGCGGCGCGCGCGGCGTAGATGTCGAGCAGCTCGGCCGCCATCTTGAGCAGCTCCTCCTTCACCCGCGCCTTGCGCTTGAGGAACGTCTGACTCTTGAGCGAGTCGAGCTTCGTCTTCGCCGGGTCGCCGCCGACGTACTTCTGGATTTGCCGCAGCCGGTTGACGGGGAGGTACAGCCGATCCTTCCCGGCGAACTGCAGCAGGATGAAGTCCGCCGCGAACCCGCGCACCGACAGACGCGTCAGTCCGTCGTAGCGCGCGATCCCGTGCTCGACGTGGACGACGAGATCGCCTTCCTTGAGATCGCGGAAGTCAGCGGCTTCCTCGCCGAACGTGCGTGGACGGCGCGGCGCGCGGCGCGACCGCGCGCGCGGGCCGAAGATGTCCTCGTCGGAATACAGCGCGAATCGGTCGTGCTCGTCGAGAAACCCGGCCGAGATCTCGCCGACGACGAGATGCGCGTGGACGGCGGGATCGAACAGCGACGACGGTTCCGCCGGCAGATCGGTCGCGATGCGCGCCATCAGCTGGCGATCCAGCAGGAGCCGCCGCGTTCGTTCCGCTTGCGCCGACGAATGACAGGCGATCAGCGCCGCGATTCCGCGGTCGCGATGGTCGGCGAGCCGGCGCACCAGCGGCAGGAGCGCGCCATCCTCGCCGTGATGACCCGCGATCTCCGCGCGCAGATCCGCTGTCGGCCGGAGAGAGAACTCGATCTCCGGCACGCCGGCCGCGGCGTCGGACGCGAACGTGAGACCGCCCAGCTCGAGCGTCGCCGCGGCCGCGATCGCGGGCCGGACTTCGCCGTCGCGCAGGTAATGTTGCTCCGGCGGCAACGCCAGCTCGCCTTTCGAGCGCGCCGCCTCGAAAGACGACTGCAACTCGGACCACAGGTCGCCCCACTGGCGCTCGATCTCGAGCGGATCGTCGAGCACCCATGTCGCGTCGGCGGGCAAATAGTCGGTGATCGGCTTCAGTCCACCCGGGTAGAAGCCGGGGAGGATCGCGGAGAGCCCCGCGGCGAAGAGCGCGTCGTCCGACGAGTGCGTCGAAAGCTCATCGATCAGCTCGCGCAGCTGCCGCGTCGGCGTCTCGACGGCATCGGCCGCCGCGCGCACCGTCGCGATGGCGGCCTTCCGGCCGGCGTCGTCCAGCACGATCTCTCGCGCTGGACACAGCGACACTTCGCGCAGCTCGCCGATCGACCTCTGCGTCTGCGGGTCGAACGACCGCAGGCTTTCCACCGTGTCGCCGAAGAACTCGATACGCACGGGCTGACCGTCCAGCGGCGACCAGACGTCGAACACGCCTCCGCGGACGGCGAACGTGCCGGCGTCCTCGACCAGCGGCACTTTTGCGTAACCGGCCGCGACGAGCTTCGCGGCGAGCTCGTCGCGATCCTGGGTAGCCTCGACCGCGAGCTGCAGCGAGCGGACATCGAGCGCATCGCGCGGCAGCACGCGCCTTGCCAGGGCGCGCACCGAGAGCACGACCACGCGCGCCTCGCCGAGATGCAACCGGAACAGCCCGGCGAGCCGCGCCATCCCACCCTGCGGGTCCGGCGTGAGGCCCTGCGGACGAGCGCCGCGGATTGCTGCGCGGAGAAGAAGCGCAAGTCGCGCTCGAGCGCCTCGGCAGCTTCCTCGTCGGGCTCCACGCAGACGAGCGGCCGCTTGAGGGCGCGCGCGAGATGGGCGAGCGCATACCCGCGGGAGGCTCCCCGCAGCCCGGTCGCCCGTGCACGGGGAGCCGTCCGCAGGGCGGCGATCAGCTCGGCGATCGCGGTGGGGCTCGTCGCTCGCGGAGCGACGGCGGCGGTGTGCTGCTCCATCGGATCGGCGTGGAGTAGGACCCGCTCACTCGCAAGTCAAGCCGAGCCTCGGCAACGCGGTCGTCGGCAGACGTTTGGACCGGCGCCGGCTACGCCCGCCGCGTCCGGAATCCTGGTTCACGCCAAGTGATCCCAGCCGAGATTTGGTGGGAGCGGTTGAGGTGCCCCGTTCTGCAGGAGGCGGATACCACGGGTCTTCACGAATCGCCCGACGACCCGTGCGGCTGTCTTCGTCCGGCGAATCGCGCTGACGAGTCGCTCGGCGTCGCGCGGTCTCGCGGCGAACAGCAGCGCGTAGTCCTCGCCGCCGCCGAGCGCGAGCTCGACGCCGGAGTCGCGTACTGCCGCGTCCATCGGGAGATCGCTCAGCTCGACTTCGCTGCCGCAGCGGCTCGCATCGCAGAGATGGCCGAGATCGCGCAAGAATCCGTCGCTGACGTCCACGGCGGCGACGGCGATCTTGCCGGCGGCCAGGCCGGCAGCGAGCAGCGGCTCGGGCCTGAGCTGCGCGCGGATCGCGGCCGTTTCCTCACGGCTGAGCCGCGTCGGCTGGCGGCGTCCTCTCCACGTGGCCGAGCCGTCGTTCTCGGCATTGCCTTGCAGCAGCCGAAGGCCGAGGGCGGCGCGTCCCAGCTCGCCCGCGACGACGAGCTTGTCTCCGGGCCGCGCGCCGCGGCGGCCGCGCGCCCGTTCCGCCTCGCCGATCGCCGTCACGGAGATCGACCACGCGGGTGCCCTGGTCACGTTGCCGCCGACGAGCGCGCATCGGTATCGGCGCGCGAGGTTCGCCATGCCTCGCGCCATCTCCCGCGCGACGCGCACCGGATCGGCATCGCGGCGGACGCCCAACGCGCACAGGAACCAGCGCGGCCGTGCACCGGCTGCCGCGAGATCGCTCAGCGCCGCCGCCAGCGCCTTGTGTCCGACGTCCTCGGGCTCAAACCACCTCGGCTGGAAATGGACGTCCTCGACCACCTCATCGACTTTGAGGACCAGCTGTCGGCCGCGCGACGGCCGCACCACCGCGCAGTCGTCTCCGGGCCCGGAGAGCACGCCCGCACCGCGGCCGCGCGCGTCGCGCGTGAGGCCGAACGGCGAGAGAAACGCGTCGATGAGGTCGAGCTCGTTCACTGCACGCCGCGGAGCGGCGCCTCGAGCGGCGCGCCGGGCGGCTCGGTCGGCACGACCAGCGTGAAGATGCTGCCCTTCCCCGGCTCGCTGCGGACGGAGACCCCGCCGCCGTGCGCCTCCACGTAGCTCTTGACGATGGACAACCCGAGGCCGGCGCCGCCGTACTCGCGCGACGCGGACGAATCGGCCTGGAAGAAGGTGTCGAACACCTTGGACTGCAGCTCCTTCGGGATGCCGATGCCGTTGTCCTCGACCTGGATCTGGAAGAAACCGGCGCCCGCGAACGGGCCCGAGTCGCGAGGGGCTTGCTGCGCCGGACCGGCCCGAACCGCGATGTGCCCGCCGGCGGGCGTGAACTTCACCGCGTTCGAGAGCAGGTTGATGACGCACTGGCGGATCTTGTCCGAGTCGACCTGCACCTTCTGAAGGCTCGGCGACACTTCGGTCGAAACGGTCAGCTTCTTCTTGAAGCTCTGCGGCATGACCGACTCGATCGCGGCTTGCAGGATGTCGTTGACGTCGACGACACCGCGCTGCAGCTGCACGCCGCGCGCTTCGATGCGCGACAGGTCGAGAATCGACGAGATGAGCCGCAAGAGCGACTCGCCCTTGTCGAGGATCGTCTTCAGGTAATCCTTCTGCTCGTCGTTGAGCTCGCCGGCCAGGCCCGCGAGCAGCATCTCGCTGTACCCGATGACGCTGGTGAGCGGCGTGCGCAGCTCGTGGGAGACGGTGGCGAGGAAGTTCGACTTGAGGCGGGAGAGCTCCTGGAGCCGCTCGAGAGCGTCGGAGAGCTTCTTGTTCTTCTCCTGCACTTCCCGATAGCTCTCCGTCACGCTCTCGATGTGCAGCTGCGAGGTGATGAGCGCCTTGTGCGAGGTGAAGACGAGCACGTCGACGAGCCGCGCGAAGTGGTCGAGCACCTTGCGCACGGTGCTCTCCGGAGCGCGGCGGATGCGGCCGATGAGATCGCGAGCCTTGTCGAGGTCGAACTCTCCCTGCAACGCCTGCAACTCGGCGCCGAGATCGCCGACGTCCTCGGGCAGAAAGGGCCCGAAGATGATGCGGCCCAGCATGTCCCCTTCGTAGAGGATGGGGAGCATGAGATATCGGAGTCCGCTGAAGCAGTTGCGCACCGCGACCTGCGGCTCTTCCAGCGGATGGACCTTGATGTGCGTCACCGTCTCGGTGCAAAGGCGCCGGCCGTTCTGCCCGGTGAACATGTACGCGCAGAAATCGCCGCTCGCGATCTTGAGGTCGACCAGCTTGGTCCCGTTCGCGTCGAAGACCTTGAGGCCGATCTTGTAGAGATCGACGAACGTCCGGCACACGTGCGTGAACGTCGGCAGGTCGAGCAGCTCGCCGAGGACGAGCTTCTTCTGGAGGATGCTCTCGGCCACCGCTGTCTATGCTCCGCCGGCCATGGTCGATGGATCGGGTGGCGCGCCTGCCGGGCCGCGGGACGGCAGGATGTCCTCGATGCGCGGCGGGTCGACCAGGCAGCGGCGAACTTCCTCGACGAACGCCTGGCGATCGAGGCCGATCTTGTCGCGGAGCAGGTACGTGCGATCGATTTGCTCGAACGTCAGCGCGACGAGCACGAGGAACGTCTCCACGACCCCCTCGCCGCGCACCGCGACCGCCTCGAAGACGGGCTGCTTGTTCTCCGAGCGCATCTTCGCCACCGACTCCGCAGTGGTCGCGTCGCCCAGGTCCTTCTTGTTCCACTGCACGACGCAAGGCAGCGATTCGATGGAGAGCCCATTCGACTTCAGGTTCTCCACCATGTTCATCCAGTACTTGTAGTTCTCCTGCCGCTTCGCCGGCTGGCTGTCGGCGATGAACGCGATCGCGTCGCAGCCCTGCAGCACGATGCGGCGCGTGGAGTTGTGCATGACCTGCCCGGGGACCGTGAAGAGCTTCAGCTTCACCTTCAGGTTTCCGCTCTTGAAGACGAGCGGGAGCGTATCGAAGAACAGCGTGCGGTCATCCGCGGTGTCCAGCGTCATGAGATGGCCGCGCAACGCGGGCTGGATGCGCTGATAGAGCGCGCGCAGATTGGTCGTCTTCCCGGAGAGTCCCGGGCCGTAGTAGACGATCTTGAGCGTCAGCTCGCGCTGGGCGGTGTTGAACTGCACGTGTGGTTCACCTCATGCATCCGCCACCGGCGCGAATTGCAGACGATCTTCACTCCCGCGCGTGCAGCCGCCACAGTTTCTCTCGAACTCCCGCCCACGGCCAAGACTCTTCCCTGCGGTGCGCCCGAGCCCGTCGTGGAGACATGCTGACGGGTACGGCGAAGTAGGACGCCTGGGTGCGCATGTGGGACAGCGGCGCCTCGACGCCTCTTCAACGCTTCTGCAGGGCGGTCCAGAAGCCTCGCGCTTCGTCGGGGTCACGCACGATGCGGCACGGTGGCAGCGTCTGCAGGAACCTTCGTCCGTAGCCGCGCGCCGCGATGCGCGGATCGAGCAGCGCCACGATGCCGCGATCCTGCGCCGAGCGGATGAGACGGCCGAAGCCCTGCTTGAGCGCGAGCGCCGCCTCGGGCACCTGGAACGTGGAGAACGGGTCCTCGCCGCGCGCGCGCAGCTGGTCGATGCGCGCCTGCACCAGCGGCTCTCCCGGCGACGCGAACGGAAGCTTGTCGATGACGACCATGCTCAGCGCGTCACCCTGCACGTCCACGCCTTCCCAGAAGCTCTGGCTGGCGAACAGCACGCTCGGCGTTTCCCGGAACGCTTGGAGGAGCTGCGTCTTCGGGCGCTCACCCTGGAGCAGCACCTGCCAGCGCAGCTCGGGCGCGAGAAGCTCGTAGACGCGGCGCATGTTCTTGAGCGACGTGAAGAGGACGAACGCGCGGCCGTCCGTGATGGGCAAGAGCCGGCGCAGCTCGTCGGCGACCGCCTCCGGGAAGCGATCGTCCTGCGGGTCGGGCATGCGCCGCGGGAGGTAGATCGCCGCGTTCGCCGCGTAGTCGAACGGCGATGCGTGGATTGCTTCGTCGAGCGGAAACAGCGGCCCGTGCGCGTCCTTGAGCCCGACGCGACGGGCGAAGTAGTCGAGCGATCCCGCGACGGCCAGCGTGGCGGAGGTGAACACGACGGGACCGATGCGGTCGTACAAGCGGTCCTGGAAGAGCGGCGCCACGTCGATGGGGGAAGCGTGCAGGAAGACGTGCCCGGCGCGCTGCTCGGCCCACTGCACGAGCGAGTCCGGCGGGCGCGGCTCGTCGTACTCGAGATCCGCGCGACCGGAGATGGCCTGCGATGCGCCGAAGAGGGACAGGTCGGCAGAGAGCGTCATGCAGCGACGCTCGAGGAGCTGCACTTCGTCGTCGGCGCTTTCGGAGAGTGCCGCGCCCAGCGCGCGGACGAGCTCGCACAACGCCTCGCGCTCCCGTTCCGCGGGAGCGAGCGAGCCGGGCGGTAGCGTCCAGCGATCCGCCTCGCGCGAGAACTTCCCGGCCGCGGGGCGGCATCGAGCGGCGGCATCGAAGAACGCGTTGCCTTCGCGCAAGAGTCGGCCGGCCAGGTCGCGCGCGTGCTGCGGTACGGCCGGAGTCCGGACTACGTCGCGCGCCAACTCGACGACGCGGAAGCTGGAGAGCTGCGCGCCGAAATTCTCCGTCGCCACGTCGGGCGCGGCGTGCGCCTCGTCGAAGATGACCGCGTCGTATCGCGGCAGCACGGCCGCGCCGGCGTCGCCCGCGCTGGAGGTGCGCAAGGACAGGTCCGCGAAGAAGAGATGGTGATTCACCACGACCACGTCCGCGTCGGCGGCTTCGCGCCGGACTTTGAAGACGAAGCACTGGTCGTAATGCGCGCACTTCTGCCCCGTGCAGGTATCCGCCGTCGAATTGACCTCGCGCCAGGTGGCGAAGCTCTCGGGAAGCGAATCGAGCTCGGCTCGGTCGCCGGTGGTCGTGCGCTGCGACCACTCGTGGAGGCGTCCGTAGAGCGCCGCTTCTTCGCGCGCCGCGAAGGTCGGTTGGCGGTCGAAGTGCTCCTTGCGCAAGAGGCAGAGATAGTTCTGGCGTCCCTTGAGGAAGGCGAAGCGCGCCTTCGCGCCTAGCGCCACGGCGACGGGGACGTCCTTGTGCGCGAGTTGCTCCTGGAGCGTCTTCGTGGCGGTGGAGATGACGACCTTGAGGCCGCTCCGCGCCGCGGGCACCAGATACGCGAGCGTCTTCCCTGTGCCGGTACCCGCCTCGACCACGAGGGCGCGCCCATCGGCGAGAGCGCGCTCGACCTGCTCCGCCATGGCGAGCTGCGACGGCCGCGGCTCGTACGTCGGCAAGGTGCGCTCGAGCTCCGTCTCGAGCAGCTGCGCGAGCGACGTCATGAGTCTATCCGGCGAGGGGCGCCAGGGGGACGGGAGCGAACGACAGGACGAAGATGATCAAGCTCACGACGAGGACGATGCGGCGGCCGCTGGAGAGGGTCGGCTCGGCGTCGCGCACGGGTGGGTGGTTGTTGAGGAACATCCCGGTGATGAGCCCCCAGACGGCCCACCCGAAGAAGGGTGTGAAGACGCCGAGCCCGAGCAGCATCGCCGAAAAGGGAGCGCCGACGAGGCGGTGTATCCTGGGGGAGGCCGCGTAGAGACAGTGGCCGCCGTCGAGCTGACCGAGGGGAAGCAGGTTCAACGCGGTGAGCAGAAGCCCGAACCAGCCCGCGATCGCGACCGGATGCAGGGCCAGCGAGTGGCCCGCCGGCACGTGCACCACGAGCTTTTCGAGGAAGATCATCCCCAGAGGCTTTCCCAGGTCGAATCCTTCGCGCAGACGCAGGAAGTGTCCTTCGCGCATCCACGTCATGAGCGAATCCCACAACGTCCAGTGACGGAACGGCCCCTCCTCCGGAACGACGGTCGAGAGCCGCAGCCCGACCGCGAGCACCGGAATGGTGACGAGAAACCCCGCGATCGGTCCCGCGGCGCCGATGTCCACCAGCGCCCGGCGCGTGCGCGGCGTGCTGCGCAGCCGGATCACGGCGCCGAGCGTCCCGATGAGCGAGAGCAGCGGAGCGGGAATGAAGAACGGCCAGGTCGCGTCGACGCCGTGCCTTCGCGCCAGGAGGAAATGTCCCATCTCGTGCGCAAGCAGGATGGCGAGCAGCGCGGCCGAGAACGCGATGCCGTGTCGGACTGCCTCCGCCTGCGTCGGCGGCGGCAGCTGCGTATCCGTCAGTAGCGCACCGGCGACGAACGCGGACGCCGCCGTGAGCACGAAGAGCAAGAGGTTGAGCAACGGGGGGCGCAGGCTGCCCAGCGTCCCGGGCAGCGGCCGCACGACTTCGATCGGCGCCTCACTCACTCTTTGGCTCCCGCAGCCGCTCCCATGCGCCGTGAAGGTAACCGAACACGCCGGAGCGGCCTAGGAGTCTTCGCGCGGTCGCTGCGTGCCGCCGCGCTTCGGCCCGCCTCCCCAGGCGAGATAGCGCGCGGGCGATGTCGTCGTGGAGGTGCGCGCCGTCTCCCAATTCGAGAGCGCGACGGCCGTCCGCGTCGGCGGACACGGTGAACGGAAAGACGGTCATCGACTTCGCGGCCACTGCAAATCAGTCTATGGCTTGCGCGGCAGCGTGGCTTTTGGAGCGCCTCGATCAGCGCGACCCGGTCCTCGCGTCCGCCGAGATCACCGGCGGCACCGGAGGTGGGCCTTCGGGGTCGAACTCGAGGATGTTGCCGCGGTTGATCCAGAGCCAGAAGAGTGGCTTTTGCGCCTCCCGATCCCGGCCGAACACCGTGTCGCCCGTGGCGCCGTCGAAGGATTTCATTCCCGCCAGCGCGTTGCGCATGTCCTCGCGCGTCTGCGGACGCCGCTCCTCGATGATTTTGCGCAGGATCGCAGCGCCGTCGTACGCATGCGCTTCGAGGAAGCCAGGCGCGCGGTGGTAGGCGGCGTCGTAGTCGTCGACGAACTTGCGCGTGGCGCGGCGCTGGCTCTGAGCGAAGAAGCTGTCGACGAAGATCGCGCACTGCACGTACTTCGCGGCGCCGACGCGCTCGTCCACCAGGTCCGGGTTGTCCCACAGGTTCGTGCCGAGCAGCTGCACCGCGCGGACCTTGTCGCTCTTGGTCGTCTTCCGGACCACCTCCAGCTCGCGCTGATCGCAGCCGGACGTGATCACGTCTTCGGAGGCGATCGCGGGCGCGATGAGGCGCACCGTGCGCGCGCTGTCCGGGATGAACAAGGCGTCGAAATCGACCACCGGCGCACTCTGGTTGCGCAGCGCCTGCAGCGCCTTCCGGCGCTGGTAGGGGCTCGAAATCTGCTGCGCGATCTTCTGCGCCTCGTCGCTGAACTCCTTGCGCTCGTCGAGGTCCTCCTGGGTGCGCCCCACGAGCCGCTGGATGAACGGCTTGAACGTCGTGGTCCGCTGTGGGTAGTGCTCGTAGGCGGTGACCGCCGCGCTGGCTCCGTCGAGCGCGTCCCAGAAGAAGCGTGTCACCTCGTCGCCGTAGGGCGAGTCCGGCTGCAGGATGCCGAAGCTGCGCGCGCCGAGCTTCTTCTGCGCGTACTGCGCCACCGCGCGCGCCTGCGCGCTGTTCGTCGACATGTCGCGGAAGACGTACTCGCCGACCTGGGTGAGTCCCTCGGCGCGCGAGAGCGACACGATGGGAATCCCGAGCTGCTGCGCGCGCACCGCAGCGGCCTGCCCTTCCGCGAGTGCGATGGGACCGAGAATGGCGATGGCGCCTTCGCGCGCCAGGTCCTCCACCGCCTGCGCGGCCGCGTCGGGCTCTCCCTTCGAATCCTTGATCGAAACCTGCACGCCAGAACGGTTCTGCAGGTCCACCGCGAGCGCGACGGCGTTCATCATGAGATCGGAGAGCGCCTTGTACTCGCCGGAGAGCGGCAAGACGATCCCGATCAGGTTCGGCTTCACCGCGGCGCCCGAGGAGACCGCGAGCTGGATCGACTGCGCGCCCTCCGCGACCGGGCCGGTGTTCACCTCCGACAAGATCTGACGGGCCAGCTCGTCGGCGTGAGCGCGGTCGCCGGTGTGCAGCTGCAGACGCGCGAGCCGCAGAGCGGCGGGAGGCCACGCCGGGCTCCTGCGATCGAGGTCGGCGACGAGCTGCGCGATCATCGCCCCGGGCGCCGCCTGCAGCGCGTTCTGGTAGTCGACGAGGCGCGCCGCTCGTTCTTCGGGCGTCTGCGCAGCCTCCAGCGCGCGAGCGGCGAACTTCGCGGCTTCGCCCGGGTCGCCGGTCTTCGCGTACGTCTCCGCGATGCTGCGCGCCTGCTGCTGCTTCTCCGCATCGGACATCTGCGAGATCGCCGTCTTCATCGCCTCCGCCGCGGCCTGCGGATTTCCGAGCTTCGTCTGCACGGAGGACAGCTCCAGCGCCGCATCCTTCTTGAATGCGCTGTTCGGCCGCTTCTCGAGGAAGTCGCTCAGCTTCACCTGCGCGTCCTGGAGCTTGCCCATCCGCGCGAGCGTCTGCCCTTCGCGGAACCGCGCTTCGTCGGCCGCGGAGCTGTCGCCGAACCGGGCGATCACTTCGCGGTACGTCCGGAGCGCCTCGTCGTTCCGTCCCGCGTCCTGCGCTTGCTTTCCGCGGCGCAGCACGTCGTTGGCGGCGTCGTCGTAGTTTACTTCGCGGCCGTTCACGATGACCGTGCGCGCCGGCCCACCGCAGGCGGCGAGGAGCGCCGCGACGAGGAGGATGCGTTTCATTGCAGCTCCTGGATGTGAGCGTCCTTGGGCGGCTCGAATTGGAACAGCGAGCCGGGCAGGTTGGAATTCACCTTGGCCTCGCGGAACACGAGCTGGTTCACGTCACCTTCGCCATTCGTGAGGACCGTCGCCAGCACCTGGCCTTTGCCGTCCACCGTGAAGAGCAGCTTCTGTACGTCGGGGCTCGGCTTCTTCGGGACCAACTCGACCGCCTCGCCGCCGGGAAGCTCGGGCGGTCGCGGAACGGCGCGCACGTCGAACCGATCGAGGAGCTTACCCTTGCCGAAGAGGAAGGCGAACTCGGGCGGCACCTGGTCCGGTCCGAAACCGCTCTTCACCTGGACCTCCTTGTCCTCGGGGTTCCAGTTCCACAGCTTCTTGCCGTCGAGGACGATCAGGCGGCCGTCGTCGTATTGCCAGCGGAGCAGATCGGGCTTCTTGAGGAAGACCTTCCCCGCGGCCTTCTTGATGTTCCCGAACGTCGGGTAGGTCGAGGTCTGCGCGAACGACGCGCTGAAATCCTTGATCCGTTCGTAATAGCGCTGCACGCGCTGCGCGATCGCGACACCGGGCTCCTTGACTGGAACGGGTGCTTTGGGTGCGGCAAGCACGAGCAGGGCGATGGCGATGCGCATCGGGGCTCCTCTTTACCGCGTTGGACGGCGATGCGCAGGGCCTCTTCACCGCTTCACGCGGCGCGCGAGCTTCGCCGCGAGGCGCAGAAAACGCGAGCGCAGCTCGCGCCGCTCCTCCGTCGACAGATCTCCCGCCGAGCGCAGGAACGCGCGGCGCGTCGAACAGATCTGCGACAGCGCGATCCCCGCCGCGACGGACACGTTGAAGCTCTGCGTGAACCCCGCCATCGGGATGCGGAAGGTGCCTGCGCACGCGGCGATCGTCTCCGGCGAGGGGCCCTCGTGCTCGTTGCCGAACAGGAGCGCAACGGGACGATCGACCGGAAGTTCCGTGTACGGCCGCGCCTGCGCATCGAGGTGGCCGGCGTAGACGGCGAACCCCTCGCTGGCGAGCTTCTTCGCGACGAACGCACCGTCCTCCTCGGTCCCGACATCGAGCCACTTGTCCGCGTCCTGCGTCACGCGGCGGTGCGCGCCGGCGTCGCGCGCATCGTGCAGCACGATGTGGGCCCGCGCGAGGCCGAGTCCCTCCGCCGTGCGCAGGACGGCGGCCACGTTGTGCGCGTCGAGCAATCGGTCGAGCACGACGGTGACGCTGCCGAGCCGCGCCGAGACGACTGCGTCGATGCGCGCGAGCCGCTGCGGAGTCAGCAGCGACTCCCAGAACGCATCGTCTCCTTCCGCGCCGCCGCGCTCGTCTTCGTCACCGCGCAGCACGTCCTCCGTGAGACCGCGCGGACCGGCCAGCTCCGCAGGGTCGGTGTGCGGCTTGCCAACCCAGGCGCGGACCGGGCGACGCGGGCTCATCCGCGCCTCGCTCGCGGCTTCCGCTCCCGCGCCGAACGCTTCGGAAGCGGCTCCACGTCGGCGGACGGAACGGGACCCACGTCGCGCTCCAGCGGCTGCGGCAGGCCGGCCGAATCGAGAGTGCGCACCACGACATCGAGCAGCTCGTCCAGCCCGGAGCCGGTCGCTGCCGAGACGAGATGCACGTGGATGCGGCGCCGCTTCAGCTTCCGCGCGAATTCGCGGGCGCGCTCGCGCGCTTCCGGCACGTCGATCTTGTTCGCCGCGACGACTTGCGGCTTGCGGCGCAGCGCCGGGTCGAACAGCTCCAGCTCGCGGTTGATGGCATCGAATCCCTCGACCAGGTCGCGATCCGCCGCGGACGCGTCGACGAGATGCACGATGACGCGGCATCGCTGCATGTGCTTGAGGAAACGATGCCCGAGGCCCGCGCCGGCGTGCGCGCCTTCGATGAGCCCTGGCAGGTCGGTCAAGACGAAGCTTCGGCCGTCCTTGTACTGCACGACCCCGAGGTGCGGCTGGAGCGTGGTGAACGGGTAGTCGGCGATCTTCGGGCGCGCGCGCGACAGGCGCGAGACGAGCGTCGACTTCCCCGCGTTGGGAAAGCCGACGAGCCCTACGTCAGCGAGGAGCCGCAGCTCGAGCTTGACGCGCTTCTCTTCGCCTTCCGTGCCCGGCTGCGCGAAACGCGGTGCCTGCAGCGTGGAGGTGGCGAAGTTCATGTTGCCTAGACCGCCGCGGCCGCCCTTCGCAAGAATCCAGCGGCGGCCGTTCTCCCGCAGATCGGCGAGCACCTCGCCGCTGTCCGCATCCTTCACCACCGTCCCTGGCGGGACCTTGAGGAGCAACTCCGGCGCGGCGTGGCCATTCTGATCGCGACCGCGGCCCGGCTCGCCGTTGCGCGCGCGGTATTCGCGCTTGAAGCGGAAGTCGAGCAGCGTCGTGAGCCGCTCGTCGGTGAGGAGGACGATGTCGCCGCCGTTCCCGCCATCGCCGCCCGACGGACCGCCTCGCGGCGCGTACTTCTCGCGTCGAAAGGCTACCGCACCGGGGCCGCCGTCGCCGGCTTTGACATGGACCCCGGCCTCGTCAATGAAGTTCATTGCGATGCAACTGCGCGCCTGAGTGACGGCTGTACCTTCGCCCCCAAAGGCTCTTCGACCGCGGGCTTCAAGCCTCGGCGCGAGGCTTGCCGGGCACGACGTGCACGTACGTGCGATCGTCCGCCTTCTTCTGGTACTTCACTTCCCCTTCGACCACCGCGTAGATGGTGAAGTCGCGGCCCATCCCGACGCCGCGGCCAGGATGCACTCTCGTGCCCACCTGCCGCACCAGGATGTTGCCCGGAACGACGCGCTCGCCACCGAACACCTTGACGCCGCGGCCCTGACCCGGCGAATCGCGCCCGTTGCGGGAAGAGCCCTGGCCTTTCTTGTGTGCCATGTTCCTTCGATCCTTCTGCGTGAGCCGTTCGAGGAGTTTTAGCGGAGCTGGGACGAGATGCCCGTGATCTTCAGCTCCGTGTAAGGCTGTCGGTGGCCGCGGATGCGGTCCCAACCCTCTTCCTGCGTGCGGAAGTGCCACAGCTTGCGGTGCTTGCCGTGCGAGACGATCTCCGCCTCCACCTTCGCGCCGCCGATCGTCGGCGCGCCGACCTGGATTCCTTCCCCTTCGCCGACCGCGAGCACCTCGAGCGCGAGCTTCGCGCCCACGGGCTGCTCCAGCTTCTCCACCTTGAGGAGGTCGCCTTCCTTGACGCGGTACTGCTTTCCGCCCGTGCGGATGACTGCGTACATCGAACCGCTCCTCGCCTTTTCCGTCTCTGTGCAGCAGCCGGGCAGGCAGGGAAGTCCCGCCGCCTGGCGCGGAAAAGAGCGCGCGATCTAGCCCGCACCCCCCTTGGGTGTCAAGGAGAGCGCTTCGAGCGATTCTTCGTACGGCGAGCGGGCGACGCCCCGTTCGGTGACGATGGCGGTGATCAGCCGATTGGGCGTGACGTCGAACGCCGGGTTGAAGACGCGCACGCCGTCGGGAGCCACGCGCGACCCGGCCACGTGCGTCACCTCGTCGGCGGCGCGCTCTTCGATCGGGATGTCGCGGCCCGTTTTGGCGCGGAAATCGACGGTGCTGATCGGCGCGGCCACGTAGAACGGCACTCCCGCCGCCTGAGCCGCTAGCGCGAGCGGGTACGTGCCGATCTTGTTTGCCGTGTCGCCGTTTCGCGCGATGCGGTCTGCTCCCACCACCACGCACCCCACACGGCCCGAGCCGAGCAGCGACGCGGCGGCGACGTCGGGCAGCAGCGTCACGGGGATGCCGTCCTGCAAGAGCTCCCAGGCCGTCAGCCTTGCGCCCTGCAGCCATGGCCTGGTCTCGTCCGCGAAGACGTCGCACTTCTTTCCCGATTCGATCGCCGCGCGCACGACACCGAGCGCGGTGCCGTATCCCGACGTGGCGAGGCCGCCCGCGTTGCAATGCGTGAGGATCCCGTGGCCGTCGGGGACGAGCTGCGCGCCGTGGTTCCCGATCGCGCGACACGCGGCGAGGTCTTCCTCCAGCACCGCATGCGCTTCCTCCAGCAGCGCATCGGCGACTTCTTCGGCAGACTTTCCGCCGCGCAGCAGTTCGGCGCGCTTGTTCGCGAGGCGCTCGAGCGCCCAACGCAGGTTCACTGCCGTCGGCCGCGCCGCTCGCAGTTCCTCGACCGCCGCGGCGAATGCGCGATCGGGATCGGCCGACCGCGCCGCCTCGCGCGCCGCCAAAGCAACGCCGTACGCGGACGCGCAGCCGATCGCGGGTGCTCCGCGCACCACCATCTCGCGGATGGCGCGCGCCGCCTCGGCGGAGCTCTGCACGCGCACCTCTTCCACGCGGGCCGGCAGCTTGCGCTGATCGAGCAGCCACAGCGCGCCGTCGCGCCATTCGAGCGTCCTGAACGCCATCGACCCTCTTCTATCGCGGCACGAGGTCCGCTACAGCATCAGCTCGAGATACAGCGCGCCGGGGATCGGATTCTCGCGATAAGGCGCGATCTCGCGGAATCCGAGGTCGCGGTACAGCGCGATGGCTGGCTGCATCGTCGCGGCGATCGTATCGAGGCGGACGGCGCGGTACCCGATCGCGCGTGCTTCCGCGAGCGCCGACAGCGTCAGGGCGCGAGCCAGACCGCGGCCGCGATACCGCGGGCGCACGTACAAGCGCTTCATTTCCGCCGTGTCGCCGCTCCACTCGTGCAACCCGACGCATCCGGCCGCCTCGACCTCCTGCATGTCGAGCAGAAGGCGCCCGCGCGGCGGCGCGTACATCCCGGGAAGCGCCCGCAGCTCCTCGTCGAATCCCTGGAAGCAGAGCGAGAATCCGAGCGACTCGGCGTACTCGAGAAACAGCGCGCGTACGTCTTCCAGCGCGCGCCCGGGCTGCGTCACCTGCGCGATCACTTGAGGCGCTCCATGTAGCCTGGCCGCGGCCGCCTCCTGCGCGATCCGCGGATGGCCATCGTGCCGAGGAATGTCGCGAGGAGCGCGGGACCGCCGAGCGAGGCGAGCACGACGAGCGCCTCGCGCCCGGCGGATTGCACGATGCCCGGGCGCCGGATCCCGGCGGCCGGAATGAGCGGGCTTTCCACCCGCAGCGCGATCTGCACCAGCGCGACCACGAGGAAGATCCAGACCAGGACGAGCACGGAAGTGAGCGCCACGGCGATGCGCCGCCGCCATCGCTCCGCGGCGAACAGCACCGCCGCGTCGAGAGCGAGGGAGACGACGATGCACACGGAGAAGAGCGTCGTCACCGTCAGTCGAGGCGCTTCTTGAACAACGCGTTGAGGACGCCGGGGTTGCCCTTCCCCTTCAGCTCCTTCATCGCCTGCCCGACGAAGAACCCGAGCAGGTTCTTCTTCCCGGACTTGTATTTCGCCACTTCCGAGGGGCTGCGCGCGATGACGGCGTCGACGACCGCTTCGAGCGCCGATTCGTCGGAGACTTGCGACAGGCCCTTCTCCTGCACCGTCTGCGCGGGCGGCTTGCCGGTGCGCAGCAGCTCGGCCAGCACGTCCTTCGCGGCGGTGGACGAGAGCGTTCCGGCGTCCTGCAGCTTGAACACTTCCGCGATCTGCGCCGCGTCGAACCGGGGCGAGGCGAGGTCGACGGCGCCCTCGTTCAGAAGCCGCGCGACTTCGCCCGTCACCACGTTCGCCGCCCTCTTCGCCGAATCGCGACCCGCTGCCTCGACGATGCGGGCGTGCAGCTCGACGAGCCTCGGCTCCGCCGTGATGGTCCGCGCGTCCGCGGCCGGCACTCCGGCTGCGACCAGCTCGGCCATTCGCTCGTGCGGGAGCTTGGGGACGGTCACTTTCTCCACCCATTCGCGGGAGACGATGAGCGGCGGCAGGTCGGGCTCGGGGAAATATCGGTAGTCATTCGCCTCTTCCTTGCTGCGCATCGGTCGCGTCTCGCCCGAGGCGTTGTCGAACAGCCGCGTCTCCTGCGCCACCTTCTCGCCGCGCTCGTACACGCCGATCTGCCGCTCGATCTCGTACTCGATCGCCTGACGCACGAAGCGGAAGGAGTTGATGTTCTTCAGCTCGACGCGCGTTCCGAGCTTGCTGGTCCCCTTGCGCCGGACGCTCACGTTCGCGTCGCAGCGGAACGACCCCTCTTCCAGGTTGCCGTCGTTGATCCCGAGGTAGAGGAGCGCGAGGCGAAGCGCCTTCAGGTACTCGCTCGCTTCCTCCGCGCCGCGCAGCTCGGGCTCGCCGACGATCTCGATGAGCGGAACGCCGCTGCGGTTCAAGTCCACCTGCGAGCCGTTCTCGCCGTGCACGTTCTTGCCCGCGTCCTCCTCGAGGTGGATGCGCGTGAGCCCGACCTTGCGCACGCTCCCGTCCGGCTGTGGAACGGGCACCGAGCCGCCTTTGCAGATGGGCAGCTCGTATTGCGAGATTTGGTAGCCCTTCGGCAGGTCCGGATAGAAGTAGTTCTTGCGCGCCCAGATACTCCGCTCAGTGATCTGGCACCCGAACGCCTTTCCCGCCTTGATCGCCATCTCCACCGCGCCGCGGTTCAAGGCGGGAAGCGCGCCGGGGAGGCCCAGGCACACGGGGCAGACCTGTGTGTTGGGCGGCGCGCCGAAAGCGGTCGGGCAACCGCAGAAGATCTTGCTCCGGGTGAGAAGCTGCGCGTGCACCTCGAGGCCGATGACCGATTCCCACTCCTCGAAGCTCTTCGTGTGCGTGGCGGTGGCGGGTGACATCGTTCCCTACTTTGTAACCAGCGGCGGAAGGCGTTGCGGCAGCGCCAGCGCACGCTCGGCGCCGCGCGCGAGCCGGAGCAGCGACTCTTCCTCGAATGGCTTCCCGATCAGTTGCAGCCCGATGGGCAGACCGCTCTTCGTGAATCCGCTCGGCACCGAGATACCCGGCAGACCGGCCAGGTTCACCGGCACCGTATAGATGTCGTTCAGATACATGGCGAGCGGGTCGTCGACCTTCTCGCCGAGCCGGAACGCGGGCCACGGGCTGGTCGGCGACACGACCGCGTCGACGCCCGCGGCGAAGGCGTCGTCGAAATCCCGGCGGATCAGCGCGCGGACTTTCTGGGCGCGCAGGTAGTACGCGTCGTAGTAGCCCGCCGACAGCGCATAGGTACCGAGCAAGATGCGGCGCTTCACCTCGGCGCCGAATCCCGCTGCCCGCGTCTGCTCGTACAGGTCGAGCAGCGAACCCCGCGCGGCCGCTCGATAACCGTATCGAATGCCGTCGTAGCGCGCGAGGTTCGAAGAGGCTTCCGCGGTGGCCACCAGGTAATACGTGGCGATGGCGTGCGGTGAGTTCGGCAGCGAGATCTCCTTCACCGCGCAGCCTTCCCGCTTCAGCGCGTCGATCCCGGCGCGGACGGAAGTTTCGACTTCTGCGTCAAGCCCCTCGCCGAAGTACTCCTCCGGCACTCCGACGGTGAGACCGCGGACGGGCTTCTCCAGCGAGGCGTCGTAGTCGGGGACGGTGCGCAGGCTGGAGGTCTGGTCGTTCGCATCGTGCCCGGCGATGGCGCGCAAGAGCAGCGCCACGCCGCGCACGTCCTGCGCGAATGGCCCCACCTGGTCGAGCGACGACGCGAACGCCACCACGCCGTAGCGCGAGACGCGGCCGTAGGTCGGCTTCAAGCCGACGCACCCGACCAGCGCCGCGGGTTGCCGGATCGATCCGCCCGTGTCGGTGCCCAGCGCTCCGGAAACGAAACGGGCGACCGTGGCCGCTGCCGATCCGCCCGACGAGCCTCCCGGGGTGCGCTCCAGGTCCCACGGATTGCGCGTCGGTCCGTACGCGCTGTTCTCGGTCGACGAGCCCATCGCGAACTCGTCCATGTTGAGCTTGCCGACCAGCACCGCGCCTGCCTCGCGCAGCTTTCGCACCACGGTCGCGTCGTAGGGCGGAACGTATCCCTGCAGGATGCGCGAGCCTGCCGTCGTCTCGACGCCTTCCTGGCAGAACAGATCCTTCAATCCGATGGGGACTCCGTCGAGAGGCGAGAGCGGCGCCTTGCGGGCACGGCGATCGTCCGCCGCGCGCGCCGCCGACCGCGCTTCCGATTCGGTGAGCCGCAGGAAGGCGTGCACCTTCCCATCGAGCTTCGCGATGCGCGCGAGGCACTCGTCGAGGATGCGAGACGGCTGCGCCTCGCCGCGCTCCAGCGCGTGCGAAAGGGCGCCGAGTGGAAGCGTCGAGGGGCTCATTCGATGATCCTGGGCACGAGGAATGAGCTGCCGTCCTGCTCCGGTGCTTCCTTGAGCACGGTCTCGCGCGGCAGTCCCGGCCGCGGCTCGTCCTCTCGCATCGATCGATGCGCCTCTCCGGGGTCGCCCGCAAACGAGAGCGGCTCGACGCCGGAAACATCGACGGTCTTCAGCCGCTCGATGTAATCGAGCACGTGGCCGAGCTGCGCGGCCGTGCGCTCCTCCTCCTCCTGCGTCAACGCGAGTCGCGCCAGGCGCGCGACGTGGCGCACCGTGTTCCCGTCGATCGCCATGCTGCCTCTCTACGGCTTGTTCGCCGACTTGAACCAGTTCAGCACCGCCGCCATCACGCTGTGCGGTTCGGCGGCGGAATGGAGCCGCTCCCACGATCGGCGCGGCAGGAACGCCCCACCGCACGCAGGGCAGTGATACACCACGACCGTTCCGACCATCTCGGGTACGAGTTGCGCGCCGCAGTCGGCGCAACGTCCCTGGTGCTGCTGGCGCAGCGCTTCCTTCTCGTGGTCCTTCAGCCGGCGCTGCTCGTCGTAGTGCAGTCGCCTGATTCGCTCGGCATCCTCGCGTGCGAAATATTCATCCTCGAGCGTCGACGGCTTCACGGTGGTCATTGCTTGTTGCCCTCAGAGGCCCCGGCACGTGCGTTCGCGGGCGTGATCAATTCCAATAACATCTTCGCACGCTCGTGCTGGGGCGAGATCCGCAACGTCTCGCGAAGCTCCTTCCTCGCGTCGGCATCCTGGTGCAGCGCCTGATACGCCATCGCCAGCCGGAAGTGGATGCGCGCGCTCTGCGGCGCGGTGGCGAGCGCTGCCTTGAGCCTCTCCACGGCTTTCGGGCCCCCGTCCTCGCGGGTGGCGAGATCGGTTCCCTCGATGAACGCCGCCTGTCCCTGGTCTGGCTTGAGCGGCGCCGCGCGCTGCAGCTGCCGGTTCACGTTCGCGCCCGGAGCGGCCATGGTTCCGAACAGGACGGTCGCGCCCGGATTGGACACGGCGGCGGGCGGCCGCGGCGCAGCGGCAGGCGCTGCGCCGAACAAGACGGTTCCGCCTGCCTGGCATTTGTCGCAGCGAACGTCCATGGTGCTTCCCCTCCGGAGCGGATGAGCCGTCGTCGCGGGGATCGAGCCCCGACGATGCACCCGCACACCAGAAAGCGCCGCGTACTCTACTGTAAACACAAGTGTGCCGGTGAATGCCTCGGGAGGCTTGCCGTGCCGAGGCGAACGGCTCCTGGCGGGAGGGCTCCTGCCCTGCGGCGTCGCCAAAACATCGAGCCGTGCCAGGGATGTAGCGACAGGCGTCTCGCGGGAAATTGACGGGATGCGCCTCCCTCTTACAGTCGGGGCGTTCCCCGCGCGGTTGTGTCTCTTTGTGGGGAGGGAGGCTCCTTGGCGCGCGCGAAGAAGGCGGAGAGGCCGAACGAGACGGCGTGGCACCGGCCCGTCGCCGGCATCCTGCTGGCCGCGATCGGGATCGTGACGCTTCTCGGCTTGTGGAGCTACGGCGCGCGCGCGCAGGCGAACTGGGCCGGACCCGTCGGCCATCGGGTGGCAGGCGTACTGCTCGAGCTCGTCGGCGCCGGCGCGTACGCCGCCGCCGTGTTCCTGCTGGCAGTCGCCGCGACTCTCATGGGCGGCCGGCGTTTCACCTTCACCCGTGCGGCATCCTGGTTCTTGCTGTCGCTCTCGGTCGTGGCGCTGCTCGACCTGGGAGTGCGCTCGCGCGTGCAGGGCCACGCCGCCGGCGGGATCGTCGGCGCGATCGTCGCGGGCGGCGCGCGCGCCGCGCTGTCCACCTGGGGCGCTGCCGTCGTCATCGCGGCAATCGGCGCCGCGGCGCTCGTCGTCGCGACGGATCTGTGGGCGCTCCGGGCGATCTCCGCCGCCTGCCGGCTGAGCGTCTCCGGTGGTGCGCGCGCGATGAAGGTCGCCGCGGAAGCATTCCGGCGCACGGGCGCCGCCGACCGCGATGGCGACGACGAAGACGACGAGGTGGAGCCGTTCGAGCCCGATCCCGACGTGCGCATCACGCTCGAGCCGCGCGACCGCGCCAGCGCCGCGGCCCTGCGCCTCGGCATGGACATCGACGCGGCACAGGACCCGAGCTTCCCGGTAAATCCGCCCTCGGATCCCGGGCGCAAGAAGAAGAGCGCGGCCGATACCGCGCAGTGCGCCGTCGCCGACGACGCGCTGGCGATCGCGCCTACGATCGTCGAACCGAAGCCCCCGCCGCGTGCGCTCGCGACGCGGAAGGAGGAGCGAAAGGACGAGCACGAATCGCCTGGCGCGGGATTCACTCTCCACGGCGGCCGCAAGAGCTTCACGCCGCCGCCCATCACCATCCTGACGGGCGAGGCTTCCGCGGCCGCGCCCATCGACCGTGAGGGTCTCACCGCGACGGCGGAGAAGCTGCGCCAGAAGCTCGCCTCGTTCGGCATCCAGGGGCAGGTGACGCAGATCCGCCCCGGACCGGTGGTGACCATGTTCGAGTTCCTGCCGGCGGCGGGCGTCAAAGTATCGCGCATCGCCTCGCTCGCCGACGACCTGGCGATGGCGATGGAGGCGCTGCGCGTCCGCATCGTGGCGCCCATCCCCGGCCGCGGTGTGGTGGGGATCGAGGTCCCCAACAAGGAACGTCAGACGGTCGTGCTCCGCGAGCTCGCCGAGCAGGACGTCTTCCAGAAATCGCACAGCAAGCTGGCGATGTGCCTCGGCAAGGACATCGAGGGCATGCCGTACATCGCCGACCTCGCGAAGATGCCCCACCTGCTCATCGCCGGCACCACGGGATCGGGCAAGTCCGTCGCGGTGAACTCGATGATCGTCTCCATGCTGCTGCGCGCCTCGCCCGAGGAAGTGCGCTTCCTCATGGTCGACCCGAAGATGCTCGAGCTCTCCGTCTACGAAGGCATCCCGCATCTCTTGTTGCCGGTCGTAACCGACGCGAAGAAGGCCGCCATGGCGCTGCGCTGGGCCGTCGAGGAGATGGAGCGGCGGTATCAGCTTCTCGCGGAGTGCGGGGTGCGCAACATCACCTCCTACAACAAGAAGGTGGAGAAGGAAGGCGATTCCGCCCGGCGTTCCCACAAACCCGTGCGCGAAAAGCGGGTCGTCGATCTGACCGATCCGCAGCTCTCGCTCGCGGATGCCATCGGCGCGACGGCCGCGCCCGCGGAGGACGTCGACGCCGCGAATCCGGAATTGCCCGCGGCGCGCGAGGAGCCGCTTCGCAAGCTGCCGTACCTCGTCATCATCATCGACGAGCTCGCCGATCTGATGATGGTCGCCTCGCGCGAGGTGGAGACGTACATCGCGCGGCTCGCGCAGATGGCGCGCGCGGCGGGGATCCATCTCATGGTGGCGACGCAGCGTCCCTCGACCGACGTGGTCACAGGAGTGATCAAGGCGAACTTCCCGGCGCGCATCTCGTTCCAGGTCGCGTCGCGCCACGATTCGGCGACGATCATCAATTCTCCCGGCGCCGAGAACCTGCTCGGCATGGGCGACATGCTCATCCTGCCGCCAGGCACCTCCACGCTGACGCGCGTCCACGGGCCGTACGTGGACGAGAAGGAGATCCATGCCGTCGTCGAGCACTGGAAGGCGCAGGGCGCGCCCGTGTACGATCCGAACATCCTCAAGCCGCGCGCCGAGGACGGCGAAGGGTTCACGGAAGACGACCAGGGTCCGGACGAGCTGTACGATCAGGCGATCGCGGCCGTATCGGACATGCGCTTCATCTCCATCTCGCTGCTGCAGCGAAAGCTGCGCGTCGGATACAACCGCGCTGCACGCATGATCGAGCGCATGGAACGCGACGGGATCGTCGGGCCGGCGGATGGTGCGAAGCCGCGCGAGGTCCTCGTCCGTCCACTCGGGGAATTGCCCGGCGCGGGCGCCTGAAAACCGCCGGCGCCGCGCGTTCGCGAGCGGGCGCCCGCTGACCAGATGTTCCCTTGACCTGCCACGCGCGTCCCGGTAAACGACGCGCACCCCCCAGCAGTGAAGCTCGGGGCCGGCCTGCAGATCGCAGCCGAGAACAAGAAGGACTGTTTCGAATGGCGACTGGTACCGTGAAGTGGTTCAACGACACGAAGGGCTATGGCTTCATCACCCAGGACGGCGGAGGCGAAGACGTCTTCTGCCATCACACGGCCATCAAGGCAGAGGGGTTCCGTTCGCTCGCGGAAGGCCAGAAAGTGGAATTCGAAGTGGTGAAGGGTCCAAAGGGGCTGCAGGCCCAGAACGTCCGCAAACTTTCGTAAAAGCAGGCGTTCACGAAACCTCGAGCCCGGTCTGGTAAACCCAGGCCGGGCTTTCGTGTTTTCGAGGAACGCTATCCCGCTTGCACGCCGGCCTGATCGTCCGCCGTCGATGCGACGTCGACCACCGTCAACGTCTCCTCGCGCCGGTCGACGCGATACCAGACGGTCGCATCCTCCAGATCGATCCGCGACGGCGCGTCGGCTCCGCTGCGGGCGAGCGCCAGCGTCTGCGGCGGAGCGATGCTGGCGAGATCCGCGAGCTCCGCGAGTAGACGGCCGAGCCGCTGGACGACGTGCGACGAGAAGGTACGCAGGCGCTGCGCGGCCGCAGGCTCGACGAGAATGCGGTAGCTCATGAGCGCACGCTAAGCACTCGTGCGGGCGGAACGGTAGAGGGGGAACAGCGTATTCCGCCCTTTTTGTCAGGGATCGAGCGGGTCCACCCTGTCACGACCCTGCTTTACGGGTCTGCTGGGGCAGCGCGGGCGGCAGCTCGCCGAGGCGAGGCGGCGGATCGGAGAAGCTCGATGGCAACAGGTTGAACGGCAGGAGCTTCACGAGGAGCGGCAAGAGCAGCATTCCGCCGGGCGCCGCGAAGATGGCCAGCGCGGGAATCGTCTTCGCCACGTCGATGAGCTGCTCGCGGACTTTCGCCTTTTCCTGCGCCGTCAGCGTCGCGCCGGCGCTGGCGCGCGCGAGAAGCTGCGCGAGCTCGCCTGTCTCGCGGATCTCCTGCAGGATCCGGTCGAGGTTGTCCGCGATGGCCGCCTGCAGCCGGCTGGTGAGCGCATCGGCGAGCCCTTCGGGCGTCTCCGCCAGGCGCAGCGCCGTGAGCGCGTCGCGGTTCTGCCGGTAGAAGTCATCGACCTGCATCTCGAGCTCGGCGAGGCGCGCGGCGTCGATCTCCAGGGCATTCGCGAGCCGCTCGATGAAGGCGATCTCTCCCCCTTCGAGCCGCCGGTCGACGAGCGCCGCGAGCAGCACCTGCTCCATCGCGAAACGGCGCAGCGCCTGCGAGCGCATCGATGGCGCGAGCCGCTCGATGGGGCGTGGGTCGCGCCGGGCGCGGTTCAACAGGCGGTACTCCCGCGGAGGGAGCTTCTGCGCGCGCAGCACCTGGTCCATGCTGCGCAGCACCTGCGTGCCGTTTTCCTGCGAAGCGGCCAGCCCGCTGAGCAGCTCGACCAGGACGCATCGCCAGATGAGCGCGGCGCGCGTGGCGATCCCCGCCGCAGCGGCGGAGATGCGGCCGTGTGCGAAGGCGGCGAGCGCCAGCGTCGCGCACGTTCGCACTTCGATCGCGCACAGGCCGTTGTGCAGCGGGAGCCCGGCAAACGGACCGCCCACGGCGAGATAGCGCCGCGACAACCTCGTCGCGACGAGCGCGGCGAGGCGCTGCAGCGTCGCGTCGGTGGCCGCGAGCGGATCGCGGAAGATGCGCGCTGCTTCCGCCGTACGGCCAGCGACGGCGCCGAGCACGGCGAGCAGCTGATTGCGGCGGGCGTTGATAGCGACGTCGGGAGCGAGCTCGCCTTTGTTGTCGACGAAGTACGGAGCCGCCGAGAGGGCCGCTGCCTTTGCGCAGAGCCGCACGAGCCCCGCGACGAAGTGCGCGAAAGCGCGCGCGCCCGGGGTCGCGTCCGAGGCAAGCTCCACCGCCGGGTCCACCGCACCCGTGCCGTAGGCCAGGCCCGAAGAGCGCAGCATGATCTCGAGCCGATCGCGCCGCTCTCGCAACTCGAGGCGGCTGGGAGGACCTTTGGTGACGCGGACGGCTACCGCGCCGACGACGGCGAGCAGCCAGTCGGTGCTGCCCACCGGCAGCTCTGCCTGCCGGCCCTGGTGAAGAAGCGATTCGATGGACCACCCCGCGTTTTCGACGCCGATTCTAGCAGACCACTGCGGGGTGGCCTTCGATTGCTATTTGACCGCCTTGACGCGGGCGCGCTTCTCTTCGAGCTCCACTGGCGCGGGCGGTGGCGCAGACTTTGCGATCCCGAATTTCTCGTACACCCGCGCCTCCACCTCGCGCAGCATCTCGGGGTGGGCCTTGAGGAAGTCGCGCGCATTTTCGCGGCCTTGGCCGATGCGCTCGCCGCCGTAGCTGAACCAGGCTCCGCTCTTCTCGATCACGTTGTTCTCGACGGCGAGGTCGAGCAGATCGCCTTCGCGCGAGATGCCCTGCCCGTAGAGGATGTCGAACTCCACCTCCCGGAAAGGCGGTGCCACCTTGTTCTTCACCACCTTGACGCGCGTGCGGCTGCCGATCACCGTCTCGCCGTCCTTGATGGCGCCCACGCGCCGGATGTCGAGCCGCTGCGACGCGTAGAACTTGAGCGCGTTGCCGCCGGTGGTCGTCTCCGGGTTCCCGAACATCACGCCGATCTTCATGCGGATCTGGTTGATGAAGATGACGGTGGTGTTCGACTTCGAGATCGTCGCGGTGAGCTTGCGCAACGCCTGCGACATGAGCCGCGCCTGCAGGCCCATGTGCTGGTCGCCCATGTCGCCTTCCAGCTCGGCGCGCGGCACCAGGGCGGCGACCGAGTCGATCACGATGACGTCGACCGCGCCACTGCGCACGAGCATCTCGCAGATCTCGAGCGCCTGCTCGCCGGTATCGGGCTGCGAGATGAGCAGGTCCTCGGTCCGGACACCGAGCTTGCGCCCGTAGCCGACGTCGAGCGCGTGCTCGGCGTCGATGAACGCGGCCACTCCGCCGTTTCTCTGCGCCTCCGCGACGATGTGCAGCGTCAGCGTCGTCTTGCCGGATGATTCCGGTCCGTAGATCTCGACGATGCGCCCGCGGGGAACGCCGCCGACCCCGAGCGCGAGATCGAGCGACACCGAGCCGGTGGAGATGGCCTGGATGTCCTGCACCAGAGGCTCGTCCGTGCCGAGCCTCATCACCGAACCCTTACCGAACTGCTTCTCGATGGCGCTGACCGCCAGCTCGATGGCCTTCTCTTTCTCCGCGTTCGCCACTCGTTCCCTCCGGCGCGCCCCAAGCGCGCGATCACTGAAAGCTTGTACAGAACCCGATGGACAAGTTCAAGGTTCCGACACGCTTACCAGAGGGGTCCGACACCGCGTCCGAAATCCGGGGACAGGATCTCTGCGACGCGGCTAGCGCTGCGCGGTCGTGCGGCCTTCCTTGACGCGTTTCCAGCTGGCCGTGACGACGCCCTGGCCCATCGACGGAGCCTTGTTGATGAACTTCATCTCGTCACCGGACACTTCGAGGGTGCGCTTCTGATCGGTTCCGACCCAGTTGGGGAACGTGCTGGCCTCGACGTGCGTGATCACCACCTTCTCGGCCTCATTCACGTCATACGTGCCGAAGTAGGCGATGCTCCCCGCGACCGCGGCCTTGTTCTCCTCGGGAGTACCGGTGGTGCGGTTGTTCGAGGCGAACTTGGGCAGTTCGGCGCGCGTGATCACGACCGCGGTGCGCCCGCTGCTCGTGAAGATGACGGTTCCTTTCGCGCCGGGCCCGTAGGGCTCCGACTTCTTGCCGTCCTGATCGAGGACGAGCGAAGTGAGCGTCCACGCGCCTACCACCTGCTTTGCGAGTGAACCGTTCTTCTGGGCGTCAGCCGCGTGCGCTGCGTAGCCGGCCGACACCACCGCGACAAACGCCGCGAGCGCCGTTCGGAACATCGTCTTCATGGGTGAATCCCCCTGGCCGCTTCACGGTGGAACCGGCCGGGCGCATGAAGAGCACGTATCGGCGGAAATGACCAGCCGCATCGGCTTCACTGCCCGTTGATGCCGAGCAGCTCGACCTTGAAGATGAGCGTCGCACCGCCGGGAATCGTCGGCGGATGACCGCGGTCGCCGTACGCGATGTCAGACGGGCAGATCAGCTCGGCCTCCTCGCCGACGTGCATCTTCTGCACGCCCTCCGTCCAGCACTTGATGACCCCGTTGAGCGGGAACTCGGCGGGCTGGCCCCGTTTGTAGGAAGAGTCGAACACCGTCCCGTTGATGAGGCGGCCCTCGTAGTTCACCTTCACGCGGTCGGTTTCCTTCGGGCTGGGGCCGTTCCCGGGGCGCATCATCTTGATGATGAGCCCGGAGGGAGTCTTCTGCGCACCCTTCTCCTGCGCCGATTTGTCCAGGAAAGCCTTCGAGGCGTTCTTCTCCTTGTCGGCGGATGAATGGAGGCGCGCCTGCGCGAACTTGTTCACCGCGTCCTGCTGCTGTTCGACCTCGATCTTCGGCTTTGCGCCAGTCGCTCCGTCACGAAAACCGTCCTGCACGACCTTCAACTCGTTTGGCTTTAACTGCAGGTTGGGAATTCCTCGGGTCGTCGCGGTGATGTACCCGATGGCGTACAGGGCTTTCTCGTCGTCCGTTTTCGGCGCCTCGGCGTGGGCGGCGAGCGGAAGGACGAGCAGTGCGACGGCTGCGACGCGGATCATGGGATTCCTTTCGGTTTGCAGGGGTATCGCACGCGCTCGCGCTGGCGGCTACTCGAGGGCCTGCGTGACCGCCACGAGCAGCGTTCCGGCGTCGGGCTTCTGCGGGTCGAGCCGCAGCCCGCCCACGAAGATCGTCCCGCCTCGCTCGATGGTGTAGTCGGTGTGCAGCTTCCGCGTGTGCGCGGGATGCTCGCCGAGCAGCTCGAGGTGGACCTTGATGCGACCGTCCGGGTCCATCTGCCGCGGCGTTACCTGGAGGCTGCGCGAACCGGGCAATTCCACCTGGCCGGCGCTCGAGAACGGCAGATCGAAGCTCTGCTCGCTCACCAGCTGGAAATTCCGGTACCGGAAGTCCTTCGAAAATTCGGAGAGATTCTTCGCGATCGGCTGCAGGCGCGGGTCGGTCTTCTCCGCTCCCGAGGTAGCCGCGATGGCGCGCACGGTCATGCGCACCCGGGCGGGTTTCGAGCTGCCGGCGTCCTGCGCGCCTTCCGCGGCCAGCAGCGCCGCGAGCGCCAACGCCATCTTCACTGCGGCACCGCCGGCGTATCGTCGTCGATCCAGATCACCGTCGTGTCCCCCGACTGCAACACCGCGCCCTCGTGGTTCTCGAAATCGATCTGCTCCAGCGTGGTGAGCGGCCGCGCGTCCGCCAGCAGTGTCGGGCGGCTCGGCTCGCCGCGCAATGGCACGAGCAAGGCAAGCGCGGCGACGCACGCCGCTGCCGCGAGACCCGCCGCGGCCGAAATCGCGCCACGATGGGCGCGCCACATTTCCGTGCCCCAGACCTGAAGACGCACCACGTTGGCGGGCGGCCGGTCCTCCTTGACGCGGGCCAGGACGGCGTCCGCGACGCGCGACAGATCGGCGGAAGCGGCCCGCGCGGTCACCGTCTCCCGCACGGCATCGCGCGTCGCCTCGAGCAGCAGCCTTCGCGTCGCGCACGCCGCGCATTCGCGCACGTGCTCCTCGAGCCACGCGCGGTCCTCGTCCGCGAGCTCCCCGTCGATCCAGGGTCCCAGGAGCGGGACCGATTCCTCGCATCGGCGCTTCATCCCTCGCCCTCTTCTTCCTCGTCCTCCGGCAGCCGCGCGTCTTCCCCGAGGTACTCGCGCAGCTTTCGCTGCATCTTCAGCCGCGCATGGAACAGGCGACTCATCACCGTCCCCTTGCGGATGCCCAGCGTCTGCGCCAGCTCCTCATAGCTGAGCCCTTCCACCTCGCGCAGCAACAGGATGGCGCGATGGTTTTCCGACAGTTCCCGCAGCGCCTCGTCGATCTTCGCCTTGAGCTCGGCGTTCAGCGCCGCGCGCTGCGGCCCCGCCAGTGCCGCCGACGGCGGGTCCATGCGCGCTTCGATCTCGGCGTCCCGTTCGTCCATCTCGACGCGCTCGCTCCGGCCGCGCTTGCGGGCCGCGTCGAGGCACAGATTCGTCGCGATCCGGTACGTCCACGTGAAGAACGACGAGTCACCCTTGAAGGACGGCAAGTACCGGTGGACCCTGACGAACGTCTCCTGTGTGATGTCCATCGCCTCGTCCGGATCCCGCACCATCCCCACGGCCAGCTGGTACACGCGTCTCTGGTATCTCTCCACGAGCGCCCGGAACGCCTGCGGATCCCCACGCTGCGCGTCGCGGACGAGCGCCCTGTCGTCCGGCGAAGCTTCACCCGGCGCGGGCGGCTTCCTGCTCCCGATCATCCGACGGGCCCGGTCGCGGTTCTATTCATGCAGCGTAGGGTCACGAGATGCCTGGCCGTCCGGCGGCCGTGCGGGAATGTAGGCCGGAGGTCGTTGTCTACACTACGATGTCCGAGCGCGCGCCGTGTCCCGCGGCCGTGGCCCCGCTGCGTCGGCGGTAAGCTTTTCACAGCGCGGACGTTATGGGATGCGGTGAGGCAACGAGGACTTCGATTCGATGCAGCTGCATCAGCCGACACCGGAAATCCCGGAGCTAGGCGGGCTCGCTCCGTCCCGGCTCAGCGCGCTCGCCGATCGGGGAACGCAGGCGCGCCGCGAGATCGACGCGCTGCTGCGCCGGGCGCGGCGCCGGGCCCGGGCGCTTGCCGCACTGCGAGCCGCCGCCCTCGTCGCCGCTGGTGCCACGATCGCGATCTGCGTTGGTGCCCTCGTCGGGTCGTTCGCGCCCGCCGTCGTCGCGCGTGCGATCTGCGCCGTCTCGTTTGCCGCATCCGTCGCGGCGGTGATCGTCTTCACCGTGCGCTCTCCCGTACAGCGCGCCGGGATTCGCGATGACGTCGCGCTGGCAAGGCTCCTCGCCGGCTCGTCGGACCTTCTCTCCAGCGTCGAGCTGTCGCGCGCCGCCGAACAGCCGGGCATCTCTCGCGACCTGCTCGCGCTCCTCGACGTACGCGCGTCGGCGCAAGCGCGCTCGCTCGACGCGCGCGAGAAGCTGCCGCTCTCGAGCGCGGGGTTGCCGCTCGCCATTCTCGCGGGAGCGCTGATCGTCGCGGGCGTCCTCCAGTTGGTTGCGCCGCGCAGGCTCGCGCTGGGGTTGTCGCGCCTGCGCGGAGGCGATGCGGCCGCCCCCGCGCCCGAGGTGTCGCCCATCGTCGGCGATCTGACGGTGACGTACCTGTACCCGCAGTACACCGGGCTCCCGGCGCGCACGGAAGAAGGCACGACGGGCGATCTGCGCGCCCCGCGCGGCACGCAAGCGCACATCACCGCGCGTGCCGACCGCGACCTGGTGGAAGCCGCCGCGGTCGTGAACGGCACCCCCGTGAAGCTGCTGGCGCAGGGCCCCGGTCATCGGCAGCTCTCGGGTTCGCTGACGCTCACGCAGCCGGGACGCTGGAGCTTCCGCTTCTACGACGCCAAGGGACGGACGATCGCGCAGGGTCCGGAGCGCCCGGTGGAGATCGTCGCCGATCAGCCGCCCCGGGTGACGATCGAGACGCCCGCGGAGAAGACGCTGGAGGTGGATCCCGACGGCCGCGTGGTGCTCAACTGGTCTGCGTCGGACGACTACGGCGTATCGCAAGTCGCGCTGGTGTTCCAGCTCGCCGGAGTGAAGGAGGAGCGGGTGGTGCTGCAGACGCCCGCTCAGGCCGGCCGGCGCCTGCGCGGGACCCATTCCTGGGAACCATCGCCGCTGAAGCTGCGCGCGGGCGACAAGGTGACCTACGCCGTCGAGGCGCGCGACAACGACGCCGTCGACGGGCCGCAGCGCGGCGCCTCCGCCACGCAGGTACTCAAGGTCTTCTCCGCCGCCGAGCACAGCCGCGAGGCGCTGCTCCGCGCGCAAGCGCTGTGGGAGAGGCTCGTCACGCTCACCGCGGATCGCATCGAGGAGAAGCCCGCTCCCGCGACCGACGCTACTGGCTGGTACGCGGCGACCGCCGCGAAGGACCAGGCGGCGTTGCAGCTCGTCACCGACTTGCAGGCGGCCGGGGCGACGCTGGTGAAGGACAAGCTCGCCCCGCGGGAAGTGGGTCGCGCGCTCAAGTACGCGGCCAGCTCCCTGGGGCCCGCGGTGCGGCGCACCTCGCTGGCGCGCTCGCCGCTCTCGCGCGGCGCCGCCGGTCTCGACGGAGCGCAGCGGAACTTCTCGCGCGCGCTGCAGGCCGAGATCGGCGAGGAGGAGAAGGACGTCCTCTACCTGCAGGACCTGCTCGACAAGGCGCGGCTCGACGCGATGCAGGAGATCGGCAAGGAGCTGGCCGCCTCGCGGCGCGAGCTCGCGCGGCTGGCGGAGAAGCTGCGCAAGGCGCCCGACGAGGAGACCAAGCGGCAGGTCCTCTCCGAGGTGGAGCGCATGCGCGAGCGCATCCAGGATCTCATGGCGCGCATGCAGGAGATGGCGCGCGGGATCCGCGACGAGCACCTCAACGCCGAAGCGATGGAGAACGTGGAGCGGCAGCAAGATCTCTTGTCGCAGCTCTCCGACATCCAGCGGAAGCTGCAGAGCGGGAAGGTCGACGAAGCGCTCAAGCAGCTCGATCAGCTCGGACAGGACCTCGAGAAGCTGGAGAAGAGCCTGGCGCAACGCGCGCAGGACGAGCAGGGCGGGCAGTATTCCGAGGAGGCGCAGAAGCTCGCGCAGGCGGCGCAGAAGCTGCGCGACATCGCGGCGCGCGAGAAGGCGCTGGAGAACCGCACCGCGCAGCTCCGGCGCGAGATGGGAACGCAGGCGCAGAAGCGCTTCGATCAGCGCGGCGGCAAGGAGCTGGCGAAGAAGCTGCGCGAGAAGGTGGAACAGGCGCGCCAGGGCGTGAAGCAGATCGATTCGAAATTGGCCGAGCGGATGGGTCTGGAGGACGTGCTCGAGGCGGCGCAATCGCGCGTCGACGACCTCGCGCGTGCGCTCGAGTCCGGCGACTTCTCCGAGGCGATGGAGCAGGCGGAGCGAAGCCTGCGCGCGGTCGAGACGCTGCAGGCGCGGCTGGGAATGGAGGAGCAGCTGGCGCAGCGCTATCCGGGGTTCGTGCGCGATCCCGATTCGGTCCGGCGCGGGATGAAGGGAGCGCAAACCGCCGCGCCGCCGCTGCGCGACGTGGTGAGCGAGCTGGAGCAGGCCATCCCGCGCGGCGAGCCGCTCACGCCCCAGCAGATGCAGGAATTGATGAAGCAGCAAGCCGACCAGCGGCAGATCGGAGACGAGCTGCAGCAGGCGCGCAACCAGCTGGGCGAGGTCGGGCGCAAAGTGCCCATCTTCGGACCGCAGCACGAGCAGATGCTCCAGCAAGCGCAGGAGGGAATGGGGCGGGCGGAGCAGCGGCTGGGCCAGGGCGAGCCGCGCGGAGCACAGGCCGGCGAGCAGCAGGCCATCGAGCAATTGCAGAAGTTCGAGGACGCGATGCAGCAGCTCGCGAAGCAGGCCGGCGGCAAGGGACAGATGGGACCGCGCATGCCGATGCCTTGGGGTGAGCCGGGCGGCGAAGAAGGAGAGGACGACTCCGGCGACATGGACACCCGCAAGGTGGAGATCCCGGACGCGGAGGCGGCGCGCGGTCCGCAGGAATTCCGCAAGGAGCTGCTCGACGCGATGAAGCAGAAGGCGCCGGAGAAGTACCAGGAGCGCGTCAAGCAGTACTACGAGGAGCTGGTGAAGTGAGCAGCGGCCGCGTCTTCGCCGCGCCCGTCGCGCTGCTCGTCGTCGCGCTCGCCCTTCCGTCGCGCGCGTCGCGGAGTATGACCGGGATCGCCGACGCGATCGAAACGAACCTCGACGCCTGGGACATCGAAGGCGCGCAGCGGGGCCTCGACGACCTGCTCTCGCGCGACGGTCGCTCCGCGACCGCGGCGTACTACCGCGGGCGCGTGCTCTTCGAGCAGGGCAAGTACGCGGAGGCGGTGGTCGCGTATGACGAGGCGCGCTCGCGCGGCGCGGCGCAGATCGAGGGGTTCGAGGTCGAGGCGCGCCTCGCGCGCGCGGTGGCGGAAGAGGTGAAAGGAGACGAGGTGCACGAGAGCGCGCACTTCGTCCTGCTCACGCGGCCCGGCAAGGATTCGCTGCTCGCGCCGTACGCGCTCGAGGCGCTGGAGAAGGCATACGCCGCTCTCACGCAGGACCTGGGTGTGTCACCCTCGCCGAAGATCCGCGTCGAAGTATACGAGACGGCGCAGGCGCTGGCGCGCGTCTCGCCGCTCACCGTGGCGGAGATCAAGGCGAGCGGGACCATCGCGCTGTGCAAGTACAACCGGCTGATGATCACCTCGCCGCGCGCGCTGCTCCGCGGGTACGCGTGGCTCGACACGCTCTCGCACGAGTTCACCCACTATCTCGTGACGAAAAAGGGCAGGAACACCGTTCCCATCTGGCTGCAGGAGGGGCTGGCGAAGTTCCTCGAGACGCGCTGGCGCGGCGCGCCCGGGCAGGCGGTCGACGAGTCCTCCACCGCGGTGCTCGCGCGAGCCGCGCGCGACAAGAAGCTCATCCCGTTCGCCGCCATGCACCCGTCGATCGCCAAGCTGCCCACGCAAGAGATGGCCGCGCTCGCGTTCGCGGAAGTGGAAGCCGCGATCAAGCTCCTGTACCAGCGCGGCGGACAGCGCGCCTTGACCGAGCTGGTCGCGGCGATGGCCGGCGGCTCCTCGGACGAGGCGGCCGTGGCGCAGGCGTACGGCAAATCGTTCGCTCAATTCGAGCAGGACTGGCGCGCGGACCTGCTCAAGCCGAGGCGCGAACCGGCCACGCAGGCGCCAGGCTCGGCGCGGCCGCTCGCCGCGCGCAAGCTCGTCTTCAAGGAAGACGCGAAGAAGAAAGGAAGCGCCGCCGACGATCCCGACACCGTGCGGCCCGGCGATCCGGAGGCGAAGCGTTCGGTGCGGCTCGGCGAGATCTTCTTCGCCAGGCGGCGCTGGGCGGCGGCGGCCCTCGAGTACGGCAAGGCGCGCGCCAGGCTGCCGCGCGAGGTCCCGCTGCTCGCGCGCCGCTACGCGTTCGCGCAGATCCAGCTGGGCAAGTTGGGAGAGGCGGAGAGCGCGCTGGCGGCGGCGATCGCCCGCGACCCGCAGGACGAGGCGGCGCAGGTCCTGTACGCGCGCGTGCTGGAGAAGCGCGGCGAGTTCCTCAAGGCGAAGTCAGCGCTCGACGCCGGCATCGCGGTCGATCCGTTCGATCCCGAGCTGCACGACGTCTACGTGGCGGTGGCGAAGGGGCTCAAGGACAATGCGCTGCTGGAGCGCGAGAAGCGCGCTCTGGCGCTCGCCATGGGGGAGCAGGCGTCCAAGGACACCAAGGAAGGAGCGCCATGAGCGAGGCCCTCGATCTCCAC
>Ga0209474_10000535_pt1 | contig 41450 bp, 40 predicted proteins | sample GraSoiAngelo_145_FD_185902 | JGI IMG/M metagenome (GOLD analysis project Ga0209474, IMG submission 185902) | Grasslands soil microbial communities from the Angelo Coastal Reserve, California, USA - 14_1009_05_20cm (SPAdes) (version 2) | ecosystem: Environmental > Terrestrial > Soil > Grasslands...
GTAGTGCCAGGATAAAGTGCTTTGGAGCTTGGGATGGCGGGTTCCGAATCTGATCCGGGGGGTGGACCTGCCCGGAACCTTGCGCCTCGAACCCCAAGCTCCAAAGCTGACTAAACACCGGTAACGTTCTCGCCGCCTTTCGGCGGCCGCGAGCTGCAGGCTGCAAACCAAATTCAAGTGGCGCGAACCCGACAGCTGTTCGCGCCCTTTGAGTGTGCCCAGCGACCCAGAAGCCGACCGAAACGATGGTCCCCTTCGAAGGTTCCAGCCTCGCCTGCCGCCGCGCAGCCCGGGTTGACCCCGAACTACGCCGCCTCTCGTGAAGTTCGTCGCTCCCCGGAGTCTTGTATGCGGACGAATTGCGGGATCATTGGGTTCCCCGCTCCCGCCACGGCCTCGGATTTTCACCCGGGCCCACGCGGTCTCTCTTCGTCCGCCGTCCACCCCATCTTCCGATGAGGTTTCATCCTCCCTCGAGCTTTCCGCCTCCTTCAGAGTTCTACGGCCTGCGCGCCGCCCTTCGTGCCTGGTTGAACCTCGCGACCCAACCGAACAGCCGAAGAGCGCCTTCCTTGGGGTTCCCTTCCCTCATCGCGACTTCAGCAGCCGGCGTCTACCATTCCGCGGGGATTCCCGACCCAGCGGTCACGTTCCGTCCTCGACGTTTCTCACGTCCTCGACGGTTTCCTCCGCCAACTGCCTTCGCGGGCTTGTTTCATCCCGCTGCCACGTCCAGGGTTTGCCCTTCAGGGGTTTGTCCCTCGCCGCGGAGCCGTACCGGGTTTACCCGGCCGATTCATGCCCTCCTGCCGTTGGACGCAGCCGCCTGTGACCAGCGACCGCGCCCTCGACTTCAGGGCTTTGCTCCCCGCTCCGAATGCGGTGTCGGTCTAGACGGGTTGGGCCTCGACCGATCCGCGCCCCTCCTGGGCTTGAGCTCCTCCGGGTTCTCTCCCCGCGCAACGTGGGAACGCCTTCACGTCCCCTCCGCCCTCGACCTTGACCAGGAGGAACCCCTCCCGGCTGATCCCCGGCGTCTCGCCGTTGCATGGATTGGCTTGCCTGGATTCAGGCTGCCGACCCGCTCGAGCTTTCTGGCCTGAACCCCCGTCCTCCTTTCGAAAGTCGGGTTCGAGGCCTCGTTTCAGGCGGCCCACCGAGCCGCCGGACACGCAGACCCATAGAGCACGCGTCGTGCCATGCCGCGCGCGGCGTAACTACTCGGAATTGTTGAAAGTCTGGATCAGGCTGACGCGCACGATCTGGACACATTTCTGTGCGCGGATTGGGGATTTTCCGGGGGAGCCTGTGGTCGGGTTGTGAACAAGGGGTGCGAGCGTGTCGGTAGCGCGATGTGAATTGTGCAGGGTGTGGACGATCGATCAGAAGCTGGTCGAGTCGTACAGAGACGCATCAGACTCAGGTCAGAGCATTCTCGGGCTCCAACGGGAACACCCTGCGCACGTCCCCAGGAATCCGCGTAGGCCGTCCGCGAGCCAGGTCGACGTACACCCAGTCGGTCGCCGCGCGGCAAAGCAACTCGCTTCCGCGGAAGATCTCGGTCCGCCGCACGCTGTTTGCGACCTTCATCGACTCGACGCGCGTCTCGATGCGCAACCGGTCGCGCAGGACCGCCGCGCGCAAGTACTCGATCTCGTGCCTGCGCACGACCCACGCTTCGCCGCGCGAGATGTACGCCTGCTCGGAAAATCCCAGCGCTGTCGAGTGCGCCAGCGCCGCGTCCTGGACCCAGCGCAGGTAGACGAGGTTCGAGGCATGCCCGAGGTTGTCGATGTCGGCCTCGAGCACCTCGACTTCATGGAGGAACGGCATTCGCCGAGCTTACGCCGCCTTTGCGTGCGCCGCGTTCCACTTCTCGCGCGCCTCGCGCTGCGCCTTGGCGGAGAGCTCCTTGCGGTGCTTGTCGCAGATGTAGCCGAACCGCGGGCCGCGCGACATGTTCTTGCAGCCTTCGACCCGGCAGTGCATGTCGAGCCGGCGCCCGCCGCCACCGCGGCTGGCGCGGGCAATACGGGCCGCCTCCTGGTTTTCCTTGGCGCGTTCGGCGAGGATCCTCTTCTGCTCCCGGACGGGAACGCTCCGTGCATGCTCACGGCAGAACCAGCGGTTGCGGGGACCTGCGCCGGCGTTCTTGCAACCCGGAAACGGGCACATGCGGATGCCGGTCCGCCGGCCGCCGCGTGCAAAGGCGGAGCGCGCGAACATCTGCTCTGCGCGCGCTGCGATTGCGGAGGCGAACTGCTCGATGAAATTGTCCAGCAGGCCGTGGATGGGTTTGGGCATGTTCGTCCGCCAAGAAACGCGGCTTGAAAGCTGGCCGGTGGGGCTCATTCTCTAGCCGATTCGACAATGGATTGCTAGAACCAACGTCTTAAGCGAGTACCATGGAGCTTGGTAATCTACATCGGGCGCACGTCGGGCAACTGTTGCGACAAGTTGCTCCCCTGCTGGAGAACGGCGGTTTTTCGGCGCTGGTCGTCCACTCAGGGACGCCGCTCAAGCGCACCGACGCGGACGATCAGTACTGGCCGCTGCGACCCACGCCGCACTTCCAGCACTGGCTTCCCCTCGCCGACCCGGGGTGCCTGCTGATCGTCGTGCCGGGACGAAAGCCCGTCCTCGTCCGTCCCCATCCGCAGAGCTTCTGGGAAGCGCTGGCTCCGCCGGAAACGGATCACTTCTGGGATTCGTTCGAGGTCATGGACGCGGCGCCCGCCTTTCCCAAAGGGCGCGTGGCTTTCGTCGGCGACGATGCGGCCGCGGCGGCCGCGCTGAAGATCGCCGACGTCAATCCACCGGCGCTGGTGCGCGCGCTCGATGCGCTGCGCGTCTACAAGACTCCATACGAGGTGGAATGCCTCGCCGAGGCGAATCGCAGAGCGGCGCGCGGGCACGAGGAGCTGCGGCGCCTGTTCCAGGGCGCGGATCCGAGCGAGCTCCAGCTGCATCTCGCGTTCCTCGGCGCCACCCGGCAGGACGATGCGGAAACGCCTTACAAGAACATCGTGGCGCTGGGAAAGCACGCGGCGACGCTCCACCACGTCAGCTACGCGAAGCGCGCCCAGCCGGCGCAATCATTGCTCGTCGACGCCGGCGCCTGTTTTGCCGGCTACTGCTCCGACATCACCCGCACCTGGGTGAAGGGTGGCGGAGCGGGCGCGACCGCTTTCGCGCAACTCGTCAGCGCCATGGAAGCGATGCAGCAGAGACTCTGCGCGCAGGTGCGGGTGGGGATGCCCTACGAGCAGCTCCACGACGAGTCGCACCGGCAGGTCGCCGCCATCCTGCGCGAGGTCGGAATCTCGCCGCTGCCGGCGGACGAGCTGGTCTCGCGCGGGATCACTCGCGCGTTCTATCCGCACGGCCTCGGGCATTCCCTCGGGCTGCAATGCCATGACGTCGGCTGCGCCCTGCGGCCGCCGCGCGAGGACAATCCTTTCCTGCGCAATACGACCGACATTGCGCCGGGACAGGTCTTCACCATCGAGCCGGGGCTCTACTTCATCGAGGCGCTGCTCGCGCCGTTGCGCAAATCGCCCGACATCGACTGGAAGCTGGTCGACGCGCTCACGGCTTTCGGCGGGATCCGCATCGAGGACGACGTCGTGGTGCAGGACCAGGGGATCCGCAACCTCACCCGCGAAGTCCTGCCGGTCGGCGGCGGGCAAGCCTGAAGAACTTCATCTGAGACGTTACGCGGGAACGCTTTCCTGATTCGCGGCGACGAAGGCGACCGGCTTGTAGAGCGCGGCGATGACGGCAAAGAGGATGGCGCCGGCGGTCATGAAGGCTGCCCAGAAGAGGAAGTAGTTCGCGCGCGAGGCGAACTCCACGTTGCGCGTCACCAGGCTGGTGACGAAGGAGCCGCCGCCGATGCTCAGCGTGTACATGCTCATGATCGCGCCCTTCATCCGCCTGGGCGCCTGCGTGTATGCGAACTCCAGGCCGGTCACGCTGACGAGGGTCTCCGCCACGGCGATGATCACGTACTGGATCGACTGCCAGGCGATGTGCGGGTGATCGCCCCCATCGATCCAGCGCTGGATCATCGCCGCGGAGAGGAAGGCGGGGACCGCGATGAACATCCCCGTCGTCATGCGCCGCAGCATCGTCGGCCGCAGCCCGGCGCGCTCGAGGGCGGGATACACGGCGTACGCAAAGAGCGGCACCATGATCAGGATGAGGATGGCGTTGAGCGCCTCCATCTGCGCCGACTCCATGTGCCAGCCGAATACGTCGCGGTTCATCTGCTCGGCCTGGTTGAACCACGACGAGCCGTACTGGAAATAGAGCGCCCAGAAGGTGATCGTCGGCGCGAAGACCATCGCGATGCGGAAGACCGAGCGCGTTCCTGTCACCGCCTCCTCGCCGTGTTTGCGGCGCGCCGCGTCCTCGCCTTCGCGGAACCGGGTGCGAAGCACGGCGACGAAGGAGTTGGGATCGCGGCCCGCCGGCGGAACCTTCACGTACAGGCGTTTGCCGGCGAGATAGATGACGAGCGCGAGCGCCATCAGGACGCCCGGCACGCCGAAGGCCCACGCCACCGCGCTGCGCTCGCAGAGCTTGATCGCGCCGAAGGCGCACCCCGCCAGCAGCCAGGGCGTAGCGATCTGGGACGTCGCCGAGCCGATGTTGATGGCGACGTAGAAGAGCGAGTAGACCCGGTCGAGCAGGCCGCGCTGCTCCTGGCGGAACTGATCTCCCACGAACGCGGAGAGATTGGGCTTGATGCCGGCCTGCCCCACCACGATCAACGTCATGCCGAGGAACAGCAGGCTCGCGCGCGCCCCCGGAGCGAGGTCCATCGCCGCCAACGTCGCGTGGCCGGCGACGTATCCGTAGGAGAGCCAGAGGATCGTTCGGTAGCGCCCGAAGAAGCGGTCGGAGAGCCATGCGCCGACCACCGTCATCGCGTACGCGGCCGCGACGAAGTCGTGGTAGACGCCCTCGGCGCGGTTGCGCGGCCAGTTCAGGTACTGCTGCATGTACGGAACGAGGATGGTGCTCATCCCGTAGAAGCTGAACCGCTCGCAAGCCTCGTTGCCGAGGATGTATTTGACCGCGGCCGGGAACCTGCGGCCGTTCACGTCACCAGCCACATCGCTTCCCCTGGTTCTGCTGCTTCAGCCATCCTTCCAGCGGCTGGAAGTACTCGAGCAACGCGCTCCCGTCCATCTGCCGCTGACCGGTCATCGCCTCCAGCGCGTCCGGCCACGGCTTGCTGGCGCCGAGCGCGAGCATCTTCCAGAGGCGCTGGCCCGCTTCCTTGCTGCCGTAGAACGAGCACTGGTGCAGCGGACCTTTCTGGCCGGCGGCCTGGCACATCGCCCGGTAGAACTGGAACTGCAGGAGCCGCGCGAGGAAGTACCTCGTGTACGCGACGTTTGCCGGGATGTGGTACTTGGCGCCCGGATCGAAGTCCTGTTCGGTGCGCGCGACCGGCGCGGATACGCCCTGGTCCCTGGTGCGCAGCGCCCACCAGGCCTTGTTGTACTCCGAGGGCGCCGTCTTTCCGCTGAACACGTCCCAGCGCCACTGGTCGATCAGCTTGCCGAAAGGCAGGAACGCGACCTTGGCCAGCGCGTTCTTCATCTGGAAGTTGATCACCGCCTTCTCGTCGCTCTGGATCGCCGGGACGAGGCCGAGCTGCTTCAGATACCCGGGCGTCATCGAGAGGACCAGCGCGTCGCCGATGGCCTCGTGGAAGCCGTCGTTCGCTCCCGCTTGATAGAGGAACGGCAGCTTGTAATAGGCATGGAAGTAATAGTCGTGCCCGAGCTCGTGGTGGACGGTGGTGAGATCCTCCTCGGTCGGCGGGTTGCGGATGCACATCTTGATCCGCAGGTCGTCGGAGAAGCTGACGTCCCAGGCGCTGGCGTGGCAGACCACCTCGCGGTCCCGGGGCTTGGTGATCATCGACCGCTCCCAGAACGTCTTCGGCAGAGGATCGAGCCCCATCGAGGTGAAGAACGCCTCGCCGGTCTTCACCACCCGCGTCGCGTCCCACTTCTGCGCGGCGAGCGCACCGTCGACGTCGAGGTTGGCGACTCCCTTGTACGGCTCGACCAGCGGATAGACGTTGGTCCATTCCTGCGCCCACATGTTGCCGAGCAGGTGCGCCGGGATCGGCTTGCCGTCGGGGACCTTGTCCTTGCCGTAGGTCTTCTGGAGCTGCGCGCGGACATAGCAATGCAGGTCGTCGTACAGCGGCTTCACTTGCTGCCAGAGGCGGTCGGTCTCCTTCTCGAACTGCTCGGGAGGCATGTCGTAACCGGCGCGCCACATGTCGCCCATGTTGGCGAAGCCGGCGCCGCGCGCGCCCTCGTTCTCGAGCTGCACGAACCGCTCGTAGCGCTGGCGCTGTGGCCGGGCCGTATCGTGCCAGGACCGCCAGGCATCGAGCAACTCATCGTAGTTGTGGCTGCGGTCGATGATCTTCGAGAGCTCCTCGAGGTCGCGGCCCTTCGCATCCTTGGCGGCGCCGTAATAGCCCTCGAGCCGCGCGCCCAGCGAGGTCAGCTCCTGCCGCTTCGCCGGATCGTCGATGACGAGGCTCCCGATCCGCAGCAGGTAGAGCATCCGGGTGGTATCCGCATCGAGCGACATGTCCTTGAACTTCGTCGCCGTCTTCGCGGCGTCGCTGGAGTATGCCAGCAGGCGCTCGTTGGCGACGGCGGCGTTCCGCTCGGTGTCGTCGGTGATGTACGTGCTCTTGATCCACTCCGCCGTCGACGACTCGACCGACAGGTGCTTGAGGTCCTCGTTCACCTTCGCCACGAATTGCTTCGCGTCGCCCGGGAACGCCTGCTGCACCTGGGCGCTGCTGGTGGCTGGAGGCGCCTGCCGGGTGGCGGCGGGCGCGCACGCGACGAGCGCGCCGGCAGCGAGCACGAGGGCGTTCTTCATGGCGGCGCAGGCTACTTGAACAGCGTGTCGAAGCGCCAGCGCTCGCGGGCGCCCCGCCAGAGCTGCTGAACGGTCCGCGCCGCGACCGCCACCGGGTCGGCGGTGACGGGAACGGCGTCGGCGGGCCGGAAGTACACGTTGGCCGCGCCGCCCTGTGGGACGGCGACGAAGAAGGGAAGGAACACGGACCCGTCGCTCACCAGCGCCTGGTAATCGCCGAGGAACCAGGCCGGACCCTCGACGAGGGGAGCGGCCTGCAGGTTGAAGGGAGCTCCGATCATCGACTCGGTGAACGTCGTGCCACCGTCGGTGGACACGGCGAGCCAATGCGTGACGAGAAGGTGCGTGGAGTCGGCCGGATCGTCGCGGCGCAGATCGTAGTAGGTGACGCCGATCTTTCCGCCGTTGGCGACGGCGACGGTGGGCGTGAACGCAGGCGCGGAGGCTCCGTTGACCTGGACGGGCGCAGACCAGTTGAGTCCGCCGTCGATGCTCCTGGAGAGCGCGATGCCGTCGCGCGCCATCTGGGAGAAGCGCGCGTCTTCCCAGACGACATAGAGGGTGCCGTTGCTGGAGCGGTCGAGGGCGACGCTGTGGACCACGCTGCCCGAACGGATTCCGCGCTTCGTCTTGGGGTCGTTGACGCCGACGAACTGTGCCTCGGCGATGCTGACGGCCGGGTCGGGCCAGGTCTCGCCCCGGCTGGACGATCGAATTGCCTGGATGGTGATGCGCGGATTCGTCGAGCTGTTTTGCGCCGCGACCATCAGCACGTTCACCAGCGCGCCGCCGGGCAACACGGCGATCTGGTTGGAGATGGTCTGCGTGTCGGGGCCGGGATCGTAGATCTGGCGGGCTGGCTCCCAGGTGTCGCCGCCGTCGGTCGTGCGCGCGAACCAGGCTGGTCCCGTGTTCTTCGAGTTGGTGGGATCGGTGAAGCCGGTGAGCCGATCCCAGACCGCGTAAGCGTACTTCGCGTCGAGCGGGTCCGCGGTGACGGTCTCCTTGTCCATCACCAGATTCGGGTCGACGTCGTGCTGCAGCGTCTTCGGCTCGTCCCAGGTGAGTCCGCGATCGCTCGAGCGGCTGACAAGCATGGCGCGGTTCACCTTGTCCTGGTCGTACGCGTAGACGATCACGAAGGCGGTGCCGGTCGGGCCGATCGTGACCCACGGATCGGTCCCGCGCTGGTAGGCGCCTTCGCTGCACCGCGTGAACCGCGGGGTCGTCCGCTGCCAGGTGTGGCCGCCGTCGAACGTGACGGCGCTGACCACGCCGTTGGAACCACCGTTGGACCAGCGGTCCTGCTGCCAGGCGCCGATGAGGTGCTTGGGATCGGTCGGATCGATGGCGACCGAGGGCTCGACCTCCGCGTCGTGGAAGACGACGCCCGTGCCCGCGGGACCCGTGCAGGAGCTGGCCCAGGGAGCATTGGTGGAAACGGTGACCAACCCAGGAATCGATTGCGAAGGCGTTTCGTCGTCGCCGGCACAGGCGGCGCATGCCAGCAGCAATGCCGCGGCGCGCGCGCAGACGGAACGCGGTGGTACAAGGTCGCCCATGTCCCTCGAAGACAACGTGGTCACCGATTTTCGCGATCGGATGACGTACGGCGGATACCTGCAGCTTGACAAGCTGCTCTCGGCGCAAACGCCGCTCAGCAACCCTCCGCACCATGACGAGATGCTGTTCATCATTCAACATCAGACCAGCGAGCTGTGGTTCAAGCTCGTGCTCCACGAGCTCCGGGCGGCCATCGAATTCGTCCGGCGCGATCAGCTGGAGCCTACCTTCAAGATTCTCGCGCGAGTGAAGCACATCCAGGCCCAGCTCGTTTCGCAATGGGCCGTCCTGGCCACGCTGACCCCCAGCGAGTACGGGGAGTTCCGGCACGTGCTCGGGCCGGCCAGTGGCTTCCAGTCGCTCCAACACCGGGTGATCGAATTCATGCTCGGGAACAAGGACCAGCGGATGCTCGCGGTGCACGAGCAGAATCCGGCCGGCCACGCCGAGCTGCTTCAGGCGCTGAAGTCGCCAACGCTGTACGACGAGTTCCTCCGGCACCTGGCCCGTCGGGGCAAGCCCATTCCCCAGGGCGTTCTCGCCCGGGACGTGACGGAGCCCCACAGGAGCGATCCCGGCGTACGGGCAGTGGTCCGCGAGATCTACGAGAATCCGGCGGAGAACTGGGATGCGTACGAGATGTGCGAAAAGCTGATCGACGTCGACGAGCAGTTCGCGCTCTGGCGCTTCCGTCACGTCAAGGTGGTCCAGCGGATCATCGGCTGGAAGCGCGGCACCGGGGGGACTGCCGGAGTCGATTATCTGAAGAAGCTGGTCGACGTGCTGCTGTTCCCGGATCTGTGGGACGTGCGCACCGAGCTCAAGGGCTGAGGCGACGCCGCCCGGGATCAAACGACCCCGTGCGAGCGCAGCAGCGGTACCAGCTCCTGCTCCGCCAGGTGGACGCCGCGCTCGTAATCCGGCTGAGCCTGTTGCGCCAGCTCGGACAGGATGCGGAGCTGGATCTCCCCTGCCAGCAGCGCGATCCGGTACGGCACCCGGGTAAACGTCACGAGCTGGTAGCGGGTCAGATATCGCCCCGGCATCCTTTGTTGAAGACCGTGCTCGATCTCCCGCATGCGGAGGAATTCCGGGTCGGCGACCTTGTCGCGCATCTCGACGAAGTTCTCCACCGCGAGGTCCGCGATGGCGTCGGTGTCGGGCTTGCGCGATTCGGCGAACCGGGCGAAGTCGCGCGCCCAGTCCCCCGTGAGCATTCCGGCGAGCAGCGCGACGTCCTCGAAGCCGGCATTCATGCCTTGGCCAAAGAAGGGAACGATGGCGTGCGCGGCGTCGCCGATCAGCAGCGCGCTGCCGCGTGACCAGGGCCAGGCCTTGATCGTCGCCATCCGCCCGAGCGGCGCCTGCATGAACTGCGCGGCCAATCCAGGAATGAGCGGCACCGCGTCGGGAAACCACTTCTCGAAAAAACGGGCCGCATCCTCCTCGCCGACCAGCTCTGCGAACGACGGCGAGCCTTCGAAGGGCAAGAACAGCGTGCAGGTGAAGCTGCCGTCACTGTTCGGAAGCGCGATCAGCATGAAGTTGCCGCGCGGCCAGATGTGCAGCGCGTTGCGATGCATCGCGAAGCCGCCCTCCCTCGGCGGCATGGTCAGCTCCTTGTAGCCGCTGGAGAGGACGTCCTGCGTCGCGCTGCCGGCCAGGCAGGCGCGCAGGGCGGAGCTGCTGCCGTCGCTTCCGACGATGACCTCCGCCGGCACCTCACCCAGGGGATCGAAGCGCGCCACGCGCCGGGCGAAGTCGTAGTCGACCAGCCGCTGCCCGAAGTGGATGCGGACGCGCCCCGTCTCCTCCGCCCTGGTCATCAAGAGCTTGTTGAGCTCGCCGCGGGACATCGAGTTGATGAACTCGCGTTCGCTGCGGCCGTAGGCAAGCAGGGCGAGCTTCCCGTCCAGTGCGTGCGTCATCCGGCCGAGCATCGGGACCGCCTCGCGAAGCACGTCGTCGTCGAGGCCTACCTCGTGCAGCGCATGGAGCCCGCGCGTGGAGACCGCCAGGTTGATCGAGCGGCCGGCGGAAATGCCCACGTGGCGCATGTCGGGCCGCCGCTCGTACACGTCGACCGCGTGCCCCTGGCGAGCGAGCATGAGCGCCAGCAGCGAGCCGACCGGCCCCGCTCCGACGACGACCAAATCAGGCATCGCCCAGCTCACCGATCAGCGCGCAGAGCCGCTGAACGTCCTCGAAGCCGTTGTAAAGCGGAGCAGGCGTGATCCGGACGATGTCCGGGGGCCGCAGATCGACGATGGCGCCCCGCCTTTTCAGCTCGTCGACGGTTCCGGGACGCCGGAAGCGCACCGTCAGCATCGAGCCTCGGTCCTGTGGCGTGAGAATCTCCGCCCCGCGCTCGATCAATAGGTGTTCGAGATATCCCGTGAGCCGGTCGCCCTTGCGCCTCAGGGCCGGCATGCCGGCGCGGTCGAAAAGCTCCATCGAGGCCCGCAACGCCGCGAGCTGCAGGATGGGTGGATTCGACAGCTGCCAGGCTTCCGCACCGCGAATGGGCGAAAATCGCGCCGCCATCTCGAACCTGCGCGCCTTGTCGTGGCCCCACCAGCCTTCGAACCGCGGCAACTGCGCATCGGCGTGCCGTTCATGGACGAAGACGCCGCCGAGACCGCCCGGCCCGGCGTTGAGATACTTGTAGTTGCACCAGACCGCGAAGTCGGGAGCGTCATCGTGCAACGAGAGCACGAGGTTGCCCGCTCCGTGCGCCAGATCGAAGCCGATGAGGGCGTCCTTCTCGTGTGCCGCCCGCACCAACGCCCGCATGTCGTACGCCCGGCCACTGACGTAGTTCACGTTGCCGATCAGCACGAGCGCCACGTCGTCGCGCTCCCGCAGCGTACGCAAGGGATCCTCGCTTTCCAGGACGGCGTCGGCGAATCCGTGGAACCGCGCCTGCGAGACCACCGCGTACTGATCCGAGGGAAACGCGCCCTTCTCGATCAGCAGCCGGTGCTTGCCGGGCCTGGGGCGGTAGAACGAGACCATCATCAGATGCAGGTTCACCGACAGCGTGTTCATCACCACCACTTCGTGGGGCAGGGCACCGACGAGCCTCGCGGTCGCCGCGGTCAGCAACTCGTGATAACCGACCCAGGGATTGCGCGCGGCGAAGTGGCCGTCGACGGCGAGGCGCTCCCAGTCTTCCATCTCCTGCAGCACGTACTCGCGCGCACGCCGCGGCTGCAGACCGAGCGAATGCCCCGCGAAGTAGAGCGGTCCTGACTCGGGGAAGAGGAATTCCGCGCGCAAGGACCGCAAATCATCCGCCGCGTCCTCCGCCTGCGCCCACTCGAGCGAGTCCTCAAAGGTCATAGGCGGCCGCCTGGCGCCCCAGCCATTCGAGCGCAGTCCCGGATCTCAGCCGCTCCCGCACGTCCGCGGGCAGATGGAGCGAGTCGATCAAGCTGCCGGGGCGTTCTTCGCCCAGGGGGAAGGGATAGTCGCTGCCCAGCGCGATGCGGTCCGGCCCGAAGACTCCGAGAAGAAAGCGCAGAGCGCCCGCGTCGTGCACGAGCGAGTCGACGTAGATCCGCTTCAGGTACCGGGACGGCGGATGCGGATTGTCCACCGCGACCAGATCCGGCCGCGCCTGAAATCCGCGCTCGATCCTCCCCAGCGTTCCGGGGAAGGCGCCGCCGCCGTGCGCGAAGGCGATGCGCAGCCGCGGCAGCCGCTCGAGCACTCCGCCGAAGATGACCGAGCAGATGGCGAGCGAGACCTCCGCGGGCATTCCGACCAGCCAGGGCAGCCAGTACTTGCGCATCCGCGCCTCGCCCATCATGTCCCACGGATGCACGAACACCGCCGCGCCCAGCTCCTCGGCGCGCGCGAAGACCGGAAACAGCGCCGGCTCGGAGAGATTCCAGTCGTTCACGTGCGAACCGATTTCGATCCCCAGAAGGCCGAGCTGCGTCACGCAGCGATCGAGCTCCCGGACGGCGCGATCGGGGGCCTGCATGGGGAGCGTGCCGAGGCCGATGAATCTCCGCGGATGCTCCCGGCAGAGTTCCGCCACGTGGTCGTTCAGCAGGCGCGCGAGATCGTCGCCGCGCGCAAGCGGCAATTGGTAGGCGAAGAGGACCGGGACGGTGGAGAGCACCTGGAGGCCGACGCCCGCTTCGTCGCATTCCTTCAGGCGGATGGCGGGATCCCAGCAGTTGCTCCGGATCTCCCGGAACAGCGTTCCGTCCTCGCGCAGCAGGCGGGCGCCACACTCGTCGACCCGCTCGAGGCGCATCGGGCTCCAGCGCGGCAGCTCCGAAGGGAGCACGTGCGTGTGCACGTCAAGGCTTCGCATGCTTGCGGCCGCACTTGCGGCAGGTCGTGTTCGCCGGGTTGCCCCAGTAGTGCTCGAACACCGGCGCAAGCTGCTGGACGATGTCGGTGAGGTGGAACGACTCCCGGTACAGCTCGCCGCCGCAGCCGTCGCAGACCCAGAGGAAGGTGTCCTTTTCCTGCGGCAGGCGACGCCGTTCGATGACGAGTCCGACCGTGTTCGCCGGACGCTGCGGCGAGTGCGGCGTCTTCGGGGGGAGGAGGAAGATCTCGCCCTGACGGATGGGAACGTCGACGCGCTCGCCCTCCTGCAGCGTTCGCAAGACGATGTCGCCTTCCACCTGGTAGAAGAACTCCTCTCCTTCGTTGACGTGATAGTCGGTACGGGCATTGGGCCCGCCCACCACGGTCACCATGAAGTCGCGGTCGCCCTCCCAGATCTGCGCATTGCCGACGGGCGGCTTGAGCAGATGGCGGTGCTCGTCGATCCACTTCCGGAAGTTGAGCGGTTTCATCGGGACGCGACCTCCGCGATGCACTTGAGCTCGATGGCGATGGGGGTCGGCAGCGCCGTGACCTCCACCGTGGTCCTGCAGGGACGGACGGTGGCGAAATACTCCGCGTACAGGCGGTTGTAGGCGGCGAAGTCGCGCTGGATGTCCGTGAGGAAGACCGTCACGTCCACCAGGTCCTCCCATCGCGCCCCGGCATCTTCCAGGACGGCGCGCACGTTGTCGAAGACGGAGCGGCACTGCGCCTCGATGTCGTAGCTCGCAACCGAACCGTCGGGCGCGAGCCGGACGCCGGGAATATCCCGCGAGTCGCGCCGGCGCGGCCCGATGCCGGAAAGGAAGAGGAGATTTCCGACCCGCCGCGCGTGCGGATACGGACCGACCGGCTCGGGTGCGCGGGACGACTTGAACTCGTTCGAGCTCATAGCTTCACGCAGACGTTCTTCGCTTCGGTGAAGAACCGCAGCGCGTCCATCCCGCCTTCGCGGCCGACGCCCGACTCCTTGACGCCTCCGAACGGCGTGCGCAGGTCGCGCAACATCCAGCAGTTGACCCAGACGATCCCGCTCTGAAGCTGGGCGGCGACGCGATGGGCCCGCGACAGATCGCGAGTCCACAGCGAAGCGGCGAGACCATAGCGTGTCGAGTTCGCGACCTGGACCGCCTCCTCCGCGGTCTCGAATGGAAGCAGCGTCGCCACCGGACCGAAGATCTCCTCCTGGTTGGTGCGGCAGGCGGGGCCCAGACCCTCGATCAGCGTGGGCTGCACGAAAAAGCCACCCGCGCATCGCCCGGGAACCACCGCCCGGCCGCCGCCGCAGAGGACGCGCCCGCCTTCCTGCTTTGCGACCGCCAGGCATCCCAACACCTTGTCGAGATGCTGGCGCGAGACGAGGGCACCCTGTTCGGTCGCAGGGTCGAGCGGATCGCCCACCTCGAGGGCGCGCACGCGCTCGACGAGCTCGTCGCGAACGAGCCCGTACGCGGATTTCTCGACCAGGATCCGCGAGCCGCAGAGACAGATCTGTCCGGTGTTCGAGAAGGCGGCGCGCACCGTTTGCGGGATGGCCTCGCGCAGGTCGGCGTCGGCGAAGATGACCGTCGGGTTCTTGCCGCCCATTTCCAGCGAGACCTTCTTGAACGAGCCGGCCGCCTCGCGGCCGATCTCGCCGCCAACGCGCGTCGATCCCGTAAAAGAGATGGCCCGGATCTCCCGATGTGCGCACAACGGCGCGCCAGCCTTGGGGCCGAGACCCTGGACGACGTTCAGCACGCCGGGGGGAAATCCCGCCTCCGCTGCGAGCGCGCCGAGCAGGTGCGCGGTCATCGGAGTCACCTCAGAAGGCTTGGCGACCACGCAGTTTCCCGCGGCGAGCGCCGGGGCGATCTTCCACGAGAGCAGGTAGAGAGGAAGGTTCCAGGGCGAGATGCAGGCGACGGCGCCGAGCGGTTGCCGCAGCGTGTAGTTGAGCGCCACTTCGTCGGTCGGGTGCGCCTCGCTGGAAAACTGCGTGATCGCGTCGGCGAAGAAGTCGAAGTTCTGGACTGCGCGCGGGATGTCCACCGTGCGCGCCGCGGAGAGCGGCTTTCCCGAGTCGATCGACTCCGCGCGCGCCAGGGAGTCGAGATCGCGCTCGATCAGCCGCGCCAGCCGGCGCATCACCTTCGACCGCTCGACGGCGGGAGTCGCCGACCAGGCAGGAAAGGCGCGGAGTGCCGCCGCGACCGCGCGATCCACGTCGCGCGCGTCCGAGCTCGCGACCCGCGCATGGATCGCGCCGGTCGCCGGGTCGACGTCGTCCAGCCACTCGCCGGAGGCGGCGGGCACCTGCCGTCCGTCGATGAAGTTGAGGACGTCCTGCATCGGGCGGAGCTTTATCGCCGAACCTGTGCGGCGTCGAGAGTACGACAGCTTTCAAGGCTCTTTCCGCATTCGCGGAAACAGCCAGCAAAAGCATAGTGCCTAAGCCACCTTCGGGCGGCCGGCGCTATTCGAGCCCAGCGCAGGCGGGCGCGGCACCGGTCTGGCTGATCGACGCCGCGAACTGGTCGAAGGTGGCGCGGGCCGCCGCCCCACCTTCCAGGCGCAGCAGCGTGAGCGCCGCCTTCCCTCCGCAATAGGGTGCGATCGCGATCCTCAGCTGCATTCCGGCATTCTCCACTGCCCACGAGCGCTGCTCGGCAGGAACCCCCGCGAGGAGCTGCTGCGTCTTGCCGAGGTAGGTGAGATGCCCGCCCTGTGAGGCGGCGATCTGCGCGGAGGCGGTCTGGAAGAACGCGTCCAGTGTCTCTCCGGTCAGAGCCTCGGGAACGAAGGAGATCGTCGCGCCGCCGGCGCCGGCTTTCTTGATTGCCAGCTCGGCGACGGGATTGCTCTCGTCGGCCTCGAAGCCCTCGGGGACGTCTCCGGCCAGCGCGAGGCGAGGGCTGACGAACCGCCCGGAACGCACGCGCGTCGGTTCGACCTCCGGCGGCGGAGGCACGTCTCCGAAAGGCGGAACCGCAGCGCGCGTCACCGGGCGCAGAGCGAGCTGGCGAGCAGTGGCCGCGACAAGATCGACGCTCCCTCGCGCCACGGCGACCAACTGCGCGGAGCTCGCGATCCGCGAGGGCGCCGCCATCGACCAACCGAGCGGGTTGGGTCCGCCCGCGGCCTGCTCCTGCCAGCACGGCTGCACCAGCTTCATCACGTTGGAGACGTTGCCGGCGACTCCAGAGCTCCATGCCGTGGTCCAGAGCAGCGAGAGAGCGTTCTTCGGCCCTTCGACGATGGTGTACGCGTCGCCGGCCCAGCGCGGAGCGAAGTCCTTGAGCACTTCCTTCTCCACGCACGCCTCGAGCGCCAGGCGGGTGCCGAGCTCGCCCATCCGCCCGGTGGCGATCGCGTGCGTGCCGTCGGGAGGGGGAGGCGCGGGAACGAGCACGGGCACTTCGCCGGCGAAATAAGCGTCGGGATGAAGGATCTGATGCGTGGAGACCGGAGGGTTCTTGAACATCCGATCCACGAGGGCAAACCCGCCGCGGCGATACGCCTCGGCCACCAGCGCGAAGCCCGCCGCGTAGGGAAGAACCAGCTCCTCGCGGAGGACCGGAGGCGCGTGCTGGAGCTGCGGCGACTTCCCGCTCATCTTGAGCAGCGTCTGCGCGTCCAGCGCCTTCAACGTCGCCGCGCCGCTTGCGATCGACGCCTTGATCGGCTTGTGAGCCCGAAGCGCGCTGAAGGCGGTCATCACCGCCATCGCATCCCCTTCGTACAGCGCCGTCCGCGCCAGGCGGACGTCGTCGTCGGGCAGCGCGGCCATATCGGGAATCCCGAAGTTCTGGTCCTGCAGCGCGTGCTCGATCTCGTGCGCGAGCACGACGCGCAGCCCGTCCGGCCCCATTGCGCCCGCCGAGGCCGGCGGGTCCTTGCGGACCACGAGCTGGCGCGTGAACGGGTCGTAGAAGCCCGCGACCTGCTCGTCGAGCACGTCGAGCAGGGCCTGGGCGGGGTCGACCGCCGCCGGAGCGAGGTTGAACGCGAGCCAGCGGGCGCGCTCGGCGGCCACGACCGCGGGCGTGAGCTCCTTCTTCGCTTTCTCCCACACCGCCTTGGAGAACAGCTTGCCGTCGAGGATCTGCACCTTGAGATTCTGCTTGCGGCGCAGGCCGCGCAGGCGTTCGACGTCCGTGGTGGTATCGCGGATCATCGTGATCAGCGGATCCTCGTCCGGCACTGGCGGCGACGTCGTCGGCTCTGCAGGAGGAGCCGGGGGAGGCGGAGGGGCGGCCGCGCGCGGCTCCGGTGGCGGAGCTGCCTTCGTACCTCCCGGCATGCGCAGCGTCCCGGGCGGCAGCCTGGGCTCTACCGCCGGCGCCGCGAGCCCCAGCGCCGAGGCGAGCTGGTTGGGAAGCTTCGCGTGGAGGTCCGCGCGCAGCTGCGCGAGGCCGATTCCCACCACGCGGATCAGCGAGACCGGCGCACCGGTCCCGTCGCGGTAGACGCTCACCGCAACCACCGTCGCCCCTTCCATCTGCGCCGCGCGCCCCAGCACCGCGAGCACGGCCCCGGTCGCGTCCAGCGCGCCGGCGGGGTCGCTGCCTTCGGCCGCGATCACTTCGTACCCTTGGGCCGCCAAGGCGTCGCGGGCGACGACCCGGATCTCTTCGGTGAACGCGATCGCATCGGGCGCAGGGAGCGCTCCCGCCCGCGGTTGCACCGGAAGCACCGCAATGCGGCTCTGCGCCGCCGCCGCGGTCGCGAGGAGAAGCGAGACGATGAATACGCGCAAGGACGACCTCCCCGGACATGTTCGTTGTCCGAGGTCGCTGGAGCAACTTCCGGCCGGTGCGCCGAGGTACGCCGCGTGCCTACTCTGTCGCTGCCCGCTTTGTCGGCGGCGGACTCATGGACTCGCGGGACGAATGAATTTCAGCGCGAAACGGTCGCTCTGGCCACGCTTGCCGAGCTTGGCGGCGGCGTTCGGGGACGCGTTCCAGTCGCGGGGATCGTCAGGATTGCGCAGGAAGGTGCCCTCCGAAGCGAGCCGGAAGCCAGCCGTCTGCACCTCTTCCTTCACCACGCTCTCGTCGATGCGGTGGAGGGTCTGCGTCGCGGAAAGGCCGCTGCCGTCCTTCGCGCTCGAGTCGATCACCACGTATGCGCCGCCGGGGCGGAGCGCGTTGAAGATGATCTTGTTCATCCGGGCCCTGTCCACCGGCATGTTCACGATGTCGTGGTAGATGACGTTCATCACCACCAGGTCGAGGTCCTTCGCCTCCGGCGGAACCGGATCGTCGAACGGAATCTCGGCGCGCACCACGTCCTTCATCGCCGGATGCGTGAAGCGCTCGGCGAGGGCGTCTTTGAGGAACGACAGCCAGCGCGGATCGTTCTGCATGTATACCGCGCCCGACGGCCCCACCGAGCGCGCGATCAACTCCGTCGTGTAACCGCCGCCCGCTCCCAGGTCCTCGACCTTCATGCCGGGACGCACGTCGAGGAAGTCGAGCATCTCGGCGGGCTTGCGGCCCGGATCGAGGTCCTTGTCGGCGGCGCTCCGATCCGGTGCCGACACGACGGTGTTCCGCGCTGCCCGGCCGTCTTCCTTGGGGGCGGCGGTCGCGGGCGCGGGTGGCGGCGCGGACTTGCAGGCGGCCGCGCAAACGAGGAGGACGGCGATGCGCTTCATGGCGACCTCACTTGACGAAGTTGTAGTCCGCCGGCCCGCCGCGGCGGACGAGCAACATGCAATCGGTCCCTGCCGAGCAGACGAACTGGTGTACTGCCTTCGCTGGGATGACGACGTAACCGCCCGGAGCGACATCGTGCTGCTTCCCGTCGAGCGTCAAAGTCCCCTTGCCGGAGAGGAGGACCGTGTACTCCGCGGCGGAGTGCCAGTGCGCCGGCAACCCGGTGCCGGCGGGCGTCTTCAAGTAGGCGGTCGCGCCCTTGGTCGTAGGGTCGACACCGATGACCGCGGCCTGCATCCCTTTGGTCGCGTTCGGCGTGGTGGAGTCGGCGAACTTCGCGGTGGCGACGTTGGCGACCAGGGCCTCCTCGGTCGACGGCGGTTTCGGCGCATCGGCGAGAGCGGCGGCGGCGACCAACAGCGGAAAGAGCTTGCGCATGGCGAACCCCCTTTGGGGGCGCGCATCCTACTCGATCCCGCGTTCGCGGCGATCCTGGCGGCACTCCCGGGACCCGGGCAGGACCTGCCGGCAGGCCGAAGGACGGATCTCGTAGATCGTGCAGGCGACGCGGCTGCCGAGCTTGCCCTCGAGAGCGATGCAGCGTTGATCCCGCCCGCGGAGCTTCATGTGGCGCTCGCCTTCGCCGTTGAGCACGGTCAACCGGCGGAGCAGGCGAGGGTGGCGCGCGAGCGCAGAGCGGGGCCTGACCTCGACGTAGTCGACATACCTCTCGGTGCGGTTCTCGTCGGTGTTGCAGCAGCAGGCGCCACAGGACTGGCAGTCGAACGTCACGCGGACAGCTTCGCACGGGCCGGGCCCGCGCGGGACGGCATCTGCAGCACTTCGGCCGGCGTTCGTCCATCGATGCGCAATGCGAGAGCCGCCGCGCAGAAGCGGGCGCCGGCGCCGACCAGAAACAGCGCCTGTGAGGCGACGAGCGGTTGACCGAGCAACGACCAGGCGTCTGGGAGGAGCTTGACGATGGCGCCGCCCGCGGCGGAACCGATTCCGGCCGCCAGGCCTCCGACGGCCGCAACGGCCCCGACGTAGAAGGATCGCGTGGCCGGCCGCGAGAGCGCGAGCGGCAAGGAGAACGTCGCCAGGGCGAGGCCGGCGTTGGCGGCGCCGCAGACCGCTGCATCGATGCCGAGAGGCCAGAGCCGGCCTTCCGCCGCGAAGATCCACAGCAGAGGAGAGAGGCAGAGCGCGAAGGCGCTGGCGACCACGACCTGGCGCGCGCCGCCGCGGTCGAGGACGCGACCCCAGATCGGGCCGGCGAGCATCCGGAAGGCGGCGACCGCGGCGGTGTAGATGGCCATCCGGACAAAACCCATCCGGAGATTGCCGATCATGTGCAGCGGATAGAAGGCAGCTGCGATTCCTCCCGCCGCGCTCCAGGCGAGTTGGAAGGCGAGCAGGCTGCGAGCGCGCCCGTCGTGCAGCGGTTCCAGCGCCTCGTGCAGCGGGGCCGCGCGCGGAGGCACGGTGTGGCTTGGCTCGTGCTGACGGAAGAGGAGCCAGGTGGTAATCGCTCCCGTTAGAGACGCGGCGACCGTCAGCGCGCAGAGAGCGGTCCCTGCATCGCCGCGGTTCCGCCCTGCGTCCAGGACCAGTCCGGCAGCCAGGGACGCGCAGAGGGCGGCGAACGCGCAGAGGGCGGAGCGCCGCCCGAAGTAGCGGCCGCGCACCGCCGCCGGAACCAGGTCGCCCATCCACGAAGTCCAGGCGTTGTTCCCCGCCACGCTGAGCGCGGCGCTGATGAACGCGCAGCCGAGAAAGACCGCCTGCTTCGAGACGGCGGACGCCGGCAGGAAGGGAAGCAGCGCCAAGGGGAGGATGCTCTGCCGGGAAATGCCGATGGTCCACAGCGCCGCCCGGCGCCCGCCGAATCGCCGCGTGCACCACGCCGCCGGCAACTGCACGAGCTGCGCGGTGAAGGGCAGCGCGCCGAGGACGCCGATGAGAAAGGGGGGCAGATCGAGAAAGAGCGCCCACGCTGTCAGAACTCCACCGGACGTGCAGGCGCCCACCACCTCGGCAAGCGCCCCCTCGAACATGGAATTCCGCAGGGACCTCCGCAACACGGCACCCAAACGTGCCACGCTTGCCCGTGTGCGCTGCAAGGATGTTCCTGTGCGCGCGCTGCCGACCCGGACGTGCGCCTGCCCGGGTGCTCCTCCGGCGGGACGCTCGTTTCCCGACAGTGCGAGACCTACCTTTGCGGCAAAGGAGGTACAGCATGCTCTGGACCATCACCGTGATTCTGCTCGTCCTGTGGGTGCTCGGGCTGGTATCGGGCTCCACGATGGGCGCATGGGTCCACATCCTGCTGGTGCTCGCCATCATCAGCCTGATCTTCGCGGTCCTGCGCCGCGGCGCGACGGTCTGACGACGATCGATTTTCGGGGGGCGTGAGCAGGTTCGGGGCGGCCCCGGAAGAGGCCGCCCCTGTTCACCTCTGCAACGAAATCTGCTGTTTCGGATGAACTGAAGACTCAGCTGCCGGGAATTCGCGGGAGCTTCTGCTTCAAAGAGAGGAGCGGGGCAAAGAGGTCGCCGTGCTCGTCCACGCGGCGCAAGGCGGCATCGGTCTCGAACGAGAGCAGCTTCGGGTCTTTTGCGTGGAGACACTCGCGGACTTCGTTCCAGCTCACCGGTGTCGAAACCGTCGGTCGCTCGCGGGCGCGCAGCGAGTACACGCACACGGTCGTCTTGTGCGGATCGTTCTGGCTCCAGTCGACCAGCACCTTTGCGGCCCGCAGCGATTTCTTCATGTTCGAGACCACGAGACCGGGACGCTTCGCCGCCAGCGCGTCGGCGACCGCGCGCGCGAACGGCTTCGTCTCCTCGTACGTGATGCGCTGGTTCAGCGGCAGGTAGATCTGCAGGCCCTTGGAGCCCGAGGTCTTGGCAAGGGTCCGCAACCCGAGCTGCGCGAACATCTGCTCGAGGATGACGGCAACTTCGCAGCACTGGACGAGGTCCGCCGGCGGTCCGGGGTCGAGATCGAAGACCACGCTGTCGGGCCGCTCGACGTCGCGGGCGCGGTGCAGGGGAACGTGCATCTCCAGGTCGGCCAGATTCGTGGCCCAGGCGAGCGTAGCGACGTCCTGCACCAGGCAGAACTGCATCACGCGCTGGTTCTGGTCGCTCCAGATCGGCGCGGTCTTGACCCACGGCGGCCGGTGCGAGGGGCAGTTCTTCTCGTAGAAGAACTGACCGTCCACTCCGTTGGGATAGCGCTTGAGCGTGAGCGGCCGGTCCCGCAGGTGCGGGAGCAGCGCCGGCGCGATTCGCAGGTAGAAATCGATCACCTGCGCCTTGGTGAAACCCGCCTTCGGATAGAAGACCTTGTCGAGATTGCTGAGCGTCAGGCGCTTGCCGCGGATTGTCACCTCTTGCGAGGAGGTCACCCGCTCTTTCTCTTCCGGCCGCGGGAGCCTTTCCGGTGATTCGCGGCGCGCGCGGTCCTGGCGGCGGCGCGGTGCTGCGGCTCCGGCTGTCGGCGGATCTCACCGCGCTCGCGCAGCTCGCCGCTCTTCGCCGCGGCCAGGCTCTTCTGCAGCGCGTCCATCAGATTGACGATCTTGCCGCGCGGCTCCTCCGCGGGCTCCTGGGCGACGATCTCCTCGCCCTCCGCCTTGCGCTCGAGCAGGGCGAGGACCTGCTCGCGGTAGTCGTCCTTGTACTTGCGGATGTCGAAGTCGGCGGCGAGCGATCCGATGAGCTGCTCGGCCATCTTCAGCTCCCGCTCGCCGGGCTTCGTGTGGGCGTCGGGAAGCGCTTCGAGCTCGTCCTGGGAGACCACCTCGTCGGCGTAGAGCATGGTGGAGATCGCCAAAGCGTGCTCGAGTGGGCGCACGGCGGCGAGGTACTGCTTGGTGCGCAGGACGAAGCGGGCGATTCCGACCTTGTGCGTCCGCTTCATCGCCTCGACGAGCAGAGCATAAGGCTTCGCCGCGCCGCGGTCGGGCACCAGGTAGTAAGTGCTCTCGTAGTAGATGGGATCGATCTGCGCCAGCTCGACGAAGTCCTCGATCTCGATGGCCTTGTTCGCGCGCGGATTGAACGCTTCGAGCTCCTCGCGGGCGACGGTGACGTAGCGCCCCTTGCTGATCTCGAAGCCCTTGACGATGTGCTCCCAGGCGACTTCTTCGCCGTCGATGCTGCAGACGCGTTTTTGCTGGATCCGGCCGCCGTCCTTGTCGTGGAGCATGTGGAAGCGCACTTCTTTCGGGGAAGTGGCGGAGAACAGCTTCACCGGCACGCTGACCAATCCGAAGCTGATCGATCCGCTCCAGATGGGCCGGGCCATCTCTAGGCGACCTCCTTCGTCGCGCTCTGGGGCAAAGGCTCGAGCGCGCTGGATGCCGGGCGACGCGGCCGGGCCAGCTCCGCGGGATCGACGCCGAAGTATCCGAAGAGGCGCTCCTGGTGCTGGCGCAGTCCCCGGAGCTCGATGCGCTTTCGCGAACCGACCAGGGCGCCGGCGATGATCGCGACGCCGTAGTCGACGAACTCGCTCACCTGCGAGAAGTCGACCACCATGTCTCCCAAGGGTTCCTGCTCGAGGCGCCCGGACAGCTCCCACGCGCACGACGCTTCGAACCTGCCGTTCATCCTGTAGAAGGCGGTACTGCCGATCACTTCTCGCTCCAGGCTGCAGGCTGGCATGGGGAAGGGGCTCCGCTTCATCTGCTCATCGGTGGCGTAGCCGGCAATGCATGGGGACGGGAAGGCACGCCAGCAAGCGGGCGAGCGCTTTCCGACACCCCGAGCGATGTCCGATTTCAGGCAGGTTGCGCGCGGCCGGGATTGCCGATTCAGGCGGGCGACTTGCGCCAGCGCGACCAGAGCCGGCGGCGCGTCCTCTGCGCGGTCTCGGCGTTCTTGGCGGCGCCCGGCGCCGCGATGCTGGGGCGCTCGACCGGCGGCGGAGGCGCTTCGCCCGCGGCGCGCGCTCCGCGCGCCTTTCCCTCCGCGGAGGCGTGCTCGATCACCGCGTTCACCTCGCCGCCGAGGATGAACACGAAGCCGCTGATGTAGAACCAGGTCATCAGCACGATGACCCCGCCGATTGCGCCGTAGGTCTTGTCGTAGCTTGCAAAGTTCTCGGCGTAGATCGAGAAGCCCCAGGTGAGCAGCAGCCAGAGCACCGTCCCGAGCAGCGACCCGGGCGTGATGTACCGCCACTCCTGCTTCACGTCGGGCAGGCAGTAATAGAGCAGCGCAAGCACCAGCATCACGCCGGCGGCGGTGATGGGCCAGCGCAGCCAACCCCAGAGCAGCGCCCAGAACTGGTCGACGTGGAGCTTCGCGGCGAGCCAGAGGCCGATGCTGCCGCCCAACGCCAGCACGACGATGGCGATCAGCATCAGGGCGGAGGTGGCGATCGTCACGGCGAGAGCGATGACCTGCACCTTCCACCACGGGCGCGATTCCTTGACGTCGTAGGAGAGGTTGAGCGCGGTGCGCAGCGCATCCACGCCGCGCGATGCGCTCCAGAGCGCGAGCACGAGACCGAACGTGAGCAGGTGTGGCCGCTGGCGGGTGGCGAGGTCGGTGAGCTGACCGCGGATGATCTGCATGGCCGCCTCGGGCATCAGCGGATCGAGCCGCGTCATCAGCTGGTCGACGGCGTCCTTCACCGGCAGGTACGCGGCGAGCGTGACCAGCGTGAAGAGGAAGGGGAAGAGGGCAAAGACGAAGTAGTACGAGAGCTGCGCAGCGCGGTCGGTGACAGCGTTGTCGGAGACGCGCTTGCCGACCGTCTTGGCGAACTGCCAAAGGCCCGTTTCCGGCAGGATCATCGCGGGGAACTTAAGTCGCGGATACTTTCCGGGCGGCAGGCAGGGGCTTGGTCACATCCGATACAGCCCGCCGACGGCGACTCCAAAGACGATGTGCGCGATCACCACGGACAGCGGCGTGGTCACGCCATAGTGCAGCGCCATCGGCCCGGGCGGCTCGATCTGCCGCAGCTCTGTCGGGCCCTGGTGCAGGCTCGCCATGCGCGGGTGGATGAAGGGCAGGAGCGGAACGACCACCAGCAGGACGACGACGGCATGCACGAGGCCGATGATCGCTCCGCGCAGCGCGCTGGCCTCGCCCGTGGCCCGGAAGATTGCCACGTACAAGAGCGCGAAGAGCTGGCCGTTGAGGAGGTGGGTGAAGAAGCCGATGACCTTCGCCCGATCGCGCCCCTTCGTGAACGCCGCTCCGAGCAGATACGGGATGCTCATCCGGGAAAGATGAAGCTGCTGCGCGCCTGCCTCCAGCGTGGTCAACAGCACGGTCCCCACGAATCCAGCCAACAGCGAGCTCGTCCAGTTCACGGACGCGCCTCCGGCAATTGGGCCCGCGCGCGCTCGGCTTCCCGCTTGCCGCGCTCCAGGCGGTCGCGCAGGGATAATGCGGCATTGATCAGGCCGACGTGCGTGTACGCCTGTGGAAAGTTTCCCAGCGCGGCGCCGCTGGCGGGGTCGATCTCTTCGGCAAAGAGGCCGACGTCGTTCGCGTACCCGAGCAGCGTGTCGAGCTGCTCCTCCGCCTCGGCCGGCGTTCCGCCGCCGAGCGCGAGGTATTCCGCCGCCCAGAAGCTGCAGATCCCGAATGCGCCTTCCCCGGCGGTGAGCCCGCCGTAGTAGCGCCGGAAGAGGCCCGGAGCGATCTCGAGGCGTTCCCGGATCCTGCCCCAGGTGGACCGCATGCGAGGGGCATCCGCAGGGCAATACCGATACCAGGAAAGGAGCAGCAGGCTGGCGTCGACGTCCGCGCCGGCGAGCGTGCGCGTGTAGCTGTGGAGCTGTTCGCTCCAGCCGAGCGTCTCGACCTCTTCGCGGATGCGGTTGCGCGCAGCGGCGAAGACGTCCACATCCGCCTTCGGCACATGCCCTTTGTCCGCCAGCTCGCAGAGGCGGTCGAGGGCTGACCAGCAGAGGACCCGCGAGTGCGTGAACCTGCGCGGCACGTCGCGGACTTCCCAGATCCCCTCGTCGGGCCGGTCGAAGGAGCGCGCAACTTCGCGGCCGAAGGCGCAGAGCATGTTCGCGGTGGGCCGATCGATCTCGCCTCCGCTGCGGACGAAATGCGCGGCCGCTTCGATGACTTCGCCGTACGTGTCGAGCTGGACCTGCCCCGTGGCGGCATTGCCGATCCGCACCGGCCTTGCGCCTCCGTACCCCCTGAGGTGCTCGAGCGCCGTCTCCCGGCCGGGGCGCCGCCCATACAGGTCGTAGAGCACGTGCAGCTCCGGCAGCGACAAGCTGGTCGCCGTCAGCAGCCAGCTCATGAAGTTCTCCGCCTCCTCGCTGTGCCCGAGGCCGAACAGGGCGCGGGCGGTGAGCGCCGCGTCGCGCAGCCAGCAGAAGCGATAGTCCCAGTTGAGGTCGCCGCCGGGGCGCTCCGGGAGCGAAGTGGTTGGCGCCGCGACGATGGCGCCGGAGGGTGAATACTGCAGCAGCTTGAGCACCAGGGCGCTTCGGACCACCAGGTCCCGGGCGGGCCCGTCGTACTTCGTGCGCGCCGCCCACTCTTGCCAAAGCTGCAGCGCGCGCTCGAGCACTGCCACGCTCCGGTGGCGAGTGGGCGGCGGGAGCACGGCCGGGGCACCGCAGGCATAGGTGAGCGAGAAATGGATCTGTTCGCCTCCGCGAAGCCTGACGCGCGCGCGGCCTTCCGCTCCGAGCGGAGCGTCGGTGAGCAGAGTGACGATCGCGTCGCCACCGCAATCGACGTGCAAGCCGAGCTTTCCCATCGAGCGGATGGGCGCCTTGCGCCTGCCGTAGTCCGGGCGCGGATCGAACACGATCTCGACCTCGACCTCGCCGCGCTCGCAGCGGGCGATCCGGACCACTTCGTGGCCGGGGTGCATGCTCCGTGCCGAGTCGAACCGCGACAGCACCGGCATGAAATCGGTGAGCGCGAGCTCGCCCGAAGCGGTCTGAAAGCGCGTCTCGAGCACATTGGTCTCTCCGAGGTACGCCCGGGTGGAACGAAAGGGCACCCCCGGCGCGACGGAGAACCGGCCGCCGCGCTCCTCGTCGAGGATGGCGGCGAAGATCGACGGGCTGTCGAAGCGCGGCCAGCACAGCCAGTCCAGAGAGCCCGCCCGCGAAATCAACGCCGCGGAACGGCCGTCGCCGACGATGGCATAGTCGGCGATCGGCGTCGTCACGCCGACGCCCGCGCCCGCCGCGCATCGCCGCGAGCGAGCAGGACGGCCTCGTCGAACCAGAGCGCGTGACCGAGGCGGGCGAGCGCCTCCGCGTCGTGCGGCCAGGACGCGGTCCGCACCACCGTCCAGAACGTGTTCTGGATGGTCCAGAGATCGAGGTGCATTCCGAGCCGCACCGCCAGCCCGATCAGGTCGGCCATCTGCAGGGCCGCCTCGCGCCGTCCCGCCAACGCCCGTTCGAAGAGACCGCGGACGGCGGCGAGGAACGGCGGGCGAACGGCCTCGAGGTCGATGCGCGCTCCGAGCCGGCGCGCCAGCTGCGACAGGCCGTCGAGCTCTTCCTGGGCCTGGGACGGTTCGAGCTTGCCCGCCGCCAGGCGCCGGGCGGCGTCCACGGCTTCGTGCGTGACCGCCACGTCGGCAGCCACCTGCAGGGGACGGGGCACCGGCGAATCGATCTCGCGGAGGAAGTCGATCAGCCGCCGGTTCGCCTCGTAGATCTGGAGGTAGTCGCTCTCGTACCGCGCCATCGTTTCCCGCAACAGCCGCCCTGCAACCTCGCGGCGCTCGTCGAGGAAGAGGTCGCGCAGGGTGTACTCGCGGCCAGGGAACTCGCGGTCGATCTCGCGCGACACCTGCGCCAGCGAAAGCCGGTCGAACGACTCGAACAGGCGGTGCTCGGAGCGCGTGAACTTCTCGGGGTCGTAGGGACGGACGCCGCAGCGGAAGTCGGCGCCGGAGAAGTGCAGGACGCAGGTACTGAGATCGATCTGCTCTTGCGTGATCAAGCTCCGTACCTCGATGCGCGCGACGGAAAGCGCCGCCGTCCCGGCGTCCTCGCGGCGGCGGAAGCTGGTCTGGACCTCGTGGCAGAAGATGCGGGCCCTGCGAGGAAAGTCCTCCACCAGGCCGGCGATGGCGTAGTGAGCCGCCACCGTGTCCAGGCTGGCGATGGAAGGCTGCACCTCCTGCTCGTAGACGCGGCGGGCGTCGCCGCGCTCCGGAATGTTGGACGGCGCCTGCTCGAGCGACGCTTTGAAGGACGCCTCCAGCTCCGCGCCGCAGGCTTCCCGGGCAAGCTGCAGCGCACGGGCAGCGTATTTCAGGATCTGCACCGTCTCCAGCCCCGACACTTCGGCGAAGAACCAGCCGCAGCTCGTGTACATGAGCATCGCCTGCCGCTGCATCTCCAGCAGCTGGAGCGCCTTGATCCGCTCCAGAGCGCCCAGGTCCCGGGCCGCATGTCGGGCGACGAAAGCCGCTGCGTTCTTGCGCTCTGGATCGAGGATCACCTCGATGAACTCGTCGCGCGCGAGCCAGGGGTCGCGCAGGAGCCGTCCCGCTTCGCGCTCGTAGAGCACCGCGAGCTCGTCGCGGAGGATGTCGAGCGCGGCGCGGAGCGGGGCGCGCCAGTGCTGCCGCCATCCGGATCTTCCGCTTGTCGAGCAGCCGCAGTCGCTGCGCCAGCGCTCGATTCCGTGCGCGCAGCTCCAGGAGGACCCGTCGAAGATCTCCGCCTCGTGAGCGGGCGGGAACAGCTCCAGCGCCTGCGCCAGGTTCACCAGCTGGATGTCCCCGCGCTTGGAGAGCTTGCGGATCGCCGCAGCGACCACCTCGTCGCCGCCCTTGCGGTGGTGGCCGAACGTCTCACCGTCGACGGCGATCGGTAGCACCTCGTCGTGCTTGCGACCTTCGGAGAAGCCGGCCTCGACCCTCGCCATGAGGTCCTCGCCGCTGCCCAGCGCCTCGCCGAACGCCACCGCGCGCGCGATGGGCCCGTCGTAGAAGAACACCGGAAAATGCGCCCCGGAAGGGAGAGGGATGAGGTATGGCCGCGTCGGATCGAATCGCGCCCCGGCGGCTTCCAGCCACTCGTCGCCCGGGGCCCGCACCCTGCGGCACTGGTACGGCGACAGCACGGTGAACCGGATGCCCTCCTCGTGGAGCGCCTGCAGCGTGCGCAGGTCGGCAGCCGTTTCCGGCAGCCACATCCCTTCCGGCTGGCGTCGAAACCGGTGGCGGAAGTCGCCGACGCCCCAGCGGATCTGCGTGCGCAGGTCGCGCTCGTTGCAGAGCGGGAGGATGGCGTGGTTGTATCCTTGGGCAATGGCGTTGCCGTGCCCCCGTTCCTGGACGCTGCGGACGTCGGCGTCGAGGACGGCGCGGTAGACCTCCGGAGCCTGCCGCTCGAGCCAGGCGAGCAGGGTGGGCCCGAAGTTGAAGGACAGATGGACGTAGTTGTTGACGATGTCGCAGATGCGGCCGCCCTGTGCCTTCAGCCGGGCGGCGCCATTCGGGCCGTAACATTCCGCCGCGATGCGCTCGTTCCAGTCATGGAAGGGAGCGGCGGAGTCCTGGACCTCCACTTCCTCGATCCAGGGGTTCTCCCGCGGCGGCTGATAGAAATGTCCGTGCAGGCATACGGCTCGTTTCATGGTGCGAACGTAGACACTAGGCGCTCAACGGACGAGCAGGGCGGCGAGGAAGCGTTCAGTCGCGCGGGAATTTGCGTACCGCATGTGCAGTCCTCAACTTTCCGCGACGGACCAAAGAGGAGGCGCGCCGTGAACGCGATTGAGCTCTTGAGGACGCAGCACGAAGAAGCGAAGGGGTTGTTCAAGAAGATCGAGAAGGCAGAGGACGACGAGAAGCTGGACCTCTTCGAACAGCTCGCGGACGCGCTCGCGGTGCACGCGACCATCGAGGAGAAGCAGTTCTATCCAGCGACGAAGAACGCGCGCACGGAGGAGCTGCTGCAGGAGGCGGTGGAAGAGCACCTCGCCGCGAAGCGGCTGATCGCGGACCTGCTCGAGATGTCCGTCGACGACCCGCAGTTCGACGCCAAGGTGGCGGTGCTGAAGGAGAACGTCGAGCACCACATCGAGGAAGAGGAGGAGGAGCTCTTCCCCAAGGTGAAGAAGATGCTGAAGGAGGAGGAGCTCGAGGATCTCGGCGTCGTGATGGAGGACATGGCCGAAGACCTCAAGGCTGCCGGCGCCCCGCGCGAGTCCGTGCCCGCGGAGACCGGATCGGCGGCGCCCCTGGAGTAGTCTGCCCGGTGAGTGATCGTCGAATCGGAGCAGGGCCTCTACTGCCCTGAAGGCGGGTTCCACCTCGATCCGCTCCTGCCAGTGGAGCGCGCGGTGCTCACGCATGCGCACGGCGACCACGCGCGCGCGGGGTCCGCCTCCTATCTCTGTACTCCCGAGACCGCCGCCCTGCTGCGCCGCCGGCTGGAGGGTGCCCGCGTCGAGACGCTGCGCTACGGCGAGCGGCGGACGATCGGTGGGGTGACGCTTTCGCTGCATCCCGCCGGGCACATGCTGGGAAGCGCGCAGGCGCGAATCGAGGGCCACTCGGGCATCTGGGTCCTTTCCGGAGATTACAAGCGGGAGCCGGATCCGACCTGCGCTGCGTTCGAGCCGTTGCGCTGCGACGTCTTCATCACCGAGGCGACGTACGCGCTCCCCCTGTTCCGCTGGGACGAGCCCACCTCCGTCGCGCGCGAGATCGTGGCCTGGTGGCAGGGCAACGCGAAGAAGACGTCGATCCTGTTCTGCTACGCGCTGGGCAAGGCGCAGCGTCTGTTGGCGGAGATCGCGCGCATCGACGATCGGCCGGTCTGGGTGCACGGGATGGTCGAGCCGTTCGCACAGGTCTATCGCGAGCAAGGCGTCCGGCTGGCGGAGACGCGGCACGTCGGCGATGAGCGCGGCCTGTTGGGAGAGCTGGTCCTCGCGCCAATCACTGCACGGGGAACGCCCTGGATGAAGCGGTTCCGCAGCTTCGAGCAGGCGTTCGCCTCCGGCCTGCTGCGGATTCGCGGCACCCGGCGGCGACGGGGCTTCGATCGCGGGTTCGTCCTTTCCGATCATGCGGACTGGCCGGGCCTGCTCCGCACCATCCGCGAAACCGGCGCGGAACGGGTCTACGCCATGCATGGGCATCGGGAGGCGCTGGTGCGTTACCTGCGGGAGCTCGCGGCGATCGAAGCCGCTCCCATCGGCGTCGCGCAGCCCGCCGATCCGGAGGGGGACTGATCCCCTTGCGCAACTTCGCCGCCCTCTACGACGCCCTCGACTCGACTACTTCGACCAACGCGAAGGTGGTGGCGATGCAGGCCTACTTTGCGCAGGCCCCCGCCGCCGACGCCGCCTGGGCGCTGTATTTTCTCACCGGCGGACGCCTGAAGCGGCTGATCGCGCCCAGGCTTCTGGCTGCCTGGGGCTGCGAGCGCGCGCGCGTCCCCGGTTGGCTGTTCGAGGAATCGTTCGGCGTCGCCGGAGATCTCGCGGAAACGATCGCGTTGCTCGTCGACACCGAGCGCGGCGGCCGGACGGCGAGCCGCGAGCCGCCGGCGCTCTCGCGCCTGATCGAGGACCGGCTCCTCCCGCTCCGCGAAGCGACGGAAGATGAGAAGCGACACGCTGTGCTGGAGCTGTGGGAGGCCCTGGACCGCCGGGAGATCTTCCTTCTCGACAAGCTGCTCACCGGGGAGCTGCGGGTCGGGGTTTCCGGCACGCTCGCCATCCGCGCTCTCGCCCAGCATGCGGGACTGCCGCCCGCCACCGTCGCCCACCGGCTGATGGGTGCCTGGCAGCCGTCCGCCGATGCATTCGCCGCGCTGATTGCGCCGGAGACGGGTTCGGTGGACGTCTCGCGGCCCTATCCATTCTTTCTCGCCTCCCAGCTCGAGGACGATCCCGAGACGCTCGGCGATCCCGCCGAATGGCTGGTGGAATGGAAGTGGGACGGCATCCGCGCCCAGATCGTCCGCCGATCGGGAGGCGTCTTCCTCTGGTCGCGAGGCGAGGAGCTGATCACCGATCGCTTCCCCGACCTCTCCGGCGTCTGGGCGACGCTGCCGGAAGGCACCGTCCTGGACGGCGAAGTGCTTGCATTCTCCGGCGGTGCACCGATGCCGTTTTCCGTCCTCCAACGCCGCATCGGCCGGCAGAAGCTGTCGCCGAAAATCCTCGCCGAGGCTCCCGCGGCGTTCATGGCGTACGACGTGCTCGAGGTCGGTGGCTCCGACGTGCGCAGCCGGGCCCTGCGCGAGCGGCGCGAGCAGCTCGCCAGCCTCGTCCAGGGGCGCAGTGACCGTCTGTCGCTCTCCGCCGCGGTGGAAGGACGAAGCTGGGCGGAGCTGCGCGAGCTTCGCAAACAGGCGCGGGAGCGCGGCGTGGAAGGACTCATGCTCAAGCGCTGGATCTCTCCGTACCGGCACGGCCGCCCGCGGGGCGACTGGTGGAAGTGGAAGATCGAGCCGTACGCGATCGACGCGGTGCTGGTCTACGCGCAGCCCGGCCACGGCCGCCGGGCAACGCTGATGACCGACCTCACGTTCGCGCTCTGGGACGGCGGCGAGCTGGTGCCGGTGGCCAAGGCGTACTCCGGCCTTACCGACGAGGAAATCGATCGCCTCGACCGCTGGATCCGCCAGCACGCCCTCGAGCGGTTCGGACCTGTGCGCGCGGTCGAGCCGGTGCACGTGTTCGAGCTGCACTTCGAGGGAATCGCCGAGAGCACCCGCCACCGCAGCGGAGTCGCCGTCCGTTTCCCCCGCATCGCCCGCTGGCGGACCGACAAGAAGCCGGCGGACGCCGACACACTGCAGACCCTGCGAGCGATGATCCGGGCTCCAAAATAGCCGTCAGATCAGGCGGCCGAGCGGGCCGAGATCGAGGTTCAGGTCCTCCGGCTTCAGCCCGAACCGGCGCGCCAGGTCGTGCACGGTCTCCTCCAGCCGCATCAGCGCCAGGCCGATGGCTTCGGTCTCTTCCGCAGTGAGGGTCCCCGCTTCCATCCTTCGGATGGCCTGCTTCTCCAGAAGCTTGCGCAAGAACTCGATCAGCGCGAGCACGAGACGGGCGACCGACTTCTGTACGTCCTTCGGGTCGGCGTTCCAGCGGGGCGCCTTTTCCGCCCTGCGCTCCACTTCCTTGCGCAGCGCTTCCAGCTCGCGCACCTGCATGGCGACGACGTCCTTCTTCACGGGAGAAGCTCCGGCGCGAACGACCACGCGGGCCAAGGCCCGGTCGCGCTGATTCGCAGCGGCTCGATCCGGGCGGTTTCGACGGCGCGCAGGTACTGCGCGGAGCAGCCGCGGTCGATCAAGTGGTAGACGCTCGCGACCAGACGGGGCTCCGCATGCGCCTCGACCCGCTCGGCCCGGATGAGATCCCCCAGCGCCGTCCGCAGCGGCTCGAGCTCCGGCAGCGCTTTTGCCCGACGGCGCTCGTGGAGGTATCTGGTCCCCGGACCACCCGGCGCGCGAAGGGTCGGCAACGTCCCGTACACGCGCAGCGTCATCTGCTCGCGCCCGCGCACCAGCCGGAGGGCCTCCGCGAGCTCGGTCTCCCGCCCCGCGATCGCCTCGACGAGAGATGCCTCGTCGAGGGCCGTTGCGCCGAACCGCGCGGGCAGACAGGCCTGCGCCGTCTCGGCGATCCGGCGCACCGCGGCTTCATGCGCGCGCAGCGCGTCGGCGGACAGGTCCGGAGGAGCATCGCCGCACACCAACTCGAGGTCGTCCCTCGCGATCACGCGCAGCGGCTCTCCGCGCGCTCCCGACAGGCCGCGAGCTGCTCCCAGCGCGATCGCGTACACCCCGATCACTTTCCCGCCCGTGCGGGCAGCAGCCGATCCGCTGCGCAGAGCAGGGCGTTCAGTCGAAGGTAGACCAGGTCCACTCCGGCGACGCCCAGGATCACCTCTCCCCGCAGCATCACGCCTTTGTTCAGCACGTGATCGATGATCTCCAAGAGCGATGCGTCCGCGCCGTCGACGATGTTCTCCGCCGCGGAGCGCTCCCGCTTCTTCATTTCGGCTCCGGGTCGGTCACGAAGGTATATGCGGGCCAAGGCCCGGTGAGCGTGAGCTGGTAGTCGCGCCCGGCGAGCTTCCTGGTCTCGGTGCGGACCGCGGCCTGGAAAGCTTTCGTCTTCGTCCGCGGGACCAGGAAGGCGGCGTCGAGCAGCACCCGCTTGCCGATCTCGCCCGGGGGCGGCGGCCGGCGGCGAGCGTCGTCCGCCTTCGCCGCGACGCGTTCGAAGACTTCGTCGGCGCGGTTCCGGGCATGCTCGATCACCTCGCGCGCAGCATCGTGCTCCTTCTTCCTCCGCAGCAGGAACGCGGTCCCCGGGGCGTCGGAGGCGACCGTCTGCGCGTCTTCGCGCGCGCGGCGCAGGGCGGCCACCTCGTCGAGCAGCACCCGCAGCCCCCACTCCTCGCGCCCGCCGATTCGCTCGATCAGCCGATCGATGCGCTTGCGCTGACCTTTGACGTGCTCCAGCGCCCGCTCGTCGGTGCGAAAGAGCGTGAAGAGCTTCATCGGGACCACGGCGGTTCCGTTCTTCGCCAGGTGCTCGACGATGGCCTCGTGGGGAACGGCTACGGACGACACCCAGGCGAGGTCCTTCAGGCCGCGCTCGATCGCCTTCTCGCCGTATTGCCCGAGCGGAGCGTCCGCCGCAACCAGCCACAGGCCGTCTCCGGCGTCGATCGCACGCGGGCGCCCGGCGCCCGGCAGCCCTGCCGGAGCATCGCGCAAGGATGGCTCCCTGGGCGAGTGCACGAGGCAGTAGAGATAGGTGGCGGTGCTCATTCCATTCTCTTCCAGGTCCGTGCGAAGCGCGCCAGCGCAGCGGCGCCCTGCGGCGCGGGTGCGATCCGCGGGGCCGCCAGCATAGCGCAGCCCCGGCAGATCCGACGAAGCCTCTCGATTTCCCGCTCTTCGTCGGCCGCTGCCCGGTTGCAGCGGGAGCAGCCCTGTGGGGTCCGCGCATTCACCAGCAAGGCGGGCGCGGCAATGCGCAGCTTCTTGAGATTTGTCAGAAGGCGGGCTGTCTCCAGGCGGGGAAGTGCCGCGCCCCGGGTCACCGGAACGAACCGGCAGCGGGCCGGATCCTGCAAGAGCTCCTGCAGCTCGCGAAGCTCGCGCGCGGTGTCGGTCAGGTCGCGTGCCAGATCGCCGAGGCCGGTGACACGGCGGTACTTGAGCTGGATCTGGAGCAGAACCTGGACCCATTCGCGCGCCTTCGCCGAGAGCTCGAGCAGCCGCAACGCATGTCCGGTGGGGGCTGTGTCCACCACCACCAGGCGGTAGCCCTGCAGCGCCTCGATGACGGCGAGAAGCGCGAACACTTCGTCGAGGCCCGGCGGGCTCAGATCGATCAGGTCCTCCATCACCGCCCGGTCATACGGCGCGTCGAAGGATGAGCCGCCGCGAAGCGTCGCAAACAGCTCCTCGACGGCGGCCCGATACTTTCCCCGCCGCCGTTCGAACATGCGCCCGGCGTCGAGCTCGCGCGCCCGGAGACCCGGCTCGACTTCGAGCTCGGCGTCGCCCACCGGCATCTGCAACACGTCGGCGAGGGAATGTGCGGGATCGGTGGACAGCAGCAGCACGGGACCGCCGCGCCGGGCGATGGAAATGGCAGCCGCGGAGGCCACCGTGGTCTTCCCCACCCCGCCCTTGCCGCCGAAGAACAGGAGCCGGATCCCGGCCGGCGCCAGCTCGTCGAGCGCTGGGAGGAACGGCTCTTGCGCTTCGGGAGCCTTCCTGCCGTCACTCTTCAGGGGATCCGACCGGATCGCATCGCGCCGCAGGGGCTTTTCCAGCGCCCGGCCCAGGCGAGCGAGATCGTGCAGCCCGCGCGGCTCGTGATCCTCTTCCGGGACGCCGTACAAAGGGGCTCCGAGGCCGCGCGCTGCTTCGACCATTCGGGCCTCCTCTGCGCGGCGCGCGGCGCAGAGCCGGCAGCGCCGGTCGGGCCGCGGCGTGAGTCGGTTGACGATGACCCGCGCGACCCGCATGCCCGCCTCGTGAAGAGCGGAAACGCCATCCCGCGACTCGGCCAGCGAGAGCGGTTCCGCGACGGTGATCCAATGAACCTCCGCGTCGTCCGACTCGAGCAGGGCCCGAAGCGACGCCGCTTCCTCCCGCAGCTCGTCGATCACGGTGTCTTCAGCGTCGCGCCGGACGCTGCCGCGCAGCGATCGCGCCATCGCGCGGTGCTTGCCCTGCAGATCGTCGAGCACCTCGGCGAGCTTCGCCAAGGTCGCGGGCATGGCCAGCAACCGGAGGGTGTGGCCCGTCGGCGCCGTATCCACCACGACTTCCTCGAATCCACGCGCCAGCCGGCGCAGCTCCACCAACCCCACCAGCTCGTCGACGCCGGGCAGCGAAAGGCGGAACAGGGAATCGATGTCTTCGTCGTCGAGATACGTGCCGCGCGACGCGATCACCCGGAACGACCGCGCGCGGGCGCGGAGCCAGCGCGACAGCGCCCGGTCCGCGTCCAGCTGGACCGCGAACAGATTGCCGCGCATCCGGCGCGGCGACGCGGAGAGTCGCGCGTCCAGCGCGTCGGCGAGGGAATGGGCAGGATCGGTCGACACCACGAGGGTGCGCGCCCTTCGCCGCGACAGCGCGATCGCGGCGGCGGAGGCGCAGGTCGTCTTCCCCACGCCGCCCTTGCCCGCGTAGAAGCGGAACATCACTCGTGCTCGAAGTCCGCCGTCGCCTCGACCCCGGTGACCTTGAAGTCGCCGGGCTTCATGGGCTGGCCCGCCTCGCCGAGCTGGCGCGCGCGGATCTCGCGCAGCCGCGCCAGCACGTCGGCTTCGAGGCGGGCGAACTCCTCCTGCGTCAGCTCGCCCAACTCGAGCCGCATCTGGGCAGCGAGTAGCTCTTCGCGCAGGCGGGAATCGTCGTTCAGCTCGGCATCGACCGCCGCGGCGATCTTGCCGAGCACGAAACGGATTCCCCCGACCAGCATGCGGTCGACGATCAGCAAACCGGCTACTTCTCCTTCGCCCGCTCGAGCTTCAGGCGGATGTTGACGAAGTTGTACGGCGGCCACGGTCCCGTGTACTTGAAGGTCAGCTTGTCGAAGCGGGCGCCGATCTCCTTCACCCGCTGGTCGAACGCCTGCTCCTTGTCGCGCGAGACCAGGAAGGCGGCGTTCATGATCATCTTGTCGCCGATGGGCTTGTTGGCGCGGGAGGCGACGGCGACGTCGCGCAGGGCCTCGAAGATCTCCGCCACGTACTTCTCCGAGTGCGCCTGCAGCGCGGCATCCACCAGCCGCCCGTACTGCATGCGCGCGAAGTAGGTGGAGCCCTTCTGAGCCGAGATCTCCTGCTTCAGGCGCCGCACGTCCTCGTCCTGGTTCTCGATCTCGCGCACCATCACGTCGCGGTCCCAGAGGATCTTGAGGCCGAACTCGAGCTTGTCCTGCATCTTGTCGAGCACGTCGTGGAAGGCATCGTAGGCGGAGCGGAGCAGCTCGACGATGTCGTCGCGCGTCTTGAACACGGTGCCGAAGCTCATCGGGATCACTGTGTGCTTGCGCATCACCGTCTCGTTGACCCGCTCGTGGGCGAGCACGTTCTCCCGGGTGGGGTCGTGCACCTCGATGGGCGTGTCGCTCACCACCGCGGCGATGTCGCGGTAGTTCACGGTGTGCACTTCGGCAGGGTCGGCGCCGATCCCCAGGGGGCCGAAGCGAAGCGGTTCGGTCGCCTGGATGATGCAGTAGACATACTTGCCGCGGCCGTCGGACTGCTGCCGCAGGTTGCCGTTGCCGTTCTGCGGCTCCGCGCGCGGCGGAGTGCTCTTCGCTCGCGCCGCGGCGGGCGCCTTTCCTGCCTTCTTCGCGGCAGGCAGCGCCTTCTTTGCGGCCCTCTTCGTCTTCTCGACTGACGGCATGACTTACCTGGCTCCCTTCGCCTTTCCGGGTGCTGACTTCCCACCCTCCAGCATCCTGCGGATCTCGGCGACCAACTGGTCCGGCAGGCACGGCTTGGCGAGGAACGAGTCGCAACCCGCTTCCTTCGCGCCCTTGGAATGCCCGGCAAGCGCGTGTCCCGTCAGCGCCACGATCGGGATCCGGCGGGTGCGCTCGTCGGCCTTCAGCTGCCGGGTCGCTTCCCAGCCGTCCATCACCGGCAGGGAAAGGTCCATGATGATGATGTCCGGCAGCCGCTCGTGCGCGGCCTCGACGGCCTCGATTCCGTTCTTCGCCTCGATGACTTCATATCCCGAGAACGCGAGGTACTCGGAGTACATCTCGCGGTTGTCGGCAAAGTCGTCGACCACCAGCACGATCGACTTGCGCCGGGATGCGCCAGCCGCGGTCATCGCTTCCCCCTGCGCGGGATCATGAGCGTGAAGGTGGAGCCCGCGCCGACGTTCGAGACGAGCTCGATGCGTCCATCCAGCATCTTCGCCAGGCGGCGGCAGATGGCAAGCCCGAGGCCCGCGCCCCCGTATTCGCGGGTCACCGAATTGTCCGCCTGCCGGAAGTCCTCGAATACCCTGTCGTGATCTTGCGGCGCAATGCCGATGCCGGTGTCCTCCACCGCGATGCGCACCTCGCGCCGCTCCTCGTCGCCGCGCACGATCACCTTGACGTGCCCGAGCGGAGTGAACTTGATGGCGTTGGTGAGCAGGTTGAGGACGATCTGCTTCACCTTCTGCCGATCGGACCAGGCCGGCTGGAGCCCGGGCTGCAAGTCCGTGAGCACCTGCAGCCGCGCCTTCTGGATCAGAGGCTCGACCTCGGCGAGAAGCTCTCCGACCAGGGCGGCAATCTCGACCTCCTCGAGGTGGAGCGGCATCTTTCCTGCCTCGATGCGGCTGATGTCGAGGATGTCGTTGATGATGGAGAGCAGGTGGCGGGCGTTGGAGTCCACCCGCAACATCTTGTTCTTCTGCGGGGGAGACATGTCGCCCGAGACACCCTGAAGCAGCATGCTGGTGTAACCGAGGATGGCATTGAGGGGCGTGCGGAACTCGTGCGACATGTTGGCGAGGAACTGGCTCTTGAGCTGGGAGGCCTGCTCCAGCTCGAAATGCTGCCGCTGCAACAGCTCGTTGCGCCGCACCAGCTCGCCGGTGGCCTCGCGGACCTTCTCTTCCAGCTGCTCGCTGGCGGCCTTGACCTGCTCGTACAGGCGGGCCTTCTCCAGCGCCTCGGTGCGATCGTGGAGGATGGTGACCACGGCCGTGACCTCCCCGTGCTCGCTGAGCACCTTGCCCGCCACCGCTTCCACCGGCAGCGCCTGCAACGTGGAGGGATCGATGAGGGAGATCTCGCCGCGCCAACGCAGCCCCTTGCCGGTGAGGAACAGGTTGGAGACGAAGGAGGAGAAGTGGGCGTCGTTGCTGCGCACGGCGCGCTCCGCCTCCGCGGTCTCGTCCGATTCCGGGGCCGTGAACAGGCGCTCGGCGGGCGAGTTCATCAGCAGGATCTTTCCCGACGGATCGGTGACGAGGATGGGGTCGGCGACCGAATCGATGATCAGGTCCAGCCGGTCGCGCTCGGCGCGCACGTCCGCTTCCGCCACCTTCAGACGCCGGTAGTTCTCCTCGATCTGCTCGGTGGCGGCGCGCAGGTCCGTGACGTTCCGCAGGATGGAGACCACGCAGGTCCCCTCGCGCGGGTGCTGCACCACCGACGAAAGCAGCTCGAAGAGGAGGTCGGATCCCTCGGAGGGTGAAACCAGCAGCAGCTCGCGCCGGGTCGCGCCCGACTCGATCGCCTGCTGCGAGAGCGCCGCAGAGAAGAGCATGTTGTTCAGCGCCACCGCGCGATGCCGGCCCTCGCTCTCTCCCTCCTTGGTGGAGAAGAGCGCGTCCGCCCGCGCGTTCGAGATGATCATCCGGCCTTCCGGCTCGGTGAGCAGGATGGGATCCGGCGAGGCGTTGATGATGTTCAGCAAGAGCTCGCGCTCGCGCTGCAGCCGGTGCTCGCTTTCGAGGATGGCCGCGGTGGCGCGCAGGCGAGCGATCTTCTGTCCGAGCAGCTCGGCCGCCCACTTCGCTTCCGGCTCGCAGCGAGCGGGACTCACGAGCAAAAGGCCCTGCCGCGCTTCCCGTTTCTCGGAGAGCGGAAGCGGGATGGCGACGAAGTCGCCCCGCCATGGATCAGCCCCGTTGCGCCGGCCTTCCTTGCCGATCATCACCGCCTCGCGGCCCGCGAGCGCGAATACGAGGGGATGCTCGGGGTTCTCCATCGCGAGATGCAGGGTCTCGATCTGTCCCGCGGGGACGCCGCTCGCCGCGACGTGCTGCACGGTCCCCGACCCGGCCTCGATCAGCGCGCAGACGGCTTTGCGGGCGCCGATGCGCTCCGCCAGCCAGTCGACCGTCGCGCGCGCGCATTCCATCGGCTCCTCGCTGAAGAGCAGAAGCTCCGCCAACGCAAGCCTCGCCGCCGACGCCGCCTCGCGCGGCGTCTCGGTGCCGGAGCGTGACTGCGTCGGGACCGCTGCCCCCATCGATTACTCGGTGCGCCGCCGCCGCCGCTCGGTAACGCCGGACGCGGAGGCAAGCTGTGCCTTGAGCGATGCGTTCTCGGCGAGCAGCGCTTCGTGCGTCTTGCTGTCGATCCCCTTCGGGGCGATGGCAGGCGCCTGGCCTACCGCCTCGGAGTACTTGAGGTAGGTGTCGATCGACGCGACGACCACGCGCGCTTCCACGGTGATCAGGTCGATGCCGACGAGCGAGACGCGAACCCAGGCGTCGATGACGATGCCCTTGTCCAGTACGCGATCGAGGACGTCGATGAGACTGGTACCGCCCGAAGCTCTTTCAACCGGCATTGTCTCGCTCCTTCTCGTCTACGTCCTGTTGCGCGCGGCGCGCTTCGCCGCTGGGGTCGAGCGCGTCAGGGATTCGACCTTGCGCTCGAGCAGCCGCACCTGCTCGCGAAGCTGCTCTCGCTCCAGCTCGACTTGCTTGCGCCCGGGAGCGAGGTGCTGGTCGTAACGCCACCAGTCGAGGCCGATCTGCTGCGCCTTGTCGATGGAACAGATGATCAGCCGCACGCGGATCGTCAGCAATTCGACTTCCGCGAGCGACACCTTGATGTCGCCGGCGATCACCAGCCCTTTGTCCAGGACGCGGTCGAGGACGTCGACGAGGCCGCTGCTGCTTCGTACAGGCTGAAGTTCGGATCCCATGGGCGCATTCCCTTGTAGATCGATGACCGGGCCTTGGAGCAAGCCGTCAACAATACCGACAGTAAAATGGACAGTCCTGCGTTTGTTCGTGAACACTTCGGCAATTCCGTCCGTTCCAGGCGGCTGTAGCGCATGGTCTTACATGCACCGACATGGGCAGGATCGATGATCGTCGGCTATCAGGACTGGCGCGATCTGCTCTTCATCCATTGGCGCGTCCCGGCGGCGGAGATCGCGCCGCTCGTGCACCCGCGCCTCTCCGTCGACGAACGCGACGGCACCGGCTGGGTCTCCATGACGCCGTTCACGCTGCGCAACGGGCGACTGCGGGGGTTGCCACGGTTGCCCGATTTCCACGAGCTGAACTTCCGTACCTACGTGACGCATCCACGGCACGGGCCGGGGATCTGGTTCTTCAGCCTGGATGCCGCGAACGGGCTCGCCGTCGCCGCAGCGCGGCTCTCGGTGCGGTTGCCCTATTTTCCAGCGCGTATGGAGCGGGGCGAGGGCTGGTATCGCAGCGAGCGGACCATGGGCCGCGGCCGATTCGAAGCACGCTTCTCGATCGGACCGGCTCGCGGACGCGCGGCGCCGAGCTCATTGGAGGCATTCCTGGTCGAGCGATACCGGCTGTACTCGCGCGCCCTCGGGCCCGTGCTCTGGCATGGCCCGGTGCGCCACGAGCCGTGGTCCCTCGCCGACGCGGACGTCGCAGAGCTGAACGAGGACCTTTCGGCCGGCGCGGGGATGCGCCCGCTCGGTCGCCCTCACTCCTGCCAATGGTCCCCTGGCGTCTCGGTGGCGTTCGAGCACTTCCGACCCGT
>Ga0209474_10000536_pt1 | contig 41431 bp, 39 predicted proteins | sample GraSoiAngelo_145_FD_185902 | JGI IMG/M metagenome (GOLD analysis project Ga0209474, IMG submission 185902) | Grasslands soil microbial communities from the Angelo Coastal Reserve, California, USA - 14_1009_05_20cm (SPAdes) (version 2) | ecosystem: Environmental > Terrestrial > Soil > Grasslands...
GCGCGCTCGGCACAATCGTCTTCGAGGGCGTGCGCGTCGAGACCGGCGGCGAGCTGGATCTGCTCGATCGCGCCGACGAACTGGGCCGCCAGCTCTCGAGCGCGATCGAGAACATGCAGCTGCTCGACGACGTGATGCGATCGCGCCGCGAGCTCGAGAACACCTTCGACTCGATCACGCACCTGGTCGCCGTCTCCGACATGCGCGGCCATATCGTCCACGTCAACCGCGCGTTCGCGACGCGCGTCGGCCGCAAGCGCGAGGATCTGATCGACAAGCCGATCGCGGATTACATCGGCCCCGAGCTCGCCGCCTTCCTCGAGCAGCACAAGGCGACCCGCGCGACGCGGCCGCGGGGCGACGCCGCCGTCACCGGCGAAGTCGTGGATCCGGTGTGGAGGGGGCCGTTCATGGTGACCGTCACCGACCTGCTCGACCACGATCGGGAGCCGGTCGGCAGCGTGGTCGTCGCCCGCGATCTGACGTCCCAGACCCGCCTCGAGGCGGAGCGCGAGGAGCTGCGCAAACGTCTGACGCAGAGCGAGAAGCTGGCGGCGCTCGGCCAGTTCGTCGCCGGCATCGCGCATGAGCTGAACAACCCGCTGCAGGGCGTCCTCGGCCACCTCGAGCTGCTGCGGACCACGGGCGCCTTCCCGAAACAGCTGCGCCGCGAGGTCGGCACGATCTATCGTGAAGCGGACCGGGCGGCCAAGATCGTGCGAAACCTGCTCGTGTTCGCCGGATCGCGGCGGCTCGTGCGGCGCGCGGTGAGCCTGAACGTCGTCCTGCAGAAGGTGCTCTCGCTCCGCGCGCCGGCGCACCGTGCGATCGGCATCGAAGTCGTGCGACACTATGACGAAAAGCTGCCGCGCGTGCCGAGCGATCCGCTGCTCCTGCATCAGGTGTTCCTCAATATGGTGATGAACGCGGAGCACGCGATTGCAGCCACGGGCCAGGGCGGCCGGATCGAGATCAGCACGGCCGTGGCGCCGTCGCGGGACAAAATCGTCGCGACGGTGCGCGATACCGGCACCGGCATTCCCGAGGACACGTTGTCGCGAATCTTCGAGCCGTTTTATACCACCAAGGAAGTCGGCAAAGGCACGGGCCTCGGCCTGGCCATCACCTACGGAATCGTGCAGGAGCACGGCGGGCAGATCCTCGCGGCCAATCACCCCGACGGAGGCGCCGTGTTCACCGTGGAACTGCCCATCGCGCCATCACGAGGACGTTGACGCATGATTGATGAAACGTTTCTCACCACCGAGGAAGTCCTCGAGTACCTCCAGGTCAACCTCAGGACGGTGTACCGGCTGATCAAAGCGGGCAAGATCCCGGCGGTCCGCGTCGGCCGGCAATGGCGCTTCCGCAAGCGCGACATCGACGCCTGGCTCGACAGCCAGCGTCCGCGCGGCGGCGGTGCGCGTCCGGCTGCGCCTCCGCCGGCGCGGCCCGCCACCGGCAGCGCACGCCCGCGCGTGCTCGTCGTCGACGACGAGGCGAGCATCCGCGATCTGCTCGCCAAGACGCTCGCGCTCGCCGAGTACGACGTGGACGTCGCGCCCGACGGCCGATCGGCGCTCGAGCGCATGCGGCTGTATCCGTACGATCTGCTAATCGCCGATCTGAAGATGCCCGGAATGGACGGCCTGACGGTGATTCGCGAGGCGAAGCGCTACAAAGCCGATCTTCCCGTGATCATCATCACGGGCTTCTCCACCGAGTCGAGCGCGATCGAAGCGGTGAACATCGGCGTCGCCGGCTACCTCACCAAGCCGTTCCGCGTTCCGCAGGTCCTCGCCGCAGCCGCCAAGGCGCTCGGCGAATAGCGACTTCGGTATCATGGCTGAGGGCTGATGGCTGATGGCTAGGGAAGATGGCTGAGCCCCATCAGCCATCCACCATAGCCATCAGCCATCAGCCCTCAGCCATGACATGATTCAGCTCTCGGAGCTCACCAAATCCTTCGGCGATCGCGTCCTGTTCGACCACGTCACGTGGCAGATCACGGATCGCGAGCGCGTCGGCCTCTGCGGCCCGAACGGCGCCGGCAAGACGACGCTGCTGCGGATGATGGCCGGGCTCGACGAGCCCGACTCGGGCGCCGTGCTCCAGCCCGCGTCGCTCACCGTCGGCTACCTGCCGCAGGACGGCCTCACGCACGCGGGGCGCACGGTCTTCGCCGAAGCCGCGAGCGCGTTCGGCGAGCTCATCGCGATCAAGACCGAGATGCACGCGCTCGAGGAGCGGCTGGGCGACGAGGGCATCCCCGCGCCGCAGCACGACGCGATGCTCCACCGCTACAGCGACCTTCAGGATCAGTTCAGGCTGCGCGACGGCTACAGCATCGAGCTCAAGACGGCGACGGTGCTTCAGGGCCTCGGCTTCAAGCCGTCGAACTTCGAGCGGCCGACCGAAACGTTCTCGGGCGGATGGCAGATGCGGATCGCGCTCGCCAAGCTGCTGCTCGGCCAGCCGAACCTGCTCCTGCTCGACGAGCCGACGAACCATCTCGATCTCGAGGCGCGCAACTGGCTCGAGGAGTATCTGAACGCGTACCCGCACGCCGTGATTCTCGTGTCGCACGACCGCTTCTTTCTCGACGCCGTCGTCACGCGCATCGCAGACCTGACGCTCCGCACGCTCACCGACTACCACACGAACTACAGCGGCTACCTCGCGGAGCACCACGAGCGGATCGAGGCGATGCGGAAGGCGAAGCGCGAGCAGGACGAGGAGGTCGCGCGCATCAAGATGTTCATCGACCGCTTCCGCTACCAGGCGACGAAGGCGGCGCAGGTGCAGAGCCGCATCAAGATGCTCGAGAAAGTGGTGCCGATCGAGGTGCCGCCCGAGCGCAAGAAAATCCATTTCGACTTCCCCGCGTGCGCCAAGAGCGGCCGGATGGTGCTCGAGCTGAAGCACGCGCGCAAGGCGTACGGCGATCTCGTCGTCTTCGGCGGCCTCACGCTCCACATCGAGCGCGGCGATCGCATCGCGCTCGTCGGGCCGAACGGCGCCGGCAAGTCCACGCTGATGCGGATGCTCTCGGGCGAGGAGCCGCCGGATGCCGGCGAGCGGATCGTCGGCCACAACGTCGTGATGCAGTACTTCGCGCAGGACGAGGCGACGCGGATCGATCCGGCGCCGACCGTGTACGAGACGCTCGCGTCCGGATCGCCGCTGCACGCGGTGCCGATGATCCGCAACATCCTCGGCGGCTTCCTCTTCTCCGGCGACGACGTCTACAAGCACGTGCGCGTGTTGTCGGGCGGCGAGCGGACGCGCCTCGCGGTCGCGCGCATGCTGCTCCGGCCGTCGAACACCCTGCTGCTCGACGAGCCGACGAACCATCTCGATCTCGACTCGAAGGAAGTGCTGCTCGACGCGCTCGTCGACTACGGCGGCACGCTGATCTTCGTGTCGCACGACCGCTATTTCGTGGAGCGCCTCGCGACCAAGATCATCGAAGTGGGAAACGGCACCGCCGTCGCGTTCCCCGGTACGTACAAAGAGTTCCTGTATCACAAGGAGCATGCGGGGGAAGACGTGGAGCCCGTAGGGCGACCCTTGAAAGATGACGGGCGACCCTTTCAGGGTCGCCCGTCCGCGCTCGAACCGAAACGCAGGGACGCACATCGCAAGGATGGCGACCCCAAAAAGGCTGGCGACGCTAAAAGGGTCGCCCTACAATCGCACGCGGAGAAGAAGCGCGTCGACGCGGACGCGCGCAAGAAAGCGCGCGAGCTGCAGGCGCGGCAGCAGCGGATCGACGCGCTCGAGTCGCGGATCGCCGAAACCGAAGCCGCGATCCGCGAGCTCGAGCAGCAGATGTCAGCGCCCGGCTTTTACGAGGATCGCACTGCAGCGCAGCCCTTCATCGACCGACACCAGAATCTGATGTGGCAGGTTGGCGACCTCATGAACCAGTGGGAAGCCCTCCAAGCGCTCGCGGACGAACCGACCCAGGCCTGACGGATCCGTCATTGCATTACAATTCTGTTAGACCGCGCAAGGTCTGCAGTTGACCTAAGCGGCTGATTTGGTTCGTCTTTTCGCGGCCTGAAACTCTTACGGCTCAGGCACATCCTTTGCCCATGGACCCCAGAGTTCTTTGTGCGCGCCTTGATGCCACAGATGCCCGAGCGACCTGACCTACGCCCGCAGCGCCGGCCTGCCGCCGTTCCGGCGCGGCCCGCCGAGCGCCGCGGCGCGGTCCGCCTGGTCTCGGCCGACGACCGCTTCTTCCGCCACATCGTGAGCAGCATGCGGAACGGGGTCATCGCTTTCCGCCGCGACGGCACGCTCGCGCTGATGAACGACGAGGCGTACCGCATCTTCGGGCTCGAGCGCTCGCCCGACGACTTGGACAGGTCGGTCGCCGAAGTGCTGCGCGACCGTCCGGAGATCGCGCGCGTCCTGACGTCGGCGTTCGACCTCAGCTATCTGCCGAACCGCGCAGAGCTCCGACTGAACGATCTGGACCGCGTGATCGGCTACACGCTGTCGCAGGTGAAGAACGACGCCGGCGAGCGCATCGGCGCGGTGATGTTCTTCAAGGACCTCACGCGCGTGGAGCAGATCGAGGAGCAGGAGCGGCTGCGCGATCGCCTCGCGTCGCTCGGCGAAATGGCAGCGGGCATCGCGCACGAGCTGAAGAACCCGCTTGCGGGCATCGAGGTGATGGCGGGGCTGCTCCGCCGTCAAGTGCCCGACTCCAAGGACGCGCAGTCGCTGCTCGCCGACATCCTGAGCGAAGCGAAGCTCGCCAACGCGATCGTCGTCGAGATGCTGGAGTTCGTGCGGCCGGTGCGCCTGCAGGTCGAGCGGACCGACCTCGCCGACATCCTGCAGCAGGCGGTGACGATGGCCGAGTCGAAGGTGGCGCGGCGCGACGTGGCGGTGACGCTGAACGTGGAGCCAGGGCTGCCGATGATCGAAGGCGATCATCACCAGCTGTCGCAGGTGTTCACGAACCTCGTCGCGAACGCCTTCGAGGCGCTCGACGGCAAGGGGCGCATCGCGATCTCCGCGTGGTTGAGCGCCATCGAGCCGGATCCGGCGTTCGCCGGCGCGCAGCCGCCGCCGCCGACGCCGGTCGTCGTCATCGAAGTCGCCGACGACGGGCCGGGCGTGCCGGCGGAGCTCACCGACAAGATCTTCAACCCGTTCTTCACGACGAAAGTGACGGGGACCGGCCTCGGGCTGGCGATCGTGCGAAAGATCGTCGACGCGCACGACGGGCGCATCGACGTCAACAGCGTTCGGGAGAGCGGCACGCGGTTCCGCGTGACGCTTCCGGTCACGAGCGCATCGGGGTGGTTCAAGTAAACGGCGGCGGCGACACGACCCGTTCTGTGGGCAGTAACTGCGAGGACAAGAGTATGGGACGCATTCTGGTTGCGGATGATCACGACGCGCTCCGGCGCGGGCTGGCGCGCGGGCTGACCGAGGCGGGCCACGAAGTCGAGGAGGCCTCGAACGGCAACGCCGCCATCGAGCGGCTCCACGACAGCTACTTCGACGTCGTCCTGAGCGACCTGAAGATGGGCGGCAGCGACGGCATGGACGTGCTGCGGACGACGCGCGCGATGCACCCGACGACCGCCGTCATCCTGATGACCGCGTTCGGCTCGGTGAACACGGCGGTCGAGGCGATGAAGATCGGCGCCTTCGACTACGTGCAGAAGCCGTTCGAGATCGAGGAGATGGAGGTCAAGATCGAGAAGGCGCTCGAAGTGAAGCGCCTGCGCAACGAGCTCGATTACCTCCGCGGCACGCAGCAGGACATCTACGAGTTCGACAAGATCGTCGGATCGAGCTCCGCGCTGCAGCACGTTCTCGACATCGTCAAAAAGGTGGCGAAGAGCAATACGACGGTGCTGATCCGCGGCGAAACGGGCACCGGCAAGGAGCTGATCGCCGGCGCGACGCACCACAACTCGCTGCGTAACACGCGCAACTTCGTCAAGGTGAACTGCGCGGCGCTGCAGGAGAACCTCCTCGAATCGGAGCTCTTCGGTCACGAGAAGGGCGCGTTCACGGGCGCCGACAAGCAGCGCATCGGCCGCTTCGAGCAGGCCGACGGCGGCACGCTGTTCCTCGACGAAATCGGCGACATGAGCCCGAGCACGCAGGCGAAGATCCTGCGCGTCCTGCAGGAGCACGAGTTCGAGCGGCTGGGCGGCACTCGCACGCTGCGCGTGGACGTGCGGCTGATCGCGGCGACCAACCGCGATCTGCCGGCGATGGTCCAGGCCGGCCAGTTCCGCGAGGATCTCTACTACCGGTTGAACGTCGTCTCGATCGAGATGCCGCCGCTGCGCGATCGCAAGGACGACATCGTGCCGCTCGCGCAGTCCTTCATCCGCAAGTTCGCCGGCGAGCTGAAGAAGAAGGTCGACGGGCTCGAGCCCGACGCGCAGAAGCTGCTGATGCGCTACAACTGGCCGGGCAACATCCGCGAGCTCGAGAACACGATCGAGCGCGCGATCCTGCTCGCGGAAGGCCGCGCGATCGCCTCGGTCGATCTGCGGCTCGGCGAAGTGGCGACGGCCGGCGGCTCGCGCGAGCACGCGGCGGTGGTCAAGATTCCGCCGACGGGCATTCCGCTCGAGGACATCGAGCGGCACGCGCTGGTCGAGGCGCTGAAGATGTCGAACTGGGTCCAGAAGGACGCGGCGGAGCTGCTGTCGATCAGCCCGCGCGTGATGAACTACAAGATCAAGACGCTCGGCATCGAGTTCCCGCGCGGCCGGCGCGCGCAGCCGCTCGTCGCCGCCGCGTCGTAACGATCTTCGCCCGCTCGCACGAAAAAAGGCGGACAAGCGCTCGCGCTTGCCCGCCTTTCGTTTTTTCAGGCCGCCGAATTACTGGTCGCTGTCGTCGCCGACCACTGACACGAAGCCGAACATGTGATCGTTCAGCGAGTGCCCGCGGTTCATGCAGATGACGAGGAAGCGTCCGGTCTTGGTGAACTGCACCGTGATCCGTTGGCCGACCGTCTGCGGCAGCGCCGTGCCGGTGAGAAACGCGCCGGCGCGGTTGCCGGCGATCGCGGCGGGATTGTCCACGTCGCCGTCCGAGTTGCCGGACGTCCCGAGCAACCGAACGCTGTGCGATGTGTCGTCGAGACGCGGGTTGTTGAGGCCGAGCGCCGGAAGGTTGAAGCCTGAATCAATCACCACATGGTCGCCGTCATGGCCGGCGTCGGTGATCACGTAATCCAGGTTGTTGGTCCCGGTGACGTTGACGGGGACGCCGTTGATGACGACTGACGTCACCGTCGTGCCGTTGCAGCCGGTACCGATACCGTTACCATCGACCGTCCCAACGGTCGCTCGGGCTCGGCGGTCAGCGATCTCGTTTCCGGGTCCGGTTTCATGACTGTTACCGTCGCACAAATTCTCAGCAATGTCCGCCCGCGTTGTCCGCCGGTCGACCTCGTGTATCGCGATGCCGTGGCCGCCGCCGTTGACGACGAACGTGACCAGGTCGCCCTTGTGGATCGTGACGTCGTTCGGCATCAGGTAGTGCGTAACGGCCCCGGCGACCGGCGCCGGATCCGGCGTCTGAGGTTGCCTCTGAGCGAATTGAACGGTCACGGTCGATGCTGCCGCCGCCTTGTCCTTGTCCTTGTCACCGTCTTTCGCGCTTCCGACCAGCGGGATAGCTGCTGCTAGAGCGAACGCCGCCGCAATCGCCAAAATCCCTCGGTGCATGTCTGGGCTCCTTCTGTTGCGCTGTACAGGGCTCCAGCGCGCTACGGCTGAGTACGCTAGGTCAGCCGCAAATGCTACGCAAGGGCTTGTGCCGCGTTTATTTCCCCGGAACGCGGCCCGTTCGGCCGGATGGATCCGCGGCGCGATGGCGCCTGCGTCCGGCGCGGAACGGAGGGCTTCTGCCCGTACCGGCCACACATCATGAAGATCGACGACGCGATCGTAGTCGGACCGCCTGTAGTGCCCGGCGAGCGACGCCGAGCACTACACCGTTCGGACTACGGCGGGTTTCAGACGCCGGCGGGCGCTGCGGGCGGAACATAGCCGGCTGCGGCCGCCTTCTGCATCGCGCTGACCCCTTCCTGGACCGTCATCAGCGGCGTCGTCTTGATGGCCTTGATCGATCCGCCGGCCGTCGCCGCCAGCGAGAACGCCGCCGCTTCGACGTTCGACGGCAGGTTCATCACGCCGACGATGTCGTATTCGCCGAAAGCCATGTACGCGCTTTCGATGTCTCCGCCAAGCTTCTGCAGCACCGGACGCACAATCTCGATGCGGTCGTGCGGGTTTTTCAGCAGCGTGGCCCAGGCCTCCGCCGTGTACGCGACTTGAAACAGAAAGTGCGCCATATGACCTCCGTCAGAGCGGCCCGCGCTGATGCGGACGCCCGATTGCCGAATCCGAAGGCGCGAGTCTACTCGCTTTTCGATCGCGCGGTGGCGCGTGGATGGGATTTTCTGTAGACCTCGAGGAGATGCGCCGCGTTCACGTGCGTGTAGCGCTGCGTCGTGCTGAGGCTCGCGTGCCCGAGCAGCTCCTGGATGACGCGGAGATCGGCGCCGCGCTGCAGCAGATGCGTCGCGAACGAATGCCGCAGCGCGTGCGCGCTGATTCCGCTGCGCGTCCCGCTCGCCGCCACGTAGCGCCGTACGATGCGATCGATGCTGCGCACGGTGAGGCGCGTGCCCCGATAGTTGACGAAGAGCGGATCGTCGTCGCGCCGCGGCCGTCCGTCCCGCCGTTGGCGGCGCGGCTGCGCGACCAGCTCCGCGCGATCCTTGAGGTACTCGCGCAGCGCGCGCGCCGTGCTCGCATTGAACGGCACGAGCCGCTCCTTCGATCCCTTGCCGAGCACGCGCGCCCGCTTCGACGCGAGATCCACGTCGTCGGCGTCGAGGCCCGCGAGCTCGCTCAGCCGCAGGCCCGACGCGTAGAACAGCTCGAGGATCGTGCGATCCCGCCGCGACAGCGGCGTGTCGCCGGAGGGCGCATCGACGAGCGCCGCCATCTCGGCTTCGGACAGATGCGCCGGCATCCGGATGTCACGCTTCGGCGTCGCCACGAGCGATCCGGGATCGTCGTCGATGATCGCGTCGCGGCGCAGGTAGCGCAGGAACGCGCGAATCGCGGCGAGCTTGCGGGCGGCGGTGGCGCGCGAGTGCCCGGCCTTGTGCAGTTGCGCGAGGAAGCCTCGCAGCGCCTCGCGATCGAGCTGCGACGGATGAAGATCGCGCTTCGCGAGGTCGGCCTGCGCGGCGGCGTACCCGATGAACTGCGTGAGATCGCTTTCGTAGGCGCGCACGGTGTGCGGCGACGCGTTGCGGTTCAGCCGCAGGTAGGCGAGGAACGCTTTCAGGTGGTCGATCATCCGGCGTGCAGGGCCCGGCCTTCGGGGCGTGCGGCGATCCACGCGTCGAGATCCGCGAGCGCGCGCGCCGACAGCGCTTCGTTGCGCAGCTTCTTCCCTTTCGGCGCTGCGGCCAGCGGCTGGATGATCCCGAACGTGATGTTCGACGGCTCGTAGTGCGCCGGGTTCGCGTGCGACACGTAGTACGCGAGCGCGCCGATCGCGGTCGTGCGCGGCGCGGCGACGACCGGGTCGCCCTTGGCGAGCGCCGCGGCGTTGAGGCCAGCGAGCAGCCCCGACGCGGCCGATTCGACGTAGCCCTCAACGCCCGACATCTGTCCGGCGAAGAACAGCGTGGGCCGCGAACGCACCTGCCACGTCTCGCGCAGCACGGTCGGTCCGTTGACGTAGGTGTTGCGGTGCACCATCCCGAAGCGGACGAACTCGGCGCGTTCGAGGCCGGGAATCATCTGCAGCACGCGCGCCTGCTCGCCCCATTTGAGCTGCGTCTGAAAGCCGACGAGGCTGAAGTGATCGCCCGCCAGGTTGTCCTGGCGCAGCTGCACGCAGGCGTACGGCTCGCGGCCCGTGCGCGGATCGACGAGGCCGACCGGCTTCATCGGCCCGAACCGGAGCGTGTCGCGGCCGCGGTGCGCCATCACCTCGATCGGGAGGCACCCCTCGAAGAATTTTTCCTTGTCGAAATCGTGGACCGTGGCCGACTCGGCGGCGACGAGCGCATCGTAGAAGCGCTCGTACTCCTCGCGCGTCAGCGGGCAGTTCAGATAATCGCCCTGCCCGTCGTCGACCGCGCAGGTGCGGGGGTCGGGCGCCGTCGCGGATACCCCTCGGAGGCTCCGGTTCCAGCGCGACGCGCGGAAGACCTTCGATCGATCAATCGTCTCGGCGAGCACGATCGGGCTGATCGCGTCGTAGAAATAGAGGTGCTCGCCGCCGACGAGCCGCGCGAGGTCGGCTGAAAGTCGATCCGATGTCAGCGGACCGGTGGCGACGATCACCGGTTCCCGCTCGCTCGATTCGGGAATCGCCGCGACCTCCTCACGCACGATCGTGATCGCGGAGTGCGCGGCGAGCGTGCTGGTGACGATGTCCGCGAAGCGCTCGCGATCGACGGCCAGCGCCGCGCCCGCCGGGACGCGGCTCGCCTCGGCCGCGCGCATAACGAGCGAGCCGAGCCGGCGCATTTCCTCTTTCAGCAGGCCGACCGCGTTATCGAGCTTGTCGCCGCGAAACGAGTTGCTGCACACGAGCTCCGCGAGGCGGTCGGTCTTGTGCACGGCCGTTGGCCGGGCGGGCCGCATCTCGTAGAGCGTGACGCGCACGCCCTGCGACGCCGCCTGCCACGCGGCCTCCGATCCGGCGAGCCCGCCGCCGACGATGCGGATGTGCATCAGTGGACGATCTTGTGCCCTCGGGGCTTCGGCTTCGCCGCTTTCGCGCGCGGCAGCGCAGGCCGCGCCGTCGCCGCGCGCGCCGGCCGCGCCCCGCGTCCTTTTGCGGACGGAGGCGCCGACGCGGTCTCCGCGGCTTCGCCGTGCGCCGCCGCAATCGACGCGCCCGACGGGCGCCGGCGGCGCGCCCCGCCGGCCCCTTTGGCGCGCTTCTCGCGCGGCGGCGCGCCTCGCCGCGCGTCGAGCAGCGCGCGCGCCTCTTCGAGCGTGATCGAGTTGGGATCGGTGCCGCGCGGGATCGACGCGTTCGTCTCGCCGTCGCTCACGTACGGACCGTAGCGGCCCTCGAGGACCTGCACGGGCGCGCCGCCGCCGGGCGACTCGATCTGGCGGATGACGCGCTTGGTCATCTGGCGCCGGCCGCCGCGCTTCGGCTCGGCGAACAGCGCGAGCGCGCGCGCCAGATCGATCGTGAACAGATCGTCGTCGGCGCCGAGCGAGCGGTAGTCGTCGCCGTGCTTGACGTAGGGTCCGAACCGTCCGAGGCCGGCGACGACGGGCTGCCCGGTCTCGGGATGCGCGCCGAGATCGCGCGGCAGCCGGAGAAGCTTCACCGCTTCCTCGAGCGTCACCGTCGACTCGGTCTGGCCGCCCGTCAGCGACGATCGCTTCGGCTTCTCTTTCGATCCCTTCTCCGGCGTCTCGCCGAGCTGCACGTACGCGCCGAACCGCCCGTGGATCGCGTAGACGTTCGACCCGGTCTTCTGATCGACGCCGAGCAGCCGCGGCCCCTCGGCCTTCGCCCGAATCAGCGTCATCGCCTTGTCGACGCTGAGATCGGCGGGCGCGACGTTGGGCGGCAGCGACGCCGTTCTGCCGGGGCCGCCTTCGCCGAGCTGCAGGAACGGACCGTACCGCCCGATGCGGACGCGAATCGGCGCGGCCGATTCCGGATCGACGCCGATGTCGATGAGCGGATAGTCCGCGCGCTCGTTCGCCTGCTTCACGGCATCCTCGAGCCCACGGTGGTGGCGATCGCCGCGGTAGAACTGCTTGATGAAATCGAGCCAGTCGCGCTCGCCGCGCGAAATCTGATCGAGATCCTCTTCCATCTCCGCGGTGAACTCGAGGTCGATCAGATCGCCGAAGTGGCCGCGCAGCAGCCGCGTGACGGCGAACGCCGTGAAGCTCGGGACGAGCGCTTTCCCCTGGCGGAAAACGTAGCCACGGCGCTCGATCGTGCCGATCGTCGCCGCGTAGGTGGACGGACGGCCGATCCCCTGCCGCTCGAGCTCCTTGATCAGCGACGCTTCGGTATAGCGCGCGGGCGGCAGCGTGTCGTGCCGCTTGGGCTCGAGCGCGATCGCCTGCACGCGCGCCGCCGCGCCCGTACCGCCGCGCTCGACGCGCTCGCCGACCGTGAGCGTGGGCAGCACCGTTTCCTGCTCCTCGATCTCCGCCGCCGGATCGTCGCTGCCTTCCACGTACGCGCGGCGGAAGCCGGCGAACTCGATCGCCTTTCCCGACGCCGTGAAGATCGCCGGACGCCCGTCCGTTCCGCGGCCGGTGATGTCCACCGTCGTCCGCAGCACGCGCGCGTCCACCATCTGCGACGCCATCGTGCGCTTCCAGATCAGCTCGTAGATTCTCGCGTCGTCGCGATCGAGGCCGATCGTGGACGGCGTCGCCGCGAAGTTCGACGGACGGATCGCTTCGTGCGCCTCCTGCGCGTTCTTCACCTTCGTCGCGTAGCGGCGCGGGCCGGCGTGGTAGTCGTCGCCGAACATGCTGCGTATTGCGGCGGCCGATTCCGCGAGCGCCCTCTCGCTGAGCGTCGTCGAGTCCGTGCGGTGATACGAGATGTGGCCGTCCTGGAACAGGCGCTGCGCCGACTGCATCGTGCGCTCGGTCGAGAACCCGAGCTTGCGGCTTGCTTCCTGCGTGAGCGTCGAGGTCGTGAAGGGCGGCGCGGGACGTTCGACGCCCGGCTTCTCGTCGACGGAGCTGACCGTCCACGGGATGTTCTTCCACAGCGCGTCGACGAGCGCGCGGCTGTCGCTCTCGGCGAGCACGCGCGCGTTCTTGCCCGTCAGCGCGCCGCTGGCGTCGAAATCCTTGCCGGTCGCGACGCGCTCGTCGCCGAACCGCGCGAGCGTCGCCGTGAACTCGCGCCCTTCGCCCGACAGCCTCGCCTCGAGATCCCAGTACGTCGCGGCGCGAAACGCGAGACGCTGCTCCTCGCGGTCGACGATCAGCCGGACCGCGACGCTCTGCACGCGGCCGGCGCTGAGGCCCGTCTGCACCTTCTTCCAGAGCACGGGCGAGATCGTGTAGCCGTACAGGCGATCGAGGATGCGGCGGCTCTCCTGCGCGCGGACGAGATTCTCGTCGACGTCCTGCGCGTCCTTCACCGCATCGAGAATCGCCTCCTCCGTGATCTCGTGAAAGACGATCCGCTTCACCGGCACCTTCGGCTTGAGGATCTCTTTGAGGTGCCAGCTGATCGACTCGCCCTCGCGATCAGGGTCCGTCGCGAGGTACACCTGCGACGCGCCCTTGAGCGCCGCCTTCAGCGCCTGGACGTACTTCCGCTTGTCGTTCGGCACGACGTAGTACGGCGTGAAGTTGCCGTCGGTGTCGACGCCGAGGCGTCCCCACTTCTTCTTCTTGATCTCTTCGGGAATCTCGTCGGCCGACTCCGGCAGATCGCGGACGTGCCCGTAGCTCGCCCGCACCTCGTAGCCTTCCTTCAGAATCCGCTCGATCGTCCGCGCCTTCGCCGGCGACTCGACGATCACCAATGTCTTCGCCATTCCCTGTTCACCCTAGCACGTTCTGTCAATTCGCACGAAGCGGCCGCCGCCGACGCGCGCGATCGCGCCCCGCAGCTCGAGGTCGAGCAGCCGCGGCAGCAGCTTCGACGCGCCGAGGCCGGAGCGCTCGGCGATCGCGTCGAGATCCGACGGCTCGCCGGGGGTCAAGCACGCCAGGATCGGATCGCCCGGCGGCGCCGCCGACGCGCGCGCGCCGCCCGCGCCGCGCGGCTGCATGCCGAGCTCCTCGAGAATGTCGTCGGCGGACTCGACGATCCTGGCGCCGTCGCGCAGCAGCGCATGCGCGCCGCGGTTGCGCCCGGTGAGCACGTTGCCCGGAACCGCGAGCACATCGCGCCCCTGCTCGAGCGCGCAGCGCGCGGTGATGAGCGATCCGCTCTTCTCGTTCGCCTCGACGACGACAACGGCGCGCGAGAGGCCGCTGATGACGCGGTTGCGGAGCGGAAAGAAGAACGGCGCCGGCGGCGTTCCCGGCACGAGCTCGCTGATGACCGCGCCGCGCTCGTCGATCGCGCGCGCGAGCGAGGCGTGCTCCGCCGGATAGATGCGATCGACGCCCGATCCGAGGACCGCAATCGTGACGCCGCCGGCCGCGATCGCGCCGCGGTGAGCCGCCGAATCGACGCCGCGCGCGAGGCCGCTCACGATCGCGAGGCCGCGAGCGGCCAGATCGTGCGCGAGCTGCTCGGCGACCGACAACGCATACGGCGACGCGGCGCGCGATCCGACGATCGCAACCGCGTGCGCGTGCAGCGCGGCGGCGCGCCCGCGCGTCCAGATCACGAACGGCGGATCGACGATCGTCGTCAGCGTGGCGGGGTACGCAGGATCGTTCCACGCAGTGGCGCCAATGCCGGAGGCGAGCGCGCGCGCAATCGCCGCTGCCGCGCGGCCGCGCAGCGTCGCTTCGTCGCCGGAGGCGTCGGAACGCCGCCGCGCCAGCCGCGCGACGATCGCCGCCGGCGGCTCGCCCGCGCGCAGCGCCTCAACGGCACGCCGCCACAGCCACGGCGGCAGCAGCGACAGCGCGACAAAATCCGGCAGAACGCTCATGGCCGCACCTCGCGGGCGCGGGCGGCGCGGCCTCGAAAGACAAAAAGGCCGCGGCCGCCGCGCCGAACCTGCGCGCGGGGCCCGACCTCCGGGCGGGAATTATAGGACAGCGTGCCCGTCGTTCGTAGACGCGGCCCGCGAGATCGTGCAAAAACGGCCGGATTTTTCGGTCGAGCCATGGCATATCGCTTGCTCGGTCGGGGAGGCAGGTACGGTATAGTGGCCGTCTATCAACTATGAAGGCGACTGCGATCGCGATCGTCGCGTGTGTCGGCGTCCTGTCGTCGACGTCGCTCTTCGCCGCCGACGCGAAGAAAGACGCGAAGTCGCAGGTCGAATTCGGCATCAGCGTCGCGCAGCGCGGCCTCTGGCGCGAGGCGATCTACCGCTGGGAGAAGGCGACCGAGATCGATCCGACCTACGCGGCGGCGTACAACGATCTCGCGATCGGATACGAGCACGAGGGGCAGCTCGACAAGGCGCGCAAGGCGTACGAAAAAGCGCTCGAGCTCGATCCCAACAATTCGCAGGTCCGGCAGAACTACGAGCTGTTCAAGGAAATCAATGATCGGACCGCTCAGAAAGAAAAATAGCGCCGCGTGCGGAATGCGCCGCCTCGCGCTCGCCTGCGCGGCCGCCGCGCTCGCCGCGTTCGCCGCCGCCTGCGGGACCGATTACTTCGAGATCCCGATCGAGACGCCGATCCAGCCCAAGCTCGACGTGTCGCCGTTCCAGCGCGTGCTCGTCTACGGATTCGTCGCCGGCGGCACCGACGACGTCGACGCGAATCAGGAAACTGTCCGTCTGCTGCGCAGCCAGCTGCGCACCAAATCGTCGCTGCGCGTCATCGACGCCGACGTCGTGCCGCTCATCGACGTCGCCCGCGATCAGAGCCAGGGCGGCAGCAACGAGGACTCGGCCGGCCCGCGCGAGGGCGGCGCGCCGCCGCGCGCCTCGAGCGGCAACGGCGGATCCGATCGCGGCGCGCAGGGCGTCACGCTGCCCGCGACGATCAAGGACGAAAAGGATCTCGAGCCGTACGAGCGGCTCTTCGCCAACACGGCGTACTGGAAGCGGATCGGCGAGGAATTCCAGAATCCGCTCATCGTCACCGGCACCGTGCTGTTCATGAGCCGCTCGACGTCCGGCTTCGTGCAGCGCGATCAGGAGACGTTCGACAACCTCGGGCGCCGCCGCGTGATGCCGATGCGCACCTACATGGAGCGCAAGGGTTTTGTGCTGCGTCCGAAGTTCGTCTTCATCGACGGCCGCACCGGCGCGACGATGTACTCGGAGAGCTACCGCGAGGAGATCCTCTACAACGCGCAGCAGAACACGCCGGCGCTCTCCTCGTACTTCGAGCTCATGGACCGGCTCGTGCCGAATTTCCTGAGCGCGCTCAGCAGCCAGAAAATCCGCGGCACCCGCGTGCTGCTGAAGTGACGATTCATCCGCGCGCCGTGCTCGTCGGCCTGCCCGGCGTGCGCCGCCGCTAAAGCACGCCCAGCTTTGCCGTTCACGGGAACTCCGCTACAATATCCCTTTTGCGCAGGTGTCGATTATGTACGCAATCATCCAGACGGCCGGTCGTCAGCTGAAGGTGTCCCCCGGCGACGTCGCCCTGGTTGACGGCACCGTGGCTGAGCCGGGCGCCAACGTGACGCTCGAGCAGGTGCTCTTCGTCGAGAAGGATGGCGGCGAAGTGCTCGCCGGCGCCCCGTTTGTCGCGAACGCCAAGATTCACGCGGTGGTCGAGGGCGAAGCGCGCGGCCCGAAGATCCGCGTGTTCAAGAAAAAGCGACGCAAGGGCATGCGCCGGACGAAGGGGCATCGCGCCGTCTACACGCGCGTGAGAATTACCGAAATCGTCGTCTAGCCTCCTCAGGGATTCAGCAATGGCTCATAAAAAAGGACAAGGCAGCTCACGCAACGGCCGCGATTCGAACTCGCAGCGCCTTGGCGTGAAGGCGCACGACGGCAACGTGGTGCCCGGCGGCACGATCATCGTGCGGCAGCGCGGCCGCCGCTTCCGCCCCGGCCTGAACGCGGGACTCGGCAAGGACGACACCATCTTCGCGAAGATCGAAGGCCGCGTGCGCTTCGAGAACCACGGCGCGCGCGGGCGCATCATCAGCATCCTGCCGATCGAATCATGAAAATTGGTGAGTTGGCGGCGCGCGCCGCCAAATCGCCAATTGTATGTTTGTAGACGAAGTCGACATCCACGTCGAGGCCGGCGGCGGCGGGCGCGGCTGCCTCGCGTTCCGCCGCGAGAAGTTCGTGCCGCGCGGCGGGCCGAGCGGCGGCGACGGCGGCCACGGCGGCTCGGTCTACGTCGTCGCCAGCCCTCACATCAACACGCTGATCAACTTCCGGTTCCATCCCGAATTCTCCGCCGCGCGCGGCGCGCACGGAATGGGATCGAATCGCACCGGCCACGCCGGCGAGGACCTCGAGCTCGCGGTGCCGATCGGCACGCTCGTGTACGAGAAGAGCGCCGATCCCGATCAGCCGAGTCGCCTGCTCGCCGATCTCGCCGAAGAAGGGCAGCGCGTGCTCGTCGCGAAAGGCGGGCGCGGCGGCCTCGGCAACGCGCGCTTCGCGACGTCCACCAACCGCGCGCCGCGCAAGGTGCAGCCGGGCGAGCCTGGCGAGATCAAGGATCTGCGGCTCGAGCTGAAGCTGCTCGCCGACGTCGGGCTCGTCGGCTTCCCGAACGCGGGCAAGTCGACGCTCATCGCGCGCGTCTCCGCGGCGCGTCCGAAGATCGCCGATTACCCGTTCACGACGCTGACGCCGAATCTCGGCGTCGTGCGCCTCAGCGACGATCGCAGCTTCGTCGTCGCCGACGTGCCGGGGCTGATCGAAGGCGCGCACCGGGGCCTCGGGCTCGGGCACCAGTTCCTGCGGCACCTCGAGCGTACGAAGGTGCTCGTGCACGTGGTGGACGTGTCGGGCGCGAGCGGACGGGATCCGGTGGACGATCTCGACACCGTGCGCCGCGAGCTCGAGCTCTTTCAGCCGACGCTGGCGGCCAAGCCGCAGATCGTCGCCGCGGACAAGATCGACGCGCTCGGCGCGGATCGCGCGGAGGCGGTCGCGGCGCTGCAGCGGCGCGCGGCGCAGCTCGATCTGCCGTTCCTGCAGATCTCCGGCGTAACCGGCGAAGGCATGCCGGCGCTGCTCGAGGCGATGTGGCGGCGGCTCGCCGAATCGCGGAAGTCTGCAGCCTGACGCATGACGGCCCCAGCGCGTCGCATCGGCATCCTCGGCGGCACGTTCGATCCCATTCACCGCGGCCACGTCGACATCGGCGACGCGGCGCACGCCGCGCTCGATCTCTCCGAGGTGCAGATCATCACCTCGCACGTGCCGCCGCACCGGCCGCCGCCGGAGGCCTCGTCCTATCACCGCTTCGCGATGGTCGCGCTGACGACGATCGATCGCCCGACGTGGCGCGCGGCGGACGTCGAACTGCGCCACGAGACGCCGTCGTACACGTCGCGCACGCTGCGCGAGCTCCACGGCCGCGGCTACGAGCCGATCGAGCTGTGCTTCGTGATCGGCGCCGACGCGTTCGCCGACATCGCGTCGTGGCGCGACTACCCGGACATCCTCCAGGCGGCGCACTTCGTCGTCGTGTCGCGGCCGCGCTTTCCGGCGGCGGCGCTTGTCGAGCGGCTGCCGCATCTTGCGGATCGGATGGTGCGGCGCCCCGGCGATCTCGTCGGCTCGCGCGCGCCGGTGATTTTTTTGCTCGACGCCGTGACCGCGGATGTTTCATCCACGGCGATCCGCAGCCGGCTGGCGACGGGCGCGCCGATCGACGGGATGGTGCCGCCGCGCGTGCAGCAACACATTGAACAGCACGGACTTTACCGGTCGACGACGCCGGAGCGGCGCGCCACGAATGCGGGCGCGCGCGCGCCGGCAGGCAGGTTGCATGGCCAAGACTGAGAAGCGCCGAAAACCGACGCGGCTGCCCGCGCAGATCGAACGCACGATCGACGCGGCCGAGGACAAGAAGGCAATCGATCTCGTCGTGCTCGATCTGCGGAAGGCGGCCGGCTTCACCGACTTCTTCGTGATCGCGTCGGGCGCCAACGCGCGGCAGGTGCGCGCGATTGCCGACGCGGTGATGGAGACCATTGCCGGCGGCGACGGGGCGAAGCCGGCGCACGTCGAGGGCTACGACCGCTCCGAATGGATCCTGATCGACTACTTCGATTTCATCGTGCACGTGTTCGCGCCCGAGACGCGCGCCTTCTACAGCCTCGAGCGGCTGTGGGGGAACGCGGAGCGCATCGACGTCGCGTCCGGCCGCTGACGTGGCGGCGCACCGCTTCATCGCGCACAGTCGCGTGATGCGGGCGCTCGTCGAGCAGATTCGCCGCTTCGCGCGGGCCGATTCGAACGTCCTCATCGCGGGCGAGACCGGCGCCGGCAAGAACGCCGTCGCACGCGAGCTGCACGCGCGCAGCGCGCGCGCCACGGCGCCGTTCGTCACGGTCGACTGCGCGAGCCTCTCGCCGACGCTGATCGATTCGGAGCTCTTCGGCCACGAGCGCGGCGCGTTTACGCACGCGCTCGTCGCGCGCGCGGGCCGCTTCGAGATCGCCGGCGGCGGCACGGTGTTCCTCGACGCGGTCACCGAGCTGTCGATCGAGGCCCAGGGCAAGCTGCTGCGCATCGTCGAGGACAAGCGCGTCGAGCGGTTGGGCGGATCGACGCCGATCGCGGTGATGGCGCGCATCGTCGCGTCCGCCGACGCTCGCGTCGAGGAGCTCGTCGTCGGCGGCGCGTTCCGCGGCGATCTCTATCACCGCCTGCGCGTCCTGCCGATCGTCGTGCCGCCACTGCGCGAGCGGCGCGACGACATCCTGCCGCTCGCGCGCTACTTCCTGCGGCGCGCGTCCGCGGCGGCGCGGCGCGAGGCGCCCGTGCTGACGCGCGACGCCGCGGCAGCGCTGCGCGACTACGCGTGGCCCGGCAACGTCCGCGAGCTCGGCCACGCCGTCGAGCGGGCGGTGCAGGCGGCGGACCGCGCGCCCACGATCGCGCTCGATCATCTGCCGCCCGAAATTCTCGAGGCGCCGGCGCTCGCTGCCGAGAGCGCGCTCGCCCACCGCCCGACGCTCGATCAGGTCGAGGCGCGCTACATCGCCGCGACGTTGAAGCATACGCGCGGCAATCAGACGGACGCGGCGAAGATTCTCGGAATCAGCCGCAAGGCGCTCTGGGAAAAACGGAAGCGATACGGCATCGAGTGACATCGCGGAATGGGGATGATTGGGGTTTCCGGAATCGACCGCGGATTGCGGATCGTCGACGCGATTGTCGCAGTCGTGCTGGCGCCCGCATGCGCGGCGTGCGACGAGCTGCTCGACAGTCCGACGCGCGGGCCGGTCTGCGCGCGCTGCTGGCGGTCGATTCTGCCGCTGACGCCGCCCATCTGCGACCGCTGCGGCGATCCGCTGCCGTCGTGGCGCGTCGTCAGCGTCCCGCGGCAGCAGTGCGCGCGGTGCCGGCGATCGACGCGCGCCGTCGATCGCGCGCGCGCCATCGGCGCGTACGACGGCGCGCTGCGCGCCGTGATTCACGCGTTGAAATACGACGGGCGGCGGTCGCTGGCGAAGCCGATTGCCGCGTTGATGCGGCAGCGCGGCGCGGACCTGCTCGCCGGCGCGGCGTGCGCCGTCCCGGTGCCGCTCCACGGATCGCGCCGCCGCCGTCGCGGCTTCAATCAGGCCGACGATCTCGCGCGCCACCTCGGGCTCCCCCTCGTGCGCGCGCTGGTCCGCACGCGCGCGACGAAGACGCAGACCGAACTGCCGGCGGCGCAGCGCCACCGCAACGTGCGGGACGGGTTCGCGGCCACGCCGGCTGCCGCGGCGCTCGCCGGAGGCTGCGTCGTCCTCGTCGACGACGTGAGCACGACGGGCGCGACGCTCGAGGCATGCGCGCGCGCCCTCAAGGCCGCGGGCGTCGCCGAAGTCCGCGCGTTGACGGCCGCACGCGTCGTCGGCCGCATGTCCTCGTAGCGCACGCTGCCCCGAACCGCGTCACGACACGCCGGTTCCGACCCCGCTCCGACCTCACGGCAGGAGCTCCTGCGCGGCGGCGTAGACGTCGCCCGCGATCGTCTCTTTCGCTCGCTCGCCGTCGACGACCAGCCAGCCGTTCGCCATCGCCTGCCGCATGTAGCTCTCGCGCACGCGCGCGAGGAGCGCAAGGTCGCGCTCGTAGCGATCGCGGTCGGCCGATTTCCGCTTGGCCGCCGTCTCCGGCGCGATGTCGAGCAGGATCGTCAGCGCCGGCGGCGGTAGATATTTCTGAATCGTTTCGAGCCACTCGGCATCGAGGCCGAACGCCTCGCCGTACGCGACGCTCGACGCGCGGTAGCGATCGCACACCAGAATCAGGCCGCCGTCGAGCCACCGCTCGAGATCGGGCTTGCGCTCGTAGCGATTGGCGACGTAGAGCAGCTGCATGACGTCGGCGCCGTACTCGCGTTCGCCCTGCAGCGCGCGCGCGATCTCCTCGCCGATCGAGGTGCCGTAGTCGGGGAACGACACGAGGCGCGCTTTCCGGCCGTCCTCTTTCAGCCGGTCGCGGAGCAGTTCGGCCTGCGTCTGCTTGCCGCTCTGGTCGAGGCCTTCGAATGCAATGAGGACACCGGGCATTGATACGTCGCGTTCAGCGTTCAGCGTTCAGCGTTCGGGGTTGTCGTTGCTGTTCAGGGTTCGAGTTCAATTGAACTTCTGCGAGCTCTGGGTGTTCTGCGTCGCACGTCGTCACGTCACGTCACGTCTCGAGCGCGAGCTGATCGTCGATCGTCTGCCGGCGGCGGATCACGCGCCACTCGCCTTCGTCCACCAGGACTTCGGCCGGCAGCGGACGGCGATTGTAGTTCGACGCCATCGCCGACCCGTAGGCGCCCACGTCGCGGATCGCGACGAGGTCTCCCGGCGCGAGCGGCGGCAGCAGACGATCGCGACCGACCACGTCGCTGCTCTCGCAGACCGGGCCGACGATCTCGTATCGCCGCTCCGCCGCGCCGCCGCGCGCGGCAACCGGCTCGATCCGGTGGAACGCGCCGTAGAGCGCCGGCCGCAGCAGCTCGGTCATCCCCGCGTCGATGATGGCGAAGTCGCTCGACTCGTCGCGCGGCTTCACGTCGACGACGCGCGCGACGAGGACGCCGGCGGGCGCGGCAATCGCGCGCCCCGGCTCGACGACGATCGGCAGCCCCGAGCGCCGCACTTCCCCGACGAGCGCCGATACGTAGTCGCGCGCCGACGGTACGGCACTGCCGTCGTACGACACGCCGAGCCCGCCGCCCAGATCGACGTATTCGAGCGGCGCGCCGCCGCGCCGCAGCTCCTCGCTCACCTCCACGGCGAGCGCCGCCGCGCGCTTCAGCGGATCGAGCGACGTGATCTGCGATCCGACGTGGACGTGGACCGCGACGAGCGCGAGCGACGGACGCATCCCGAGCGTCCCGAGCACCGCGCGCGCTTCGTCCAGCGGCACGCCGAACTTGTTGATCTTCAGCCCCGTCGAGATGTGGGGATGGCTCTGCGCGTCGATGTCCGGATTGAGGCGCATCGCGACGCGCGCCCTCCGCCCGAGCCTGGCCGCGATCGCTTCGACGCGCGCCAGCTCGCCGGCCGATTCGACGTTGATCGCCTTGAGCGGGAGCGACACCGCGCACTCGAGCTCCTCGGGCGCCTTGCCGACGCCGGTGAAGACGATCTGCGACGGCTCGAAGCCCGCCCTGCGCGCGACCTCGATCTCCCACGCCGAGTTCGCGTCGGCCGCGCTCCCGAGCGACCGCAGCAGCCGCACGATCGCCAGCGTCGAGTTCGCCTTCAGCGCGTAGTGCACCGCGTGCGGATAGCCGCCGAACGCGTCGTCGACGGCGTGATACCGATCGCGCAGCGCCGCCGCGCTGTAGACGTACAGCGGCGTGCCGACGGCGGCGGCGATCTCGGCGAGCGGCACGCCGTCGCAGACGAGGTCGTGATCGCGGCGGGAGAACCCGGGCGCAAAGGCGGGCTGGGACAACGTGATACGCTATTCTACTCAACCCTCATGACGCCGGAGTCGGCAGACGCGATCGAGGCGCTCATTCAACGCTGCCTGCAGGGCGATCAGGCCGCCTGGGAGCTGATCGTCCGCCAGTACTGGCGCAAGGTGTTCAACGTCGCGTACAAGTTCGTCGGCAAGCACGACGAAGCCGAGGATCTCGCGCAGGAGATCTTCCTGAAGATCTTCAAGTCGCTCGACACCTTCGATCGTCGGGCGAACTTCCAGACGTGGCTGATCAGCATCAGCCGCAACCTGTGCATCGATCACTACCGCAGCGTGCGCAAGGAGCGCGAGACGATCGACCGTGACGTCGACGCGAACGAGCTGTCGCCGCAGTCGCACGATCCCGGGCCGGTCGCCGCGCTCGAGCAGCAGGATCGCGTGCAGCTGCTGAAGGAGGCGATGGCGGCGCTGCCCGAGACGCTGCGCACGGCGGTGCTGTTGCGGGACATCCAGGAGCTGTCGTACCAGGAGATCGCGGATCGCCTCCGGCTGCCGGAGGGGACGGTCAAGTCGCGCATCAACCGCGGCCGCACCGAGCTCGCGCGCCAGATCCGCAAGCTGCGCGGCGATGATTTCGGGCCGGCCCGGGCGGAGCTGAAACGGACGGGAGCGTACTGATGAATGTGAAAACCGAAACGTCGGGCGGCATCGGCATCGTGCGCGTCGGCGAAGCGCGCCTCATGTATCCGATCCTCGCCGACTTCTCGTCCGCCGTCGCCGGCTTGATCGCCTCGGGCAGGAAGGACATCCTGATCGATCTGACGCCGGTCACCTACGTCGACAGCGCGACGATCGGCTGCCTGATGGATCTCTACCGGCAGGTCCACAACGCCGGCGGCCATCTGAAGCTGTCGGGCGTCCAGAAGCGCGTCGAGACGATGCTGACGATGACCGGCGCGCAGAACTTCATCGAGATCCACGCCGACGAGCCGAGCGCCGTCAAAAGCTTCGGGGCTTAGCGATGCGGACCATCAAGACCACCAACGGCGCGCCGGTCGATCTCGACGGCGACCTGCTGTCGATCATGGAGGCGCTCTACCAGGAAGTGACCGCCAAGCGCGAGCTCGAGCGATCGTTCGAGGACATCGTGAAGGAGATCCACCACCTCATCGATCAGATGAGCGACGCGGAACGCCGCACGTACCTCGCGGAAAGCCTCTTCCTCAACACCGTGAAGTACGAGAACGACAAGCTCGAAGCGTACATGAAGAAGCTGACCAAAAAGTAATTCGGCTCACATGACCCCGGGGATCGTCACCAGAACCCACCGACTCGGCCGACCGCGCCGGCTGGCCGCCGCCGCCGTCGTGCTCGCGTGCATGTTCGGCGGCGCGGCGGACGCGCGCGCGCAGAAGCTCGGCATCCAGGGCGATCGCTTCACGATCGACGGCACGCCGAAGTTCCTCACGTTCGTGACCTACTTCGGAGGCATGGGCGCCCCGAACGTGATCGCCGATCTGCACCTGATGAAGACGCTCGGCTTCGACGGCTTCCGCATCTGGCCGCTGCTCGACACAGGCCCGCAGATCCTGAACGGCGACGGCTCGCTGCGCGCCACCGAGATGGCGCAGTTCCTGTCGATTCTCGACCAGGCGAAACAGGAACGGCTGATCGTGGACGTGACGTTCACGCACGAGCACATCGCCGGCCTGACGCCCGCGAACACCCGCGTCGGCCTCGCCAACGTCGCCGCGGCGATGCGCTCCTACGAGAACGTGCTGATCGACATCCAGAACGAGCGCAACGTGCAGGATCGCCGGTTCATGAGCGAACCGGACATCGTGAGCATCTACCAGGCGATCAAGGCCGTCGATCCGGCGCGGATCGTCGGCTGCTCGGAAGCGCGCGGCGATGCCGCCGGTCCCGCGACCGACGCCTCGTTCGTCGCGCGCCTCCGGCTCGACGTGACGATGCTGCACGAGACGCGAAGCGCCGACTGGTACACGCTCCCCGTGCAGCAGTACGTGATCAGCGCGCTGCGCGCGAACGGCAGGCCCGCGTACATGCAGGAGCCGATGACGACGCGCGACTCGTTGTTCTTCTACCCGTCGCACGATCGCGCCGAATATTTCCTGCAGGCGATCGCGCACGCGAAGCTCGCCGGCGCCGCCGGGTGGACGTTCCACACCGAGGTCGGCGTCGACTTCCGCACCGGCGCGCCGTTCTTCGAGGACCGGCTGCGCGAATTCCCGGAGCCCGAGTGGGCGTTCGTGAACTCGCTGAAGCCGCGCATCGTGCTGCGCACCAACAACGGCGCCAACTTCGTCGTCGCGGAGAACGGCGGCGGCGGCGGCGTGCGCGCCGATCGCAGCGCCGGCGGACCGGGATCCTGGGAGGTCTTCGACGTCGTCGATCTCGCCGGCGGACCGCTGATCTCGGGTGATCGCGTGGCGCTCGCGACAGCCGACGGCAAACACTACCTGCAGGCGGTTGGCGGCGGCGGCGGCCAGCTGCGCGCGTCGAGCGACAGCGTCGGCGCCTTCGAGGGGTTCACGATCGAGAAGCCCGGCGGCGGCGTGATCCACCACGGCGACGCCGTGTCGCTGCGCGCGGGCGACAGCTCGTGGTTCGTCTCCGCCGAGTCGGGCGGCGGCAGCAGCGTCAGCGTGACCGGGACCGCGCGCGGCGCCTTCGAGACGTTCACGCTGCTCTTCGCGACGCCGCACAGCGTCGCGGCAGCGTCGGCCGGATCGGTGCGCGAGGCGTCCGGCGAAAAACGATGAAGCGGATGCTGATCGCGCTCGCCGCGACGGCGGCGGCGGCGGCCGCGTGCGGCAAGAGCTCGGCGACCGCGCCGACGCCGGCGCCCGCGGGGCCGCCAACCGCGGCGTTCCAGGTCACCTTCGGTGAGAATCCGGTGCCGTTCCGCGCGGCCGGCTGCAGCTTCTCGACGCCCTCGGGCTGGTACACGTCGGCTCGGATTCAGGAAACGGCCGGCGTCGCCGTGACTGTCAGCGCGCTCACGCAGAAGGTCGACGGCGCGACCGCCGGCTTCCTCAACGAAACGTTCAACTCGAGATTCGGCGCGTGCAGCGGCGCCGCCTTCACACCCGGGATGATTCTTGGGAGCGGCGCCGCGTGTGGAACGGTCGGCGCGTGCACAACGGCCGCGTACTCGACCTATCAGTTTTCAATCGGCGGCACCGACGCCAACGGCCACACGATCTCGTACGACGCGCCGGTCCTTCAGCTCGGCGCACGGCCGGCGGGACAGATCGCCTTGGTCGGCGGCGAAGCGTCGCCGCCCTCGCCGATGCGATCGTTGCGGTAAGTCCGATCCAGGATCCGATCCTGGATCCGATCCTGGATCGGATCCAGGATCTCGGTGAGCTAGTTCGCGAGACGAGGCGCGGGCGTCTTGATCGACGCGCCGAGCGGCAGCGGCGACGCCACCTCGAGCGGCGCTTCGATCAGCCGCCACGAGTGGACCTCCTCGAGAATCTTCGTCGCGAACTCGGTGTGCAGCGCGTGGCCCGCGCGGTGCGCCACGAGATGGCCGATCACCGGATAGCCGACAAGGGCGAGATCGCCGACCGCGTCGAGAATCTTGTGGCGGACGAATTCGTCCTGGAACCTCAGCGCGTTGTTCAGGACGCCCGTCTCGCCGAGCACGATCGCGTTGTCGAGCGAGCCGCCGAGCGCCAGGCCGTTCTGCCGCAGCATCTCGACGTCCTTCAGGAACGTGAACGTCCGCGCCGGCGCGATCTCCTCGACGAACGACTCCTCGGTGATCCGCAGCGTGCGCGACTGGTGCCGCAGCAGCGGATGGTCGTAGCTGATGCTGTAGGTGACCTTGAAATGATCCGACGGGTAGAGCGCGATCCGCTTGTCCCCCCGTGAGATCGCGATCGGCCGCACGATCTTCAGGTACTTCCGCGGCGACGCGAGCCGCCGCACGCCCGCTTCGTGAATCAGATAGATGAACGGCGCCGCGCTGCCGTCCATGATCGGCACTTCGGGCGAGTTCAGCTCGACGATCACGTTGTCGATGCCGACGCTGACGAGCGCCGCGAGCAGGTGCTCGACCGTCTCGACCGACACTTCGTTGCTCGCGAGGCCGGTCGCCAACTGGATCCCCGCGAGATTCTGAACCGTCGCCGGGACTTCGTGATCGCCGAGATCGGTCCGCCGGAAGCGGATGCCGAAATCAGCGGGTGCCGGTTTGAGCGTGAGATTGACCTTGTTGCCGGAGTGGAGCCCGATCCCGACGCAGGAAATCTGACGACGTAGTGTGCGCTGTGCGTCCATTAGCCTCTCGGGCACGCGGGGACGTGCACCTGGAAGCTGAGCAAAGAGGATGCCCGTAGAGCAATGGCGCGGGAACCGGCGCTAAGGGGGTGTCTCTTCAGGACTTTATCGTCGATACGCACGATTTGACGACGCGGCGGCGATTTCGGTTTTGTGGTACGAACACCACAGCTATACCCCGATGAAGCGTGGCCATGTTACCACAACCTAACTGGCAGCCGACTGAATCGGTCTCCCTTGCTCGTGCGCGAACAAATCTGCAAGAAAACACCCCGTTGCCGATCCTTCCCGCTGTGCCACTTGCTCGGGCGTGCCGGCCGCGACGATGCGCCCGCCGCCCGCGCCGCCCTCCGGGCCGAGATCAATAACGTAATCGGCCGACTTTACCACGTCGAGATTGTGCTCGATCACAACAATCGTATTGCCCTGATCGACGAGCCGCGTGAGGACGTCGAGGAGCTTGCGCGTGTCCTCGAAGTGCAGGCCGGTCGTCGGCTCGTCGAGGATATAGAGCGTGCGGCCGGTGCCGCGCTTGGACAGCTCCTTCGCCAGCTTGACCCGCTGCGCCTCGCCGCCCGACAGCGTCGTCGCCGATTGGCCGAGCGTCACGTAGCCGAGGCCGACGTCCTGCAGGGTACGCAGCTTGTTCGCGATCGCCGGAAAGTTCTCGAGCAGCGGCACCGCCTGATCGACGGTCAGATCGAGCACGTCGGCGATCGACTTGCCGCGGTACTTGATCTCGAGCGTCTCGCGGTTGTAGCGCCGCCCCTTGCACTGCTCGCACGTCACGTACACGTCGGGCAGGAAGTGCATCTCGATCGCGATCACGCCGTCGCCCTGGCACGCCTCGCAGCGGCCGCCTTTCACGTTGAACGAGAAGCGCCCCGGCTTGAAGCCGCGCGTCTTTGCCTCGGGCATCATCGCGAACAGATCGCGGATGAAGGTGAAGAGGCCGGTGTAGGTCGCCGGATTCGATCGCGGCGTCCGTCCGATCGGCGACTGATCGATCTCGATCACTTTGTCCAGCTGCTCGATCCCCTCGATCCGATCGTGCGCGCCGGGATCGGCGGCGGCGTTGTAGAGCGTCTTCGCGAGCGACTTGTAGACGATGTCGTTCACCAGCGTCGACTTGCCGGAGCCGCTGACGCCGGTGACGGCGGTCAGCACGCCGAGCGGGATCGCGACGTCGATGTTCTTCAGGTTGTTCGCGCGCGCGCCGACGATCTTCAGCTCGCCCTTGAGCGACGGGCGCCGCGCTTTCGGCGTCGGGATCGATCGCGCGCCGGTGAGATACGCGCCGGTCAGCGACACGAGCGACAGCGGGTCGGGAGTCGATGCGCCGTGATCGTCCACCGCGACGCCGGATCCCCGTTCGATCAGCTGCTCCGGCGTTCCCTGGAAGATCACATGGCCGCCGAGATCCCCGGCGCCGGGGCCGAGATCGATCACGTAGTCGGCGACGCGGATCGTCTCCTCGTCGTGCTCGACGACAATCACCGTGTTGCCGAGATCCCGCAGCCGCGACAGCGTCGCGAGCAGCTTCCGGTTGTCGCGCTGGTGCAGGCCGATCGACGGCTCGTCGAGCACGTAGAGCACGCCCGTCAGGTTCGCGCCGATCTGCGTCGCGAGGCGGATGCGCTGCCCTTCCCCGCCCGAGAGCGTCGCGGCGCTGCGCCCGAGCGTCAGGTAGCCGACGCCGACGTCGTGGAGGAACCGCAGCCGTTCCTGAATCTCGCGCAGGATCCGCTCGGCGATGATCGCCTCGCGATCGGTGAGCACGAGGCCGTCGAAGACGTCGAGCGCTTCGGCGATCGGCAGGTCCACGTAGTCCGAGATCGAGCGCCCCTTCACTCTCACCGACAGGCTCTGCAGCTTCAACCGCTGCCCCTCGCACGTCGGGCACGGCCGCAGGGTCCGGTACTGTTCGAGCTCCGACTGCTCCGCCCAGCTCCCGTCGTCGTAGCGGCGCCGCAGGTTCGGCAGCAGCCCCTCGAATCCCTTGCCGGCGCCGAACAGCAGCACCTCGCGCGACTTGCGCGGGAGCCGGGCGAACGGCACGTTGAGATCGATCCCGAAGTCGCGCGAGAGCGCCTGCAGCGCGTCGCGCACGAGCCGCCGATCGCCTTTCGCCCACGGCGCGATCGCGCCGTCGGCGAGCGGCTTCGATTCGTCGGGGATCACGCGCTGCGGATCGAAGTCGATCATCGATCCGAGCCCCTGGCAGTCGGGACACGCGCCGTGCGGCGAGTTGAACGAGAAGGCGCGCGGCGTCATCTCGGGCATGCTGAGCCCGCAGTCGACGCACGCGAGCCGCCGCGAGAAGAGGCGGTCGCCGCCCTCGTACGTGTTGATGACGACGATGTCGTCGGCAAGCGTGAGCGCGGCCTCGATCGACTCCATCAGGCGGCGCTCGATGCCGCCGCGCACGATCAGCCGATCGACGACGACCTCGATCGTGTGGTTGCGGCGACGATCGAGCTTGATCTCCTCGTCGAGCGATCGGAACTGGCCGTCGATGCGCGCTTTCGTGTACCCGCGCTGCCGCAGCGCGGCGAGCTCCTTCTTGAACTCGCCCTTGCGTCCGCGCGCGATCGGCGCCAGGACGTTGATCCGCTCGTCCTGCGGGTAGAGCATCACCATGTCGGCGATGCGCTCGAGCGACTGGCTCGCGATCTCCTTGCCGCAGTTCGGGCAGTGGGGCACGCCGATGTTCGCGAACAGCAGCCGCAGGTAGTCGTAGATCTCGGTGACCGTGCCGACGGTCGAGCGCGGGTTCGACCCGGTCGTCTTCTGCTCGATCGAGATGGCTGGCGACAGGCCGTCGATCAGGTCGACGTCCGGCTTCTCCATCTGCTCGAGGAACTGGCGCGCGTAGGCGGAGAGCGATTCGACGTAGCGCCGTTGCCCCTCGGCGTAAATCGTGTCGAAGGCGAGCGACGACTTGCCCGAGCCCGACAGGCCGGTGATGACGACCAGCCGGTGGCGTGGGATGTCGACGTCGATGTTCTTGAGGTTGTGGACGCGCGCGCCGCGTACCGCAATCCAGTCGTGCGCCATATTCAGGAGCTTGCGCTAAGAGGGCCGCTTTGCCGGCTGGCCGATCAACAATCGTAACACGGCGGGCGAGCCCGGCAGTTCCGTCAGATGACGCCGGCCGCGCGGAGAGTCGACCTCGCGCCGGCCGCCACCCCGGCCTCCTCGAGCACGGCGTCGGTGTCCGCGCCGAGCGCCGGCGCTCGGCGTTCCTCTCGCGACGCGCCGCTGCGCGCGGCGACGTGAGGATCGACCGCGGCTTCATCCGGCGTGAGGATCGGCGTCAGGCAGACGTCCGCATCCGCGAACAGCGCGAGCCATTCGTCGCGCGAGCGGCTGCGCATGATCGCGCGGACCTCATCGAGCACGCGTATCCGTTCGGTGCCCGCCGCATGCTGCAGCGGCGCGAGGTCCGGACGGCCGACGCGCTCGCAGAAGCCGCGCCAGAACTTCGGCTCGAGCGCGCCGAGCGCGAGCCACTCCCCGTCGGCCGTCTCGTAGATCGTGTAGCACGCGCTCACGAGATCCTCGGTCGCCGGGAACATCGTCCACGCGATCGCCGCGTCGTGGATCGCCACGTCGACGAAGCTCCCCTCGCCGGTCCGCCCTCGTTCGATGAGCGCAGCGAGGATGCCGATCGCCGCCTGCATGGCGGCGCCGATGTCGCCGACGAGCGGGCCGGGCAGCGCCGGCGGCTTCAGCAGCCCCGCGAGCGCCTGATAGTTGATGTCGTGCGCCGCGCGCTCGGCGTACGGTCCTCCGAAGTGTCCGAAGCCGCTGATCGACGCGCAGACGATCCGCCGATGCCGCCCCAGCAGCGTCGCGGCGTCCACGCCGAGGCGGCGCGCGGTCGACGGCCGGAAGCTGTCGACGACGACGTCGGCGCGCGCGAGGAGCGCGTCGAGCACCGCCGCGGCCTCGGGCGCGCGCAGATCGAGCGTCACGCTCCGCTTGCCGCGATTGAGCGGCTCGAAGAACGTGCGCCGCCCGCCCGAGAGCGGCCCGAGCGTGCGCATCCCGTCGCCGCCGCGCGGATCCTCGATCTTGACGACGTCGGCCCCGAGATCCGCGAGCAGCAGCGTCGCGTACGCGCCGGGCAGCAGCCGCGTCAGGTCGATCACGCGCACGCCGCTCAACGCTGCGCGCGCGCTCACACCTCGGCGGCGCGCCCGCGGAGCTTGCTGTGGTTGAAGCCGTAGGTGAAGTAGAGCACGAGGCCGATGGCGAGCCAGATGCCGAAGCGTTCCCACGCCGTACGCGGCAGCCCGTACATGATGAACACGCAGCCGGCGGCCGACAGCACGCAAACCGGCCAGACAAGCGGCACGCGGAACGGGCGCGGCCGCTCCGGTTCCTTGTAACGCAGCACGAGCACGCCGATGCTGACGAGCATGAACGCGAACAGCGTCCCGATGTTCGTCAGATCGTAGGTCTCCGCCGCGTCGCCGATGAGCGACCACAATCCGACGAACACGCCGGTAATCACGGTGGTCGTCGACGGAATCTTCGTCACCGGGTTCAGGTGCGCCGCCCACTTCGGCAGCAGGCCGTCGCGCGCCATCGCGAAGAAGATGCGCGGCTGGCCGTACTGGAACACGAGCAGCACGGCGGACATCGACACCGCGGCGCCGAGCGCGACGAACCAGCCGACGGTCTTGAAGCCGGCAAGCTCCAGCGCGCGCGCGAGCGGATCGGCGACCGCGAGATCCTTGTACGGCACCATGCCGGTGAGCACCGCGCCGACGACGACGTAAATCAGCGTGCAGATCGCGAGCCCGCCGAGAATGCCGATCGGCAGGTTGCGTTGAGGGTTCGTCGTCTCCTCGGCGGCCGTCGAGATCGCGTCGAAGCCGATATACGCGAAGAACACGATCGCCGCGCCCTGATGGATGCCGGTGAAGCCGTTCGGCGCGAACGGGTGGTAGTTCTCCGCGTGCAGATGCGTCGCGCCGACGAAGACGAAGATCGAGAGCGCGACGAGCTTGATCGCCACCATGATGTTGTTCGCCGTCGCGCTCTCGCGCGCGCCGCGCAGCAGCAGCCACGTGATCACCATGACGATCCCGAACGCCGGCAGATGAAGAAGAATCGGAATCCCGGCGACGTGCGGCGCGCTCGTCAGCAGCCCGTGCACCTGCGGGTCGGCGCTGAGGAGCGCGGTGCGATAACCGGTGCGCATCCACACCGGCAGGTTGACGCCGAATCCCTGCATCAGCGTGTTGAAGTAGTCGCCCCACGAGATCGCGACCGCGACGTTGCCGACGGCGTACTCGAGAATCAGGTCCCATCCGATGATCCACGCGACGAGCTCGCCGAGCGTCGCGTACGAGTACGCGTACGCGCTCCCCGCCTGCGGGATCATCGCCGCGAGCTCCGCGTAGCAAAGGCCCGCGAGCGCGCACGCGGCGCCGAGCAGCAGAAAAGAGAACACCAGCGCCGGCCCGGCGCCGGTGCGCACCACTTCGCCGTTCGGTCCGATCTGTCCGGCCGCCGCCGTACCGATCGCGCCGAAGATGCCCGCGCCGATCACCGCGCCGATCGCGAGCATCACCAGATCGCCCGCGCCGAGCGTCCGCTTCAGGCTCTCGGCGCCGTGCGTCTCGTCGATGAGCGCAGCAATCGGCTTGCGCTGGAACAGTTGCGACATGCGTGGCGATTGTATGTCACGCCGCGCGCGGGAGCCGGTACGCGGTCTCGTTCGACGCGACCACCATCACACCGTCGGGCGAAAACGCCACGCCGACGAGGCCCGCGCCCGCGAGCACGAGCTCGGGAGCGATGCCCGACCGCACCCGATACAGGCCGCTCGACCCGGCGAGCGCCTCGACGACGAACAGCGTGCCGTGGCGATCGAAGGCGAGCCCCTGCGGACGTCCGAACGAGGCGTGGAGGACTTCGGTCGTGCCGTCCTTGTCGATGCGGTAGAGCGGATCGTACGACGACAGCGTCGGACCGGTGACGTGCAGCGCTCCGTCGGGGCTCATCGCCAGATGGAACGCCGCCACGCTCGCCGGGAGCGACGCGAACGTCGTCGTGCGTCCGTTTTGATCGACGCGGAAGATCGTGCCCGACCTGTCGCCGACATACAGCATCCCGTCGTCGGCGAACGCGAGGCCGCACGCCACGCCGAGATCGCTCGCGAACGGCTCCGCCGTGCCGTCGTCGCCGACGCGATAGACCGTTCCCTCGAAGCGGCTCGAGACGTACAGCCGCCCCTGCGGATCGATCGCCATCGACGTCGGGTTCACGATGCCGGAAGAGAACGTCTCGCGCGTGCCGTTGGGGCGCACGCGAAAGATCGACACGGGCACCTGCTGGCCGCGCGTCCCGCTGTAGGTGACGTAGAGGTTGCCGTCGCGATCGAAGACCGGGTTGTCGACCTGATGAAGACCCGTGGCGAACGGCGCCGCGATATCGACGAACGCGGTCTCGCCGGGAGTGCCCGCGACGCGAACCGTCGCGCGCCCGCCGTCGAGTCCGCCCGGCACGATCGCGCTCAGCTCGCTCGACGACGCGTAGACGATGTGCGCGCGCGCGTCGCCGATCCGCACCTCCGGAACGAACGGGCCGTCGATCGCAAACCCTTCGCCCTGGATGACGATCCGGCCGCCTTCGATCGCAGACGAAGGCTGAATGCCGGTGATGGTGGGAGAGGACACCGCGTTCGGGGCGTTGACGCTAGGTATCGTCGAGCTCGACGTTCCAATAGAGGTAGTCGCGCCAGCTCTCGGGCGCGTTGCGGAGGCCGACCGTGATGCGGATGGCCGGCGCCGATTCGGGGCGCTTGGGCATCCGCAACAGGTGCATGCCGGCTTCAGCCGGCGTCCGCCCACCTTTCTTTCTGTTGCACGTCACGCAGCAGCTGACGATGTTCTCCCAGTCCTTCCGGCCGCCCTGGGCGACCGGCAACACATGATCGAAGGTCAGCTCGCTCGTCGGGTAGCCGTCGCCGCAATACTGGCAGCGATGGTCATCGCGCGCGTAGATGTTGGCGCGCGAGAACGGGACGTAATCGAACCGCCGCTTGATCTTGATGTACCGAAGGAGCCGGATGACCGACGGGAGCTTGAAGCTGATCGAGACTGCCCGGATCTCCCGGTCGTACACCGAGATCACTTCGACCTTGCCCTGGCACCACAGCGTGACCGCCTTCTGCCAGTGGACGATCTTCAGCGGCTCGTACGACGCGTTCAGGAGAAGCGTCTGCTCCAAGATGCTTTGAATATTGCCCGACCGTAATGGAGGTGTCAAGACGCTGACGCTGCAACTCGCTTGTACGATTGTGGTTACGGCTTTGTGATACGGGACGCGGCCGGACCGATACTATTGGACGTGCTCTGCGGTGACTTCCGGCCGTCGTGGCGGCTCGTTTGGGCGCTCGCCCTGGGGCTCGGAGCGACCGGATGCGCGTCCACCGGCGCGACACCAAGACCGTTTCCGCTGCCCGGCGGCCCGGCAGCCCGGCAGGCGCCGCCGCCTGACGCTCCGTCGCCGGCGCCGGCGCCGGCGCCGTTGGCGCCCGCCTCAGCGCCTTCGAAGGCGCGGCCATCGCCCGCGGGAGCCGCGTTCGACGCGTACGCGCTGACCGGCACCGCGCTGGCGCTGCGCGGCACGCCGTACCGCAACGGCGGCGCCGATCCCGCCGGCTTCGACTGCAGCGGCTTCACGCAGTACGTCTTCGCGCAGTACGGCATCGCGCTGCCGCGCGACGTGCGCAATCAATTTCGAGCGGGGAATTCGGTGAGGCCCGAGGATCTCGCGGCGGGCGACATCCTGTTCTTCGCGACGACCGATCCAGGGCCGTCGCATGTGGGCATCGCGATCGGCGGCGACGAGTTCGTCCACGCCCCGAGTTCGAGCGGCGTCGTCCGCGTGGAACATTTGACCGCCGCCTACTGGGCGCAACGGTACGTGGGCGCGCGTCGCGTCAATTAAGAAGTAGGTTAGGCAGCGCGGTATTTGCCCTTTCGGATCAACCGCCGCGACGTGTCCTTCATGAACTGCCGGATGTGCAGATCGTCCTGGGTGTAGCGCGTCGGCTGGCTCGGCGTGGTGAGCGGTTCGACCCGCACGCCCTCGCCGTCGGCTTCGCACGGCAGCTGCTCGCTGAGGCGCTCGATGTAGCGCTGCGGGAATGACGGGAACGTGCGGAAGCTCGTGCCGACGACGCCGCCGTGGCGCGCGTCGAGCGACCCGAAATCCTCGCGGAGGAAGTCGTACACCGCCGGATTCGGCTTCGTCGCGAGATAGGTATTCACCATCTCGGACACCTGCTCGAAGAAGCGGCTGCCATGGCAGTTCGCCGAGTAGGTGCCGTCCTCTTTCTCGATGCGGCGGATGCCGGCGAGCTCGGGATCGATGTGATACAGCTCGTGGACGACGGTGTCGAGCTTCGCCATCCACGGCTCGGCGCCGGGATAGAAGCGCTCCTTGCGCGAGCGATCGAGCGACTGATCGCAGAAGCGTGGCAGCGCGAACGAGATCATGTACTTGGTCTCGCGCCCGCCGATCGAGACGACCGGCGATTTGGTGACGAACCACTCGGAGCGGCGCGTCAGGTTGTGCGTCGTGCGATCGCGCCAGAAGTAATAGCCTGGCTCGCTCGCGGGAAGACTGAGACAGTGGCACGTCGCGAACGCGCCCTCGGCATTCGATCGTCCCGATCGCGCGAACACGAGGACGTCCCCCATGTCGATGAACGACAAGGTCGGGACGCGCGCGACCACGTCCTCCATCAACTCCGTGAGGCGGTCTGTGTAATTCAGCATGGACACACGTCGCCGGGGGAGCGATGCGCGGTCGTTTTGTCGAACTTGTGAATCGAGCGACGCAAACTATAGCGAAGCCCCTTCGCGATTGCAAGCTGAAGAGGGCGTAATTTGTTGTTATCGCGCAAGTTGAGCTGATTCCTCCGGCGCCGTTGTGACGCCCATGCGCCGCAGGATGAGCTGCTGCCGTCTGAGCAGCTTCATGCCGGGGCGTGCCGGATTGAGCAGCCGCGGGTTGACGATCGCCGCCGCGAGCATCGCCGACTCGGACGGGCCGAGCGACGCCGCGTTGCTCTGAAAATACGCGCGCGACGCGGCGTCCACGCCGTAGATGCCGTCGCCCCACTCGATCACGTTCAAGTACAGCTCGAGGATCCGCGCCTTCTTGAGCTCGGCCTCGAGCCGCCGCGCGATGATCAGCTCGCGCAGCTTGCGCAGCGGATTCTTCGACGGCGAGAGATACAGATTCTTCGCGAGCTGCTGCGTGATCGTGCTGCCGCCGCGCAAAAGGCGGCCGCGCGCCCAGTCTTTCTCGAGCGATTCCTGCAGCTGCTCGAAGTCGACCCCCTCGTGCTGCCAGAACGCATCGTCCTCGGCGACGAGGACCGCGCGCTTGAGGTCGGGCGAGATGCGGTTGTACGCGATCCAGCGCTGCATGCGGCGCGGCCGCCTGCCTTTCTCGAGCGCCTCGCGATCGCGCAGCTCCATCCACGCCGTGGTCGTCGGATTCTCGGTCCGCAAGGGCCGGACGTCGGGCAGCGTGAGGTAGATGTACGCGAGCCATGCGAACCCGATCGCCGGCGTGGCAATCAGCGCGCGCACCAGGGTCCGCATCGTACTTACGTGTCGTCCGTTCGAGGCCGCGTACTTAGACCGCGCGGCGGCATTTCTGCCGGCCGCAGCTCAGGCGTGCACGCGGCGGCCCTGTTTGGCGAGCGCGCTCTCGAACGCACCGCGCAGCAGCAGGACCAGGCGCGGCGCCGAGCCCGCGCCCATGAGCCCGACGCGCCAGATCTTGCCGGCGAGCGGGCCGAGCCCTGCGCCGATCTCGATGTTGAACTCATCGAGCAGGTGCTTGCGCGCGGTGGGTTCGTCCACGCCGTCGGGCACGCGGACGGCGTTCAGGGTCCACAGGCGATCGGCTTCCGCCGGCAGCAGCGTGAGCCCGAGCTCGGCGAGCGACGCGACCAGCATCCGGTGGTTGCGCTCGTGGCGCGCCCAGCGCGCGTCGAGCCCTTCCTCTTCGACGATCGCCAGCGACTCGTACAGCGCGCAGACGAGCGCCGACGACATCGTGTGGTGATACTTGCGGCGCAGCCAGTAGTCCTCGAGCAGCGACAGATCGAAGTAGAAGCTGCGTCCTTTCACGCGCTGCTCGAGCGCGCGCGGCCCGAAGACGATCGGCGCCAGCCCCGACGGCCCCCCGAGACACTTCTGCGTGCAGCTGTAGCACGCGTCGATGCCCCACGCGCCGACGTCGAGCGGCACGCCGCCGAGCGACGTGACGGCGTCGACGATCGTCAGCGCGCCGTGATCGCGCGCAACCGCCGCCATCTCGCGAACGGGATTGCAGACGCCGGTCGACGTCTCGGCGTGCACCATCGCGACGAGGTCGGCGCCGCTGGTCTTCAAGTGCCTGCGCAGCGCATCGGGATCGCACGCCCTGCCCCATTCGACGTCGACGCGCGAGACGGCGGCGCCGTAGCGCTCGCACATCTGCGCCAGTCGATCGCCGAAGTACCCGCTGACGACGACGGCGGCGCGCGATCCGTCGCGGACCAGATTCGAGACGGCCGTTTCCATGCCGGACGTGCCCGTGCCCGAGACGGCAAACGCGAACGATCCGTCCACCGCCCGGAACACCCGCGCGAGCCGCGCCCGCACGTCGTCCAGCAGCCGCAGCATGAGCGGATCGAGATGGCTGACGGTTGGCGAGGCCATCGCGCGCATCACGCGCGGCGAGGTGAGGCTCGGACCCGGACCGAGCAGAATGCGATCGACGTCGGGCAGCAGCGTCACGCGGGGATTTCCTCGAATTGGGCGAGCGCCTCGCGGAGCGACGGCAGCACGGCATCGGCCACGGGCGCGAGCGGCGGGCGCGGCAGGCCGACGTCGTAGCCGAGCAGGTTCAGCGCGGCTTTGAGCCCGGGCACGCCGTGCGTCGCACCGAGCAGCCGCGCGAGCGGCACGAGGCGGCGCTGCAGCGCGATGGCTTCGTCATGGCGGCCGGCGCGCGTCAGCTCGAACAGGCGGACGCACGCGTCGGGCGCCGCGCAGCCGAGCGCCAGCACGCCGCCGACGGCGCCGACGCACAGCGCGGCATAAAAGGTCGGCGCCGACCCGGCGAGCACGTTGAAATCGTCCGGCGTGAGCGAGACCAGATCCGCGACCTGCGCCATGTCGCCGCCCGACTCCTTCATGCCGATGATGTTGGGATGCGTCGCCAGCCGCGCGACCGCGGCCGGCAGCAGATTCACGCCGGTGAGCGCCGTGAAATTGTAGAGCAGCACCGGGACCGGCGACGCGTCGGCCACCGCCGTGTAGTGGCGGACGAACGCGTCGTTGGTCATCTGCGCCTTGAAGAATCCCGGCGTGCGAACCAGCACGGCGTCCGCCCCGCGCTCCGCCGCGCGCCTGGTCGCGTTGATCGTCGCCTGCGTCGACTCGCGCCCGGTGCCGACAATGAAGCGCTTCTCGCGCGGGACGGCGTCGCGCGCGGCGGCGATGGCGTGATCTGACTCGACGTCGTCCATGAGGACGGCTTCCCCGTTCGATCCGAGCACGACGAATCCGGCGAGCGGGCGCGCCGCCCACTTCGTCAACGCTTTCTTCAGGCGCGTGGTGTCGACGCGGTCGCGATCGTCGAACGGCGTCGGGATGGGAGCGTAGACTCCGGCGAGCTTCATCCGGTGATTGTATGCCACGGTATGGCGTCAAGCGTGTAGGGCGAGGCTTTCAGCCTCGCCAGGCGACCCTGAAAGAGTCGCCGTCTCTGTCGTGATCTCAGGCGGGCCGGTTGAACTCGAGGCTGCCGCGCCGCGCATCCTGCAGCACGAGGTTCAGGCCGAGCACGACGAGAAACATCGCGGCCGCCGGGCTCAGCAGCCATGGGAAGTCGGCGAAGACGCGGATGTTCGCCGCATCGTGCAGCATCGTGCCCCAGCTCGCCACCGGCTCCGGAAACCCGAGGCCGACGTACGACAGCGTCGCTTCGGCGACGATGAACGCCGGCACCAGAATGGTGATCTGGACGGCGATGAAGCCGCGGGCCGCCGGCAGCAGGTGACGCGCGAGCAGGCGCCACCCGCCGGCGCCGAGCGCCTCGGCCGCCGCCGCGTAGTCGAGCCGGCGCTCCGATCGCACGATCGCGCGAACGCCGCGCGCGATGAACGGCGCGCCGAGCGCCGCGAAGATCGCGGCGAGCAGCGCGAACACCTGCGCCGGCGTGAGCACGAGCGGCAGGACCGCGCGCAGCGCGAGCGCGACGTACGTGGCCGGCAGCACCATCACGAAATCGGTCGCGCGCATCAGCAGATCGTCGATCGCGCCGCCGCGGTAGCCGGCGAGGCCGCCGACGATCGCGCCGGCCAGCGTCGCGCCGAGCGCCGCCACGGCGGCGAGCCCGAGCGAGATGCGCGCGCCGTAGAGCAGGCGGCTGAACACGTCGCGGCCGAAGCTGTCCGTGCCGAGGAGCAGCAGCGGCGCTCGCGCCTCGTCGTCGGACCGCACGAGGCGCCCGCGCGACAGCCACGCGAGCCCCACGCGCGTCGATCGATCCTCCTCGTAGCGCTGCTCGAGTTGGCTGACCAGGCGCCATCGGTAAATGAACGGCGCGTGCCACGACCCATCATCCCCAACCATGCGCGGCAGCGTCGGCGGGGCGTTGAGCAGCGAGCGGTCGCGCGCGTCGGCCGCGTGCGGCGCAACGAACGGCGCGGACAGCGCGGCCGCGATGGCGATCGCGATCAGCGCGGCGCCGACGGCGCGAGGCGTCATGCGGCGGCCTCCGCGTGACGGCTCGTCTCGCTCGCGCGCGGATCGACGATCGCCAGCGCGAGATCCGACGTCATCGTGCCGAGCGCGAGAAACAGCGCGCCGGCGCCCGCGCAGCCGGCGACCAGATAGATGTCGCGCGCGCGCAGCGCCTGGAGCATCAGGCTGCCGAGGCCCGGCCACGCCGTGATCACCTCGACGGCGAACGATCCGCTGAGCAGCGTCCCGATCATCAATCCGTAGATCGCGGCCACCGGACGCAGCGATGCCTTCAACGCGCCGCGCCAGAGCACGCGCCGCCGCGGCACGCCGCGCGCGAGCGCCGCGAGGACGAACGGCGCGTCGACGACTTCGCTCATCGACTGCGCCTGAAGCCGCTCGAGCGCGGCGGCGAGCGGGAGGCCGATCGCGAGCGCCGGCACGATCAGATGCCGCAGCAGATCGAGTGCGGCTCCGCCCGACGGCACCGTCGACGATCGCATCCCGGCGATCGGGAGCCACCCGGTGCGTGCCGCGACGAACACGAGCAGCAGCGAGGTGAGGAGCGGCGGCATCGACAGGAGCACGATCGACGCGCCGCGCACGGCTGCGGCGAGCGCGCCGCCGCGGCGGCTGCCCGTGACGATCCCGAGCGGAAGACCGACGGCGGTCGCGAACACGAGCGCGCTGAACGCGAGCAGCGCCGTGTTGGCCGCGCGCTCCGGGATGAGGTCGCGGACCGGCCGGCCGTAGAGCATCGATGGGCCGAAGTCGAGGCGCAGCGCCGCGGCCGCCCAGTCGCGATAGTGCGCGGCAATCGATCGATCGAGGCCGAAGCGCGCCCGCTCGCGCGCGATTTCGTCGCGGCTCGCCTGCGTGCCCAGCGTTTCGGTGACGAAGTCGCCCGGCGCGAGCCGCGCGAGCAGGAAGGACGCCGACGACACCGCCGCCACGAGCACGAGGGCGAAGGCGAGGCGGCGGACGAGATATCGCGTCAATGGACGACGGCGACCGCCTCGGGCCGCCAGAGCAGCTGCGGGCGCGCGTCGCTCGGCGTCACGTTGAGCACGCGCGCGGACGAAGCGGCATAGATGCGCGGCGCGACGAAGTAGACGATCGGTTGATGCTCGTAGAAGATCTTCTGGATCTCGTCGTACAGCCGCTTCCGCTCGGCCTCGTCGCGCGCCGCGATCTGCTTCGTCATCAGCGCGTCGATCTGCCGCTCCCACTCCGTGGCCGGCGTTTTCTGCTCGACGTTCCACGGATGCGCGCTGCCGGAGCTGAACCAGAAATCAGGGTTCGTGCCGGGATCGAGGTCGCTTTTCGTGGCGTTGAAGTACACCGCGTCGTACTGCCCGCTCAGGAACCGCTGCACGACCTGCGACGAGTCGAGCGTGACGACGTCGACGGCGACGCCGAGCTTTTTCAGCTCCTCGCCGATCACGACTGCGCCGCGCTCGAGGCTCGGCCGTCCTTTCTGCGTCAGCAGCGTGAAGCGCGCCGGACGCCCTGCCGCGTCCTCGAGCGTGCCGTTGCCGTCGCGATCCGTGAGCCCGATCCCCGCGAGCAACTGCTTCGCGGCGGCCGGATCGTGCGGCGTCTGCGGAAGACCCTCCCAATACCAGCGCTTGTTCGCCGGCGTCTCCGGCCCGTACACCGGCACGCCCGC
>Ga0209474_10000537_pt1 | contig 41393 bp, 31 predicted proteins | sample GraSoiAngelo_145_FD_185902 | JGI IMG/M metagenome (GOLD analysis project Ga0209474, IMG submission 185902) | Grasslands soil microbial communities from the Angelo Coastal Reserve, California, USA - 14_1009_05_20cm (SPAdes) (version 2) | ecosystem: Environmental > Terrestrial > Soil > Grasslands...
CAGCCACGAGCAAATCGCGCGCCATGCGCGAGCGGCCAAAAATGCCGCCGATTTCAGAAGAGATGAAGCAGTGGTCGGCGATGCTGAAAACGGAAGTGACCGGCTGGCCACAGCTCTCCACGAAGCCCATGTTCGGCATGATGGGCTTGTATCGGGGCAAGAAAATCTTCGGCGGGCTGCCGGTCACACGGGGATTCGACACTCCGAATTCCGTCATTTTCCGGTTTGATCCGATCCCTTCCGCTTTGGAAGAGCGCGCATCGAAGGACAAACGCATCTCCCCGGGGAAACGCTGGTTTTCGTTCGATGTGCGCTCCACGGAAGATTTGCGCGACGCCCTCTGGTGGCTGAACCAGGCGTACGAGAAAACGAAATGAACACCATAGCGAAAGCACCGGTCTCCAATCACGAGTCAGCAGTCACTTTTTCCATACGACTGAAATCAAGTCGCGCGAGTTTGCGTTAAGCTAAAGGAGATAAACGGAAAACAGCCCATGGACCCGCACTCCATCGTGATCGTCAGCCTGCACACGCCCAAGGAAAAAGTGTGGGGCGAATTGCTGAACGTCAATCCCTCCGGCGTCACGCTGCGCGCCATTGACCTGAATTCGTTCGACCATTTCATCCGCCAGATGAATGAACCCGACGGCGAACGCATGGGATTTCCCACGGTGTTCTTCCCCATGCACCGCGTGGAGCGCGTCGCCCTGGACGAGCCTTCCGGTTCCATCCCTTCGATGAACGAGCTTTTCGCGCGCAAGCTTGGCCGCTCGCTTCTGGAATATCTTGGCGAATTTGCCTGAACGGATGGTGCGCGCCTCATCGAATTCGTTGAAGCGCTTTGCGGAACCTATTTTCGGAATGCTTTCCGCGCTCGCCGAGTTGCCTGAAAAGAGCCGCTGAATTACTCTATTCCTAATCACAATGAAGGGCCGCATCTGGACCGTACCCAACCAAATCACGTTTCTCCGGCTCGGCTTCCTGCCGTTCTTCCTGATTTTCATGTCCTACGAAAAGTACAAGTGGGCTTTGCTGATTTTGGTGATTGCCGGTTTTTCCGACGGCATCGACGGGCTGATCGCGCGGAAATTCAACCAGCGGTCTTCTCTCGGGGCCTATCTCGATCCCATTGCGGACAAACTTCTGCTCTCGTCGTCGTTCATTGTTCTGGCTTTCAAAAAGCAATTTGCCTGGTGGTTGACCATCCTGGTCTTGAGCCGCGACCTGCTCATTCTTACGGTGGCGGTGGTGATTATTCTGGCCTCCGGCTACCGTCCGTTTCCACCAAGCATTTACGGCAAATTCACGACGTTTTCCCAGATCGTGCTGGTTTTTGCCGTGGTGCTGGGCGCGGCGTATCCCGCGCTTCACCTCGCGTTGCTGATTCGTCTTCTCGTATACGGTGTGTCGGCGCTGTGCGTCTTTTCCGGAGTGCACTACTCGTTCACCGTGGCGCGCCGGCTCAATGCTCCCGCGTCGCCTGAAGGAACAAGCTGACTTTCAATAAGCAGGCGCGGAACTGCGTTCAAAATGGATTTCAGAGATCTGGAATATTTGCGATTTGATCAGCGGCCCGGAAGCGGATCGCGATAGTGCAGAAACATGAGAACGAAACTCGCAATGACTACGATCCCCGCGAACCATCCGAGGAGATCGGCAGTGCGGGACTCCTTCACATTCATGGGTTTCCGGTCGACAAATATTTTTCCCAGCAGGAAGCCTGCCGCCAACCCTCCGCCATGAGCCATATTGTCCATGGCCATGAAACCAGAGAAGCCCAGGACGAACAGAATGGCTACGGAAGTAATAAGACGCGACCTCAATTCGCGCATGTAGCTTCCCCCGCGCTTCGAAGTGAGGGCAAGCGTCGCTCCCACCAGGCCAAGCAATGCGCCGCTCGCTCCCAGGGAGAAGTGACCCGTGACGGCGCTCAAAAAGAAACCGAAGACCCCGGTCGCGACATACAGAAATAGATAGCGCGCCGATCCATAAAGCTCTTCCAGCGCCGGGCCGAATTGCATCAGCGCCATCATGTTAAAACCGATGTGGACAAGACCGGCATGAAGAAACATCGCCGTGACCAGGCGCCACCATTCATGCCGATAGAAAATGAGAAAAGGGTAGAGCATGCCGAGACGGACTTGAGGCTCACCGACGAGTCCCCACAAAATGGTCAGGCCTCCTCCCTCGCCAATGGCCGCGAAGGAAAGCCAGCTCACGCCTAGCATCACGATATTGGCAATCAGCAGAACCGTGGTGACAGGGGCTTCGTTATCGCCAAAGATTCCGGAAAGCTGTTTGCTGAGGGCGGCGAGAGAAAAGCGCAGGCTGGCGCCGCATTCGTGGCAGCGAGTCGTGTTGATCCCCACGAGCGAGCCGCAGACGGGGCAAAGTTTCGGGCGCGGTTGCTGCTCGCCGCCGCCAAAGAATCCTCGCAGCGCGTTTTTCCAGCGTTCCATTCGCCACTGCCAACGGTAGGGTAGGGGCAACCGTCCTCCTTGCGGCCAACTGAAGGCGTTCCTATAATACAGAAAACGCGCAGAATGTCGCGGAATGAAGGCAAGGGGTAGCCAATGGGGCGGTTCGAGGAATTCGGAAGGCGCATCGACAACGAAGTCGCCCGGCTGAAAAGCATGAGAAACTTCGAAGATTTCGGGAAACGCGTGGACGAGGAGCTGTCGCGCATCAAGGCATTTTTGAAGGAAGATGTTGCGCCGGAAACGGAAAAGCGCACAGCGGAGTTCTTACGCGAAGTGTCCGAAAAGCTTGGCGAAGCGGCGAGCTGGATCGAAGAGCGCAACGCCGCGCGCAATTCGCAGAAGCCGACCGGCTCCTCCAAATCCTAAACACGAGCAGGCTTTGAAAAAGCCAACCACAAGACCTCGCAAAGCGCGGAAGGCGAGCGGCCGGCGAAGCCGCTCTCCTGAAGCGCGGCGCGTGCGGGCGATTCTCTATTTTGGCTCTACAAGCTTGTTTTTGCTGGCGTTGATTGGCTCGGGGTGCGCGGGACGCAAACCGATTGCGAGCCGGTCACCGACGTTGCCTACGGCCACGCCGCCGGGCACGGCGGAATCCGCGAAGCGCTCAACGGATGTGCCGGAAACGCCTGCGAATCGCCCAGTAGGGACGCCCAAGCGCGACCGGCCGATGGCGGCGCCCGCTCCGGCCGGGTACAGCGAAGAAGGAAACGCGTCGTGGTACGGCGAACCGTTCAACGGGCGGCGGGCTTCAAACGGCGAAATTTACGATATGTATAAACTGACGGCGGCGCACCGCACGCTGCCGTTCGATACCATGGTGCGGGTGACGAACCTGAACAACGGAAAAAGCACTGCAGTGCGCATCACCGACCGCGGGCCGTTTGTGGAGAACCGCATCATCGATCTTTCGCTGGCGGCGGCTAGGGAGATCGACCTGGTGGGGCCGGGAGTCGCGCTGGTGCGCGTGGAAGTGCTGAGCAGCAACGTGGATCCAACGGCCGGATTCTTCACGGTGCAAGTGGGTGCGTTCAAGGACCGCGGAAATGCTGAGCGGCTGCGCGACCGGCTGAACGCTTCGTACTCGCCGATTTTCATCCAGCAGTATGATGCGCCTGAGGGAACTTTCTACCGGGTGCGCGTGGGCAAAGTTTCCGGAGAAGACGCCGCGCAGCAATTCAGCGAGCAACTACGCTCGCGTGAAGGCTTTATGCCTTTCGTGGTTCGCCTGGACGAATAGTTCCCAAGCCCCTCTCACGAAAGCGCGATTCGCACGTCTAAGCTTGCAACGCCGAGAACAGGCTCTTTCTCTTATTCCCTCCGACAAGAAAGGAAGTGACCATGCGCAATTTCCTCTTGGGCCTGCTCCTGGGAATCATTTTCCCCCCTGCCATTCTCGCGTCATTGAGCCTTATGGGGCGCCTTCCGATCAATGCGAGGGAGGAGCCTGCAAATTGGGAGAAGAAATTGCTTCAAGCCGCCGTTGCCCGATCCGTGGCACACCAGGCGCCGGTGCTGAAAAATCCTTATCCGGTAACCGATGGAAACTTGCTTGCCGGGCTGAAAGAGTTTCACGACGATTGCGACGGGTGCCACGGAACGGGTGAAAAGAAGAGCATCTGGGGAACTTCCGACTTTTATCCGCGCGTGCCGCAATTTGGGTTTGATCCTCCGCGTTTGCCGGACTGGCAAATCTACTGGGTGCTGAAGAATGGTATTCGGTACAGCGGCATGGGCGGCAACGATCCGGGCATTTCCGAGGAGCATGCCTGGAAGCTTGCCATGTTTTTGAGCCGCTTGGATTCTCTGCCACCTGCGGTGGAGGCGGAATGGCGTAGACGACCGAAATAATTTCGCACTTCCACACACTTCTTGCCGTCAGAACGCGGCAAAACCAGCGGCAGGTCTTTGGCTTTTCCTTATACTGGTTTCTCGCTATGCTTGCGTTGCGAGGAGCAAGTGATGGATGCCAACTGCCTGTTTTGCAAGATCGGAGCGAAGCAAATCCCCTCAAAAATCGTATATGAGGATCCCGACCTGTTCGCCTTTGAAGACATCAGCCCACAGGCGCCCACGCACATCCTGATTTGCCCGCGAAAGCATTTCGAATCGCTGACGGAAGCAGGAGCCACGGATCAAGCCGTGCTGGGAAAGCTGCAACTGGTGGCGGCACAGCTTGCGCGCGAGCGCAAACTCCTCGCAGGCTACCGGACGGTGTTAAACAACGGCGAAGGCGCGGGGCAGTCGGTATTTCATCTGCATCTGCATCTGCTGGGCGGGCGACAGTTTCGCTGGCCGCCGGGTTAAGGGAGTTTGCCGCTTACCGTTTGCAGTTTGCCGTTCTTAGCTCTTGGTTTTTGATATTTGGGTTTTAGCCTCTTCTTGCAAACCCGCCAACGAAATGAGCCTTAGAGTGCGGTGAGGTTCGGCTTGCTCATGGTTGCGCTGACATCGAAACCAAGTCCTGATTGATTATTCTCTGATACTTTGTAACAATGTATGTACCTCCGATTAGGCAAAGCCACAATGACCACCACTGCGAAAGCTCAACTGAAAGTTGCCGACGAAGTTTGGATCGCCGCTGCTCTTCTTCATAGGGAACACCCGGAAGCCGCTGATTTTTCCATTGAAGAGATAGTGGAACGAGTTCGCAAAGAAGGCCTTCACGAAACGATGCGGCCCGGAATCTACGTGCATGTCGTACAGCATTGTGTAGCCAACCGACCTCCGAATCCGGGGCGCTACCGGATGCTATTTGAAACGGCCGCGGGCAGACGCCGGCTCTTCCGAAAAGGTGATCCATCTCATCCGGACCGGGAAGGGGCAAAGGTAACGCCTCGTGCTGAAGAACTCCCAAGAAAGCACGCCGAACTTCTGGGTTGGTACGAGAAATGGTGTGATGAGGCGAATCGCAGCCGCGTCGAAGACGATCCTTTGTTGAAACTGAAGGGCCTGGGGGCTCATCTGTGGGCGGACGAGACTCCTGATGAATACGTCGAGCGGTTGCGCGAGGGCTGGGAATGAGCCGCGTCTTTTGGGACACCAACCTATATATTTACCTGATCGAAGGCCGAAGTGCGTTGGCGGGAAAGGTCGAGGCTTTGCGGAAAAAAATGCGAGACCGCGGCGACGAACTGCTTACTTCGACGCTTACCCTTGGAGAGGCGCTGGTCAAACCTCTTGCCCAGGGCGATTATGGACTAGCGGCCGCTTTTCAGAAAGGTATTGCGGCCTCGTCGGCGCTCATTGCCTTTGATGATAAGGCGGCGTGGACGTATGCACGGCTTCGCAGGGATCGCTCGCTACGCGCGCCCGACGCGATACAACTTGCGTGCGCGGCGACGGCGAGCGTGGATCTCTTCATTACAAACGACACGAGATTGCACTCCAAGCAAGTTGCTGGGATTCAGTTCATCGTGCCGCTAGATCGCGTCCCTTTCTAGCATTCTTCAGGAGCCAGCGGACTTAGTGGACGCCGAAATATTCGACGTGGACGGAGCGGCCCAAGCGCGCGTTGAAGAGCAAGTACCAGCCCGGGTGATGGTCGTCGTCGTAGACGTAAACTTGATCGCGTTCCCACTGCCAGTCGCGGCAGCGGCCCGCATCGTAAGAGGCCACGACCCAATCGGAATTATCGTGCAAAAAGATGTGCCGGGTGCGGGGATCGAAGCGGCGCGCGACGTAGACTTCCCTCAGGTGTTCGTAGCGGCCGTGAGGATAGGCCCGGCCGGGGCGGATGCGATCATGATCGGCATCCCAGTCGCGATGGTCGTCGCGGTCGTGCTTGTCCCAACCCTTGTGCTTGCCGTTGTCGTGGCGATCGTCGTCATCACGGTCGCCGTGTTTGTCCCCTTTATGCTTGCCATTGTCATGACGCTCGTCGCGGTCGCGGCGGTCGTCGCGATCCTGAGGGGGCGCGGCGAGCGCGAGGGTGCCGGTCAGGGCCATGAAAACCATTCCTGCAAAGAATTTGCGCATGAGTGTTCTCTCCGAAAGTGCGAAACCGGACCGGCATTACGTTGCTTGATTGTCTGGATGATTCCGGACCGGCGTTTCGCAGGACGATTAGTTATCCTCCCTATGTTTAACACACTTTCCGGGAAATGGTTTCCCAAGGTGCTTATTCAGTATGCGGCAAACGCATTTTAGGGCAAGCCGCGCAACCTCTTGCGACCAGAGGAAAGTCTCTAATCCTTTTTCGGCAAGCCTTATAATCCCCTGCACTTGGAGGTTTCCTTGCTAAAGAAAGTGATGATTTGTGTGGCATTCACCGCGATGGTTTCGGTGTGCGCACCGGCGCTGGTTGAGGCTCAGCAAAATCCGCAGGAAAAAGAGCAAATCCTGTGGCAGAAATTGGCAGCCACGCTCAATGACGTGGACGGCAAGCTCGACGGCGTGCTTGCGGTGGCGGTTCTGGATCTTTCCACTGGACAGAAATACCTGCTGCACGCCGATGAAGTGATGCCGACGGCGAGCTCGATCAAGATCGCGATCCTCGCGGAGCTTTACCGGCAGGCGCAGCAAGGCAAAGTCAAGCTCACCGATTTTTACACGCTGCAGCAGTCGGACATGGTGGGGGGAAGCGGAATCACCAGTGTGCTGACGCCCGGAATGACAAAGCTGACGCTCCGTGACGTTGCCGGGCTGATGATTTCGGTGAGCGACAATTCGGCGACCAACGTGATTATTGACCGCGTCGGGATGGAAAATGTGAATGCGCTGCTTGATTCGCTGGGGCTGACACATACGCGCCTGCGGCGGAAGATGATGGACATCAAAGCGGCTGCGGAAGGCCGCGAAAATGTGGCCACGCCGCGCGAAATGATGCTGTTGCTGGAAAACCTCTATCGCGGCAAAGTTTTGAACAAGCCGATGACCGAGGACTTTTTCAATCTGCTGAGCGTGCACAAGGAGAGCTACATCCCCAGAAATCTGCCCGAAGATGTGAGAGTGGCGAACAAGCCGGGCGAACTGGAAGGTGTGCGCAACGATTCAGGGATTGTCTTCACAGGCAAACGGCCCTATGTCATCAGCGTGATGACGACCTATTTGCGGCGGGAACGAGACGGAGGCGAAGCGATTACCAAAATTTCGGATGCGGCTTACCAAATGTTCGATCGCTTAAGCCGCGCGTCGGAGCTAGGGCGCGTAGTCTCGCCACACGACACGGGGAATCCCTGAGCAAAAGCTTTCCCTGGATACTGCGCCAAACTGGCACAGGGCCGCAGCCTTATGGCGCGACAACGTCTTTCAGTTTGGTTTTGACTTGGACGGCGGCCAGACTGGAAGCGTCCCAGCCGCCGCCTAGAGCCTTGATGAGCAAAACGCTGGTGACCAAGCGCTGGCCGCGAATCGCTGCAAGCTGCTGCTCGTTGTTCAAAAGAGTTTGCTGCGCGGTGACGACGTCGAGGTAGTTGACGAGGCCGCCGGTGTAGCGATCCGTGGAGATATTCAGCGTGCGCCGCGCCGCGTCCACAGCCTGCTCCTGCGAATGGAAAGCCTGGTCGAGAACCATCAGACCGGTCACGTCATCCTGCACTTCTCCAAAAGCGCTGAGAACGGTGTTGCGATAGGAGGCGACGCTGGCGTCGTAACCCGCTTTCGCGAATTGCGTTTGCGCGCGGCGCGAGCCGCCGGTAAAGATGGCCTCTGCCGCGTTGGCTCCGACGGCCCAGAAAGTGCTTTGAACATTCAAAAGCTTTGCGATGTCCGCGCCCTGCCATCCGCCATTCGCAAAGAGATTCAGCGTGGGGAAGTAGGCGGCGCGAGCTACGCCGATTTGCGCGTTGGCGGCAGCCATCTGGCGCTCGGCCTCGCCGATATCTGGCCGGCGCTCGAGAAGATCTGAGGGCAGCCCCGCATCGAGCGCGGGAGGTTCGGCGTTCAATTCTTTTGGCGCGAGATGGAAATCCGGAGCGGGTTTTCCGAGCAGAACGGCAATTGCGTCCTCGAACTGCTTTCTTTGCTGCTGAAGCAAGATGGCTTGCGTCCGCGTCGTGTTGAGGAGCGTTTCTTCCTGCGCGACATCGAGGCCGGAGGCGACGCCACCCTTGTGGCGGGAGTCCACCAGTTGCAGGCCCTTTTGCAGCGTCTCGACAGTACGGTTCAAAATGCCTAGTTCCGTGTCGAGTTGGCGGGCGGTGAAGTAATCGCCCGCAAGTTCCGAAGTGATAACCAGCCTTACATTTTCCAGATCCGCGGCGCTGGCCTGGTAGGCAGCCTGTGCAGCTTCGATGCTGCGGCGGCGCCGGCCAAACAGGTCGACTTCATATCCGGCGGTGAACGGCAAGGTGAAGCTGTTCTGGGTTAATGCGGAGGTGACGGGGAAGGAGCCGCCGGCAGGGCGGTTTCCTGAGAGGCGCTGGCGCTCCGGCTGAGGCGCAGTGATCAGCGCAGGGAACTGCGTTGCAATCTGCACGGCGGCTGAGGCGCGAGCCTGCTCCAAGCGAGCAGAGGCAATTTTGATGGTTTGGTTGGCGTCGAGAGTTTGCTTTTCAAGAGCGTTTAGTTCTTCGTCGTGAAAAACGCTCCACCATTCGCCTTTAGGCACGCCATCTTTCGGAGCGCCCTCGCGCCAAGGTTCAGAGACGTCCCACTTGGCGGGCACGGGAGCCGATGCGCGCTGATATTTTGGCCCGACCGTACAGCCGGCGGCCAAAACAAAGACAGCAATGCTATTCAGGACCGCAATGTTCTTCAGACTTCGCATTATTGTTTGTTGGAAGCCGGCGCGGGCGCCTGCGGCTGGCCGGGAGTGGCGGCAGGCTCGGCATTCATGGCGATTTCTTTCACGCGAACTTCCTGGCCTTCATCGAGGGAATCCGCGGGATTCACGACGATCCAGTCAGAGCCTTGCAGGCCCTGCAAAACTTCGAGCGACGTGCCGTAATCGCGGCCGATGGTAAGAGGGCGCAGGTGAACCTTGTGATTCGCATCCACGACCAGGGCGCGAAGCCCTTCGGAGCGGAACAAGAGAGCGTTGACAGGAACGGCCAGGCGCGCGGTGGTTACCTTCACCTGCAGATGCACCTGCGCGTATCCGCCGGGAAGAAGCGCGCCGTTATGGTTGGGCACGTCCACTTCGGTGAGCAAGGTGCGTGTGGCGGGATCAATGGCTTCGGCGGTGCGCACGACTTTGCCTTCAAATGGCTGGCCGGGATATTGCGTAAGATCGAGATAGGCGCCGAGCCCTGTGCGGACCGAGGGCGCCGAGGTTTCTGGAACGTTCAAGTACACGCGGATGGGGTCGGTCTGCGCCAGGAAAAAGAGCTGCTGCGACGAGCCTCCATTGCCGGCATTGATCAGCGTGCCGATGTCTACGTTGCGCCGCGTGATAACTCCGCTGAAGGGCGCGTAAATGTGCTTGAAGGATTCCAACTCCTCCAGGCGGCGGACGTTGGCCTCGGAAGATTGCACAATCGCTCGCTTGGCCTCCCAGTCGCCTGTGGCGTTGTCAACTTCTTGTTTGCTCACGCCGTCGGTCTTGATGAGTTCGGCGTAGCGCGTGGCGGTGATTTCGGAGAGATGGGCGTTGGCTTTCGCAGTGTTGAGATCGGCGCGGGCCTGGGAGAGCTGCTGATCCACTTCCGGTGTGTCGATGTCCGCGAGCAAAGCGCCCTTCTGGACGCGGCTGCCGATGTCGTGATACCACTTCTGCAAATACCCGCTGGTGCGCGCGTAAATGGGGGATTCCACATAGGCCTGCAGGGTTCCGGGGAGGACAAGGTCTTCCTGCGCCGCTTCCGCGGTCGGATGAATGACGGCGACCGTGGGAATCGCAAGGGTTTCCGTTTCCTTGGCCAGGGCCTGATACTGCGCGCGGCGTTGGAACAACGTGAATCCGCCAAGGACGACCAGCAGAATCACAAAGAAGAAAAGGAAGGTGAAAATCCGCCTGCCTTTGCTGTACTGCGTCTCCTGATGTTCAGAATCCATCGAAACACCGCCTCCCATCATGGGCCAAACGACCCCTGACTTCCATACCGAAGAATTTCAAGGCGCGACCGGCTCCGGTGGTGGCTCGTGCCCAGGCCTCCGCTCGCGCCGCCCGTGAATCATCGAGAAAACGCAAGGGACGAAGAAGAGCGTCGCGAAAGTCGCAAAGAGGAGTCCGCCAATCACGGCGCGTCCCAGCGGCGCGTTTTGCTCCCCTCCTTCTCCCAAACCGAGAGCCATGGGCAGCATGCCGATCATCATAGCCAGCGCGGTCATTAGCACCGGACGGATGCGTACAAAACCTGCCTCGAGAGCCGCTTCCCGCGCGCCCTTGCCTTCCTCCATCTGTTCGCGCGCGAAGGAAACCATAAGGATGCTGTTGGCCGTGGCCACGCCCATGCACATAATCGCACCGGTAAGTGAGGGGACGTTCAGCGTGGTATGTGTGAGCAGCAGTATCCAGCAAATGCCGGCCAAAGCGCCCGGCAAAGCCGTAATGATGATAAAAGGATCCAGCCAGGACTGAAAATTGACGACGATAAGCAGGTAGGCGAGAACGATCGCGCCGAGCAGTCCAAAGCCCAGGCCCTCGAACGAATTCTTCATCGTTTGCACCTGGCCGCGAACCAGGATGTGGCTCCCCGCCGGCAAGCCATTTTTCTCAATGGCCGCAACGCGCTGCAGCACCTGGTCTGCGACGCTTCCGAGGTCACGGCCATCCACGGCCGCATATACGTTAATCATGGGCACGCTGGTGTAGTGAGAGACCTCCGCGGGGCGCGTCGTCGTGTGCGTCTGGACCAGATTTCCGAGAATTTGCGGCGCGGCGCCGGGAGCGCTTCCGCTGATAGGCGTGTTTTGCAGCGCCTGGTAAGAATCCACGCGGTATTGGGGCTCCTGCACGGCGACGGAGTATTCCACGCCATTCTTGGGGTCCAGCCAGAATGCCGGAGACGTCTGGAAACTCGAACTCAGGGAAACGAGGACGTTTTGCGCGACGTCGCGCGACTGCATGCCCAGAGACTGGGCCCGTGCGCGATCTATCTCCATAAACAGCGTGGGATCGTCAAATGCCTGGTGAACGTGGACGTCCACAGCGCCAGGAATATGACGCATCTGGGCGGCAAGTTTTTCGCCGACGAGATAATTCTCCCTCTGGTTGATCCCGGTAATTTCCACATCAATGGGCGCCGGGGTTCCGAAATTCAAAATTTGCGTGACGATGTCTGCCGGCTGGAAGAAAAACTGCACGCCAGGAAACTCCTTCGGGAGCCTCTGGCGCAGGTCGTTGATATACCCGGCAGTGGACTTGCCACGTTCTGCTTTCAACTGAACGAGAATTTCCGCATCGGATGTTCCGATGGTGCCGGCATTGCTGTAAGACAGATTGATGCCGCTGTAAGGAACGCCGATATTGTCGAGAAGAGTGGTGATCTCTTCCTTTGGAATGGTTTCGCGAATGGCGCTATTCACCTGATCCGCAAGGCGCGCGGTTTCTTCGATGCGCAGGCCGGTGCGTGCGCGCAAGTGCAGGCGGATCTGCCCGGCGTCCACTTTAGGAAAGAAATCGCGGCCGAGCACAAAAACAAGCAAGACGGAAAAGATGCAGAATCCCAGAAATGCGGCCGTGAAAAGACGAGGAAAGTGCAGCGCCGTGTGCAGCGCGCTCTGGTAGGCTTCGCGGAATTGCTCGAATTTCCTTTCGAACCCTTGCTGATACCGGCGGAAGAAGCCCATCCTCTCCCCAACGTGCTCTTCCGCGTGATACTCATCCTCGGCGGTCAGGAGATACATTGCAAGAGTCGGAACGATGGTTCGCGACCACATGTAGGAAGCCAGCATCGCAAAACTCACGGCCTCTGCCAACGGCACGAACAGATACCTTGCGACGCCCGAAAGAAAAAACATGGGAATGAAGACGATGCAAATGCAGAGCGTGGAGACGAACGCGGGCACGGCAATCTGTTGAGCGCCGTCGAGAATGGCTTGCACGGTGTCCTTGCCCATGGCCAGGTTGCGATTGATGTTCTCGATTTCCACCGTGGCATCATCCACGAGGATGCCGACAGCAAGCGCGAGGCCTCCAAGAGTCATGATGTTGATAGTCTCGCCCAGGGCGCTGAGGCAGAGCACGCTTACCAGGATGGATAGCGGAATTGAAACGGCAATGATGAGCGTGCTCTTCCAGTTGCCCAGGAAAAGCAGGATCATGATGGCCGTCAGGCACGCCGCGATGAGCGCTTCGCGCAGCACGCCTTGAATGGAGGCCCGGACGTAAAGCGACTGGTCGAAGAACAAGTTGACCCGCAGATCTCTGGGAAAAGCCCCTTTGTTGTACTCCAGCATGTTCTTGACGCGGTCCACGATGTCAATGGTCGAGGCGCCGCCGGTTTTGTAAATGCTCATGAGCACGCCACGCTGGCCGTTGGCGAGAACGATATTTGTCTGAGGAGAGAAGCCGTCGCGGACGTGCGCCACGTCCTTCATGTAGATGGTGGCGCCGTTGATGGTTTTGACCGGCAGGTCGTTGAGTTCCTGAATGGTTTGCGGGCTCCCATTCATCTCGACGTTGTATTCGAGCGGGCCGAGCTTGGCCGTGCCTGTGGGAAGAATTAGGTTTTGCGCATTCACCGCACTGACGATGTCCACGGCAGAGAGGCCTTTGGACTGCAACGAGGGGGCGTCAATGTCCACGCTGATGACGCGCTGCTTTCCGCCGTACGGAAAAGGCGTGGCAGCGCCAGGGATGGTGGCAAGTTGCGTGCGGATAAAATAGTTGCCGAAATCGAAGAGCTGCTGCTCGCTCATGGTGTTGCTGGTGAGCCCAATTTGAATGACGGGCACCGTCGAGGCGGAATAGATGATCACCAGGGGCGGCGTCGTTCCCGGAGGCAGGAACCGCAAGAAGGTTTGCGAGATGGCAGCGGTTTGCGCCAGAGCGGTTTGGATGTTCGCGTGGGGCTGAAAAAAGACCTTGATGACGGCAATGCCGTTTAGCGATTGCGACTCAATATGCTCGACGTCGTTCACAAGCGTGGTCAGGCCGCGCTCGACGTTGGAAGTGATGCGTTGCTCCATCTCTTGGGGTTGCAGGCCGGCATAGTTCCACACCAGGCTGATGACCGGGATGTTGATTTCCGGGAAAATGTCCGTGGGAGTGCGCATCAACGCTACCGGCGTCAGCAAAATGATGACGAGCGCCATCACCACGAACGTGTATGGCCTGCGCAGCGCTAATCGGACAATCCACATAAAGTTCTGTCTCTAACTGTAAATATTGACCATGTTGCCGTCTGAACTCCCGTTTACGGGGACGGCCCTTCCGGGTACGGATTGACATTAGATTCGCCGGACCGATTGTTCGGGTACGTTTCCTTTGTTAATGCGGTGTATAAGAAAAACGCATCCCGTGGCCCCCAAGCGTCATTCCACTTTCCGTTCTATGCCGGGTAAAAATACTACAAGAATACGCACCAAATTCTTGCATCCTCAGGCGATTAGACTGCATGCAGGGCAGGCCGCACCATCGATTCGATGCGGCTATTCTGACCTAGGGCACATGGAGAGCCACATCCAATTTGGAACAGGAATCCGGAAATGATTTTGGGGACCCAAAAGAGGGAGATGCTGCCGCGAAGAGTTATTTATGGGTCATGGTGAAGACACCGTCCCAAGTTGAAGACGGTTCTTCAAAAAGATAGTCCTGGCAGCGTTTCCAGTAAGCGCGCGAAGGACCGTCGTCGGGCCACTGGTCGAGGATTTTTTGGAACGCATCTTGTGCGGCTTGCCATTCGCGCTGGCAGTAGAGTGCGCGGGCGTTTTTGAAGAGCTCGAGTCGCGTACGGACTTCTTCCGGAGCGCCATAGTCAGAATTTTCGCCTGCGCGGCCGATGAGTTCGCAAATCGTGACCGGCTGGAGCTTGCCTTTGACGCGAATCAAATCCAACTCGCGGAAAACGAAGCCGCTGTCTTTGGCTTCCTCATAGGTGGATTCATTCACAATGATATGCGTGCCGTAGTCCTTGTTGAGCCCTTCTAGGCGGGAGGAGAGGTTCACCGTGTCACCGAGTGCCGTGTAGCCACGGCGTAGCGCCGAGCCCATGTTGCCGACGCTGGCCACTCCTGTATTTAGCCCGATGCCTATGTCGAGATGCGGCTTGCCTTCGGCTTCCCATTGTTTTTGCATCTCGCGGACTCGGTCCATCATCCTCAGCGCCGTTTTGCAGGCTTTTGCGGCGTGGCCGGGTTCCTCGTATGGCGCGCCCCAGAAAGCCATCACTGCGTCGCCAATGTACTTGTCGAGCGTGCCGTGATTGTCGAAAACGAGGCTGGTCATGTCCGAAAGATATTGGTTCAGGAAAAGGGCCAATTCCTGCGCGTCGAGTTTTTCGGAGATGGTGGTGAAGCCCCGAATGTCGCTGAACATAACCGTGATTTCAGTCTTCTTCGGCTCTACAAGTTGTGGATTGACGAGCAGACGCCGGATGACTTCCGGGCTGAGATACTGGCCGAAGGCCGAGCGGACGCGGCGCTTTTCTTTTTCCTCAAACAGTGAACGGTAGAGCGAAACGAGCAGAACGTTGGCAGCGAGTGTCAACGCCGGCACGGTGAGGTTCAGCCACCAATCGTGGAGAAAAGCCCAGTAGTCCAAGGCAACTAACGGCGCGCACAAGAAGGCGCCAAACCACATCCAGCGCGGCGAGACCAGCGCCATCCAGATGCCCAATGGAAACCCGAATACGAGAATGAGCAAAACGTCAGTAAGCGTCTGTTTCGCGCCCCGAATCAGGAAGGATTGGTGCAGGATGTTGTCAATCACATTGGCGTGAATTTCCACTCCTGGGTAGTCGAGACCGCCGTAAGGAGTAGTGCGAAGATCGCCGATGCCGGTTGCCGTGGCTCCGATCAGCACGATTGTTCCCTTGAAAGTCTCTGCCCGGAATTTCTTCACAAGGACGTCAGCGAGGGAATAGTGGGGATACGTGTAGCCCGGCCCGTGATAATTGATCACCACGCGTCCCAGATCATCGGTGCGAATTTGCGCGGCCTGCCCGAACAGAATGCGATAGGCGCCAACGGGACCAAACTCCAGCACAACTTGCTCATTGGGCAGCCGGAAATACGAGCGCACGGCCTGCACATCGAGTGACGCGTAGATGTCCCAATCGTTGAAGTCTTTCGAACGGCCATAAGGAATAAGAAGACTCGATTGCCGGACCACCCCATCCACGTCGGGGTACACATTGAAGAAACCAGTTGAGGATGCCTCTTCACTCAAAGAACTAGTGAGCACCTCAAGGTTCGCTTCCGCGCCTTTCGGAAGAAGATTGTCTGGAGCGAACTTTTCCATCAAGCCGATGCGATCTTGCTTGCCGGTTTCGGGATGAAGCGGACGGACGCTGGGGAAAGAGTAGAACGCGATCTGATTGGCATATGCATCCAGGGTCTTGTCGTCGATGCCACGAAGGTCTGCTTCCGTGTGAAGAAAGAAGTTTCCCAGCACTACGGCGCCGAACCTCTGAATGGCGGCTGCGAATTGCTTGTCGGCATCGTAGGCTGCAGCCAGCTTCTGCAATTCCATGGAGAAGGCTGCGTCTATGGGCTCTCCGCGCTTTCTTCGTGCTTCCAGCTCAGCCCACAGCGCCCGTATTGGCGCTGAACTTTGGTCCGGCTTGCTGAACGTGACGTCAAATGCCGCGACTTTCGCGCCATCCTCATGAAGGATATCGAGCATTTTGGCGAAGTAAGTCCGCGAAAAAGGCCACCTGCCGAGCACCTCTTGGGAATGCTGATCGATATCCACAATTACAATTCTGGGATCCACCGGCGTGATGTCGCGCGGACGATAGCGGAAGCGCGTATCCAGCGAAGCGAACTCCAGGCGCTGGATAAAATTGAAGATGGGAGTGGAGCGCTCGCCCACAAACGTGAAGTAGTAGAGGCTGAGAGCGAGCAACGTGACAAGAACGCTGATGACGAACGAAACCCGGTGCCGCCACCACGACTGGAGGAGTTCGTAGAGGCCAAATAAGCCCCGCCTTTGCCAAAACCCTGCTGACGGAGCTGCCATCGCGTTCGAACGCTACTCGCGAAAAATGAAATTCAGCTTCACGCCGGACACTTCAATCAAATCGCCGTCGTTCAATCTCGTCGGGCCGGAGATGGGCCTGCCATTCACCGTGGGCACTTTGTCGCCAGGGCCCAAATAGTAGCCGTCGTCGCGCTGGTTGATTTGCACGGCCATTTGTGGCTTGAACCAGCCCCTCAGTTTGATCGTGGCCATTGCCGACTTTCCCACGACCGTCAGCTTGTTGGTGAGAATGTATTCCTTTTGGTCCGTATTTCCTCCGAGCACCATTAACGTCGCAACTTTCACACGCGTGGAGGCGAATTGCATGGATTCCCCCATGGCCGCGGCCTGCTGGAGCATCTGGCGGCGCTCCTTGGTGTCCAGCACCATCGTTTCGTTAATGCGCGGAGCGGCCGCCTTTCGCCCAGCCTGCCATGGCACGGGCGCGTCGCCACTGGTATCCACCTTGATGATGTGCTTGCCGATGTGGATTTTATCTCCGTCGTGCAGCGTTGCGCGCTCGACACGCAGATCGTTGACGAAGGTTCCGTTGAGGCTGTTCAGATCTTCAATGACCATTCGCCCGCCCTCGAAAAAAATCTTGGCGTGGTAACTGGAGACGGCCAGGTTGTCCACGGACAAATCATTGTCCGGCGCGCGCCCGACAGTCACCGGGCGGCTTCCCACCGGCACTTCTCTTACGAGTTTGCTGTCAAACATGAGGCTGAGTTTCGGCATTTTTACTTCCCTCCAGCATTGCCATTGTTGCCTAGGTTTTTAACCGCCTTGCGGCGCAACCACGAAAACCATCCGTTGGAATCCTTGAGCATCCGCGCAATGACCACGGTGATGTTGTCCGGGCCGCCGCGGTCATTGGCGATGCCCACCAGTTCCTCGGCTCCGCGAACCGGGTCGGTTTCGGCTTGCAGCACGCCGGCAATTTCCGGCTCCGTGACCACGCGCGTCAATCCGTCGGAGCAAAGCATCAGAACGTCCCGGGGGAAGAGGCCGTGCTCCTCGGCATCCACTTCGATTTCCGGCTGCGCCCCCAAGGCGCGCAACAGCACGCTTTGCATATCGCTTTCTTCGGCTTCGGCAGCCGTTATCACGCCTTGCCGCACCTGTTCCGCCACCAGCGAGTGGTCGCGCGTCAGTTGCAGCAAAGAGCCGGCGCGCAGCAGATAGGCCCGGCTGTCGCCCACGTGCGCGATGCTCAGTTTCGAACGATCAATCCATGCGGCCGTCAGCGTCGCTCCCATGCCGCGTTGTTCCGGATGCTCTTCCGCGGATTTGCAAATCGTCTTGTTGGCTAAATACAGTGCCGTCGAAAGCCGTTTCGTCCTGGCGCTCCAGCCGGGCTGCACTTGCCCTAAAACCTTGGCTGCGGGATTCGCCTCCTCGTCGAGACAGTGTTTCACGACCGTTTCCACCGCCAAGGCGCTGGCAATTTCACCGTGCGCCTCTCCGCCCATTCCGTCTGCCAGCACAAAAAGGTTCAGCGGCGTGATAATCCGGAAGCAATCTTCGTTGTTCGTCCGTACGCGACCGACATCGGTCACGCCGCCACTCGAAATTTGCACACTTTCTCCGATTCGCTGGCTGAACTCACACCCGTCCCCGTCACTCCCAAGGCCTGAGCCTGTCTCCACGCTAGCACACCCCAAGCCCCGCGAGAGGCTTTGAACCCTACTGATTACTCGCATTTACGCCACACAGGAAGCACCGGGAATTGCCTTGTTTTGTGTAACTTAGGAGCTTGCTCGATGGGGGTCAAAACTTCGATAGCTCCGGAATTTGCATTTGGGGGACGGTAGTTTGTAACTCATTCGAATCTCAAGCGCGCACGAAGCCCCGAAGGCGTCCACTCTTTTAGTATCCTTTCAAGAGTCGCTCAGCCATGTTCACTTTTTTTCTCGCGCCATTCCTCGCGGTTCTGCCCAAACGCTGGCGCCGGTCGCTGCCGTTCTTCAAGTCCATGGACTGGTGCACGCCTTGCCTCCTCAGCGGTTTCGGCGAACTCGCGCTGGCGATCATCGCGTACTTGTACTGGTATTCGTACTCGATGAACACCTGGGTTTCACGGGGATTGGACGCGGCCCTCGCCGGGAAAATGGACCCACGCGTCACCGACCACGACGTCACCATCAAAGTGAATTCACAAAAGAATCACTTCTTCCACTCGCACACGCCTTTTCTCGCTATGAAGTTCTCCACTACAATCCCACGCATGGCTGCCCGCCGCCAATTCCTCTTCGCCGCCTGCCTGATCGCCGGCAGCTTCGGTTTACCTTTGGCGGCGCAGCAAAAGACTCCCGCTGCTCCGGCTCCCTCCGCGGCCCGTATTCTGCTCTTGCCGCGGCGCATCGTTTCCGGGGAACGCGCCACGCTTGCCGTGCTCGGCGTCAATGGGCGACTGACGCCGGGAGCCACAATTACCTTTTCCAATGGCGACCGGCTCAAGACGGACACCACCGGCCGCGCTCTTTTTGTCGCTCCGCTGAATCCCGGCGTCATCTTCGGCTCCATTGAGGGCCGTCCGGGACGCGTTTCCACAATGATTCTCACCCCCGCCGAGGCGTCGTCGCCCACGATGGAGATTTCCTCGGCCCCGCGAATCGCTTCGTTGACGGATCGTTTTGAGCTTTTTGGCAAAGGATTCTGCGGCGACGCGGACGCCAACCAGGTCACGATTGCGGATCGTGGCGCGTTGGTGCTGGCGTCTTCCCCTGTTTCGCTGCTAGTTCTTCCGCCGATGGAACTGCCGCCTGGGCCGGCCAAAGTTAAAGTCTCGTGCGCAAAGCGGGGCGCACCGGAGTTTGCAGTGCTGTTCGTCGGGCTCGACTTGCAAGCGGATTCCTCGCCACTGAAGCGAGGCGAGCATCGCACGCTGACGGTGCGCGTGAGCGGCACGACGGAAAAGATCTCCCTGGAAGCGCGCAATCTCGCTCCAGACGTCGCCGAGCTTGTGGGAGGCAATCCCGTGCGGCGCTTCAGTAGCGGCGAAGAAGAAAACACCGCGCAGTTCGAGGTCATCGGCCGCAAGAACGGCACGTTCCTCATCTCCATCCGCCTGGTGCCTGGGTTGGGAAGGCCGCAGCCGTGAACCCGCTGATAGAAAACGAGCGCGAGGCTATGTGGATTTCTTGGAGCTGGCCGTGGCGGCGCTTGCCGCGGGCGCCCCTGCAGTAAAGCCGAGTTGGCTCTGGCCGTTTTCCAGCAAAGGCTCGGCAGGAGCCGGTGCGAGCATCCCGTGGAGCCCGTCCTGCGTTTTCTCGAGCAGCTTGTCGGCTTCGCTGTAACTCTGTGCCGCATTCTTCAAGTGCGTGCCGAGCACGCCGAATTTTTCGGCGAATTTCTCCAGTTGCTTTTCCAGCCCCGAGAGACTGCCAAGAAGGCGCCGGACATTCTCTTCGGTTTGCATGCCGCGCAGACCCATGGCAATCACGCAGAGGTGCGCGTAGAGCGTGTTCGGCGAAACGGCGATGACTTGCCGCTCGCGGCAATAGGCATCCAGAGCCAAACCTTTTCCGTCCGCGCTCATGAGCAGTTCGTAGTACACGGTTTCCGAGGGAACGAACATGAGCGCCAGGTCGAGCGTGCCTTCCTCGGGAACAATGTATTTTTTCGCGATCGCGTCGGCTTGGCCTTTGACCGCGGTGACAAAGGCGCGGCGTGCTTCCTCCCCTTCGGTGGCGATGCGCCGGTAAGCGTCCAGCGGGAACTTGGAATCAATAGCCATCAGCTTTTTGTCGCGCAGAAAAATCACCGCGTCCGCGGCTTCGCCGCTCGAAAAGCGGTATTGCGCGGCGTAGAACCCGGGAGGCAAGGAATCTTCGAGCAGGCGTTCGAGCGTGACTTCTCCGAGCGAACCGCGCGACTTGGCGCCTCCCAGGATCCCTTCAATGGTCTGCGCCGCTTGCGACAATTGCGCGCTGGCTTGCTGCACTCCGCCGAGCTGCCGCTGAATCTCGCTGATTTGCTCGCGCGCGTTTTGGAGTTCGCCGGCCATGCGCGCCTGCGCGTCGGAAGCCAATTGGCCGGTGATCTGCGCGGAATTCTTGATGGCTTCCTGAAGCGTGGGCGTGAAGCTATCAAGGCGCTGCGCGACGCTTTTGGCGATAGTTTCCAATTGGCCTGTGGTTTTGGCTTGTGAGGTTGCGATGGTCTGAAGGTCGCGTCGCAACTCGTTCATCTGCGATTCCACGACTTCATTTTTCTGGCGGCCCTGCAAGTTTCGCAGAACCAGCCAGAAAACGGCCAAGGCCACGGCAATCACGGCGGCAATGAGGAGTCCGTTCATTCTTTCTCCGATTTGATTACGGGAAACGGTCCTCCTACTTTAGCAGAGTCGAAAGTCGATGGTTGAAAGTGAAAAAAGAAGACGCGCGCAGAAAAGAAGGAGGCCCTGCCATCTAGGGCCTCCTTCACTCTCGGCTTTAGGCATTCAACTTTTGAACTTCTTTTACCAACTCAGCTTGAGCGCGAATTGGAACTGCCGCGCATCGTAAGAGGCGGTTGGCTGGCCCGCGCTGCAAGTCGCGCCGGCAAGCGGATCGCAGAGCTGGTTGACCGCCGCGACGTTCAGGCGATTGAATAGGTTGAAGGCGTCGGCGATGATGTCGAACTTCAGCCGTTCTCCAAGCGGAATGCGCCGCGAAAGGCGCATATCCCACTGGAAGAAATTGGGTGAACTGAAGCGGTTTCGCCCAAGGTTGCCGTCGCAACCTGCCGGCGGCGCAACCAGCGGAACATTGAAGGTGGCCCCGCTGTTGTCCAGGCAAGTGCTGGCGGGGACAAAGACGACGCCCGGGATGAATGCCGAAGTCGTGCCCGCCGTGCCGCTTGCAGCAACAGAAGGACGAGCCTGCGAGGCGCCAAGGTCCAGCCGCGTGTCCTCACCGGTGATGACGTTGAACGGCCGGCCCGAGGAAAACTCCACGATGGGAGAAAGCGTGAAGTCACCAAAGAAATGCTTCAAAGCGCCGTCCCCGGACTTGGCGCTGCCGGATTGGAAAACCGCGCTGGTCACCCAGCGGTGGCGCTGGTCGTTCACGGAGTTGGCGCGCTCGAGCCTGGGAAAGCGGCTGTCTTGCGGTTCGAGCGGAGATTGCAGGTCTGTCGAGTCGTCAATCGAATGGGAATACGTGTAGCTCGACAGCAGCTCGAAGCCCTTCGAGAAACGCTTCGTGAGATTGAAGGTCAGCGCATTGTATGAGGAGTTGCCGTCGGAGAGCTGGGCGTCCACGCTGTTCCAAGGCACGGGAACTCCGGGGCCTTGGGGATAGCCCGCCAGAGCCGCAAGACCGACCTCCGTTGTGTAACCACCCGGAACCAACCCCGCGAAGGATGGATTTGGTCCCGAAGGACGGAAGAAGTTAAAGAACGCCGGCGTGCCAACGAAGCCGACGGCAGCCGCCGGGTTGCAGCTCGCGGCGGCAAATCCCTGGCCCAGCGCGCCCGGTGCAATCAGGAAAATACTGCCGCCGCCTGGCGTACCGACGCACGTGTTCGTCGCGCCGCTCGGAACAACCACGGTGAGCGGGTTGCCAACGCTGAGTCCGGAGGCGGCGGCGTTAAAGGCGTTTTGCGCCAGCAGTTTTGGATCCGTGGAGTTGATGTCCACTGGACGGTTCAAATGCAAACCGCGGGTCCACTGGTACGCGAGGCTGAACTTCCAGGAGCCGGCGAGTTCTCGCTCGATGGTCAGATTCGCCTGGTGTGCGTAGGCGTAGACAAAGTTCTTCGAGAGCGGAAGTGTGAAAGGAAGAATGGGTAGCGGAAATCCTGCCTGTAGATAAGCTTGACCGGCGAAGATGGAACCGGAGGCGAGCGGATCGAAGCGCTGCTGATTCGGCAAATAAAACATGTTGGGCAGCGCGTTCAGGACGCCTTGGAAGATGGATGAACCGTTCAAGTTTGCCGGCGTGTCAGTTCCTGGGCCCCCGGCAGTAGCGCAGTCTGGGGTGACTAGGCCGCAAGCGGATGGCGTTCCCCCAGTGGAGATTAATTGCACGGAGCGGCCGCCATCGGCGGTGACTGAGTCGAAGGCAGTTGCCAGAAGCGGATGGTCGTAGAACATACCGTATCCGGCGCGAATGACTGTCTTGCCGTTTCCTGAAGGATCCCAGGCCACACCAAAGCGCGGCGCCACATCGTTGTAATCGCGGGGAATACCTTCGACCACGCCAAGAGCCTTTTCTGCGGCGGCGTTCACTGCCGTAGCAGGTCTAAAGAGCGGGCTGAGTTCAACGTCGTAGCGCACACCATAGTTCACTGTGAAGTGGCGGTTCATGCGCCAACTGTCTTGTACGAAGAAACCAATCGGCGTGTTGTCAAAGGGGTTGTTGGAATTCCCGATGCCCTGAATGTAAGAGGTGGGAATCCCCAGGCCATAGGACTGCAGCGCGGTCGTTCCGGGAAGGGCGGTGACTCCTGGAACACTGTTCGGGAAGCCAAAGGTCGATGCCGAGAACCCGCCGAAATTCACATCGCCGCCGAAGTCGAGTTCGAAGATTTGCGCCTTTTTCGAGCGCAACTGGATGAGGTTGTAATCGCCGCCGATCTTGAACGTGTGGCTGCCGCGGACCAGAGTTACATGGTCTGTGAATTCGAAGCGCCGTTCGATGCGATCCACTGTCGAGTAAGGTTCGCGCCCGAAATAGGCGAACCCGGGGATATTGACGCCGATATCGGAGCCACCGGGGAGCTGCGAAAAGCCGAAGTGCAGCCCGCGCCGCGCGACCTGCGAGCGGAATTCGTTGAACGTCTTGTCGCTGACAATGGTGTCATGCTGGAAGGTGACATTCAGGTCGCGCGACTGGTTGTACCCGGCACGTGAACCGGAGTTCTGACCAAAAACCTGGTTCTGGGAAGTGGAAGGAAGACCGGTAAGGAGAGACGGAGACACGCCGACGCGCACAAAGGAATTATTACGATTGTTCCAGCGCTGATCGAGGCGTGCCGACCAGAGGCTCGTTTTCTCCATCACCGGATAATTCCCGCGGATGGAATTCAAGCCCACGTACGATGCAGGAAGGGGCGCAACGTAGACGCCCCCGGCCGAGCAAGTAGCACCGTTATTGACGGGCTGTCCCGCAGGGCATGTGACCGGAATGGGAAATTGAGCCCCGGGTCCTGGAGTAAGGGATCCCCCGGTTGCGCCCGCAGCGACGGCTCCGAAATCCAGCCGGTTCACCGCTACGCTCGAAGCCGAGCCCATAAATACTCCGTATTGGACGCCAAGGGTTTGGAGGGATGAGTTGCCTGAGGCCAGAAGCGCATTAACGGCGGCAGCCTGCGGTCCGGTCAACTGTACGGGGAGCGGTCCGCTTGGGGTGGGCAACGTCACCGTTTGCATCCCGAAGTTGCCGATGCCGATGCTGGAAAATCCAGTTTCCTCGCGCTGCGTGTATTCATAAGAGAAAAAACCGAAGGTCTTGTCCTTCTTTAATGCGCCGCCGAAGGTCAGTCCGCTCTGCGTTCGCGTGTAAGCCTGTTTGACGGGGTCGAGGACGCCCGTAGTCGGATTGACTTCGCCAGAGAACGCGTTGCGCGCCTGAAACGCCTTGTTGCGGAAATAACCGAACGCGTCGCCGTGAAATTCATTGCCGCCGCTCTTGGTCACGATGTTGACCACGCCGCCGGTGGCGCGCCCGTATTCCGCGTTGTAGTTGCTTAGAATGAGCTGGAATTCCTGCACGCCTTCCTGGGAAATCGTCGAGCGTATGCCATTGATGGAGTTGTCTCCGGCGGGAAGCTGGCCGGCGTCAGGATCCGGCCGGCGTCGCGGTACGTGGCGCCGACCCGCCAGGTCACCCCGTCGTAGTCGGACAGCACGCCGAGCCGGATGCGCGTCGCGGGCGCGCGCGCCCCCGATGCTCAGCCCGCTATTGGGTGCAGGGCCGATGGTGGGCGATACGTCGCGAGTAGTTTGCGAGTTGGTGAGCGTGAAATTGATGTAGTTGCGGCCATTGATGGGCAGATTGTCGATGCGGCGCTGCTCGACGGTGTCGGAGACTTCCGTCTTGGTCGTCTCAATGGGTGCGGTTTCCGCGGAAACGGTCACGGTTTGTTGCATACCTTTGAGTTCCAGACGCGGATCAAACGTGGCGCTTTCTCCCACGGTCAGCACTACAGAAGGATTCTCGTAGGTGCCGAAATTCGCGCCGCCGTCCACGGTCATTTTGTAGCGGCCCGGAGGAATTCCCACCAAGTTGTAGCGCCCGTTGTCGTCCGTGACCGCGGTTCGCATTGCACCCGTGGCCGCGTTGGCCAGCGTCACCTTTGCGCCTTTGAGGCCGAGATTCTGCGGGTCAAAAACGGTTCCGGAAAGCGAGGCCGTATTCACCTGCGCCGAAACGGCCGCGGCGCTCCCAAGTATCAACAAAACGAGCAGAACTCCCAACAAAATCGACCGCCAGGCGCTTATTTGCGACCGCGGCTGTAGAGCAGCCGACGCACACACCTCTTGCTTGCGCTTCATGACTTCCTCCTATGGCAGCTGAAATCCCCACTACACCCAGCGGTGCGGGCTGGCCCCGCCGCTTTGCACCGAAATAATTGAATACAGGGCTTTTACTGCAATGCGCCCCCGCTTTCAACTGAAAACTTCTTCGGGCTTGTCTTTCAGGCAAGCCTTCCAGGTTGTGGCGTGCAGAATGACGCGAATTTGTCCTTCCGGGCCAGCGACAGGAGGAGGAACGGCTGAAAACAAAAGGAATGTCGCTTCTTGTCGCTCGACACAGGACAACGGGCGAGTCGTCCTTATTGGCGCAACACACACATTCTTAGGGGCTTAGGTGCTCTCTTTGAGGCAAAGTACTTTGTTTGGACAACTAGCTTGCGGCGCAAGCTAGTTTGCGGCTTTTTTTAGGGCTAGAGCTGCAGGTGCCGCTGGACGAATTTACGTAGCCGTTCGCGGTCTTCGTCGCGCATGTGCACGAATTCGATGCCGTTGCCGTCCTGGCCGATGTTGCGGACCACCGCGGTGAAATTGATTTTGCGGAGGCCGGTGCGCACTTCCAGTTTGATCGAGTCGCCTACGGTGAGTTTTTTCGGAGATTCCAGGTATGCGCCGCCCAGACTGATGGTCTTCACCCGGGCGAGGCCTGCTGACGATCCTTCAATCTGTGCGCGCAGAGGCGATTCCAGAGGCACGCGCACATAGCGGCGCGGAATAGGATAGCTGGAACTCGATTGCGCCGGGGCGCCGAACGCCGCGGCAGCCTGCTTGAACGAAGGACGATTTTCAATCAGGGCCAGGGCATCTTCGGCCGCGGCGCGCAAGCCGGCAGGCTCGGCATAAGTCAGGCCGTCGCGTTTTTCGACGAGCGTGCGAAGGAGTTCCGCCGCTTCGTACGAGCGCATGCGCCCGAGCGCTTCGATGGCCTTGATGCGCACAAACTGGTCGCGCAAAACCTCATGTTCACCGGCGGCGATTTCCACGAGCTGTGGAACACCAGTGGTTTCCTGCGCCAATCCGATTTGATCGATCATCATCGGCACAACCATGGGATGCGCCTCCGCGAGAATGGCGGAGAAAACAAAAGCCGCGCTTTGCGCCGAGGCGGAATTGGAAAGCCGCGAGAGCTCGCTCACCGCCAAGTCCTGGAGGTTCCATTCCCAGCTTCCGATGGCGCGTGCAAGGCCGCGCAGCAAACGCTCGGAATCGGCAGCAGCCAGAAGCTTGATTGCAGCGGTAACGCGCTGGCGGCGCGCCTCGTACAAACGCGTTTCGAGCAGGTTGAGGACGGGCACGCCGATGGTTCTGAGGAGCCGTGACATCGCCGGAAGCATATCCACCCCGCGTGGCTCGGTGAGCAACAGTGTCAAACGGTCAAGCAAACGGTCCGGGTCGCGCTGCAACAGTCTTGGGAGAACGGGGTCCAGCGGCCGGTTGGCTAGCGACGCGTCCACCAATATAAACCAGCGGTCTTGCGCAACGAGGCGCGTCGCGAGCGCCGTCATGTGGTCGTGTTCTTTGTCGCGCGGCGCCCGCTCGAGGCCCGTGAGAATAAATTCGAATCCGGCATAGTCGGCCCGCATCACCGCGATGCGTCCCAGAGCTTCCACCAAGGCAGCGAGCAGTGCGGCGGTTTCCGGAGCAGTCTCGGCCTGCAATGCTTTCATCGCACTGCGGCTTAGCTCCTCGGGCAGTTGGTTGGGCCACAACGATTCGAACAGCGGAACAAGTTCCCTGAGGCCGGCCGCGACCAGACGCCTTGCGGGAGCCTCTGAAAGTTCCAAGCGGCGCAAGTAATTCAAAACGATGCTTCGAGCTTCGCGCCGGGGAGCGTCCGCTCCGGTATCCACGAGCTGCCCAAGCGTTTGTTTTAGGGCTGCTACAGGGACGCACCAAACGTCCGGCCCGCGCACGACCGCCGATTTTTCCCGGGCCGGAAGCTCCAGCCAAAACCGATTCATCAACTGTTCGCGATGCGTGTCGGTTGCCCAGGCGACGGCGAGCGAGGAAAGGTGCTGCGATGCATGCGGACCAGTGTAGGCGCCTGAATCCACGAGAACGTCCGCCAAACGATGGAACTCCGGACGCACCGCGGGAGGAGTCAACGAACCCCCGGCGAATTCCGCGCTGAGGAATTCCAGAATCATGTTTTCCGATAGCCGCAGCAGATAGGGCAAAGGCTGCTCGCTGTCGCGCGGAGCATATTGCGAGACGGAGTGAAGGAGCATGCGCACACTCTCGCGGCTGGCTTCTTCCATCGCGCCGTGAATCGCGCGCGCCGCTTCTTCGGGGGAGAGCCCGCGAGCGCCTTCAAGCGGCGGCGTGAGCCGCGCCAGCAGGCGCAGCGTGGCCATCAAGTCATCGAAGTCAGGCGCTTTGATCGGGGAATCGCCGGTCTCCCGTGGCGCGTGGCCACCGTAGGCCACCAACGCGCCAATCAGGCTCGCCAACACGTTGTCTACTTTGCGGTCGGTTTGGGTATTGACCGAAATGCCTTCCACGCGGTTCTCCAAGAGGCGGGCGGGCCACCACGCATTGCCGGCAGCTCCTTCCGGCTCGTCCAATTCTAGCAACGACTGTTTCATGAGTCGTGCCAGAGTGTCCAGTTCGCCTACGTGGAACTTCCTGGAAAAGCCAAGGGACCAGATGCCCACGCGGTGCAAGTCAGAGGCCAGCGCCTGCATTTCTCCGCGCGCGTCCGGCAGGTGTCCTTCGCCGACTTTGGGAGCCACAATGCCGCCCCGCTCCACGCGAATCTCGAGTCCTTCGAGGGACTCTGTGATTTGCCGCAGCGAATCGTAAGCACTATCCAGGCTATCGAGGCGGCTGGGGTGATTTTTATCGTAGAGCCGCTCCGACCGAAGCAGAAGGTGAAAATCTCGCAGGGAGCGAAGAACCTCGACGGCTTTGTGATCCACATGTGGAGCTGAGGGTGCGGCAATGGAGGTCACAAGCCCGTGACCGGCGGGTTTGGAAGTGGAATTCGCGGCCGGGTTCTTCCGAGATCCGCGGTCACTATCACTGTTTGACAATATGGCCCGTAAAGGCAAAGCGCCTCCAAGAGTGCTTCGTTACCAAATTCCTGGCTTCAGTCTGCAGGTAAAAGTAGTCGAGCAAGTCCCGCCCAATGAAGCCAGACAGGGCCTATCCAATGTTCAAGCAACTGGCCCTCCCACCAGCGGCCAAGCTAAGTCTTTTATATTCAATGCAGAAGCTATAAGGTCCTAGAACCAAGTGAATGCGGATGTAACCAATTGTTACGCTTCAAGTAGGCCAGTCTTGCTAGCGTTTGTGCAGAGAGAAGGGATGCCTGCCAAGTTCGAAGGAGCGAAGTGTGGCTTATTTTTGCAAGGTTAGGTTGACTGGGACGGTGCCGCCTTCGCTCGCCTGAACGGTGCGTTTTGCGGGCTGGTACCCATCGAGCTTGAGGGTAATCGTATGCAAGCCCGAAGGTATTTGAATCCGCGAGGGAGTGAACTGCCCGGAGGAGTTTCCGTCCACGATGATTTCCGCGCCCTTGGGATTGCTGTTCACTTGGGCCCATGCTACGCGGGTGGCGGAGCGTTCCGTCAACTCGATGTTGAGCGGGGTCTGAATGTCTTTTACCTGGATACTCCCCGAGTAGGGCTCGTAGCCTTGCAGCCGCAACACCAGGTTGTATTGTCCCGGTGCGAGCGGAAGAACGACAGGGGTCTGTCCGGCCTGTTTGGCTCCGTTAATAAAAACGTCCGCTCCCGGCGGCTGGGTGCTGATGAAGATGCCCTTGGCCAGCGATTCGAGCTTGATCTTCTGGTCCTGGGCTTCGCCGCCCTTGATCTGCAGCGCTGTCTGAACGGGTTGGTAACCTTCCTTTTTTACTTCCAGACTGTAGCTCTCCGGCCTGAGGTTGTTGAAGCTGCAGGGTGTCTCGCACCTGCTCAGGACTTGGCCGGCTGGTCCGTGGAGCAGCGCGGTTGCGCCAATCACGTCCGTGACTACGTGAATCGCGCCGCGCCCTGCCGCGGGAACCGGATGGCTGCTGTCGTCGGAGCCGTCTGCTGCACTCACTGGTGCATCGTCGTATTCAATGTGATCGATAAGGTGAACGCTGGCCGGGGCGTTGCGCAAGAATTTCAAAAGCTCTCCGTGTTCAGACGGGCGGAGTTTCCCAGCCAGAGTCAGCGTGCTGCCAGTTCCTTGAACCCTCGCGCGTCCGGCAAATCCCTTTTCGGAGATGGCTTCTTCGATGCGGCCTTTATACTCCGCCGCTTTGGGAGTGAGTAAGTTTTCCGGCTTCTTCGGAGCGGCTTTTTCAGAAACGGGATCTACGGGCTTCGGATCCGCGTTTGTATCCGCCGTGCCGGGTGCAGCTTCATTGGAACCTTGAGAAGCGTCAATGGCCGGAGGGTTCGCCCCGGAACTGTCCGGAGTGGTTCCCGTTGCGGCGCCCGCGGATTTGCCGGATTGGCTCTCTTTAACCTGGGAGTTGTGCAACGCACGCGCGGCCTCGAAAACAGGCTTCATCTTATTTGCGCCGTACACAATCACTGCGAGGAGCAGAAGCGCCGCGAAAATCGTGCCGACAATGCTCTTTTTCTTGGGCGGCTCAACGGGCTCGGGGGGAGGCGCGATGGTTCCGGTGCGGCGCACAACCGGGGTCTGCCCGGGCGAAGCGGCGCGCGCACTGAGAGAGCGAGCCGTGGCGATAACGGTGGGGTCATCTTCTACTGGATTGTGGCCCACAAGTCCGCGCCCACCAGCGTTGCCGGTTGCAATGGTTGCCGCAGGCGAGCTCCCACCCATCACCATCGTCGAATTGGGATTCCCCCCGGCGGCGCCTTGCGCGCGGTAATTCCGCAAGTCCTCGAGCATTTCCCGGCAGCTCTGATAGCGTTGTTCAGGCTCTTTCGCCAGGGCTTTCATCACTACGGCGCTGATTCCGGGATGAATCGAGGGATCAATCTGACGCGGCGGAACGGGTTCCTCGTTGACAATTTTGTAGATGACCGTGGTGATGTTCTGTCCCGGGAAAGGCTTTTCGCCGGTAACCATTTCATAGAGCATGACGCCGAGCGAAAAAATATCGCTGCGGCCATCCACCGCGCGGCCCTTCACCTGTTCGGGAGACATATAACTGGGCGTGCCCATAACGTGCGAGGTCTGCTGCGCGGCGCCAAACTGAAGAATCTTAGCGGTGCCGAAGTCGGTAATTTTGACGGTGTCGTCGGCAGTGAGCATCAAGTTGGCGGGCTTAATGTCGCGGTGAACGACGTTGCGTTCATGGGCGAACTGCAAAGCGTTGCAGGTTTGATCCAGGATGCGCAGGGTGCGGGGCAGAGGGAAAGAGTGTCCGCCATCCAGAAGAGCCTGGAGGCTCTTGCCTTCCACCAGTTCCATGGTGATGTAGTACAGCCCGTCTTCTTCGCCGGCGTCGAAGACCACCACGATATTGGGGTGAGTGAGCAGGCCGGCGGCGCGTGCTTCGGTCTGGAACCGCGCCAGGAGTTCGTCATGCTTCAGGCCGGTACCTTCTTCGCTTAGCCGTATCGTTTTTACTGCGACGGTGCGGCCAATAACCGGGTCGACGGCCTTGTACACAATACCCATGGCGCCGCGGCCAAGTTCGCCCACGATTTCGTACCTTCCGGCTTTGGTTACCGTTTCCATCTGCAAGCGAGCGCTGGTTCAACGAAGCGCGTCGCAAAATTCCCTAGATTTGCCAGGGCAGACTTCGTCCCGTCAGGTCGAGGGCTAAGGGCCTGTGCTTCTGGATCTAATTATTTCTTTCGCCTGACGTTCTTAGCGGACACGCATCCGCGGACACCCGGGCGCCCTATTAGCACGGTAACCAGCGGAATTTAAGCAGGTCAACGCTACTGGGGTACCAGTGTTTCGCACTCGATACCGGACGAAGGTGCTGGGTTTTGCTTCTCACGAATAAGAAGCCAACTGCAGGATGCGAAGGCCGCGTACCGCCGGGAGTTCCCGATCATTAGTGAGAAGAGTGCCGCAGCCGGCCCCCAATGCCGCAACAAGTTGAAGTGCGTCGGGCGTTTTGGCGCCAGTGGCGGCTCTTAACTGTGCGGCCGCGCGCAGATGCACGCGCGAAATCTCCGCAATCTCGACGCCTCGGCTGGCAGTAAGGAGAGCTTCATAACGTTCAGCGAGAAGACGATCTCCGGAACGGTAGGGAACGACCAAGACCTCCAACAGAGTAAGGGCCGACGTAACCAACACCCTGCGCCCTTTGTCAACTTCTTGGAAAAGGGGTTCGAGGAGGGGAAGAAAGCGCGGATGTTCTTCGATGAAGTAAATGAAGATGGCCGTGTCGACGCCCAAAGGGCCACGGCCCAGATCGGCCATCAATCCCATGATCTTCGTTCACGCTCAATATGTTTCGACGCATCAACTCCTTTCCAAAGCGCCTTGCCCAAACCCTTAAGATCGAGGATAGACAGAGGCTTCGGCGCTTCCAACGCATTGCTAAGAAGGTGGGTAACCTCCTGGGTAATTGATCGGTGCTGGCGTTTGGCCTGAGCTCGAAGCTTCCTGTAGAGGTTGTCGGGAAGATTCTTGATATTCAGAATCGCCACTATGATCCTCCTGAATGCCTCCATTATGGAGGAATCGGTCAGCCCAGGTCAAGACCACCAATTGCGAATGCACCTTTAAGTTATCGGGAGTCTGGCTGCGTCCTCGATGTAGAGTCTTAGTGCGCCTCAATGCCAGGACGGTTCCATGAGGAGGACGTTTCCATGAAATATGACGCCATTATTGTCGGCTCCGGCCAGGCTGGAAATCCCCTCGCGTTTCGCCTTGCGGATTTAGGATGGTCCGTCGCGCTCGTCGAGGAGAAGAATCTGGGTGGTACGTGCATTAACGTGGGGTGCACGCCGACGAAAACGATGGTGCATCGGGCCCAGGTGGCGCACTATGCGCGAAATGCGGCGCGCTGGGGCATAAACACCTCTGGAGTCCAGGTTGATCTGGCGAAAATTGTGGCGCAGAAAGATGAGGTGGTGCTGAGCTTTCGCGGCAGGCAGCAAAGGCAGGTGGATGAGCGTAAGAATATTCACCTCTACCGTAACCGCGCGCGATTTGTTGCGGCGCATCGGCTACAGGCCGGCGAAGAAATCATCGAGAGCGAGAAGATTTTCATTAACACGGGCGGACGCGCGAGCATTCCTGCGATTACCGGATTGCGCGACGCGCCTTTTCTCACCAATGAGTCGATCATGCAGCTCACCACGATTCCCGAACATCTGTTGGTTTTGGGTGGCGGTTACATTGGCCTCGAATTTGGGCAAATGTTCCGCCGCTATGGCAGCCGCGTCACCGTCGTTCATCAGGGGCCGCAGATTGTTCCTCGCGAGGATCCGGAAATCGCAACGGAATTGCAGAGCGCGCTGGAAGCGGAAGGCTTGGAATTTGTTTTGAATGCGCGCACCGAAGCAGTGCATCAGAACGATGGTGAGATTACTCTCTTCTGCAAGATCGGTGATGGCACGAAGGAAGTTACGGGTTCCCATTTGCTTGTTGCCACGGGGCGCGTTCCGAACACCGATGATTTGGGCCTCGATAAGGCGGGCATCGCCACGAACAAAGATGGCTCCATCCAGGCGAACGCGCGCCTGGAAACAAGCGTGCCTGGAATCTGGGCGCTGGGCGATTGCAAGGGCGGGCCCGCTTTCACGCATATTTCCTACAACGATTTTCAAATCGTGTATGCAAACGTTGTGGAAGGGAAAAACCTCAGCACGGAAAACAGGCTCGTACCTTATTGCGTGTTCACTGATCCGCAGCTAGGGGGCGTGGGCATAACAGAAAAGGAGGCTCGGGCGAAGGGCCACAAGCTGAAGGTTGGAAGATGTCCGATGACCCGCGTGGCGCGCGCCATCGAACGCGGAGAAACCGCCGGGCTGATGAAAATCGTTGTGGATGCTTCCAATGACCGCATTCTAGGCGCATCCATTCTTGCCTCGGAAGGCGGCGAGTTGGTGCAGATTCTCGGAGCAATGATGCTGGCAGGCCAACCTTACACGCTCCTGAAAGACGCAGTGTACATTCATCCGACTCTCGCTGAAGGATTTTTCTCGCTGATGGAAGACGTCAAGCCAGCCGACTGACGCGCGAAAAAAGCGTCAGGGCAGGAAGTATTGTGCTGTAGTTGGCTGAGGCGCCAGCGGAGAAGAATTGGGGTTCAAGCCCGGAGCGATTTTCGCAATGCGCAGATTCCGGAAAATCGTCGGCCAGTATTCCTTGACGATATTTGTGCCAGCCGTGAACCCGAGCCGCACGCCGTAGCGGCGAAACGTCCGGCCCGCGGTTTGTTCTCTCTCCGGAAGATAGACATTCGCCAGGCTTTCGGCGAATAGCGGCCCAAGCATTCCCGGCCAATTGACGCCTTCCGCTCCTGTATCCGTGCGAGCGACAACCAAGCGGCTGACCCCGTAACCGATGCGGCGCAACGGACCGCCGTGCAAGCTCACAAAGTAGCGCGGGTCACGGCGCAACAAGGATGCGAACAAGAACGTGCCGAAGAATTCCGTCGAAACCCCCGTGGCCATCGAAGACCCAAGACGCTTGCCGTAGCCGCTCATGCCCTGACCATACCCTGGGAAGGCGTTGCGCGCCTGGCCAATACCGGAGCCAATGCCGGACGTAATGAGCCGCGAAGGCGCGATGGACTTGTCCGCAAAAAGCTCCAGCTTCTGCTTGGTGTCGAGCGGGCCGGGGCTGGCCGCCAAGTCCGGAAAGAAAACAGAGCGCCGGCCAAGGACCTCAACGGTGGTGCGAAAGGCATTGTCGTGTTTGCGAGGAGCATGCTCCTGCTTCGGCACGGGAGCTTCGGGGAGGTCTTTCGGTTTCGGCTCCTGCTGCGCAGCCACGGCTTCAACGCTGAGGAGGAGAATCGCGCCGAATCGCAGGGCCCGGGAGCCGTAACGCATTCTGCCATCGTAGCACGGGCGCGACACGACACTCTGATGAAGGTGTGAAATGTTCGCGCAGAGTGTAAACTCCGATGCGTCGCACGAGTCGTTGCGCGGAGCATTCGCGAATCCGGGAAACGCAGTGCTGGGAGATTAGGGGAGGCCGCGACAAAAGCATGGATAGCTTGAAGAATCAGGTGGCGGTAGTGACCGGGTCGAGCAGCGGCATCGGAAAGGCCATTGCTCTTGCGCTTGCCGGACATGGCGCGGAGCTTTTTTTGGCCGCCAGAGGTAAAGAGGCGCTCAGCGAGGCGGCGAAGGAAGCTCAGAAAATTGGGGCGCGTGCCCACACCTGTTCCCTGGATCTGACGAAAGATGAAGATATTCGCGCTTTAGGAGAGAAGCTGCAACGCGAAGCGGCGGGGTTGAACATTCTGGTGCTTTGCGGCGGCGCGATTGCTCATGGTCCTCATGAGAAGGCTCCGCTTGCGGATTTGGATCTGATGTATCGCTCTAACGTGCGCGGCCACTATGCCTTGATTCAAACGATGTTGCCGCTCTTGCGCAAGGCGAAGGGCCAGATTGTTTTTGTGAATTCTTCCGCGGGGCAGCGCTCTCCGGCGAGCGCGGGCCAATTTTCCGCGACGCAGCACGCTTTTCGGTCCATCGCCGACAGCCTGCGCGACGAAGTCAACGCGGACGGCATCCGTGTGCTAAGCATTTTCCCTGGCCGCACGGCCACGCCGCGCATGGAAAAGCTTTTCGCCAAAGAAGGCCGCGCCTACAAACCACTGCTCTTGCTGCAGCCCGAAGACGTCGCGGAAATGGTGACCCATGCGTTGCGCCTGCCGCGCACCGCCGAGGTCACCGACATCAGCATCCGCCCAATGCAAAAATCCTATTAGAGCGCGTCGCGTATCGAAACCGGCGTCGCCTGCGTCAGAGCACGCATACGTCTTCGCGTTGTTCTACTTACAAATCTAAAACTGAGAACCGATTACTTGGAGATGGTGGGGCTGGGGAGATTCGAACTCCCGACACGCAGTTTAGGAAACTGCTGCTCTATCCATCTGAGCTACAGCCCCGCGTTTCCATTGTAATACGTCTTGTCACGTAGCGAATGGAAGGCAAGCAAGGGTCAGTCGTCTTGCAGGTTGTGAGCAGGTTGAGAAACGACAGGGCCGAAGCGAGCGACGTTCAAGGTTTCGGGTGAGGAGTCTATGGCAGCGACACGACAGGAATGAGAATGCATGCCGTGCGGGCAAAGCAAGAGTTCGTTTCACCAATCCGCGTAGTGCGTTCCATTGAGGGCCGTGGCCTGCGACTTGGAGTGCACGTCGAAAACGTTCTTGCCTCCCCAGGAAGTGGAGTCGGGGTCGTCCTGGACGGACTGCAAATTCCATTCCGCTCGCCCGGTCATGGGGTCCACAGGGATGCGGCGCAAGAAGCGAACCTTGCGGTCGGAACCGGCGCCAATCTGGATGGGTTTTACGAGCGATTCCAGGTCCGGCGGGTATCCTTCGCTTCCGACTTCCACGCGAATGAGATTGCGGTCCGCGTAGTCCTTATAATGGTCGATCGCGTCGCGGATTTCGCGCAGCGCTTTGTGAAGCTGTGCTTCCCTTTGTCGTTGAACGCTAAAGCGCACGACGGGCAGTGCGGCGGAAGCAAGTACAAGAAGGATGGACGTTGCGATAATCAGCTCCAAAAGCGTAAAGCCGCTTTCGGAATGTCTACGCCCCTTATTTGCAGGCAGCAGCCGCGCAGGTCTCCCTCTACCAGCAAGAGCTGATCCCACTCGCCGCGCGATAGAATTGACCAAGAGTCCCACGTTATTAGGATAGCGCAATTTCACCGCGCGTTGCCCGGGTTGCAGCCGCTTTGTTGCCCGATGCAGCTCCTCCCCGCGCCTGCACGCTGCCCGCAGCCGCAGCACTGAAGCCGAAAGCGGCTTGTGTTATGATGCGATTTCTCCGTCAAAGTTATCGCGAACCCTACCGCACTGGAGGTCCGTATGGGCAGCAAGCTCCGCGTCGTGCTGATTGTTGTCGGCGTCCTGATTGTTTTGATCTTGATCACTCCGTTCCTGATTCCTGTGAATCAGTTCCGCCCCACCATCGAAGAAAAAGCTTCCGCGGCCCTGGGGCGCAAGGTTCAACTCGGGGATCTGAGCCTTTCGCTTCTCAGCGGCTCGCTTTCGGCCGAAAATCTTTCCATCGGAGACGACCCCAAGTTCAGCTCCGCCCCTTTTCTGACCGCAAGATCCCTTAAAGTCGGTGTGGAACTGATGCCTTTGATTTTTTCGAAGACGCTGAACATCACCGGCATAACCATCGACACGCCCCAGGTCATGCTGCTGCACAATCCTGCCGGCGTGTGGAACTTCTCCTCGCTCGGAGGCCCGGCAGCTAAAGCGCAAGCCAAGCAGGCTCCCGCTCAAAAAGGGGCTGCGCCGGAGCTTTCCATCGCGAAACTCGAGCTGAAGAATGGAAAAATCACAGTGGGCGCAACGAATTCTCAGAAGCGCAGCACCTACAACAATCTCAATATCACTGCTTCCGACGTTTCCATGGTCTCAAAGTTTCCTGTCACATTGACGGCAGATCTTCCGGGTGGCGGCAAGTTCAAGCTCGACGGGACAGCTGGTCCCGTGGACCAAGAAGACACTTCACTGACCCCGCTCGATGCAAAACTCGCGATCAGCTCGCTGAGTCTTGCTTCGACCGGCTTTCTGGATTCCTCGGCGGGTCTCGGCGGCGTGGTTGATTTGGACGGCACGCTCAACTCAAAAGGCGGTGAAGCGGAAACCAAAGGCAATGTGAAGCTTTCCAAGGCGCTGCTCGTTGCGGGAGGCTCGCCGGCGGGAGTTCCGGTCACCGTCAACTTCGGAACCAAATACAACCTTCGAAAAAACACCGGCGTGCTGAGCCCTTCCGTTTTGAAAATTGGCAGCGCCGCCGCCCATCTGGGCGGCACTTATGAAGCGGCGGGCGACGCGACAGCCGTCAAGATCAAGATGGACGCGAAAGACATGCCCGCAAAAGATCTGGAAGCATTTCTTCCGGCTCTCGGCATCCATCTGCCGAAAGGCGCTTCTCTTGCAGCCGGAACGCTGAATTCCGATCTCGCGATTACGGGGCCAACGAACAAGCTGGTCATTGCAGGCAACCTTGGGCTTTTCAACGGCAAACTGGCGGGATTTGACCTGGGCTCAAAAATGTCGGCCGTTACCGCGCTCACGGGCATCAAAACCGGCAGCGACCTCCTGATTGACAAACTCACTTCGGACGTTCGCATGGCCCCGGATGGTCTCCAGGCGGAGAATTTCAATGCGGTGATCCCTGCGCTCGGCACGCTGGCCGGTCAGGGCACCGTTGATTCCAAAAACGCTCTCGATTTCAAAATGGCCGCGACGCTTGCCAACACTGCCACCTATTCTTCTTCCGGTGGCGCGCCAGTTTCAGGTATCGGAGGGATTCTTGGCGCGATCGGCGGCGGCAAGGGCAACTGCAAAGGCGCCACCATTCCTTTTCTCATTAAGGGTACGACCGCTGAGCCGAAATTTGTCCCGGACGTGGGTGGAATCGCTGCCAGCCTGGTGAAATCTCAACTCGGTTGCGTGGGCGGCGGCGCGGCCGCAGGCTCCCAATCTCAGGCTAACCCGAACGCAACTGCAACGAATCCGGTCGACGCCATTTCCGGCCTCTTTAAAAAGAAAAAGCCCTAGGCGCATTTTTGCAAGCGCCCACCCTTGACTCTGTGGAAACTTCGCAATAGCCTCATGCGTCTATTCGTGAGGCCGGTACCGGTGTCCGTCAAAGTCTGATAGCAGGGGGGATTCGCATGCGCTTCAAACTGCTCTGCGGGTGTGCGTCCGCGCTGTGCTTAGCCGCTCTTTTGTTTCTTGTTTTTCATCTACCGTTAGCTCATGCGCAGGGGGGCGAGCCTGAGTATTTCGCCATACGCGGCGCAAAGGTTTTCCCCGTCTCCGGACCGCCGATTGATGGAGCTACTGTCGTGGTTTCTAAAGGCATCATTACCGCCATCGGCAAAGATGCCGCCATTCCGCCGGAGGCTTGGGTGATTGACGGCAAGGGCCTGAACGTTTATCCCGGACTCGTAGATGCTTTCACAGACGTCGGCATTCCTGCAGCACCGCCCGCGGGGGGAGAAGGCGGTGGCCCGCGCCGCCCACAAGAGCGGGCCAACGGTCCGGAAGATCGCCCCGCTTCCACGCCCTGGCGCAGCGGCGCGGAGGAAGCAAGCCTTAGCGACAAGCGCATTGAAACGTGGCGCAACGGCGGTTTCACGACGGTGATTTGCGCTCCCAAGGGCGGCTTCCTCCCAGGTCAGGCCGCGGTTTTGGACTTGGCGGGGGAACGCGCCGGCGACCTCGTCGTGAAGACTCCCGTTGCAATTCCTCTTTCCTTCCAGACGTCCGGAGGATTCGGCGGCGGCTTTCCGGATTCTCTCCTCGGCGTCCTGTCCTACATTCACCAGGTTTGGCTGGACACCGATTGGAGCATGAAGGCGCAAGCGATTTATGGGAAGAATCCCCGTGGCGTGGCGCGTCCCCGCTACGACCGCACGGAGGCCACCCTCGCCGAAGCTCTGGAGGACCACGCTCTCGTTCTTGTCCCCGCGAACAATCGAGTGCAACTCCGCCGCGCGCTCGAGCTCATTGAGCGCTGGAAGGTCAGCGGCGCGATTTACGGCGGCCAGATGGGTTACGAAGTCGCTACCGAAATTGCCGCCAAGAAGGTTCCCGTGCTGGTCGATTTGAAATGGCCCGAAGCGGAAAAAGACGCGGACCCCGAAGCCAAGGCATCGCTGCGCACTCTCCAGTTGCGCGATCGCGCGCCATCCACGCCGGCAGCCTTGGCAAAGGCTGGAGCAAAGTTCGCGTTTTATTCCGGAGGCATCAGCGCACCGAAAGACATTCTCAAAGCGGTGAAAAAATCCATTGAGGCGGGACTTGCGCCGGACGCCACGTTGCGCGCCTTCACGCTCTCCGCCGCAGAGATTTTTGGCGTGGCCGACCGGCTCGGCTCCATCGAGAACGGCAAAATCGCGAATCTCGTCGTTACGGACGGCGATCTTTTCGAGGAAAAGACAAAAATCAAAATGGTCTTTGTGGATGGACGCCGGTTTGAAGCGCACGAGCCGGAAAAACCGAAGGATCCGCCGAAAGGCGACATCACTGGAAAGTGGAAGCTCTCCTACACCACGCCGGAGGGGCTCGAGGAATCCACGGCGGACCTTACCATGGATAAGGACGGCACAATTTCGGGCTCGCTGACCAGCCATCGCGGCACGGCGAACATCATCAGCGGCTATCTCAGCGGCGATAAATTCAGTTTCACCATCAACATTGTGCTCGAGGAGGGCGCGACGGACGTCACCTTCACGGGCACTTTCGACGGCAGCTCGATGAAAGGCTCCATCGCCGTGATGGGCATGTCGCTCGATTTCACCGGCGTTAAACCCGGAACCGCTGCATCTGGCGCTGCCACTCACGGAGGTGCGCAATGAGGATTGCAAAGATGCTCAATGCAGGCAACGCGCGCTCTACTCTCTTCCACCTGCTTTGCTTCCTTTACCTAGGTTGCTTCGCATGGTCCTCGAGTAGGGCGACTCCACCCGACGCTTCCTCCGTCATCCTGATTCAAAACGCCACGGTGATGACCGTTTCTCATGGCACCATCGAGCACGGCTCCGTCCTCATCAAGGACGGCAAGATTGCCGAAGTCGGGCAGTCCATCAAAGCGCCGGCCGGAGCTCAGGTTATCGACGCTTCGGGGCAATTCGTGATCCCGGGAATTATCGATTGCCATTCGCATATCGCCGCAGAAAGCATCAATGAAGGCAGCGTTTCCGTTTCTTCGATGGTGACGATGGAAGAAGTCCTCGATCCAGACGACATGGACATTTACCGCGATCTCGCCGGCGGGGTCACTTCCGCGAACATTCTTCACGGTTCGGCGAACTCCATCGGCGGACAGACCCTGGTCATCAAATTGCGCTGGGGCCAGCCGGCATCGAAGCTACCGTTTGAAGGAGCGATGCCCGGCATTAAGTTCGCCCTCGGCGAAAACCCCAAGCGTTCGAATTTCAGCATTCCCGGCCAGCCCCGCCGCTTTCCGGCCACACGCATGGGCGTGGAGGAAACCATTCGCGGCGCTTTCAGCGAGGCGCGCGATTACAAGAAAGCCTGGGACGACTACAACAAGCGCGTTGCCTCCGGCGAAAAAAATCTCATTCCGCCGCGCCGCGACCTGAAACTCGAGCCGCTCGTGGAAGTGCTCGAAGGCAAGCGCTACGTGCACTCGCATTGCTATCGCGAGGACGAAATCCTGATGCTCCTCCGCGTGGCCAAGGAGTTCGGCTTCAAGGTCCGCACCTTTCAGCACGTTTTGGAAGGCTACAAAGTGGCCGACGAACTTGCCGCTGCCGGAGTTGGCGCTTCGACTTTTTCGGATTGGTGGGCGTACAAAGTCGAAGCTTATGACGCCATTCCTTACAATGCGGCGCTGATGACCCGCCGCGGAGTGGTTGTTTCCATTAATTCTGACAGCGCGGAGGAAGCCACGCACCTCAATCAGGAAGCCGCCAAGAGCATGAAGTATGGCGGCCTGTCGCACGACGAAGCGCTGAAAATGGTCACTTTGAATCCAGCCATGCAGCTCGGAATCGACAAACGGGTGGGCACGATCGACGTGGGTAAAGATGCCGACCTGGCCATTTATAACCACGACCCGCTGAGCGCGTATGCCGTGGTGCAAAAAACTTTGATCGATGGCCGCGTCTACTTTGACCGCGAGAAAGACATAGCCAACCGCGCCGAAATTGAGAAGGAGAAGAAGGCGCTCACTGAAAAATTAACGAAAGCCGAAAAGAAACCGGAAGAAAAGAAACCGCCGGAAAAGAAGCCCGAAGAAAAGTCCAAGCCGCCCGCACCCAGTCCGACGCCAACAGCCGCCACGAATTCTCAAGGGGGTGCGCTGTGAGCAAGGCTCGCCATGTTCGCTGTTTGCTTTACATCCTTTGCCTCCTCAATTTCCTGTATTTCCTTTTTGCTCCTATCACCGATGCGCAAGCACAGCCGCCTTCGGTTTACGCCATCACGCACGCAAAGATATTCACTCTTGCTGGTTCTCCCATTGAAGACGGCACACTGGTCATCCGCGACGGTAAGATTGCCGCGGTGGGCGCCAGCGTGGAAGTTCCCACCGGCGCTCAGGTGATTGACGCCAAGGGTTTGCAGGTTTATCCCGGTCTGTTTGATGCGATTACCCAGATGGGCCTCAGCGAGATCGGCGCCGTCAATGCGACGGTCGATACTACGGAGACCGGAAACTACAATCCGGATGTCGTCGCCGCAACAGCCATTTCTCCTTCGAGCGAGCATATCCCCGTGACGCGCGCTTCCGGTATCACCGAAGTTCTGGCGGTTCCGTCCAGCGGCGGATTTGACTCTGGCGGCGGGCGGGGAACCCTGGGTGGCCAAGCCTCCGCAATTCATCTCGCTGGCTGGACCATCG